>ENA-ORPF01000019-ORPF01000019.1-human-gut-metagenome-genome-assembly--contig:-NODE-19-length-145115-cov-9.331718_pt1 | contig 145115 bp, 180 predicted proteins | sample MGYA00242140_ERZ509070 | MGnify/ENA primary metagenome ERZ509070 (study PRJEB26280, sample SAMEA2338713) | human gut metagenome | biome: human gut; feature: human-associated habitat; material: faeces... | reverse complement strand
TGCATTCATTAATACAGATAATGGATAATAGATCATTGGTTTATCATAAATTGGCAGTAACTGTTTGGATGTTACCATGGTTAATGGGTACAGTCTGGTACCGGAACCGCCTGCTAAAATAATACCTTTCATCACTCTTCCTCCTCCTTGGTGGCTTCATGTTCAGCATCAAACATCTTGGTCATATCTGCCGGAAATTCATGCCTGCTGTACATAGCCGCCGTTCGCCGCACCAACTTGCACGGGTCAGGATTATTTGCCCCAAACTCCGCGTTCAGCTCGTCTTGCGTCACCGGCCACTTAAAGCCAAAGTCACTGCGCTTGATTTTGCACAGCGGTGCTCCTTCATGCCAGAACACGATGCCCTCTATGGCGGCCAACTCCAACCCGCGCCGGATTCCCTCAAAGCTTAGGTTCGGGATGTCAATACTGATCGTGCCATGCCGCACCAGCACGTCCTTGTCCAGCCCGTATGGATTCTTCTGGAAGTGCGGTCCAATCGCCTCATAAGTTGCATCCGGCAGGTCATCCCAGCTGTTGTTTCGTGCCGCTACAAACCATTTGTCCGCGGGGTTATCTACCGCCACTTTCACCCAGTGGGGCCAGTGGCCAGTTACCGGGTCTGGCTCGTCACATGGGATCGCGCCCTCCGGTACTGCTCTGCCCGGCTTGGCGTCAAAGCGCTTGTAGAATTCGCCGTTAATAATCGCGCAGCAGGCACCGTCAATCTTCAATGTGGCAATGCTCTCATCCGTCAGTGCCGCCTCACAGCCCGGTGTAATCTCGTCACGGATTCCGATAATCTTGTGGCCACTGAACTCGCGCTTATATAAGGTGGGAATTTTCTTCATTGGTTTTTTACCTCCAAAACTTCGTTAATTATTTAGGTGTCAATCTTAATGCTGCGCATAACAATATCGGCAACAGGTTCGCCCGTTAATGCGCACAGGCAGGCGTAACGGCCAATCCATTCATCGAAGTCTACGTTATCGTTAAAGGTGATTTGCACATAGTTGGTAGAATAGCCATGACTTTTCGCCCATGTGTTCGGCGTACCATTGTAGCATTCCAAGCAAACGTGCCGGAGGTCTGGATCTGATTCAATAAACCAAACCATGCTGACACCCTGCTCACATAGCGTGGCCATCATTCTTCGGGCGCTCAGTTTTGCGCTGCATGTCTCTGCCGTGCTCCAGCGGCTCGTCTGGCTGGCTTGGTATTCTGCGCACGCATCATCCACGGCCTTATGTGCCGCCTTTGGGTCGCTCACATCAATCGTCACACTGCGCAGCGTGGTTGGCTCTGGTGTAGCAGCCGGTGCCTCACATTCCTCCGGCGTAAGTAACGTACAGCAGTTTGGGTCAAGCTTCAGCTCCCTGACCGCCAGCATACCGCTCGGCTGCAGCCACCGCCCATAGGGAATCTGGCCGTCCACCACTTTGGTGATTATGAATGTATCGCCCTCGCAGGCCGCATATTGGTGTATACCCGCCCGGTGTGTTTTGGTAATTCGCACTTTGTCGCCCGGCTTTGCCAAACAATATCTAGCGGAGCTATTGATGGTGCCTGTGTCGTGATTTTCCATGAATTATTTGCCTCCTTAATTTGCGAAAACTTGTATTTAGCAAAAGTAAAAAAGTGGGTGCTTGCCAGGCACCCAAATTCAATGGGCATCGTTATATAGTAGCCAGCGGCGGCACCCCCAACACTGTATCTACCGCCATTGCCGTTGCATCAATCTGCTCCTGGCTCAAGCCAATGTAGCGCATCGTAATGCTCTGGCTGCTGTGGTGGAATTTGTTTTGCAGCGTTTCCATCACCTGGCCAGCCGGCAGCCCGGCCTCTGTCATAGCGTGGTTTGCAGCATAGCCATAGGTCTTGCGCAGGCTGTGGGTACTAATATGCTCTTTAATGCCGCACTCTTTGGCCGCATGGTTTAAGATTCGCCACACCTGGGTTTCGTCCAGCGGCTGCGGCACTCCCTTGGGGCTGCGCATACTCTGGAATAATGGCCAGCCTGGCTTCAGCACATTCATGGTTCGGCCCCGCATCTCTTCAATCAGGGCAGTAATCGCGCTTGCTGCCAGCGGGGTAATCAGGTCATTGGTGCGCTTGCCGGTCTTTTCATTGATGATAATTACGCGGTGGCGCGGGCAGTTGTGCTCACAATCCCACACATCATCAACGGTAAGGCGTAAAAGATCGCCCACACGCAGGCCCAGTGTCACACCACATATAAATAAGGTATAGTTCCGCTGCCTATTATACGGGCGTCCCTGGGTGTGCAGGTAGGTGGCTATGGCGTTAAAGTCCTCGCGGCTGTGGATCGGCTCTGCCGGCGTTGGTTTTGCCACACCATTGGTTTTTACCAGGCTCAGTTTGGGTTGTGCATAGCGGGCGGCACGGGCTTTCTTACTGCGGCTCCGCTGGCGCGGCTGTGGTGTTTCGCGTACCAGCTTATAACCCATGGCGGATGCCAGCTGTTCCATTAGGGCGTTGTGGCCGTCAGCATCGGCGCTTGCCTGCATCATTGCCATCAGTAAGCTTGCAGCACCTTGTAGGTCCAGCCCACCTTTGGCCTCTGTGGCTTCCTGCATAGTAACAGTGCGGGGGATAAAGTGAGCTACGCTGTTTCTTTTTTTCATAGTGGGCTTTCCTCCTGTGTGGTGTGTCCTGCGGAGCTTTATCCTGCGGAGCTTTATCTTATGGTTCTATTATAGCACCGCTAATTACAAGAAGTCAACAGTGGCAAAAAATAAATTTCAGGAGAAAGCGTAACACAGGCTCCGCCTGTAGGGGCGGGGGTTAGCTGCGCTTGAGGCGTTTCAGGTTCCACCTGTAAGGGCGAAAGAACCCCCTGTCTGGCGACAGCGGGACCAGATCTACCCCCTCTACCTGGCAACAGTGGGATTAACCTACCCCCTTGTCTACCTGGCAACAGCCAGGCTGATAGAACCAACTATACAGTATAAATAGGTAGGAAGACGGCCAACAGGCGATCAGAACACCCTGCGATAGCCCTGTAGTGCTCGTTATTGGCCGGATCTGGTCTCAAAATGGATGGATCTGCCCCTGGTGAAGGCCCAAAGAGGGTGTTTTCGGGGATCAAAAAGCTCCGCCAGAGTCGTTCCGAGGCGTTTTCGAGCGGAAATTATGCGTTTTTTAGCGTTTTGGCGCTGTTTTTGTGCGTTTTAGTGGCCAAATTGTGCGTTTTTATGGCGTTTTTGGGTAAAAAAATAAGGCCCCAAAGGAGCCTAGAAAGCGGATTGTTATGCGGTTCTTTCCGAGAAAGGGAACGATTAAGGAAACGGGGGTTTCGAGGGAGGAAGGGAGGGGCTTGGAGAAAGGAGGAGAGGAGGTTGGGAGGTGGAAGAGTGAGAAGCGACGTAGGTACGCTGGTTTGTGTTTTGAGAGCCGGGAGTGAGGGGGGATAACTGACCCGTTTTCCGCGATTTTACGTCATTTTTTCTTTTTAACCTGCCCCCATATACAAACTATTGAAGGTGGTTTGCAAGTAGCAGATTTTTAGCGGTATACCGTCAAATTTTACCCTATACAGCCCCATATTTAGTACGCCTTGCTGGCTTTACACACCACATTTTGCGGATTTGTACCTTTATATACGCATAAAGCGCCCCCGTGGGCACCCTTGCAAAAATCAGGTCAAAATTCTACTGTGGTATTATGTGATTGTCGAAAGCGACACGGACAAAACCCCGTTGCAAGTAGACAATCTGCATACCGCGTATTCACGGGGGTGCCCTTGGTGCCCTAACACTGGATACGGCCCACGGTATACAGATACTGGAAACAATCGAACCTTGACAACAGAATATTGTACACTGGTTTTTCTTTGGCCATTGTAGTGTGTGCTCATTCGCGCCGCTCATTTGCTTGACACTACAATGGCCCTTGCAAAAGTCCTAGTTGTAATTTTTGCGCTGAACGTATCTTTCCGCAAAACACGCATGGCAAGGGGTGAAGAGCCGCCTTGCATAAGCTACAGGTGTACCCTTTGGGTATTCCAATGGCATGGTGTCAACCTAACAACGCGTGCAAAAGTGTTTGAGAAACACGGTACAAGTAAACACAAGTTTTCAGCCCGAAAAGTGTACAATATTCGACCGTCAAGGGAACGTTGTTTCTTTGTACCTTGAAAACTGAATAGTCGGAAAGTGCAGCTTTCCCATACCCGGAAGCAAACCTTGCTATCTAGCGGGGTTCAAAAACCGGTTCAACAAAGCACCAACAGTCACAGTTGGAAGAAAATGTGGCCGCCCTGCATTCTGCGGGGATAGTCTCCAGAAACTACCGCTATTCGGGTTAGCGGCAAGTCAGGAAATCCACGGAATATAAAGCCGTCCCCCAAACGGTGGAAGTTTCCGCGCTGGCAGTCTGATTAAAGTTAGCGCTGTACGCTTGACTGCACCTTGTAAACTTTACACTTTCAAGCCTTGGAATGTCAAATCAAATAATCTAGTCAAGGTTTGGAATAGCAAGTACATAACAGCCCAGCGGGTCACTGCTTCTTGGCCCGCCCCCACTGCCCGCAAGGGTAGAAAAAAGCCGCCCATGCTATACCTAGGCGGCAGAAAAGGGGGTCTTGCCAATGTGGACAGATTCAGAGTACATATCCGAGCCAATTTCCGGTGTTTCTGCGTTCGTTAGTGATACAGAATGCTGGGAATTGGAAGCGGAAGAAGCTGATTAGTTCCTAGGCAAGCGGGGTGCCACTGTTCGCGCGGCGGCACTCCGTCCTCTTATCTGTAGTTTACCACAGAGTTTACCACTCTGTCAAGAAAAAACTGTATAAACGAAAGGAAGCAAAATCATGAAAAAGCAGAACACTACCACCAAACCCGCAACCACCAAGGCAACCACTTCCAAGGCCCCCCGTGAGAATCCGGTTCCCCAGGCCAGCAAGGCCAACAAGCTCACCCTGACCGCCCTTGGCAAATTTGCCCAGGACTATGCCAACCCGGAAAACGAACTGGCCACTATCACGGATGAAAATCTTCGTTCCTATGGCGTTGTTGAATCCAAGGCCGGCTTGCTCAGCTCTGCCCGTGGTATCTACCTTGCCGCCAACTTCATGGCGTCCTGCCGTGAATCTGCTGGCTGGGAAAAGGAAAATAAGGCTGAACTGGATGCTGCCGCGGCGGACGTTCGTAAGAAGATGAATACGTTCTTCAAGGCGTTTGGCCAGCGTCCCGGCCGTCGTGCGGTGGATGCTACCCGCCCTCTGTATTCCTGCACGGATGCTGACCTGTTCATTATCGGCGAAAATGCCGAAGCTGCCCGTAAAAAGGCCGCAGATGAAACCGGCACGAACTGGGAAAAGGTCGAAACGTTCTTCCTGGAGTATCTGGTTCTTTCCTGTGGCCGCCTGATTGCGGGCAAGCCCTTGGAACGTGTTTCCGAAAAGGACTTCAAGGCGGCAAAAACCGCCAATAACAAGGTCAAGAAGGAAAAAGCTGCCAAAACCAAGGAAGCCAACAAGCAGAAGGCCGATGCCGCGGAAGAAACCCGCAATGAACTCGAAGCTGCCAAAGCCGAATTGAAAGAGCTGAAGTCCCGTGCCATCAACATGCAGGCCGTTCTGGCTCTTGTTATGGCCAGCCATGCCACGCCGGAAGAGAAGGAAGAAATTGTAACCCTTCTCAGCGGCAAGACTTCGAAGCAGGCTGAACGGGCTGCCCATGTTGCTGCCAGCAAGGCCACCCCAAAGGCCAAAGAACAGCCTGCCGCTTGATAGCACCCCTATGCCCGGAGTTGGTAGGCCGGGGGAAGGAAGCATCCTACCACCATTTTCAAAAGTAAATCCAAACCATAAAACGAAAGGAAGCCCCATCATGAAAAAGCTAACAAAACTTCTCACCCACTTCGCCCTGTTCAGCGCCGCCGCGTGCGCCATTCTCTTTGGCCTTCCCGCCCTGACCACTCGCCACCCCTTCATCCTGTTGGCCGTTTCCCTGTCCGTTTTGATTCTGACCGTGGATGCCATTCACAAACCAGTGGCAAAACCCAAAGCGGCAAAGCACCGCACCGCCACCCACCGCAAGGCGGCCTGACCCAACCATTCCATTATGAACATCATGAATATTTTGACCCAGAACAAACGCCTTAGCCATTCCGGTTAGGGCGTTTTCTTGTGGGCCAAAACCACAAACAGCCCCCTCTTTGCACGCCCAAAGCAGTACATAGCAAAGGAGGGATATTTTGAAAGTTGTTTGTGAATTATGGACCGGTCTGCCAGGGGAACCCAAAGAACTTCTGACAAAGTACGAAGCCGAAAACCAAGAGCAAGCGGATGAGTATAAATCTCTGATGATTCAAACCTGTCTGCAAAGCTATAACCCCGCTCTTTGGGAGTTCCGTTTCGTTCCGCAACCGGTCTGACCCGCACCACGCCTTTGATTCAACCGTCAAGGGCGTTTTTTTCATACCTGCCGCGCTATCTTTAGCGTTACAGATAAATTGAATCGGCTTTGCCAATGAAAGGAAGTCCCCCAAATGAAACCTCGCCGCATTTTCTCCGCTCTCCTCCTCTCCCTCGGCCTTATCCTCCTGACCTTCGCCGCCACCTGCCGCCTGGTCATGACTAACATCCAAATTGATTATGACCCGTCCAGCCCTGCAACCGTCACCCTCACCGTCTTCGGCCAGTCGGATGAATACGCCCTGGCCATGGATGCCGATTGAATCCCCTGCCAAAAACAGTATGAAATGAAAGGAAGTACCCAAAATGTTGAATTCTCTTTATGCCCTCATCCTCACCGATTCCCTTCACCTGCCCACCATCATCGGCTATTTCAACACCCGGCCTGCCGTCTGTCAAGCCCGCCAGAGTGCCCGCGCCTGGCTGGAAGATGAATCCCAGTCGGTTGAAAGCCTCAACTGCTTCTCCGCCGCCGCAATGAACATTCTTGACCAGTGCCGCACCGCAATCGAAAAGAACCCCGCGCACTATGTAGACCTGCGCATTCGGCCTGCCGATGACCTCTCTGACCCCGAAACAACCCCGTTCCGCGTCTATTATGAAACCGCAACCGGCGACCGTCACTTCACCGTTATGGAAACTGTCACAGATCTCACCGCCACCCGTATCGTTTCCCACACCGTTCCCAACTGTACAGTTATCGTAACGGCCTTCCCGGATGAGCATGTTGAAACCGTTGGCTATACGGAAGTCAAGCCGGAAATGCTGGATGCCCTCGCCCTCCATCAGCCCAAACCCACCGCCGCTTCCCTCATTGAATTCGCTAAGCTGGCCGACTCCGGCACCATCACCCGCAGCCAGTTTGAAACCTTTGCCTATCACGCCGTCAACTCTCCCCTGCCCAATGAAAACTCCACGGACCTCAAAGCGCTTGCCGATACCCTCCGCAAGGCCCTGGATGAAGGCACCCAGATTATTCTCTGATTGAAAGGAGTCCCGCAATGAAACTGCAATACCACAAAATCCGTGGCGTGGATAAGTCCGTCTGCACCGCAGAGCAAAAAATCGCCTATAACATGGCCTCCCGCATCTATGGCGATATCCGTTTTGCCAAACTTTGGCAGCAGTATGATTCCGGCAAGGTTCCCGCCTTCCTCCAGAATGATTGGGAATCCAAAGCAATTCGGACCTACTTTATCACCTGGCAGCGCGATTATAACAAAGCGTCCGCCCATTACAACGAAGACGCAATCTTCAGTGCCCTGCGTGCCGGCCTGCATGATTTTATCTGCCACCACGGCCCCATCCTCACCACCTATAAAGAAGTCGGCCAGGCGTTTCCCGCCCACTACCTCTAAGCTCCGCTGAAAGGTAGTACCAAAATGATTGTTATAAAAGAGAATGAACGTCTTTACGCAACCTCCTGGCAGTATAACTCTGCCCGCATCCTCACCCGCCTGGCCCAGCTCATCACCGCCCAGGGTGGCAAAGTGAAACCCTTGTATCCCGCCGTCATCTCTGACCGCAACCTGGAAGAAGCCTGCACCGCAACGCAGCGCCGCATTGAATCCTCTTCAACCTTCCATCCCAAAGTGCGGGAACCGCTGATTTCCAACCTCCAAAAGGAACTCGCCCTCTTCCAGTCCATCCCCAACGCTCCCATCACCGTCATCCACACCAGCTATATCAACTTCGCAATGAACGGCGTTTACTACTCCTATAGCCTGGACAATAACCCCTTCTTTCCCTTCCACCACCTCAAAACCCCTATCGAGCCCAAAAGCGAAACCTACTCCGGCGATGCCTGTGTGGAAGAAAGCTCCAAGTCCTGGTTTACTGACTCGCTTATCGGCTTTGGCTGCCCTGATTCCGAGATTGAATCCGCTGCCGGGGCCATCCTCTCCCTGCTCCTTGCCGCCCCACTCTCCACCATTCGCCACGATACCAAGCGCACCCGCATCCCCAACACTTACGATTCCGGCTACCACTTTGAAACCATCCCCGTCAAAGAGCGCCGCATCAAGATTGATTTTTGAACGTCAATCTGTTATACTCTAATCAAAGAAAGGACGGTGCCCCATGGCTCTCGATAAAAATGACATTGAACTCTTACGTCAGATGATGACGGAAGTATCCCGCGAAGTATCCCGTGAAGTATCTCGCGAAGTATGCGGTGAACTCATTAAAGAATCCGAAACCCGTATGATGACCTACATGGAAAGCCATATTGAAAAGAAGCTTGATATGACAATTGAAGCTGTCAACGCTTCCAACGAACGTATCGACCGCCTGACCAACCGGATTGACGACCTGAGCGAAACCACTCTCGCAAACACTCTGTATATTGTCAAGAATGCAAGCGGCAAAAATCCTCCCCAGGCCCAGTAAAAAATGAATCACGAATCCCCATCGCGCCTTGGTTTAATCCCCAGGGCGCTTTTCTTATCTTCCAATATTTCAGAATTAAGTAACTGTATTGTCAAAGAAAGGTTGAACCCAAAATGAAAACCAAAACCCGCCACCCCTTCAACCTCCAGTCCGAACTCTCCCGCCTGGAACTCAACGGTGCCTGCTCTTATGACGGCAAACCCCTCATCCTCCTGGAACAAGCCTACTGCGCCTATGATTGTTACCACGGTATCGCCCAGTACGTTGCCACAGCTATCTGCCCCAACGAAATCGCCAAGGATTTCACCGCCCCGTGCTATGTCGTCACCTGGCCCATCATCCGCCCCACTGCCGAAAACGAAGAGGATGCCTGCGATTGGTCCACCCCCGATGGCCTCACCCCCAACGGCAAATATGATTTGGAACGCCGCTATTATTATTGATGTCCAACCTTTTGCACTAGCGTATCACAACGTTTGGTTGTATAATCCAGTCATAAGCCGAACCGCAAAACAAAATTATTTCTCCGTTTCCACCAAACTTTTCAAGCTAAAATCCGCATAAATTTTACCATCCTAACAAATCTTATGAACAAATTGTAAATTCAAAAACGAATCCGCAAGCCACAAAGCTGCGCAGCATGAAAGGAAGTACCGCCCCATGTCTACCCAAATTCTCAACCTCACCCCGCACGAAATCAACATTGGCACCGCCTCCATCAAACCTTTCGGCGTGGTTGCCCGCGTCTATGTTGAATCCATCTCCGACGGCGAATTCACTACCGCTTCCGGCACAACCATCCCCATCTCCCATTCTTACTATGGCGATGTCGAAAACCTGCCAAACCCCATGCCCAATACGATTTATATTGTCAGTGCTCTTGTTGCCTCCCGCGTTCCCACCCGCTCCGATGTCTTTTACCCCTGCTGTATGGTCCGCGATACCCAAGGCCGCGTCATCGGCTGCAAAACCCTCTGCTGTGCCGTCGCCCCCGTCCTCGCCGCCGTCCACTAACCTGCGGTGCAAAACGATTCAAGAAAGGAATTACCAACCATGATTACCGATTCATCTGCCTTGAAAGTTGCCAAAGCTAAGTTTGCAGACCTTGTTCAGCAGGAGGACTAACCATGCTTCATCACATCACCCTCACCCAGCTCCGCACTTTCACCTCTCCGGCCACACAATTCGGTGCCGACAATGAACCCTATATGGTTCTCCAGGTCAACCGCAACCCCATGGATTTTCAGCAGCTCACCTCCTTCCTCTATGAATTCATTTACCCCACCCCCGCTTCCCGTGAGGACCTTCTCATGGCCTCCGCTTATCTTTCCAACATCAACAACGGCAGCCGTGAAGGTTTTTCCTCCAGTCATCCCCGCCTGCTTCTCATCTCAAAACTTTCCGGCCAGAGTATTTATAATCTCGACCCTGCCCCTGATAAGATTGATGCTGTCCAGAACGATATTGATACCGACTTGGAGTACAGTACCGCCCGCCTTTTCATCCTTGAATGTACCGGCAAAGAAAAATGGACCGTTCATCATGTGACCGACCGCTATAATCCTATCAACTTCCGTGACACCCCCGTCATCTCTGCCCTTGCCCGTACCCGCATCCTTGCCGATACCGCAACAGCCTACCACAACGAAAACGATTCTCTTCTTCTCAGCTCTTATGTTGACTATCTCAATTCCCACTTTGAAGCCTTTGCCTGCACCAGCGATACCGAGACCTTAAAGTTGCTGGCTCTTACCAATAAAACCATCTCCAATATTCTCTATCGCGTCCTTCAAATCGCCGATGAAAACCTGACCATGTTCAGCCTCTAATTAAATCACTCCACTATAAAAGCCCTGCCCACCCGCAAGGCTTTTTTCTTTTACCCATTCAAAATCAAATCAAGAAAGGAAATCTACCATGACTGACTTTGAAAGAAAAATCACTTCCGAAAAAGCTCTTGACGCTGCCATCCGCCAGCTCAAAACCCAGGACGACTGGTTCCTCACCACCAAAACCGGCCTGGCAAAACGCATTGTCACTCTCTACGATGAAATTATTGCCGCTGCTGATTTTCCCGTCTCTCTTCCCGTCCGCGATGTCCTCAACTACAACTCTGCCGCCTTCATGAACTATGTCAAGCTCGGCTGCAACTACATCACCCGCAAATTCAATGTCCGCCACAGCCCCACCACCGTTTACTCTTACGGCTACAACTACAGCAACGAAGCCATTCACGAAAAAGCTTCTTATCCTTACACCATTGATGATTTCTTCGCCGACCCTCTTCGCAAGTCTCTGTTCGTCATCGGCTGCTATAACTACCTGCACGATGTTATTGACGGCAAAATCAAACCTACCAAGATGACGGAAGCCAAAGCCGAAACGAAACCTCTCACTCTCCAGTCCGCCACCACCCTTGCCGCTCCTCCCATCGCACCCACCATTCCTATCACCAAAACAAACACTGTTTCCTGTTCCGCCACCAAAACCTGCGCCGCCTATAAACCCGTGCCCCAAAGCCCCGCAAACCCGTAACACAAGCGCAAAACCCGTTCCCATTCCAAACGCCGGACGCACCGCCCTCTTATATATCTTTCTTTATCTTTATATATAAACGCTATTGACGTGCTGTTTTCAGCCCGATTTTGAACCTTCCTAGTCGTATTGACACGCAAATTTTAGGCCGTTTTGAAACATTGCTTTTACTAACCTACCACTTTACCGGGTTTGTACAGCCAAAAAACGAACATATTTTGTCATCGGCCATGCAACATTCTCACCGCATCAAGCAACATTTTTACGGCTTGAACATTTGCGAAAACTTGTATATAATCAAAATCACAAAGTCACCCGCCAGCATGAAACCGCATCCCTCTTAGTGCCCCACACAGCCCCTACAGGCCGCGTTTCCTTGTGGCCATGCAATTTCTCGCCCGTTTTCTTCTCGTTTCTCACAGCGCATCCCAGCCTTATTATAATTTGTTCCCCGCCCTGCCCCGTCTGGCAGGTTTTATTTCGCCCTGTTATTTACAAGTTTTCGCAAACAAAAGGAGTTGACCTCATATGCCACAGAACATCGGTTATCTTACCGCAGATAAAACCACCGCCGGTGATGAACGTTTTACCCCCTATTACGCAGTGGAGCCTCTGCTTGAATTTCTTCCGCCCGCTGATACCGGCATTATTATCTGGTGCCCGTTCGATGAATCCTGGTCTGCTTACGTTCAAACCTTCCAGGCAAACGGTTACAACGTGGTGTACGGTTCTTTGGCTACCGGCCAGGACTTCTTCACCAGCCAGCCCGCTCACTGGGACATTATGATTTCCAACCCGCCTTTCTCCAAAAAAGATGCCGTTCTCAAACGTGCCTGTCAACTCGGCAAACCGTTCGCCCTTCTGCTTCCTGCAAACAGCATTCAAGGCAAGTCTCGCTTTGAAATCTTTCAGAACAACATTCAGCTGCTTTGTTTTGATTCTCGTATTGGCTTCCATGATGAAACTCATATGAATGCCCCACAGGAAGGAGCTTCGTTTGGCAGTGCTTATTTTTGCCGGGACTTTCTTCCCAGCAAACTTGAACTCCGAATGCTTAATAAAACCATTCATCCACTTGTAAGGAGTTGACCCCCATGTACATCATCATCCCCACCCACGGCCATTACGAAATCCGTGACGGCCCCACTTTTATCCAGTCCGCCGATACTTACCGCGAAGCCTGGCATGAACTCGCTTCCCTCATCAATTCCCCAACCTAGGCAACCGTGCATTCCGCACTTGCAAATATTTTTTACATTGGCTACATGCCAAAGAAAGGACACGTATTATGTCTACTGTCAAAATCAACGAAACCACTTTCTCCATCACCTCCACCCTGACTATGGCCCAGCTCAAAACCCTTCACACCAAGGCTCCCCAGGCTCTGCAGCTGACCAAGCCCGGCAAAAAGTCCGGCGATGACGATGAAATCATCTTTGCCATTGCCCCGTCCGCCAAGCAGAGCATGTCCACCTACGGCATCTGCTTCGCCAAGTCCGCCTTCGGCACCGACAATGCCATCTACGTGGAGGACCTGCCCGCCGACCTCGAAAACGTCACCAAGGCCAAGGAGCATGTCGCCGAGCGCATTGGCTTCGCCAAGAAGCACCTGGATGAAATCGAAACCCAGGCCGCCGCAACCCTGGCTCAGCTCAAGGCCGACCACGATGCCATCATCTCCAGCATTGAAGTTTCCACCCCGGCCGCCCCGGAAAACGAAACCGCCGCTCAGTAACCAAAACGGCCGGTGCTTACCCCCACAACAAGCAGCCCGGCCATGATTTTTCTTCCCCAATCCACAATCCAACATAAAAATATTTCATCATAAGGAGATTTTTTACCATGATTAACGTCACTATCGTCGATAACCTGCACCGCAACACCTACCCCGTTGACCCCAACACCACCCTGCGCTCCGTCCTGGAAGCTCATGATGTCGATTACACCACCGGCCAGACCAAGCTGGATGGTTCCTCTCTGGCCGCAGGCGACCTGGATAAGACCTTCGCAGACTTCGGTATCGCGGAAAAGTGCTACCTGGTCAACATTGCCAAGCAGGATAACGCCTGATTGATTTCCCTCCGGTGGTGTCTCTTCCCCCACCGGGGTGCTGCCTTACAGGAACAGCCTCCCCGCGGCAGGCAGCGGGCAACGCAAACGCGGCCAATCGTTCCAAATCTAATCAGAAAGGAAAATGAATCACCATGCCACTCCCCAACTATACCGATATTCTCAATTACATGTCGCCCACCATCACATGGCAGGACAACACCCCCTGCCGCTCCTCTTTCAAAACAATTTTCACCAAAGTTCTGGCCTGCACGGTCTACTCCCGCCTCACCGCAGGCAATACCCTTGCCATCCTTGGCGATGATTCCGGCCTGCAGCCTTCCCCTAACCCGAATGAATCCCGTTTGTTCTTCGTCACTGATAATGCCGCCATCCCCGATTCCATTCAGGAAGTTAAGGATATCGGCGCTTATCTCTCTGATAAATACAAAGTTTATCAGGATGCAGCCGCCCGTATCACCATCGTCCAGTCCCAGCACGACAGCGGCCTCTACAGCAGTGTTTTTCACCGCCGTTTCGCCTCGGCTATGCCCCGCCTGCTGCCCTGGCTCTTCAAGGACCACCCCCTCACCTCCGATGAACTCGCTTACCTCCGCGCCCTCTCCACCCCGGATACTGGCTCGGAAACCCTCGCCCGGATGGCGGAAGCCCTTTATAACAAAACCGATCTGCCCTCCAGAGCCGTAGATAAAGCGATCGAATCCCTCTTCAAAGGTACCATTGACCGCCGTAAAGCGGATCTCAAGCGGTCAATTGAAAGTCTTTACCGTGATCTGAAAGAAACCCGCGCCCGTATCTCGGAAATTTTTACCAACATCACCAACACCAACTGTGAGCTGACCGGCCTTGACTCCAAAGATGAATCCACCTTTATCACGGAACTCAAGGATTATCTCCACACTCAAAAGGGTATCTCCGTTGGTGCTGTCGATGAATCGCTTCTCCTCGTCATCACCACATTCCTCTCCAACTATGACCCGGATGATGTCGAAACCTTTATCTTCAACAGTGACCGCCCCTATGAGGATCTTACCGATGAAGAAGAACACGATGTCCGTATCCTTTTCCGGGCTGTGTTCATTGACCACATCTTCAAAATCAAACTCGCTGCCACCTATAGGCTTAATTACAACTGCCATGTCACAGCTATGTCCGATGCGATCAATATGAACGTCATTCAGGCTGTTCCCAACCCTCACATCAATCATCACTCCTGCCTCGGTAATTATGAACCCATGCTGGAGGATGCCGAGGATCGCCGAGATTTTATTGCCGCCATTGCTATCTGTCAGCAGAGCGCCAGCAGCATGAACCTCGTCGAAACAATCTCCACCAAATATTTCTTTGATGATTTCGCTGCCGCCTATCACAATGATATCCCCGTCATCCTTACCGCCGCCGGTGAATCCATCACCCCCAAGCAGGCCATTGAACAGCTCAAATCCGTAAACGATTCCGTTAAGGAAGGAGAATAACCATGCAAGTTATCCGTATTGATCAGACCGCTCTGGATGCCGCCATCGAACTCTATCGCCAGCAGCTCCTCACCGGCGCTGTCAAGCTCACAAAAACTAAGGCAAAAGATAAAATCAACATCAATTTTACCGCCGATGCCTGGGCCAAACAGTCCCGCCTCATTGATGATTTCACTTCCGAAGTCGCCTGGCACGGCCTCATGCGCCAGCTCTCCCCTACCGAGTATGAAATTTATGATATCCTCGTCTACCCCCAGCAGGTCACTGGTGTCACCGTTGAAACCGACCAGGATAAATACAACGACTGGCTGCTCTCCCAGCCCGATGAAATCTTCAACAACATCCGCTACCAGGCCCACAGCCACGTCAACATGTCCACTTCCCCTTCCGGCGTTGATGACGAAAACGAGTCCAAAATTGTCAATAAGCTCAAGGGCAATGATTTCTACCTCTTCATGATCTGGAACAAGCGCGGCGAGTTCACCGCCCGCCTGTATGACTACGCCGCCAACAAAATCTACGATAAAGACGATATCTCTGTTACCTACACCGATACCCTCTCCGATTTTGCCGCCACCGCTCAGTCCCTTGTCACCAAGGCTCCGCCCATCTATTCCAAAACAAACCCTCCCGTCAAGCCCACCGGCGGCACCGCACCCCATGTCGTCTGGGATAACGCCGCCCGCTGCTGGATGGACGATGACGGCAATTATTACGACCACTACCCCACCTATTATGATTATCTCACCAACGGAGGTGCCTTATGAATCTTGCCAAAAGCCTGGATGTCTTCTCCCCGCATGATGTCAAAGGCCGCATCCACATCATTGGCTGCGGTTCGGTCGGCTCCACCATCGCGGAGCTTCTTGCCCGCTATGGCCTGACCAACTTCACCCTTTATGATTTTGATACGGTGGAAAAGAAAAACATCGTCAACCAGATGTTCTTTGATCCCCAGGTCGGCCAGCCCAAAGTGGAAGCCCTCCGCGATATCCTCTGTGCCATCAACCCGGAAGCCAAAAATGATATCCGTCTGGAACCCTCCGGCTGGAACGGCCAGCCCCTCTCCGGTTACGTTTTTCTCGCCGTGGATAATATCGAAATCCGCCAGAAAATTGTGGATGCCAACCGCTTTAACACCTTTATTAAAGCCATGTTTGATGTCCGCACCGCCCTCTTTGATGCCCAGCTCTACGCCGCCGATTGGTCGGACCCCAATCAGGTCAAGGAATTCCGCGCCACAATGAACTTCACCCACGCCGAAGCCACCGCCCAGGTCCCCGTTTCGGCCTGCGGCACTACCCTCGGCGTTGCCCCCACGGTTCGCGTTGCCGCCTGCTATACCGTCACCAACTTCCAAAACTTCATCAAAAAAGGCGAGCTGACCCACACCGGCCTCTCCGCCCCCTTCAACCTCCAGGGTGAATCCGCATTCCTCGGTCTGTAACCCTGTCATCTTAGCGTTCCATTAAATTTCGTTTGTGTTGTATACTGTAAGCTTTTTTCGCTTCAGGCTCTTCGGTTATATCCAAGAGTACGAATTTGTTACCCCGACCCACCCACTCCATGATCCTGGCCAGCGGACTCCACGGTGACTACCGACTAGAATATCGCAGTCGCCGAGACTTGTACTACCGATTGGTGGAAAACGATTAAGTCCAATCCACACGCATTGGACCTACAAAGGTTGCAGTAACCCAAAAGGTGCGTCCAAATCAGGCAACCATCGCATCAACCGGAACAACAGTCTTGCTCAGCCCGGCGAGGATTGTTCCGCGGCAGCCTTCCATCTCCCATCAGAACACAAACACAACCCTCACATAAGGAGCACTCACATGGTTTACATCACTTATAACTGCCCGGAACGTTTCCGGGAAATGACGTTTGAAGAACTCCTTCGCGGGGATTTCAACCTCGCTAACCTTTCCACTGGCGGCCACGGTGCTACCCGTACCGTCATCTGCAACAAAGTTCCTCCCCGCATCATGCGCATCACCAAGGTGGAACAAATGATCCTCCAGCTCCAGGCGTTCAACCAGCAGTATGAATCTCTTCGCCTCACCACTCCCCGTTCCAGCCTGTACAACCATTTTCCCATCCCCAAAGCCTCCGGCGGCCTCCGCTGGATTGATGCCCCCAATTCCGACTTAATGAAAGCCCTCAAGGAACTCAAAACCCTCTTCCAGTCCTGGATGTTTGCCGACCACCACACCTGCGCCTTCGCCTATGTCGAGGACCGCAGCGTCCTCTCCGCCGCCAAACGTCACCAAAAGTTCGGTGCCTGGTGGTTCGCCCACTTTGATTTCCACGGCTTCTTCCCCTCCACCACGCCGGAGTTTGTTCTCTCCCAGTTTGAACTCATTTATCCTTTCAACCTCATCCTCGCCAGCCCCACCGGCCACGCGGAGCTGCTCAAAGCCCTCGACCTCTGCTTTCTTAACGGAGCACTGCCGCAGGGCACCCCCATCTCCCCGCTCATCACCAACATCATGATGATTCCCTTTGACCACGCCTTCGCCAAGGCCGTCAATCATTTTGAATCCGGCAAGCATAACCCGGACGGAACCCCCATCACCGACCGCCTCTGCTACACCCGCTACGCCGATGATATCATCGTCTCCTGCAAAGTTATCTTCAATTTCCATGCTGTCGAGCGCCTCATCGTCCAGCTTCTCTCCCAAATGAACGCTCCTTTCACTCTCAATGAAACCAAAACCCAGTTCCACTCCCGCGCCGGCCGCAACTGGATCCTTGGCGTCATGCTCAATAAGGATAACCAAATCACAGTCGGCTACCGCAAAAATAAAATCTTCAAAGCCACCATTGATACCTACTTCCGCGATAAACAAAAGGGCAAAAAGTGGCCGGATGAAGACCTTCAGTCCTTCCAGGGCAACATTACCTGGTTCAAGGATGTCCAGCCCGATACCACCAAATACATTATCCAAAAGTACAACGCCAAATACGGCCTTGACCTTGAATCCTGTATCAAGGCCGATCTCGCCCCGCCCAGCGTAACCGCATAATCCCAAAAAAAATCATTTGTGTTAAAGGTAAAGTTTCGTTTTGATTTCTCTTTAAGTCAAAGCCAAACACCCTCCGGTCATATCCGAGGGTTTGAATTTGTTACCCTGTCCCACCCCCCCCCTAGCGCTGAGGATCTCGTCGACCAGCAGACGATTCCTTTCGGAGTTAAACTGCAATTCCCACTACGATGTCCGGTGGATAAATGGCGGCATAACGCAACAAACTCAATAACACAGGCACGCAACATCAGCACATACACTAAACCAACAAAGAGGCTGAGTCACCAGTGGCTGCCTGCATCACCGGTCTGTCTCTCATCATCAGCTTTCACAAATTGATTTTTTTCTCCATTCCGCCCCATGGTTCCGGGGCATTCCCAGGCGCTTCAGCTGTTTCTTCCTTTCTTAGCAGCTCGTTGCGCCCCCTGTTCGTGCGCCTGGTAAACGCACGGTCATGGTTTTACTTTCCTTTCGCTGGGCCTCCGGCCATCCCAATGGTTGGAGCGCCTGGTAATACCCCGGAACCCGCCCACAATAATGAATTCAGGTGATTTTTATGAAACTCATCTCCCCCGGCTCACGGGTCAAATTCTATACCGTAAAACCACTAAACACTAAATTTCAGATCACCTTTCTCTCCGGCACCGTCCACGAAGATAACGGCAACCGCGTCACCGTCTGGACCGATGATTCCCGCACCTTCCACGTCCCCTATGAATACATCACCGAAATCCAGGACCCCAACGATTCATTCGTCTATAAGTCCCTCAACATCGCACCCCCGTCTACCGTTTCTTTTGATGAAATTATTTCCGCCCTCTAATTCATACAGGTGATTCTTATGGACCCTTATTACATTCAACCCGGCACTCCCGTCTATTTTGAAATCATAACGCTACATGGCACAGCCCGTCGTACCCTCCACGGCTTTGTCCAATCTGATAATGGCGCTTATGTCACCGTTATTGTCCCCAGTATGAATAACAGGATATTTGTCGCCACCCATTCCGCCCTTACTTATGACGATACCCCCGAAGCCGTCACCCCCGCTCCTCTTCCCACTTCTCCCATTTCTTTTGATGAACTTATTTCTCAAAGTAGGTGCTCCCCATGATACCTAATATCCAAATTGCCCCCGGCACTCAAGTTTATTTTAACCGGTTTGTCAGGTTCATTTCTCCCTATGATTCCACCCCTGTTGACGTTCCGTCTGAAACCCTCCACGGCACTGTTGTTTCTGATGACGGTAAAATCGCCGATGTGCTTGTCGATAATTCCATTCATAAACAAAAGCACTATCATCTCAATCACAAAGACCTTTTCTATGATATTAGCGATATTCTCATCGACCTAAACCCCGCTCCTCGCATCTCTTTTGACCAGCTCCTCCAAGGTAGGTGATTCCTCATGACCCCTTTCCTCCCCGGTTATGAACCTGGCACCTGGGTCGAAATCATTTCTCCTCACGAAATGCTTCGCTCCCTCCAGTATGATTACGGCACCACTTTCACCCTCACCGATTCTCTTCCCTATGAGCCTATCCTCGGCAAGCAAGGCAAGATCGTTGCCATCCTCGGTGCATTCGGTCTTCTCCGCCTCTACTTTCCTCACGACGATTTCTATCACATTATCCAGCCCAGCATGATCTCCCGCACCATCCCCGCTCCGTATCTCAGCTTTGATTCTCTTATCGCAAACCTCTAACCCCATCACAGAAAGGAAGCCTACCATGAACCCCACCTATGAAGTTGGAGATGTTGTCCAAATCATCTCCAAAAAAGAAGTTCGTTCCCATCCTACGGATAATTTCGGCAATTTTATTCTTGCCCGTTCCCCTTTCGAAGCAGACGATTCTTTTCACAGAGATAAACTTCTTGTTTGCGGCTGTCCGGCTGTCATTACCGGCATTTCTAAAAGTGATAAAAGAAACCTATACGAACTCACCCCTCTCTTCGTTAAAGATACAATCGCTTTTCACTGGGATGACTGGTTCTTCTCCGCCGCTGAATTTCACCCTTATATCGTTTCTCCACCTCCGGTTTCAATGTCCTTCGATGATTTGTTGAGAGGAGCCGCGCAATGAAATTCCCCACCACCTACCCCGTTGGCACCCTCGTTCAAATCATTTCTGCCGCAGAGTTTGACGCTCTTCCCAAAGATGATGATGGCTATGCGCGGTTTTCCGATCTCTTTTCCAATAGTATCACAGATTATATGTCCCCTGAACGCCGTTCTCTTTGTGGCAGTATTGTGCGGATTAGTCGTAAACTTGGCGTTTCTGACATTTGCTTCTTAAAACCCTACAGTCTCTCCACCGCTGTTGATCCCTCCGCCGCCTTTTACTTCTTAAAACCCTACGATCTCTCCACCGCTGTCGATCCCTCCGCCGCTGCCAGATTCTCTTGGGACGCCGCTCTTTTCACCCCCAATGAATTCCACCCCTATGACACCCCGGTTCCCGTTTTCCCTGTTTCATTTGACGATTTCCTGAAAGGAGGCATTTGAATGCCAGCCTCCTACCCCACCTACCACGTCGGTGATCACGTCATCGTCCGCACCTGGGATGATATGATGGAAGAATTCGGCTCCGATCCTTACGGTGATATCGCTGTTCATCCCAATAAACTTTCTTTTGTTCTTGACATGAAACCTCTCTGCGGCAAAGAGTTTATTGTTGTCAGAATCGTTCATGATAAATGTCTTCCTGATGAACCCATTTATTTTCTCAATTATTCACCGGATGTTCATGTAGACCTTAATGATGGTGATTCTCCTCGCGGTTGGTTTTTCACCTCTGCCATGCTCCTCCCCGCAGCCCTCCCCCATGGACCCAAAAACCGTATTCCTATCCCCTCTATTACTTTCAATGATTTACTTCAAGGAGTCCAATAACTATGGATGCTGTCTTTAACCTCAATCACTATCCTACCTACAACGTCGGAGATAAAGTTACCATCCGCCAGTGGGATGATATGGAATCCGAATTTGGTTTGGACGAATATGGTGGAATCAAAGTCCCAAAACGTTTCATAAAGTCTATGAAACAATATTGCGGGCAGACACTCCCCATTGTTCATGTAACCCGCCATGTACCTCCATTTTTTGATTCTTATCATCTCGATGGTAGTTCTAGGATTTTTTCTTCCCCCATGTTTGAACAATCCAAACCCCAATCCGTTCCTCCCTCCACTCTCACCTTCGATGATTTGTTGAAAGGAGCTACCTCATGAGCTTTTATTCTGAACTCAATCAGGATATCTGTTTCTGCATGTCCAAATGTCAAAACAAATCCTGTTCCCGTCACCCAATTCATATCAACTGGCAAATTCCCAAGCATAAATACTACGGCGCTTCCATGGCCGATTTTGCCAACCACACTCCGCCGTGTCCCAACTATCAACCTCAAAAATAAAACAGCCTAACAAGGTATAGAATCATTTGCTGATCTTATTTCAGTTCATGCTTCACTCTTCGGTTATATCCAAGAGTCCGAATTTGTTACCGGATCCACCCCCGGATCCACGGACGTCGGCTGCAGACTGGCCACCTCCATACGGTTTCGAGATAACATCATCAGATCCTCCGCAGAACCAAAACAAACGATAACAGGTCTTTTACAAACACAACCTTCGGGTCATCCAAGAAGACTGTTTTCCCACCAGCTTGTTCCCTGTTTTATTTTGAATCTATTTTTTACCATCAGAAAGGATCAACCATTATGACCAAACTTACCTACACCCTCGCTATCATCAACGGTACTGTCTGCTATGAATGCCAGCCCTCCACCCCGCATGCCTTCTATTCGGGCGGCGGCTGGTTCGCCCCGTTCTGCACCGTCCTCGAACTCACCCGCAAAAACACCGTCAAAGCATAACAAATATCCAATATCTATTTATCCCATATCATCTCATTTCAATTCAGAAAGGAACTTTCAAAATGACTCAAAATCTTACCCTTGTCACCCAAAAGCCTTTTGGCTCTCTGACTTGCAATGTATATCAGGACGATTCCAATAAAAATGAATTCTACATGACCCGCGAACAGGTCGGTGCAGCGTTGAATTATGAGCATCCTCGTACCGCAATTCAGCAGATTCATGATCGGAATAAAGATCGATTGGACCCTCTTTCAACCGTATGCAAAATGAATACAGTTGACGGTAAGTCCAGGGATGTATTTATTTACACCCTCCGCGGTGTTATGGAAATCTGCCGTTTCTCCCGCCAGCCCAACGCGGATAAGTTCATGGACTTTATATGGGACGTTATGGAATCCCTTTATTATGGCCGCAGCGTCCTCGCTACCCCGGACCAAACCTCCGCCGTAGCCATGCAAACCATCCAGGCCCTCGTTGATTCCACCCTCAAAACCCAGGCCGAAACCGCCCGCTGCATGGTCACAATGACCTCCACCCTCGCTGCCCTCGCCAACCACTTTGCCGGTGCTGTCCCCGCTCAGCAGCCTGCCCCGCAGCCCGTCACCGTCACCCCCAAGGATTATGCCGTCCATGATGAACCTGCCCCCAGCCCCAAAAACGAATCCACCTCGGCACCTGCTCCGCAAAAGTCAAATGTCTCTGTTGCTGTAACCTCCAAACCTGTATCCGCCCCCGTCACCTGGCGTGATGAAGTCTACCAGACCATGGATAAAATCATCCGCAACGCCCCGGAGCTTTACCCCTCCCGCCGCGATATCCTCAGCCAGATCTACGCCAAAATGAAACGCGATTACGGCTTTGTCCAGGAGCAGGAGCGCATCAACTACCGCAAGTCCCACGCCTGCACTTCTTATATCTCCACCATCCAAATTATCAGCTCCTCCACTACCTACCGCGAAATCTTCAATTCTATTTTGAACGATCTCTATAACGATGCCATCATCAAGCACGTCCGCAAAAACGATTCAAACCCCAACTCTCAGCTTCCCCTCGGTGTCCAGCGGGAACTCGGCCTCATTAAAACCGAACCCTGCATCATCAAATCTCCGGCCACCTCCGTTCTGGATGAACAGCCCATTCCCGCCCCCCTGCCGGATGAATCCGCAAAGCAGCCCAAGCCTGCCCCTTCTCAGTCCCTTTTGGATGAACGTGCTGCCGCCATCAATGCCGCCATTGCTAAGGCCGCTGCTATCTATTATGATACCTCCTGCAACTTCTCCGTCACCTACCGCAACGTCTATAAAACCATGAATACCGATTGGAACGAAGCTCACATCCAGTTCCGCAACCGCTATCACCGCACCGCCCAGCAGCTCAAAACCCTTGTCATGTACAGCGGTGTCCTGTTTGATCGCTTCAATGCCGCCGTCAACACTTATATTAACGCCGCATCCAAGCCGGAAGTTGAATCCGCATCCAAGAAGGAGGCTTGAAATATGTCCACCCTCACCATCCCCGTTCAAACCGAACAAACCCTCACCGGCACTTACGCCAAATCCGGCAATGACCTTTATTTTATCTCCGAAGAACCCGACCTCTTCCCTCCCAACCCCCGCACGGATTGGGATTGCTACTCCACATTCTATATCGCCCCCAACCGTTATTTCTCCGGTGATAAACCTGTCAGCGCTTTTGTCCCTGATGTCAAAGCCGGCATTGAACCTGAATACGTCAAACTCCCTATCTATGCCTACATTCACTCCGCCATCGCTCTCTCCACCACCCCGTTCCATGATGATTTTGATTCCGGCCTTGCCGGTTTCGCCGTCTGCACCCGCCAGAACGTAGCTGACCTCGGCTACTCCACCCCGGACTGGCGCTCTCGTGCTGAGAACGTGATCAAAAGTGAGCTTGAACTCTATCAGCAGTACCTCAACGGCGAAGCAAAAACTCTCACCCTCTATCAATATAACCCCGATTCCAATGAATGGGAAGAAAACGATTCCTGCGGCGGCTGCTATAACATCGAATCCGATCAGGATATGGTTGACGTCTTCTTCACCAACGCCACCGCCCTCGACCACCCCGATTTTGAATCCTGATCAAAAAACCATAAAGGATGTTTGAACTATGTCTATTCTTGTTATTCCTTCCCAAGAAAAAATTCTCACCGGTGTTCGCGTCCGTGATGCTGATAATAATCTTTATTTTATTTCTTGTGAGGCGGATCTCCACGCTGTCAACCCACGGGAAACCGGTAAAACTTACTGTACCCTCTATATTACTCCTGATCGTCACCTGATTGGCGATAAGTCTATTGATTGCTTCGTTCCTGACATGAAAACCTTAAAGGAATCAGGCACAGAATACAATATCCGTCCAATTTATGCTTATGGGGACTCCTCTCGTCTTTCTCTTTCCATCCTTCCGCTTTGTAGTGATTTTGATTCTGATATTGTCGGGTTTGCTGTCTGTACTCACAAAAGCGTTCTTGATGCCGGTTACGAAGACCACGATTGGGAAAGCCGTGCTGTTGATATTATCATTGATGAACTTGCAGCCTATCAGGAATATCTTAACGGCAAAGCAAAATATCTCACCCTTTATCAGTATGATTCTGTTACTCAAAAATGGGTAGTGGTTGATTCTATAGGCTCTTGCTATGGTATAGAGCGGATGTCTGATATCGCTTCTGTCTTTTTTGAGCCGGATGCTGTCAGTACTTATTCTGACCCTGATGAAATTATTATCGCTCATGAGTCCAATCTCTAATCTTTGTACAAAAAAGGAAGTTGATCCCATGTTCTACACCGTTAATGACAAAGAATATTCTTCCGATTCCACCCCCAACCAAAAAATTCTCGACCAGCTCATCAACCGCGAAGTCTTCTGCAATATGAACCAGGAAATGGATTTTATCCTCTCCGCCCTCGCTTATGACGCTAGTATCCCGGAAGATCCTCCTTTCGATGAATCCGATTACGAATCCGCTATCTGTGATGCTTCCTCCCAAACCTGCTCCGAGTGCGGTAATTCCAGCTACTTTGATGAAGTTGATGTCCCGGACCTCGATGATTCCAAATTCCAAAACCCGAATTATGATTCTGACGTCCCGGAACCTGAGGACCCCTATATCTGCCCCGTCTGCGGCCTCACCTATCCTACTCTCGCCCAAGCCCGTGCCTGCTGCGAGTCCGAAACTGTTCATGTCTGTCAGTGTTGCGGTGCTGTCTACAGCGACGATGAATACGATGACCTCGATACCACCCCGCCCGAAATCTTTGAATGGTGGGCAGTCTCCAACTGGTTCGGTGAAAAGCTCAAAGCCCGCGGTGAAGTCGTTCTTGATTGCTGTGGCAAGTCCTACTGGGGCCGCCAAACTACCGGTCAGGCCATCTTTCTTGATTTCGTTATCGCTTCCATCGCCAAGGAAATGCAAATCCTGGATGGTCAGCCCCATTCCTGGGCACCCAAACCCCAGTCCAAATCCAGCAGCCCCACCCCTATGCCGAATCCTATCATCCCTGACGCTGCTTGTTACGGCGCTCATACTGTTCAATGAGGTGATTTCCTATGACCTTCCAAGACCTCTACCCCGGCCAGCGTGTCCGAATCCTATCCTGGGATGAACTCAGTTCCATCAAATGTCATGATGGTATCGATGGTATTTACTTGCCGGACCACACATTCTTTAATAAGAAAATGAAATACCTCTGCGGTGCCGCTCTCATCATCGTAAACGAACCTTCCCCTTATGACAGAGATAAAGATTATCTTTCTCCCGCTATGTTCCAGTTCGATGATCCTTTTCTCTCTCTTTCTAATGGATCCCGCCACTGGCACCTCTCACTCGCCATGCTCACCCCTCTTAACGAATCCTCTCCCGTCATTCCTCCCGCCATTTCTTTTGACCAACTCCTTGCCGGAGGTGAACTCCCTCAATGAAACCTCTTAACCCTGCTGATTATCCTACCTACAACATTGGAGATAAAGTTACTATCCGTCAGTGGGAAGATATGGAATCTGAATTTGGTTTGAACGAATATGGTGGCATTAACGTCCCAAAACATTTCATAAACAATATGAAAAAATATTGTGGGCAGACACTCCCCATTGTTCATATAAGCCACTATACACCTCCATTTTTTGATTCTTATTATCTCGACGATAGTTCTATAATTTTTTCTTCTCCCATGTTCGAACAATCCAAACCCCAATCCGTTCCGCTCTCTTCTATCTCCTTTGATTCTCTTCTCCAAGGTGGTGGCTTCTTTTGATTCCCGAAACAACCGATCTTTTTTACCCCACCATCCTTCCTAACCAAAAAATCCTCTTTCCCTCCTTCGCTCAATGTAAAGCTCTCTATGATGATTTTCGCCAAAGCTCTGATCTACGCAAACAATCCATCGCTCACTATATGAACTTATCAGCTTGGGGTCGTTTCGGTTTCTGTCCTGTTTCTGACGTTGCTGCCGTTTCCCGCGGTGATTTTGATTCCCCTCAAACCGTCACCGCCACAGGTGTCTGCAATCAAAATTTCTTTGGGTTCACCACCCAGGATGGCAAACTGTGTTACGCTTCAAAAATTTATGCCGCCTACCAATCTCTTATTGAATCCTCCCCCGTGCCTACTCCTCCCTCACCCGTTTCTTTCGATGATTTACTTCAAGGTGGTGCTTAACCTATGCCGTCTTATCCTTCCAAATTTCAGCCTGGCGATACGGTCACCATCCGCGCCTGGGATGATATGCTCTCTCAATATGGTAGCCAATATGACAGCCTGGCGTGTGAATTAAGGATTAAAACCCCTTATATAGCCTTTACAAATAGTATAAGACAGTGTTGCGGTCGCTCTTTCAAAGTCGAACATATCCGACCATCCATTAACAATGAACATTGGATCTATACATTAGACGATGCCCCCCCTTTTCCTTTTACGGAAGACATGTTCGTTTTTACCTCACCTGTTCCTGCTTTTACCATTTCCTTCGATGATCTTATGAAAGGAGCTTCTTAATGAATTTCAATCCTCAACCCGGTGATATCGTCACCATCCGTACATGGGATGACATGGCAGAAGAATACGGTTTGAATGAAAGTGGTGGAATTAAAACTCCGTATCTCACCATTTTGCGGGGTATGAAACAATACTGCGGCCACTCTTACAGTGTAGAAAGGGCTTACGATACATATGATAAACGATCGTATTCTTTTTATGGTGTCCCTTTTTACTTCCCTATCTGTGCTCTTGTTGATTATTCTTCCTCCCCACAGTCCATTCCCATTTCCTCCATTTCTTTTGATTCCCTCATCCAGCCTCTCATCACCCCCTGAAAGGACCACCCCAATGAAACAATTTTTCCAAACTGACCCAGACACCCGCCAGTTCTGCCGTGCTCTCTCTCCCACTACATACCAGTTCACTGACATCGTTCCTTTTCACTCCAAATCGGCTTCTCCCAACCGCAATTATTATGCCGTTGCCGCCGAAACGATCGACCTCTCTGCCTACACCATTCGCCAGCTGGAACAAGCCGTCGAGCCTTATTACTGTTCTCTGCGCGGTCTTGTCTCCGCCTATGGTTCTGATACCACCTTGCCGGAAATCCTGCAGATCATCGCGGAATGTGTCTTTGAAAATATTGAAAGCCCAAAACTTGTTTCCCCCGCTGCTGATTATCCCCGTGTTGTTTCCTACCAACGCCAGTGGATTTCCCGTCAGGAATCTATCCCCGGCCTGCCTAAAACGATGTTCAAATCCCTCACCGATTCCGCCGCTGCATCTTAAATTAAGGAGATGATTCTATGTCCTACTTTACCCGCTATACCCTCGATATCTTTCGCGATGACACCCCCGCTTTTATCCCGGAGCAAACCCGCTGTGCCATCCAGCATGAACTCCAAACCTTTTACGCTGATGCTTCCCCTTGCCTCATACCCTTCGATCCTTCCGCCTATTTTTATGATGACGAGAACGATATCCTCACCTTCGACCCCGAAAACGAATGTCCGTTCGATGTCGCCAACGATATGATCGCCCTCTCCCGCTCCTTCCCTTCCCTCACCTTCCGTATTACCTCCAAAGGCGAATGTGACGATGACTACTGGCGTCAGTATTTTGTCAATGGAAAAACCTGTACCTGCCCCGGCAAAATCGAAATCACTTACACCCCCTATAACCCCCATAATCTCAAAGCCCCGGACTGATAACCGTACCACTTCCCAATTTTGTAATATTTTCCACCACCTTGTTTTATTTTTAACATTGTCCTATAACAAAATTAAAAGGAGTACATAATTATGAAAATCGTCAACACCGGCATCAAGTACCAGATCTACGATGATTCCCTTCGCACCTTTGATTCCCTGCCCGCCGCCACCTACTGCGTCCGCTTCTCCAAGCTCAGCGGCTTCTATCTGGAATCCCGCCCCAATATGCAGGTCAACGAAACTGTCTATGGCCCGCATGAATCTAAGGTCGCAAAAGTCATGGCATCTTACAACGCTTTCCCGCGTTCTCTTGGCGTCATCCTCAGCGGCGCAAAAGGTATCGGCAAGTCCATGTTTGCCCGCCTGCTCTCCACCCGCGCCATCTCTGCCGGCTTGCCCGTCCTCATTGTCGATGAAGCCATCCCCGGCATCGCCTCCTACCTCGAATCCATTGACCAGGAAGTCATGATCCTCTTTGATGAATTCGATAAAACTTTCGCCCATCCCTCCGATGATGATAAAACCGATCCTCAGTCCACCATGCTCTCTCTGTTCGATGGCACCTCCAACGGCAAACGCCTCTTCGTCGTCACCTGCAATGATCTCAAAGGTCTCAATGATTTCCTCGTCAACCGCCCCGGCCGCTTCCACTACCACTTCCGCTTCGATTACCCCACCGCCGATGAAATCCGCACCTACATGCAGGATAAGCTCAAGCCGGACTATTATGACCAGATCGATGCCGTCATCGGTTTTGCCGGCCGCGTTGACCTCAATTATGACTGCCTGCGTTCCATCGCCTTTGAACTCAACACCGGCCTGCCTTTCACGGAAGCCATCAAGGATCTGAACATTGTCAACCTTAACGCTGAGCGCTATAACATCACCATGAAATTCGCAAACGGTGTTGTTTATACCGCCAGCGATGTCCGCCGTGATCTCTTCGATCCCTCCTCGGAAGACTACGTTCGCTTCTATAACAAAAACGGCGATTTTATCTTCGAAGTCACCTACAATAATGATTCCGTTCAGTTCGATAAAACCTCCGGCACTCCCTTTGTTGAAGGCAAGGACCTCACATTTGAATATCGCCGCATCTCCGATGATGAACTCTCTGACCCGGATGAAAAGGCTTGCTATGATGCCATCGCCCAGATCAAATCCACCACTCCCGTCGCTCTCGCCTTCCGCCGCACCCGCTCCCGCGATATCCACTACGCCGTCTAAAAGGGGGTCGTCCCATGTCCACCACAAATCCTCGCTGTCACTGCGCTTATCGGGTGTTATCTCAACCATGCGGCTTACAACAAGCGTGTCAAGAGGCTGATTCGCGACCTTGTAGTAGCTATCAGCATCGACACGGCAGATTCTTACAATTTTACGGGGGTATGAATTATGTTGATTAAGAATATCAGATGCGATACGCTGCCCGAATAAGGCAGAGAGGAGAAAATATCATGAACAATACAACCGTTTCTCCTGCCGAATATTTCGAACAGGTAAAAAGCCGAAAGCAGACAATGACGGCTGCTGGACTTTCTCAGCTATATGAGAATTGCCTTGCTCTTCTCGAAGAGTATCAGCGTTCCGGACAAATTGCTGCGCAGAAAAAGCTGCTTTTCCACATCGACAATATCACACGAGAAAAGAAGCTGCTTGACCTCGGCATTGATACCTTTGTCTACAAAAGTGATGTGGACGATTTTATCCATATGGTAGACAACAAGGTCGTTAAAATTGTGGAGCTGGAGAATTATCAGCGGCGGATTCCGGAAGAAATCATTCAGAAAATCGAATGCTGCAAGGGTATTTTCGATAAGATGTATGTAGTCTTCACGGATTACACAAAGCGCGAGGAGCGAAGAGTCGAGGCTATCAAAAGAGAAAAAGACCCCATTCTTTTTGGAACTTTCCAAGATGCCGCAACAAGAACCGTGGTAGAACGCTTTTATTTCATCGGCGATTGGACGGATGAATATTGCGATTTAACATTGGATAAGATGGTTGCCGTTGTCAAAGAAAAGGCTGAAAAGGACATCATAAAGAAGTTCTCTACGCCGGAAAGCATCCGCGAGTTGAGCGACCAGCTTAACAATCTGGATAAGTCCATGAACGGGTTGTACCGCCAACGCGAAAAGGCTTCCGCACCAAAGAAAGGGTTCTTCGACCGAGTACGCACAGCGTTTCGTTCTCTAAAAGGAGAATAAAATGGCAAAAGTGGATTTGACCGAGGATGAAGTTTATTCGCAACTTCGCTCTGTTTCTAATTCAAAAGGAAACGGTATTTATGATGCTTTACGTTCTGTCGATATTCCTTGGGACTTTTCTTCTCCTTTTACTTTGCTTCGTGTCGTTCACACAGAAGCAGAACTGACACCACTGGTTTTTACTGGTGATGCAGAGACCGTCAACTTTATGAAAGAGGTTGCGGAGGTAGAAGAAGGAAAGAGATGCGATTGCTGTGGTCAGCTTATCACAACACCCTTATGGGATATGCCCTATGGTTCATTGTGCGATGAATGCAGCAAACGCCTTGACGAGCAGGTTCACGGCAAATACGAAACGCCTTGGCAAAAAGTAGAACAGGGAAGGGAAGAGCGTTCCACTCCTTGGTGGTTTGACCTTTGAAGTCAGAAAGGAAACGAATGAGCAGATGGAATGTTTTTTATTTGTAGCGAAAACGCTTCTTATCGTATTTATTATCGCCAAATTGAGATTAAGGGGGTTTTTCCATGTCCACCACAAATCCGCTTTACGATGAAGAGCTTCGCTGTCGTCACTGCGCTTATCATGGCATCAAATGTAAGCGTGCCAATAACGTTACTGTCAATCTTGTTTCGGATTGCGCCCATCTTCATCGCGGTTCCTATCAGGGCATCTGTTCTGATTTTGCTCCCAATCCCAACTACCCGTTCTACTTCAAAAATTGGACAAGCTTCCAGGATTATTTTGATCACGCCGCCCCGGATATCCCCCGTCCCAACCTGGCCAACCAAACTGCCGCCGCTGTTTTTTGTTTCAATGGCGATCGCAGCACTCTTTACTTTGTCAGCCAGAACGATTTTATCTTCGGCAACCTCTATCAAGATGGTAAGCTCCGCACCGTCTATCGCCAGGTCAAAACCAAAAACATTCATTCTTCGTCTGACTATTCCTACCCAACCGAAGCCTGTGATTTTACTCCTCTGCCCCAAGGCGCTTCCGTTCCGCCGGAAGCTATCTGCACCACCCAGCCCGCCTATCCGCCTTTAATCTACACCCCGCCTCTCACCCCGGAACAGGATTGTCCTTACCCCTATGATGAAACTTTTACCCCAAAAGTTTGGGAAGGCAATGATTTCATGCCGCCGCCCACCGTCTGCCCCTGGGGTCCCAACGTCCACCGCTGGCTCTCTTATTTCGGCGAAGGCTACACCTTGGCAAAGGATGATTCTCCCCTCGATCTCTACTGTGCTCCGTCCGCTGGCATCCGCCTGCAAGTTACCGGCCCCTACTTCTACTTAACGGAAACTCACCCCGGTACCGAGCTTCTTTTCACCAACAATGAATCCCATCGCAACTTTCTGGCTCAATCCGACCCTATTGCCCACCGCGATATGTCCAGGGACCGTGCTATGCAACTCTTCTCCCGCACAAAACCGGATTGCAAACTCTGGCAGATTTTGCGTACCCACTGCCTGCCCCTTGCCCAGTCCGCCCATGATTTCACCCAATAAATCCAACAAGGAGCTGACCCACTCCCCTCATGTCTTCCCGTCTTGATCCTCTTGCCCGCAATTATTATCGCCGCAACAACTACCGTCAAACGGCCGGCTACCCCAAACGTGAATGGACCACCGAGGAAATGAATCTTATCCTCACCCACTCCATCCCCGACCGACAGCTTTCCGCCCGTCTTCAGCGCAGCGTCCAGTCCATCCAGGTCATGCGCTGCCGTCTTCGTTCCAAATAAATTTCAATTTTCAAAAATCCAAGGAGGTAACAATATGCCAATTCTTTGTCTTCTCGCGGCTATTGTTATCGCGGCTCTTATGTTTGCCGCTGTATATGCCTTCTCATATGGTATTGCCAAAGTTGCCCTTAAAGTTCTTCCTGAATCCGACCCCAACGAAGGTCTTCCCATGTGTGCCCGCAAACAGCAGGAGGTCCAAGATTCCTGGCTTGCCATTGCTGAAAATGGCCACAACCTGCGTGGCGAATACGCTTTCCAGGTCCAGCAAGAACGCCACTGTTCCTGGTCCGAGGCAATCTATATTATGATCTGCCACGACTGTGAAGATATGGGCATCCAGGTCAATCATGAATACGCTGCCAATGTTTCCGGTTATTCTATCGAGCAACTCAATCGCCGTTCTCTTGAACAATATCACGTCCCCGGCACCTGGAAATCTCAACCTCTCCCTGGCCACGAAGGCAAAACCCTCACTTACGCTCAGGCTCAGGAAGCCATGAAAAATCGAAAGGAGCACTAACATGAAAAAGAATAATGATAAAGGTACCCTGATTTTTATCAGTATCTGCTTTGTCCTTGTAGTTCTTGATATCGCTGTCAAACTCTACACCATGTAAGATTAAGGCAGGTGAATCCTTATGCCCATCAAATTTCTTCTTCTCCTCCTTATGATTTTCTCTCACCTCATTGCCGATTACAATCTCCAGGGCATCCTCGCCGATTTCAAGCAGCGCTTATGGTGGGACCTCAAATACTCCAAGGAATTCGTTCAGGAACACTATCCTGTTGATTACATTACCGCCCTCATCGAACATTCCTTCATGTGGTCAACCTGCATTACGATCCCGCTTCTGGTTTACTCTCTGTTCGTTCCTTATAATCCCCATGCAATTGCCTATTTTTGTTCCTCCATTCTTACCAATACCGGTTTTCATGCTATTATTGACCACCAAAAAGCAAACGAAGGTTCTATTTCTCTTACCACCGACCAGCTCCTCCATATTGGCCAAATCTTTTTTACCTGGCTGTTCTTCGTTCTGTCCTATTTAAAAAAATAAAAACCAGGGTCGCAAAACCCTGGCGTACATCCTCCCATTCAAAGGAGCTTTATCATGAATTCTATCCCTCAGTCCTCCCAACAGCTTGTTGAGCTGCTCAAATCCAAATCCCTTCACATCTCTGCTGCCGAAAGCTGCACCGCCGGCCTCTTCTCTTCCTCTCTCGCCAGCATCCCCGGCGCATCCAGCGTTATGGAGTATGGCTTTGTCACCTACTCTGCCGCTGCCAAAACGAACCTTGTCTCTGTCAAACCGGATACCATCAAGAATTATACTGTTTATTCCGGTCCTGTCGCTGCCCAAATGGCAATCGGCGCAGCTCAAAAATCCGGCGCAGAGCTTGGCGTTGGCATCACCGGCATTGCAGGCCCCCATGCAGAATCTCAGCCTGCCGGCACTGTCTATATCGCCGTGGCCAATTCGGAAATCCAAAATGTTTTCGTTCGCCGCTATCTTTTTCAGGATCACGACCGCAACATCATCCGCCAAAAAGCCGTCCTTGCTGCCATGGATCTTGTCACTGCCGTCGCCACTTCTGCCGGCCGCCAGCCCCACTTTGCCTGGTCCTGCAGCCCCGCCATTATCCATACCGTAACCGAATCCATAACCCACTCATTCTAACCACTATATAATAAGGTAGGTAATTTGCTATGAATAGAGAACGCCGCTCCAGAATTCGCGGTCTTATCAAGGCTTTCGAGGATCTCTCCTCCACCATCCAGAACGATCTTTCCTCTCAGGTTCAGGACCTGCACGATCTTGAGGAAGAAGCCTTCGATAATATGCCGGAGTCTATGCAGGATTCCGACCGCGGCACCGCCATGCAGGACGCCATGGATGAACTTCAGTCCGCTGTTGATCTCTGTTCCGAAGCCTCCGATGCCATTGATTCCATCGTGGATTCTTTGCAGGCCGCTGCAGAATGATTTTCCCTCCCCATCAGGTAGTCTACCGTGCAGTGCATCTCGTCTGCCAATACACCCAGCGCCCAAAACCCTGGGTAGTTGATTCCGTTCTCCCACCCCATCACGGTGTGGGTTCCGCATCGCAGCCGCTCTGCCAGTTCCCGCTGGCTTATCCCGTTTGCCTTGCGCCACTCTCGTATAATTTGCCCAATCTCCATATTTTCGTGTCCTCTTTTCAATGTTAGTACAGGTTTCAGTTCTAGTATTTTGAATCCCTTTGTGCTATACTCGCATTATACAACAAATGGTTGTCAATTACAACTATTGGGATTAAATTCCCACCATTTTCCAGTCCATCTTTTCGGACATCAACTAATAAGGAGGAGCCATGAATACACAAACTATCACTCTCGCCCAGCTTGCTACCGCCTGCCGGAACGCAGCCTACATCAATGTCCACCTCTACACCCCGGCTATGTCCTCCCTTTCCACCTTCAAGCCGGATCAAATCCGCTTCATGTCCGCCTCTACCGGCGTCCCGCTGCTTCGCTTCCAAAGCAAAACCAGCACCATCGTCCTGCAGGCTCTCAACATTCAGGCCGCCGTCACCCCCAGCACCCCCGGCAACGAGATCCCCTTTGGCCGCTGTACCTACTCCTACACCACTTATGATTTCGCCCTGGACGGTGTAAATTATTCCGTAAATATTTTTCAAAAAACTTGAAATTTACTGTTGACTTCTTGTATTTAGTATGGTATTATAATCTCACAAGGTAAGCAAAAACAAGTAAAGGAGGTTTCCCGCTATGTTCAAACCCAGTACCTCGGTTCCCAAGTTTGGCGAAATCCGGCTGGGCTGCACCCCGCAAGACCACGCCCTGCTTGGTACGCACAAGTACGTTGGCATTCATCCCTATCTGGTCGTCAGCAATGATATTTATAACAAATTCAGCGGCCAATGCGATGTTATTCCCTTCACCACCAAGCGCTTTGCAAGTGCCAGTCCAACGCATGTTGATTACCCAGCCGGTTCCATCCGCGGCCTTACGCGGGATTCTACCCTCGTGGTCGAAGCGCGGGATACTCTCCTGAACTCTCAGCTTGGTGAACCGATTGCCCGCTTCTCAGATGAAAACTGGCAGCAGGCCAAAAAAGCTTTCCTCACTCAAAATCCATTCCTTACCCACTGGGTCATCCCGGAACCGCGCCCAACGCCGGTTGCATAGTTTCCCCTTTACATTTCCTGTCTACATACGTTATACTATAAATAACTATCTGAAAGGCAGGATTTGTATGGGCAAAACTATCATCGAACGGTACAACAATGATTCCGCTCGTATCGCTCGTTACCAGCAGCTTATTTCTGATTTCACCAATGCCTATTCTGCGGTTAATCAGGGCAAAGCTCTTCCGCAGTATATCCAAAAAATCATCCCCCAAATGTCCTACACGGTCGAAACTTATGAGCACAATTACGGCGTCCGGTTCGAATCCTTTTCCTATCAGGAATACGCTGCATTTTACGAGAAAGCGATCATCGGCAGCTCGTCAAGTGTGGTCATCAATCGCAATAAGCTAACTCTTCTCTCCTGCTACCTGGATTATCTGGTTCTTCAAAACATTCTCACCACAGCTCAAGTAACCAACCATCCGTTTCATCAGCTCTTCAAGGATTCCCCGTCCGATAGTATGAGTGGCTCCCAAAAGCCATCCATGACTACAGTTGCCAACCCAGGCAAGCCCACTCTGCAGCAGTCCCTTGATGTTTACTCCCAGCAGATGCTTTTCTCTGAAGAAGAATTTGAATCTCTGATGGACGCCATCTTCCATAACCGGGATCAGGACTATATGCCACGCGCAGTTTATACTCTTGCCTGGTGCGGCGTAAAGGTCAAAGATATCGCGCTTATCAAAAAAGCAGATGTCGATCTCACCAGAAGGGTTATCTACGCTACAGAACAAAACCATCTCACCCGTAATATCGTCATCCCCTCCTCCTTTTGCCTTATTAACCTCGAAAATGCTATGACCGCCACATCAATCCTGGTCTCTTATCGTGACGGCATACGCGAAGCTCCTTTTTTTGGCCGTGATGGCTATGTAATTCGTGGGCTAAAAGGGGCCAATAAGGCTGAAAAGCCGGACCCGGATGCCAATGGTTACTATATCGTCAACAACATCAACCGTATCTACTCTCTGCGCCGGGAAAAGCTTCCCGAAAACAACCCCTTCAAAAACAAAAAAGTTCTTGTTAGCTCCTGTTATAAATCCGGCCAATTCCTGCGCCTTTTCAAAACAGAGCAGCCGATAGAAAAACTCTGGGGTGTCTACAGCAATGATTTCGTTTATTCTTACAGAAAGTGGCTGTCCTATAAACAGCTCAACTTAAAATAATGCTCTTTTCCCATCGTGGGGCATCTTCGTCCCACATTTTTTCATCATCATTAAATACAAGTTTTCATAAACGATACTTTTAGGAGGTTTTTCCCATGACTACCGAAACTATGACCATCCACCGCGCTCTGGTAGAACTCAAAACAATTGATTCCCGCATCATCAAAAAGATCGATTCCGCCAAGTTCTGTGTCGCCGCCAAAGCCAAAGCTACCAAGCTCGGTGCAATCACGGTGGATGAATTCAAAACATCCGCTCAGGCCAGTTATGATTCCGCTATGGATCTCATCAATCGCCGCAACGCCATCAAGGCCGCTGTCTCCAAGTCCAACGCGGTCACAGAAATTTCAGTTGGCAATAAAACTTATACTGTGGCCGAAGCTATCTCTCTCAAACAGCACGGCATGGAATATATCGACTACCTGCGCAGCCATATTCAGGCTCAGTATTCAAACGAAACCTCTCAGATCACTTCCGCCAATCTCCGTGTGGAAGCCAAGGCCGATGATATGGTCAAATCGATCTGCGGCGGCGATTCCAAAACCAAGGATGCCGATCCTGAAACTGTCGCCAAGATCCGCAACACCTATCTGGAACAGAACTCCATGGAGCTGGTCGATGGCCTCACCAAAGGCTGTACTCAAATTATTGAAGACCTGCAGTCCCAGATCGATTCCTTCAACAACGAAATTGATTCCGCCCTCTCTGTTTCCAACGCCGTTACCCAGATCACATTCAGCTACTAAGCTGTTTTGATACCATTTGCCTGTGTGCCGAAAGCGTCAAACCACAAGCCGCTTTGTCCGCTGTGGAATAATGACAAAGTTAAAACTATAAACACCTGTTCCACGATCATTAGAATTATGATAAAAATATTGGTTCATTCCTCGCGGCTGCATTTTTTTTTGTATGCTCAGCCCGTCAGAATGAATGTATTTGCCCGGAAAGTTTAATGCTTAACGCTTAAACCTCAACGCTCAAATTTCAAACCTTATTTTTCATCAAAGTTTATTCCTCAACCCCCAAGGCTCAAGGCTCTATCAAATCCTTGGCGCAAGGTCATGTGCATGGCTGTGTCGGCACCTCGCTGTCCTCAAGGCTGGTACATGGGCAACGTGCGAAGGCGGTAGCACGTTAAAACAATCCGCCCTGGTATGATTCCCGGCAGGTCGGCTGCTTTACCGGTCCAATCCCGGCAGGAATCAATGAATTGGCAAAATAAAAAAGCCCCATACCAAACGGCATAAGGCTTTTGCTATTTACCTTGTGACAATCTGCCACACCCACAGGATCGCTCCTGCGATTGTGATAACATCCGCCACTTTGGCAATAACTGCACTTAGGCGTTTCCTCACGGAACCACCACCCTTCTTTCATTTTTAGCTTCGCCTTCTCAATAAAACGTAAGACGAAACTTTGTGAAAGAGGAAATTGCTAAAAAATGATTGTGCTAAAAATTCTGAAGGTAGTGCAATTATATCTTATCATGACTTTTTCCTTTTGTCAATTCGTTTCTCAGCATCCGCAACTTAAAGCGGTCAAGCGCCTGACTTGTAATCGAAAGATTGTTGGTTCAATCCCAACCGGGCGCTAATCTGGGGTGTTCGTATAACGGTTCGTACTCTTGCCTTCCAAGCAGGCAGCGCCGGTTCAACTCCGGTACGCCCCTCCACAACAGAATAACTTCATTTTGGTTTTTCACACCGTAAAGTCCCGTCACACCGGCACGGCTAACATGCAGCCGCACCGGGTAGCAAACGGCTCCACACCTCGGTCATATCCAGGTGTTTGAATTTGTATCTATGTACCCGTCACCAGTACCAACATATGTACCATATCACGGGGTGTCGTCTCCATCATGAGTTTATTCTGTTATTATGCCAGGTTAGCTCAATGGCAGAGCAGCCGTTTTGTAAGCGGCAGGTTGTGGGTTCAAGTCCCCCACCTGGCTCCACCGTTCCGGTTCACACCGGGGCGTCATGGCTCCCAGCGCCGGTCAAGTCTGGGGTACGCGGAGGGCCATCTCTCCGTCAAATCAGTGGGTGAAATAAACTCGCTGGACGCTTTATTCTGGTCTAACCCCCAGATGCTAAAGCAATGGCAGAGCAGCGGCACACTGCCTCAAAACTATTCCGTTTGCACCTTCGGGCAGGTAACAGTCCACCTTGCCGGGTTCAAAGCCGTCTTTACGGCAGTCTTAACACGCAGTACCCGGCATGAACCGATCGGCGGAACTTCCAGTTGGCTTCCAAACACCTTTCCAACTGGTGACAAGATGGGAAAGTCCTCCGGGCTGCGGTGAGTAGTAAGCAGCGGTAAGTACCTATCGACATATGGTGAGACGGCTAAGCACGTCACTGGTACCTCAAGGGTGGGATGCCCTTTCACACGGAGCAATACTCAAGCTGGTATAAGAGGCGTCCCTGCTAAGGACGTAGGGTGGTTTATCCCGCCGCGTGGGTTCAAATCCCACTTGCTCCGCCAGTGGCCGGGTCGCTCCTGGACGATCTGAGAGGAATGGGGTATCCCTCAGCCAGAAAATGAAAATGCTCAGTGGCGTGCTAGCCCCACTGGGAAGCCCCTTAGTATGCTCCCATATCTCAATGGCAGAGAAGCGGCCTTATAGCCCGCCTAGCACCAGATTAGTGCGCAATCCCTGTTCAAGTCAGGGTGGGAGTACCAGCCTTACGGACTTGCCGTAAGGGATTGAAACCGTTTTTTGATGGTTTATCGGTGATAACATAAAAACCACCGTTCGGTATGGCAGCACCGATCAAGAACCAACCTGCCACCCAATCATCCCGCTGGTCAACCGTGCTCCAGCACCGCACTCCGGTCATATCCGAGCGCTTATCCAAGTCGGCTGGGTTCATTGATTCTAGCCAATCAATTCAACCGCAGTGGGATGATTTTTTTCTTTGGTGTTTCGCCTCTCCCGGCGTTTCATATTCCCGGCAAAGTCCCTGGTACCTACAGGCACCGCCTTCACGGCCTGCCCCGCATACCGCTTCCCGGTCATACCCGGAAGATTGAATTTCCTAAGATGATGTCAACCTACAAGTTCTCGCGGCGGCTCGAACTTGTCGTTTGCCGGGATTTTATTTTTTTTGATTCTATTGACTATCGGTTGTAAGGAGAAAATTGAAGTGAACAATAATTATTGCCCGATTCCCGGCGCAAGCCAGCCGAAAGAACCAGTGCGGCTGATCGATGCAAACAGCATATTACGTTTAATAAACATAAGCGGTAGCGCCTATGACGGGATCGAATATCAAGCATATGAGGCTGGTGTCGAATATGTTCGCGGTCTGATCGAGGACGCGCCAACTATAGACCCTGAATCCCTGCGGCCTACGGCGCACATTATGCGTGGAACTGTGCCTGATACACACGATGATGCGTTTTGCAGCAATTGCCGTTCATATCTTGGTGTTCCTGGCGTTGATTACGAAGATTATGATTCGGTTTTAAGCCACAGATATAAATATTGCCCATATTGCAATGCAAGGATAGTGAGCGCAGATGAATAATATGCGGTTCGATGCGGAAAACAGCCGGTGCATCCCTGCCGAACGGATGACGCCGGACGAATTGCGCCAGCTGCACCGCCTGGCCATTGAGCGCCGCCCCGAAGCCTGCCTTGGCTGCGGGCTGGAACATAATTGCTCCGCGTATAGATGTGCCGTCATTCGCAAAGCATTGCGGCTGTTGGGAGGTGGGGCGGATGCCTGTCTTTAATTTCAACTGTCTTTATTAACCATCATAAAACGGAAAAACCGAAACGTTTTCCGGCCACTACCACAAAATTAACATTCACTGAATCCTCATTCACTGAATTCTTATTCAGCAAAAAAGTCATAAAGCATCGCAGCACATTTTCTGCGAGGCTTTCTATTTTTTACTCTTTTTTCAAAGGGGGTGTTTCCATTCCAGCCGCATTTGTCCTTCTCATAATCCTCGCAGCCATCCTTTTTTGGGCTTGGCTTTCCCCGCACTATGATGAATTTGGTTCCAAAATTCTCAATTTCTTCCGTCAATTCACCAACAAAAAATAAGGAGTTTTTCAATGAACAAAACCGTTGGCGCAGTTATCTCTGCCTTTGTCATCATCTTCTGTATCGTTATTGCTCTGTTTTGTACTGTCCGTATTCCTGCTGGCTATGTCGGCGTCATTTACAACATGAACGGCGGCGTGGCGGAAACCACCCTTACTCAGGGCTTCCATCTTGTCAAACCCACCCAAAAAGTTACTACCTACACCATCGGCATCGAACAGTCTTACCTTACCTCCGGTTCGGACGGTGATTCCAAAGGCGATGAATCTTTCGAAGTCCCGTCCAATGATGGCAAAGGTCTCACGGTCGATTTAACTTTTACCTACCGTTTTGATCCCGATCATGTCGCTGATACCTTCACCCGTTTCAAGGGTCAATCCGGTAAGGACGTCAAAGAGGTTTTTATCAAGCCCAACATCATGTCCTGGACCAAAGAGGTCACGGCCAAGTATTCCGTCATTGATCTGCTTGGCGACCAGCGTGCTTCCCTCAACTCGGAACTCACCGCCTACCTCAAGGATAAGTTCGAGCCTTACGGTATCATCATTGAATCCGTTTCTCTGATCAATATCGACCCCGATGACGAAACCCGTGCCGCCGTCCAGAAAAAGGTCAACGCCCAGCAGGATTTGGAGCTGGCAAAGATCGAGCAGCAGACCGCCAACGTCAATGCCGAAAAAGAAAAAGAAGTCGCTATCACGAAAGCCAACCAGGAAAAAGAAACCGCTCAGATCAACGCCGAAGCCAAACTGATCGAAGCCCAGGCTCAGGCCGATGCCAACCGTCTGATTTCCCAGTCCCTCACCCCGGAACTGATTCAGCAGCAGATGTATGAAAAATGGAACGGTCAGCTTCCCACTGTCCAGGCCGGTTCCGATGCTCCCATTATTGTCGATACCACCAACTAAATCATGTCCCACATTTGGAGGTGTTCTTATGGTCATTCTTAATTCCGGTACCTTATTGTTTCTTGTCCTGCTTGCTTTTGCTGCCGGCTTCCTTGTTGATGCCGCCATCGGTGTCCGCGCTCATCTCCATGATAAGGAGGATTGACTCATGAACACTTCCAAACCTAACCCGCACACAATCACCCCAACCACCGTCATGGAATCTGAATTTGATGAACCTACACCTCACCGCAAACCTGGCAAATCCACCGGCCGTCCCCGCTCCCGGCACAAGCACATTTACACAGAAGCCTGGTATGTTCATTGCTATACCAATCAAATTACCGGCAAAACAACATTGCTTTATTATCCGCTCCGTTACTGTACGGTTTGTGGTCGAATCGGTGGTATGCAGATAGCTCCCTTGTCCGGGCAGAACCGCCTTACCCCTCCTATCGGTTCAAAAGTGTTTTCGGAACCACCATTTGGCTCCGGCGCTGTTGATCTTAATAATTTCACTATTTTCAAAGGAGAATGAATTATGAAACCTAAGTTCCGTCTTGGTGATCGTGTCACCGTCATCAAACCTTATGTTGCCCCCATCCCCGATTATGTCAAGGATAGCGAAATTTTCAACGATCTGTACAAGGTTTTTGGCTTGGATAAAGATATCCGTGGTGTCAAGCCCGGCGATACCTATACCATCATTGAAGCCGAATCCAAACCTCGCACCCGTTCCGACGGCAAAACTGTTTATGCCTATTCTTACCAGGGCAAAAGCGGCAAGCGTTCCGATTTTGTCTTGTGGGAAGATGAAATCAAGCTGGTCGAATCCACCAAGCCCGCCCCGGAAGACGATGACGAAGAGCCGGATACCGTCACCATCGAAATCGAAGTCTCCCTGGACGACAAGGCCGAAGCTCACCGCATCGCTCACAAAGCTGTTGAGCTGGCTTTCAAGTCCTATGCCGCTATCACCAAGGCCACCAATGATCCCGCCTCCATCACCTGGACTGATGATGAAATCGCAGCAGCCCGCAAAAAGGTTGTTGAACTGTCCTCCCGCGTCACGGAACATGGCGGCGATATGATCTTCCAGCGTTCCGGCAATACCGTATGCTGTGCTATTTATACCTCCAGCTTTGACGGTAAATCCGCTTCCAAAGGTTTCGCCAAGCCTTTCGATCACGACCCCTTCAATGAATGGATCGGCAAGTGTGTCGCCGCCTGCAAAGCTATGGATGAACCCATCCCCAGCTTCATCACCCACAAAAACACCAAACAGGATGCTGCATGATGGGCACAACACACGAATTTACCGCCCGCATCCGCAGCTTTGCCGAGTGCCAGCGTCTTAACCAGGTCGCCAAAGAGTGCGGCCAGGTCGTTGTCATCGACCGCAACGGCGACCAGGCCAACGCCCAAAGCCTGCTCTCCCTTATGAGCCTGGATTATTCCGCATCGGTTCGCATTGTGGCCTCCACATCGGAAGAACTCTTTGCCCTGTATACCGCCCTTCTCGCTTTGAAATGATTTGTCAGGAGGTGTCCGCCACGTTCATCCTACCGCGCTCCCCGCCCCCGTTTTTTCGTCAACCACCGCAATCATTTTTTCACTTATCTTAACGGGGGTGTTCTTACATGTTTATCTGCAATGTCTGCAAAAAGATTTTTCCTGATTTCAAAAGTTACGGTATGCGCATGAACTACCGCTTCGGCTATGGTTCAGAAAATGACGGCGATATCTTTGACCTCACCGTCTGTGATTCCTGTGCCGATACGGTTGCCGCCGCCATTGAATCCGTCTGTGCCATCAACCCCCATCTCACCGTCGATGATGCCTTCTTCCCCTGCGATGAAGCATGTTCCGGCGATTGCTCTAACTGCTCCGGTGATTGTGCCGCCTCCCAGGACGATGAATCCTATGACTTCGAGGATGACGAGACCGATGAAGAAGACGACGATGACGATTCCGACCTTGATTTTGACGGCTGATTAACCCCGCCTTTTTATTTTTTCTTTTCTAATTACAAGTTTTCGTAAATATGCCATATTAAGGAGTCCTTTATGCCTAAAAAAAACAACATCATCACCTTCAACTTTGTTGGTGATTTTACTCCTTCCACCAAAAATGATCTGCTTACCTCCACCCCGGCTACTTACGGCGGCATGTCTGATACCCGCCTCCAGCTCAGCTTTGGTGTCAAGGTCGGCAGCAGCGTTCAGTTCGTCTCTCTGCTGGATACCTCTCGCTCCGGCGATGTCATCAAAACTTACGACCGGGATAATAACCCCATGGATATCCGCTGGTCTGACCGCCTTGATTCAGATGTTATTTCCAAGGTTGCCCCCTACCGCACCTACCGCACCAACATCGGCTCGGATGAAACCAAAACCTTCATCACCGGCTATGACCTGGCCGAGTACCTGTCTGAAGCTCTCAAGAACTACACCGGCCGCATCACCGTCAATGGCCGCATGGTCCTCCGTTACGATTCCAAAGGCATCCTGCGCCGCAACTTCAACATTGATTCCGTTTGGAAACCCCTGCTCGATAAGGACGGCGAACCGGTCGAAAAGCCCAAGCTGGCCATCATGGTTCCCTTCATCTTCAACAAGGATTGTATCGACAAAGCCGACCTCAAGGAAACCGGCAAGATCTACGTCAACGGCTATGTTGAATCCTACATCAATAAGGACGAAGGCGATAAATACCTGCCCCTCCAGATGATCTTCAATACTGCCGTCTACAACATGGATGACCCCGGTGAAAAGTCCACCTATGAGTACCGCATGGGCGAGCTGGATACCAAAGCCAAAACGATGTTCTGCATGATGTGGGAAGGTCGTGTTGTCAACGGTGCTGAAGAAAAGCCGTTCGATGAATCCTGCCTCACTCCCTTCCAGCTGCGTTCCATCAAGGCCGGCAATGCCACCCTTGATGATTTCCGTCCCCGCGGCTCCATCTACGGCAACCGTGTTCAGGAACTTCGCCTCATGCGCCCCATGCCCCGCAATGATTTCAAGGATGGCCCGATCGACCTCGGCCTCAAGAATTCCGAGTTTGTTGACCTGATCTACACCCCCACGAAGGATGAATCGGTTGCCGATATGGAAAAGTCCGCCAAAAAAGAGCCTGAAACCCCGCCCTTCACTGCCCCCACATCGCGGGATGAAGACGAGCTGTTTTAATTAACCACCAACACAAAAGGAGCGTGAACCTATGGCGTTCAAAATGAATCAGATCAGCTGCGATCTTGCCAGCTACCCCTATTACATGCTGCTGTCCCCGCGTAAATTCGGCAAAACAACCTGGTGGCGCAACCTCGTTGTCGCCGCCTGGGGCAATGCCTCCAAGGGTCTGCTCATCTCCTGCGGCACCGAGTCCGGCTTCCACCACCTCGACAACCTCCAGGTCGAAGAAGCCCTCACCTGGGACGATGATTACGATGAAGAAACCGGCCACCGCGGCCTTGTCCAGATCGTCGATGATCTGATCGAAAACAATGCTGACTACGGCATCAAGGGCGTCTGCTTTGATACTTTTGATACCCTCTTTGATATCGCCACCGATGAAGTCATGCGGGAATCCCGTCGTGAAACCGGCAAGTCCTGCAAATCCATCAATGATGCCTTCGGCGGCTATAACCGCGGCTCTGACCGCCTGATTAAAATCATCAACGATCAGCTCTCCCGCATCCGCAATGCCGGCATCGCCGTCTTCATCCTGTCCCATACCAAGTTTAAGGAGCGCACGGACCCCCTCACCGGCGAAAAGTATGAGCAGCTCACAAACCTCATGCAGGACCGTACATACAGTGCCATTGCTGATAACGCCCAGATGGTCATGGTTGGCACCATCGAGCGCGATATCGCATCCGGCAAAATCGAAAACGAAAAGCGCGTCATCCATCTGCGCGGCACCTCCACCATTGATGCCGGTTCCCGCTTCAATGACCTGCCCGAAACGATCACCCTTAATCCGCAGGATTTCCTTGCCGCTTTCAAACAGGGTGTCGCCGGTGCTCACACGGTTGCTCCGGTTACGGATAAGCAGATCGATGCTGCCGCCAAGGCCGAGCAGAAAGCCGCTGCCAAACAGGCAGCCGTCGCCCGCAAAAAAGAGGAAGCCGAAAAGCAAGCCGAACAGGACGAATCTCACCGTGATGAATATTACAACACCATCGTCAATGGCTTCTCCAACGCTTCGGATGAAATCAAGGCCAAAGCCAAGGAGCTGTTGGCCGCCACCGGTGAACCCAAGTTTTCCTCCCCCAACATCCCGGCTGCAACCCTGCGCCAGATCGCTGACCTCTTCACAGCGTAAAGGTGGTGTCAAATATGGCAGCACCCAAAGTCCGTAAAGGCCGCCGCGTCATCTGTCACGCCACCGGCATCTATGGCAATTCGCTGGACTATTTCAAGGCTCCGGATGGTTTTTATTACCAAACCAAAGAGCTGTATGAGCAAAAAAAGCAGGAATCTGATTATTACCGTCAGGTTGTTACCCGCATGGCCTCCTATATGGGCTATGAGCCGGGCGATGTTTTCCCAACGGTCATCACCCGCGGCCTCATGCAATTCAAGCATTACGGCTATGCCGCTGTCCTTGCCACCATGGAGGAATGCCAGTCCAAAATTGAATACGCTCTGGCTTCCCGCTCTTTCGGTTCGGACTATCAAAAAGCATCCTACCTCATGGCCATCCTTACCAATAATATCAACGATGTTGCCCGCCGCCTCAAATCCCAGCAGGAATTTGAATCCCGTCAGGCTGCACCCCAACAGGCTCCGCCCCCGCAGGATTTCACTTCCGCTGCTCAGCCAAAAGATATCACAGATTTTCTGGAAGGCGGTGACTAAATATCGAACTCCAAACCTGTCTTGATAAAATCAATACCTCCCGCGCTCAGGACGAAGCCTCTTTTGTCTTCTGCCTCTGGAAAGAACCGGTTTTGTTTGGCGAGTACGATCAGGTCAACTTCGGCAATGATTTAACCATCAAAACCAAAGATGCCCTCTTCTACTACCAGCTTGGCCGCGGCATGTATGATTCCGGTTTCCGCAATTTCGACAGCATTTCGGTCGATACTTACCTTTCGGATAAAGCCGATACCCGTAAAGTCTTCTCGGCTTACGGCGGCTACCCGGAAGTCGAAAAGCTCAAATCCCTCGTGGATGTTGATAACGTCGAAGCCTACTTTGACCGCATCTCCAAGCTCAACACTCTCTCCGATCTCTGCGAGCAGTTTTTCAAAACTTTCCAGGATACTTCCCGCTTTGATTCCATGTCCAACTCCCAAGTCTACGATTTTTTCGACTATCAGCTCAACACCATCAGCATGAACTCCACCCGCGATATGAAAGTCGAATCCGTCGCCTTTGATGAATCGTATATCACAGAGCTGGATAAGGGCGAAACGGTCGGCCTGAATTACGGTAAAAACTGCCCTCGCCTCAACTGGGCAACTCTCGGCCTCCCCCTTGGTGATCTTTACATGCTGGGCGGCTTCTCCGGCACCGGCAAAACCTCTTTCGTGTTTGAAAATATGATCCTGCCTTTAACCGAATCCAGTGTCAAGTGCTGCATCATTTCAAACGAAATGCAGGTCCGTGCTTACAAACAGCTGCTCACCATCCATATCCTCACCAATGATCTCGGCTACTGGAAAATGACTCGCAAGCATCTCAAGGTCGGCAAGTTCACGGATGAACAAAAAGAAATGCTGTGTAAAGCGGCAGCCATCAGCCAAAAGAAATACTCTTCCATCCGCTTCATCAAAATGTTTGATAACGACACCTCCCGCGTCATCAAGTCGGTTCGCAAATATTCTAAACTCGGCTACCAGATGTTCCTGTGGGACACCATGAAGTCGGACGATGATGGCGGCAATATGGAAATGTATCGCCAGCTCTTGCAGTCCTCGCGCAAAATTTTCCAGTGTGCCAGCCGGGAAAACGTCTCCATCGTCTGTACCTATCAGCTGGCCCTCTACATGAAAAACCAGCGCTTTCTCGATGCCTCCACCCTTTCCAACGGCAAGCAAATCAAAGAGGTTTTTTCCGAAATGATTTATATTCGGGAACTCTGGCAGGATGAATATACAGGCGAGAAATGTGATTGTCACGCATACACCCGTACTCGCAAACCGGATGGCACCTGGGAAAAATTCACCACCCCCATCACGCTGGATAAAACCAAAAAGTACATCGTCGCCTTTCTCGATAAAACCCGTAACGATGAAGACGGTCAGCAATTTTTGTATGAAGCAAACCTCAGCTGGAACAACTGGAAAGAGGTCGGCTATTGTACCATCCGCAATGACCATGTAGCCATCGGCCGTTAAAGGGGGTGCGCCCATGAATGCGGCACTCCTCTCCCAGCGCCTGATCGGCCACTCGGATGATATCTACACCATCCTCGAAACCCTCGGCTATGAAAACATTACGTTTAATTCAGCCAAAGCCCAGTTCCGCTTTTCACGGGCGGACGGTACCAATCCTACCAGCATTGTTCTGGATGTTGATTCTTTACGGTTTTATTGCTTTTCCACCAACGGCAAAGGCAATCTTTTCACCCTCATCATGTCGCGCCTGAACTGCACTTTCCCGGACAGCTTAACCTTTGTCACTACCGTTCTGGATCTCGACCAGAATGATTTCTCGGCCAAAGTTCACTACCCATTCGGCGGCTTCTACCGCAAGCTCCTCCCTGATCAGCCGGAGGATTTTTCCGTACCCCCCATCCCAGAGGAAACTTTGCAGCCATACTTGGGCAAGTACAATCAAATGTTCTTCCGCGATGGCATTGATTACTTAACCCAGCAAAAATTTCAGGTTGGTTATGATTTTCTTTCCAACCGTATCACCATCCCGGAGCGTAATTTTGATGGCCAGCTCTGCGGTATCATGGGTCGCTCCAATGACCCCAACTGCCCCCATCAGGACCGCTGGTATCCTATCGTCAGCTGCCCGCGCAGCAAAACCCTGTTCGCCCTGCAGCAAAACTACCAGCGCATCATCGAAACCCAGAACGTGGTCCTTTTTGAATCGGAAAAAGCCCCCATGCAGTGCGCATCATTCGGTGCTCATATCTCGCTCGGTCTCTGCGGCTGCCATGTTTCCCAGGCCCAGCGCAGCATGATTTTTTCTCTTCGCCCCAAAACTATCGTTCTCGCTCTCGATGAAGGATTAGAAGAAGACGCTATCCGGGAAGAAGCCGCCAAGCTTGTCCAGAACAATTTAATCTTAACTACCAGGGTCGGCTATGTTTGGGACCCCGACCACGATATTATCCCCGCAGGCAGCAAACAAAATCCCGCCGACCTTGGCCGCGATGCCTATGTCGCCTGCCTGCAAACGAAAGTGAGGTGGTTATAATCGAACGCGCCAAAGACCCCCGCCTGCAAAAACTGAAAGAAGAAGGCGTCCATTTATATTCGTATTCCAAGCTTAATTGCATAGACGACTGTCTGTTGGAATCCTGGTATTCCTACATCAAGCATGAACCCGGACTTCAAAGTGTCTATGGTCTGCTAGGAGGAGCATCCCATCAAGTTACAGAAGACCTCATCGAAGGCAAAGTAACCTGTGATGATCTCCTTCCCGCTCTACATAGTGCCCTGGATGAATGTGATACCCTCGGCCTTACCTTTCCTAAGGATTTTCGCGGCAATGACTCCATCAAAGAAAAATGGATCAAGGATATGACCCACTTCTGCAAGAACTTCTACCCGCCTCGCGGCAAGTACATTATCGAGCAGTTGGTTATCCTCCGCGTCAGTCCTACTCGCGCCCTGCAAGGCTATATTGATTTAACCAAGCTGAATGATGACGGTACGGTATCTGTTTATGACCTTAAAACCAGTTCCCGGTATAAACCGTCAGATTTATTAGAGCATGGTCGCCAGCTCGTGATCTACGCTATGGCATTGGAACAGGCCGGTTATACAGTCAAAAATCTCGCTTGGATCATGCTCAAATATGTCGAGATCCGTTACACCTGGTACGCCACATCCCGTTCGCGCAACAAAACCCAGTGTATCCGCATCGTCAATCGCTCCAAAATTTACGATACTATCGCCCCCGCGGTCGAATCCGCCTGCCGCGATGCTGGTATGGATGAAGCCGAGATTGAATTTGCCATGCTGGATTTCAAAGAGACGAATCTTCTCGGCCCCAGGTTCCCCATGTCGGTCGCCCAGCAGTTCATCATCAAACCTTTTGTAGAGCCTTACCCTTATACCCCGGAACTCAAACAGGAAGCTCTTACTTATATCAATAAGGTTGCCGATGTCTATGAGTCCCTGCCCCAAGATGAAACCACTCCCTGGCCTGCCCGTAAGGTCAATAAGGAATGTGCTTTCTTCTGCAATAACCTCTGCAATTACCGCAAAATCTGCCCCGCCATCCGGGATTATAACGCCCAGGCCCTCATCACAGACCCTCCCAAAACCGAAGCTGATTTGTTCTAAAGGAGCCGCCCATGACCACCCGTTCCCCGCCCCCGCAGGGCTTTTGAAATAAATTACAGGAGGTGAATAAAAATTCCCAGTCCAAATTACCTCTGTTATCACCTTCACGATGATGAAGGCTCTGTTCTTGATTCCTGCACCAAATATCAGGATTACATTAACCTGGCCGTTCAAAGCGGCATGACTGCCCTTGGTTCCTCCAACCACGGTACCCTGCTGAACTGGACAGCTAAAAAGCAGGCAGCAGAAAAAGCCGGCCTCAAGTACATCTTCGGCGTTGAATGTTATCTTACCGACCGCCTTACCCACCAATCTCCCGGAGAAGATAAGCCTCATAAGCTGCGCGATAACTACCACACGGTTTTGATCGCCCGCAACACCAAAGGCGTTATGGAGATCAATAACCTTATCAGCCTTTCCAATCGGGAAGATCATAAATATTACAAACCTCGTGTCACCTTCGATGAATTCTACAACCTGTCTGATAACGTCATCGCCACCTCAGCCTGCCTTGCCAGCCCTCTGCATCACTACACTGCGGACGTTGAAGATTTTGACCCCGCCCGTTATGAGCAGCTGATTCAACGCTACGACTTTCTGGAGATTCAATACCATAACTGCAAAGAACAGATCGAATTCAACCAGTACCTCTATGAGCTGTCTCAAAAGTATCACAAACCCCTCATCGCGGCCACCGATACCCACAGCTCCACCACATATAAAGCCGAGTGTCGCAAAGTCCTCATGGAAGGTAAAGGTATTGAGTTTACTGGCGAAGATGAGTTCGACCTTACCTTCAAAACTTACGAGCAGCTGGTTGCGGCCTTTGAGCAGCAGGATTCCTTACCGCGTGAAGTCTGGATGCAGGCGATTGAAAACACCAACTGTCTGGCTGACTCCACCAAGGGTTTCAAGCTTAATACCAAAGCCCGCTACCCCATTTTGACCGGCTCTGTGGAGTCCGATGCTAAAGCCTACATCGAGCGCACCCACACCATGCTGGAAGATAAGATCCAAAAGGGCATCATTCCCCAAAATGAAGTCGCTGCCTTCCGCAAAGATATCGAAGAAGAGCTGGCTGTTTTCAAAAAGGTAAACATGCTGGGTTTCATGCTGTCGATGTCAGACCTTATGATCTGGGCCAAACATGAAAAGAACATCCCCATTGGTCCCAGCCGTGGTTCTGTGGCTGGTTCCCGTGCGGCTTTTGTTACAGACATCATCGACGTTGACCCCGTTCGCTGGAACCTCGTCTTCTCCCGCTTCTGTAATGAAAACCGTGTCGAAATTGGCGACGTGGACATTGACACTCCTGATGCTTACCGCCCCCTGATTTATGATCACATCTTTGAATCCTTTGGCCAACGCAAATGCGCCTATGTACTGGCTCTCGGTACTGTGTCCGACAAAGGTACGATTGATGAAATTGGCCGTGCCCTCGCCAAACGCTGGCAGAAAGCCAATCCTACCAGCTCTAAAGAATCTAACCCATGGTCGCTCGATCGTATCGCTCAAATCAAAGACGAATACGATGCCGATCCCGAAACCTGCAGAACGAATTATCCTGATCTTTTCTATTACTTTGATGGCATCAAGGACACAGTAGTTTCTCTTTCTCATCACCCGGCCGGCGTTATCATCGCTCCCATTGATTTGTACGAACGTTACAGTGTCTTCCGTGATAAAGACGGCCTGCAAGTTCTTGCGCTGGACATGGACGCCTCTCATGCTGTGGGTCTGGCCAAATACGATATCCTCGGTTTGTCAACAATCGCCCAGCTCGATGAAACCTGTAAGCTCGCTCATATCCCCTACCCTCATACCTGGCAGATTAACTTTGATGACCCTGCCGTCTGGGCGGATATGAAAACCAGTCCTTATGGTCTGTTCCAGTTCGTGGAAGATTTTGCTTTTGAATCCTTAAAAAAATACGATGTCCACAGCATCAAGGATCTCAGCATTGTAACCGCTGCTATCCGCCCTGGCGGCGCATCATATCGGGACAAGCTCTTTCGCCATGAACACGGCCAGAACCCCTCCAAAGAGATTGACAACTTACTTGAGGACACGCTCGGCTGGCTGATTTTTCAGGAACAATCTATTTCCTTCCTGCAGCAAATCTGCGGCATGTCCGGTGGTGATGCTGATTCTGTTCGCCGCGCTATCGGTCACAAAGATGAAAATGCTATCAAAGAAGCTCTCCCCCATATTCTGGAAGGTTACTGTGCTCACGCTTCCAGTTCTCGTGCTCAGGCAGAGCAAGAAGCCAAAGCATTCCTTCAAATTCTTCAAGACAGTAGCAACTACCAGTTCGGTCTGAATCATGCTACTGGCTACTCCATCCTTACCTATTACTGTGCCTACTATCGCTATTACTACCCCGTTGAATTCGTTACCGCCCTGCTCAACACCGCGGATAACCAAAAGAAAATCCTTGCCGGCACAGCTCTGGCAGCACAGCGCGGCATCAAAATCATGCCCATCCGTTTCCGCCACTCGCTGGACCAATACACCCCGGATGTTGCCAATCGCGCCATCTATAAAGGCATGGCTTCCATCAAATACCTCAACAAGCGCATTGGCCGTGAACTTTATGCTCTGCGGGATAACACTTACGCTGATTTTATCAGCCTCCTGCAAGATATCAAGCATAAAACCTCGGTCAATTCCCGCCAGCTTCAAATCCTGATTGAACTTGATTTTTTTCACGAATTCGGCAATCCCAACCAGCTCAAAGCCCAGGTTGAATTGTTTGATAAGTACAGTGATTCCATTCAGCTCTCCAAAGCAACCGTTGACCCGTTCATTGACCATGATGCAATGCTCACCTTATGTGAGAAAGAAACTGAAAAGAAATACATCAACGTGGACTGGCTCGGCATTGTCCGTCACTGCGCCAAAGAAACCTCAGAAATCATCACTCCGGTCAGCGATATTCTTCAGTACGAGATGGATAATCTTGGCTACCTCCAATACCAAAACCCCTCTCTCGCTTCCACCTACCATTACATTCTCTCTATTGACGGCAAATATAAAAACAAGACCATCGCACTGTACCAACTTGCAACCGGTCAAACCGTTAATTTCAAAATCCGTCCCTCCACCATGGATCAAAACCCCATCGCTAAAGGCGATATCATCAAGGTTCTTGGCACCAAGCAGGAGGGCAAGTGGTCCCGCACCGATGCCGGCTGGGTTCAGTCCACAACGGATTTCAACACCTTCCTTTATAAATACAGCCATGTACGTTAATTTTTCTCTCATTATGGCGGCCATCAATACCGTCATCTATGTTGTCACCATCATCTCCAGTGATGCCGATCGGTTCCTCTCTCGTGATGCCTGCTTCAAACTCGTTCTCACGGCCATCACCTTCAGCTGGTTCTGGTGGTTCCGCTCCTAGGGGGTGATGTTATCGAACCAGTCTTTGTTAAATCCGCCCTTGAAACTTTTACTATCTTGATTGATACCCGTGAGCACGAAACCTCGGCGCTCACTCAGCGCATTCAGCAAATGGGCTGCCCAGTCGAACGGCAAAAGCTCAATTTTGGCGATTATTCTGCCAAGGTCATCTTGCCCACCGGCGTTCCCTACAGCCTGGAAAATATCGTCGTGATCGAACGGAAGATGTCCAGCGACGAAATCGCAAATTGCTTTACCTCCCAGCGTGCTCGCTTTACCCGTGAATTTGAACGTGCCAAAGCAGCCGGTGCCCGTACCTATCTGCTTGTTGAGCGCACCACCTGGGAAATGCTTTACGCCGGTACATACCGCAGCAAAATGTCCCCTGTCGCCATGGTGGCCAGCCTCACAACCTGGCTTGCCCGCTATGACTGCAAGCTCATTTTCTGTGAACCTCAAACCTCCGGCAAGCTCATCCATGATATCCTCTACCGCGAAATGAAACAGCACCTGGAGGGGGTTCAGCCATGATGCAAGCCGTCCTATTCTCCAATTATCCATCCGCCTCTCCCCTGCTCCGTGCCCACCGTAGCTACCAAGTCATCACCCGCCTTCAAATCGGCTGCTTCGTCCTCGCTGCCGGCCGCCTGGTCTTCCTCCCGGCCGCCCTCCAGGGCAAAACCTATCTTCTCGTTAAAGGAGTTGATCTACCGCCCCCATGAATACTACCCGTGAACTCCACCGCAAAGAGCGTGCCAAGGCAGAGCTTGAATCTATCTGCCGCAGTTATGCTTCCAAATGTTCCGCTCTTATCATTACCTATAACATCAATGATCTAACACCCGCCCAGCGTGCAGCGTTCAATGCCCGCAAACCTTTTCACTCTTACCAAAGCAGGTGATCTTATCAAAAACAAAGCAATCGCAAACGCCGTCAACATCAAGCGCAACGGCAAAGCCATCGCCTGGCTCTATCAGAACACCGGCAATATCCTGGATTACAAAGATGGCGATAAAGTCAAGTTCGATCTTACCGCTATCCAAAACGATCCCGATTGGCCTATCCTTCGCCAGGACTATAAAGATTTCATTCTCTCCAATGCGGATACCGTTTTCACTCTGGAATTTGAACCTCGTTTCCGTAAAAACCACACTCTTGCCTGCCTGAAAGAAGATCCCGTCACCCCTAAGCGCCTGTTCTGGATCGGCCATCTTATCAAGCAGCGCGAACCCGAACAGGAGGCCGCCCATGACTGAACCAATTACCGATGCCATTGGCCGCGAAATCCATGTCGGCGATACCGTTGCCTATGCGCAGACGGATAAAAACAGCGGCATCAACTGGAACACTTATGTTGTGATCGGATTCACCCCTTGCCGCGTCAAAGTTTCTAACCCTACCTACCGCGGTTATGCCTGGGAGAAAGATTATATTCTTCTCTACCCATCCAACTGCATCATCTTACAGGAGGCCGACCCCGCATGAAAATTATCCCTCAATCCCACGAATGGATCACCCCGCTCAACCGTGATGTTACCATGCAGCGTATCGAGCGCATCGCCCGCACCTGCTATCAAAGCGAGGATGCCATCAAGCCCGGCAGTGATTCCAAAATGGTCGCCATGCTCTGCAAAAATCATCATTACGCCATGATCGAGCATATCAGCCTGACCATTAAATTCATCACCGACCGCGGCGTTGCCAACGAGATCGTCCGTCACCGTATCGGCTCCTATGCCCAGGAATCCACCCGCTACTGCAATTACAACAAAGATAAGTTCGGCAATGAAATCACAGTCATTGACCACGGCTATACCGGCCACACTCGTGAATATTGGATCAGCGCCTGTAACTACGCCGAAGGTTTGTATCAGGATATGCTGACCTCTGGTGCCACCCCGCAGGAAGCCCGCGATGTCCTTCCCCTCTGCCTCAAAACCGAGATCGTCTGCACCTGGAACCTGCGCGAATGGCATGAAGTCCTTCGCCTTCGCACCGCCAAGGATGCCCACCCCGCTATCCGCGCCCTCATGATCCCTGTCCTCAAGGAGCTGCAGGCTGTCTACCCTGAAATTTTCAATGATATCGAGGTGTCCGAATGACCCAAGAAGAAATTCGCAAACTCCTCAAAACCTGCGAGCTACATATCAACCAGGTGGAAGACGATAAGACTGCTCTTCGGGACTTGTCCGAAGTTGTTCATAAAGTCCTCACTGATTCCACCCGCGCTGTAAAGCTTAACGCCTGCGCCGTTGCTGCCTGGGCTTTGCACATTCCCGTCTGGGGGTTCGCCGCGTCCAAACTTTGGAACTGGTTTTTAGCCATTGGCCCCATCCCCACCATCGGCGTCTTTCATGCAGCCGGCATCGGCCTGGCTCTTGAATTCATCGTTGATACCACCGGCATCCCCCACAAAATTCCCCTGCAGAATGATGTTCAAAACGTCATTGACGGCAAGTCCAGCTGCTTTGATTCCTGGTCTTTGCCGGATGGCTTGTGTGTTTTCCTCGGCACTCTTGCCGGTCTCTGCCCGCCCGCGTTGGTCGCCCTCTTTGCCGGCTGGCTAATTAAATTTTTTATGTATCTATAAGGAGATTACCTCATGAATGATGTTCAGCGCTTTGATCGCATCCAGGTCGAAATGTGCGACACCTTCAAATCCAAAAATGCAGATTACGGCAATTCCTTCTCCCAGCTCTATCAGGAGTTTGGCGATAACGGCATCATCACCGCCGCTGTCCAGATCTCCCATAAGTACCACCGCTTCATGAATCTTATCAAGGGTACCCCTGCCAAGGTCAATGAATCTCTGCGCGATACTCTGTTGGATCTTGCCAACTACTGCGTCCTCACTGTTATGGAGCTGGATAAGGCCAAAGAAAAAGCAAACGCTTCAAGCTCCTCTGCCTTCGCTCAGGCTGCCGCTTCCGCCGTTACATATCGTACAACTCCGCAGTTTGATTACAGCAAGTATATCTCTGACGACACCATCCTCGCCTCTCGTGATGCTCCCGCCGCCACATTGAAGGGAGATGCCGAATGAACATCATTATATATACAACCCATTGCCCGCGCTGCAAGGTGCTGGCCGCTAAACTTGCCGCAAAGGGGGTGACTTATAAAGAAGAAACAAACACAGAAACCATGCTCTCCATGGGTATTACCACCGTCCCGATGCTTTCGGTGGACGGCGCATTGATGGACTTTAAGACTGCAAATGATTGGATCAACAAACAGGAGTGATTCTATGGATTTTTCTATTGACCTTAAACTCGATAAAGATTTTACCACCCAACTGGATTACCTCATCAGTAAGTATGGCCCAGATCTGGCCAAGCTCAACGGCTTTGCAAACGAACAGCTGAACTACACTGATTTTATTGATAACTTTATCGACAAGCAGACTGTGGCCGATGCCAGTATCGACGGCAATGCCAATGTCGGCACCAAGGATATCTGCTCTCTCACCACCGAGATGCACAAACCCCATTCCAAGCTTCTTGCCTTTAACAAAATCTTCTATGAACTCAAAAAATCCCATGGCCTGGATGCCGCCAAGAATTGGCTAACTGCTGAATACCTCGGCTATTTCTACTTGCACGATGCTGCATCCAGTACCTTTGTCCCCTATTGCTTTGCTTATGATATCGAGGAACTTGTCAATAAGGGCCTTTATTTTATTGACAACTTTAACGCCCAGCCGCCCAAGCATCTGACCACCTTCACGGATTTTGTCGGCGAGTTTGTCAGCTGGACTTCCAATCGCAGCAGTGGCGCTTGCGGCTTACCCAGCTTCCTGGTTTATTCCTATTATTTCTGGAAAAAAGACGTCGAATCCGGTTATTACATTCAGTCCCCGGAATATTACCGTAACCAGGAGTTCCAGCGCATTGTCTACAAGCTTAATCAGCCGTACCTGCGCGTCAACCAAAGCGCCTTTACTAATTTTACCATCATGGATCAGTCCTACCTGGAGGCCATCTTTGGCGGTAAAACCTTCCCGGATGGCTCCTTTATGATTGATGAAATCGACGGCATCATCGAGTATGAAAAAGCTTTTATGGATGTTGTCAGCGAGATCCGCAGCAAAAACATGATGACCTTTCCGGTTCTTACCTACTCCCTGCTGCGCAAGAATGGCAAGTTTGTCAACGAAGATTTTGCCCGCTGGTGCTGCGCTCACAACATTACCTGGGCAGACAGCAACTTCTTCATCAGCGAAGATGTAACCAGCCTCTCCAACTGCTGTCGCCTTGTCTCCGATATCAAAGATCTGGGGTATTTTAATTCCATTGGCGGTACTGCACTGGAGGTTGGTTCTATTAAGGTCAACACCATCAATCTTGCTCGTCTTGCTTATTCCAGCACCACCCCCGCAGAGTTTTTTGCTAATCTCAAAAATGCCGTAACACTCTGCCTGGACACTCTGGATTCCGTTCGCCATATCATCAAGCGTAATATCGAAAAGGGTCTGCTCCCCAACTATTCCAAGCACATTATGAACATGGCCTCCCAATATAATACCATCGGCGTGATCGGCATTTACGAAACCCTACAGCACTTCGACATGACCTCTAAGGACGAGTTCGGAAACACGTTCTATACCGATGAGGGCTTGAAATTCGCTGAGGATATCCTGCAAATCATCAACACCGTCAAGAACAATTACATCAAGGATAAAGACTACAGTGCCAACATTGAGGAAATCCCCGGTGAGCGTGCCGCCGCAGTTCTGATGCAGAAAGATATGCTGTTCTTCCCGGATGAAAAATACGAACTGCCCTTGTACGGCAACCAGTGGATTCCCCTCGGTGTAAAAACCACTCTGCAGGAAAAAGTCCGCCTGTCTGCCGCTCTCGATAAAGCCTGCAACGGCGGCTCCATCGCTCACATCAACATTGATAAACCGTTCAATAATTTTGATACCGCATGGAAGATGTTGAACTATGTTGCCGACCAGGGCGTTGTTTACTTTGCATTCTGCACCCGTATCAGCGCTTGCGAGGAAAACCACGGCTTCTACGGTGATACCTGTCCTATCTGTGGCAAACCCAAAGTGACCACCTATCAACGTATCGTTGGTTTCCTTACCCCGGAACGCACCTATTCCAAGGAGCGCAAAGCTGAATTCAAAATGCGTGACTGGATGGACCTGAATACGATGAGCGAGATGTGATTATGCCGGATTCTATTACTCTGCGTGGCTTTCTGGATGAAGATTTTATTCAGTATAAAAAGCCTGCTATGTTCCTCGGCACCGCCACCTGTGATTGGAAGTGCTGTCATGATGCCGGGTGCGATGTTTCTATGTGTCAGAACAGCCCTCTTGCTAATTCGCCTGTACATACCGTTTCTTATGCTGATTTGTTTGACCGATACATTCACAACCCCATCACTACCGCAATTGTCGTTGGTGGTCTGGAACCGTTTCTCCAGTTTGAAGAACTGCGCAGTTTGATCGCTTACTTTCGCCAAAAGGATTGTCTGGATGATTTTGTGATTTATACCGGTTACTATCCACAAGAACTAACACAGCAGCTGGTTTCTCTGCGTATGTTAAACACCGTCTATGGCGGCACCATCATCATCAAGTTCGGCCGTTATGTTCCCGGTAGCGCACCAGTCCAAGATCCTGTTCTCGGTGTCACACTCGCTTCTTCTAATCAGTATGCAGAAAGGCTTTAACATGAAAATTATTACAAACCCCAGCTGGACAAAAGAGGAGGTCGAAGAATTCCGCGCCTCCATCAAATCCAATAACGGCTATTGTCCCTGTCGCATTGAGCATATCCCAGCCAACAAATGTATGTGTCAGGAGTTTCGTTCTCAAGTTTCCGGCCAGTGCCATTGCGGCCTCTACCTCAAGGAGGATTAACTATGAATTTTAATAAATGCAACAAACTTTTTCACTTTGGCGTGCTCTTCTCAGCGTTCTTTACGGCACTTGTTTTGATTGTTTTCTGCCCCCGGCTCAGCGCCACCGCCTATGCTGAGTCTTCCACACCCGAAACCGCCGTCACCACTTACATCGTTACCTATCACGCCAATGGCGGCTGCTGGTGGAGCAACTGGTCCCGCCCGACTTATTCTTTCGCCACCAAAAAGTATGAGCAGGAGGAAGGCAAAACCTATCAGATCATTGATTCCAAGCCTACCAACGGTTCAAACACCTTCAACGGCTGGAACACAGAGTCCGACGGCTCCGGCACCTGGTATTCCCCTCATCAGGAATATGTCTGTACCGGCAATATGGACCTCTACGCTCAGTGGCGCGGCCCCGTTCCTGCTCCCACAGCTGAACCTACTGCCACGCCGGAACCTACCCCGGAACCGACTGTTGAACCCACAGCTACTCCGGCACCGACCGCAACTCCCGAACCCATGACCACTCCGGCACCCGTTCCCTTGGTCAAGCCCAATTATCGCGCCATGTGCCGCGCCTGGTTTAGCTATCTTCGCCGCCAGATGATTGGTCTGTATAAGTAAAGGAGATACTTTATGCACTATGAAACTCCGTATGTAAACTATACTATCCCTGGAGATTTTTCTCAGGCCGTCTTGGATGAAGGCGATGTCATCTTTAAGGATGAACTTTCCGTCAAACCTCTTGCCCCCGATATTCCCCTCCCCTCCTATGCTCACCCCACGGACGCCGGCCTGGATCTGCACGCCATCAGTGTGGAAGCACCCGGTACTGTCATCGTTGCCACCTGTATTATCCAGCCTGGCATGACCGCCAAAGTACATACCGGCATCGCCATCAAGCTGCCCCACGGCACATTCGGTGCTGTCTATCCCCGCAGCGGCCTTGCCACCAAAACCGGCCTCGCCCCCGCCAATATGGTTGGTGTCATTGATGAAAACTATACCGGCGAAATCATCGTGGCCTTACATAACTACAGCAATGAACCTCAGGCGTTCGCCATCGGGGATCGTATCGCCCAGCTGGTCATCCAGCCCGTTGTCCACTGCACCGTCACCCAGGTCACAGAACTCCCCAATACCGACCGTGGTAGTAACGGATTTGGTAGTACAGGAGAACAGTGATGCACAAACTCTATTCTGCGAAGTATATATTGATTTCTGACGGATCAAATGACATTTTTGCTAGTGATTTGTTGTTTTTAGAGGGTGAACCAACTAAACACCTTGACAGTTTTGGAACCTTTTATGAATTCTATGATGCTGTAGCTTCTTGCAAATATCCATGGAGCAATCACTGTTACTGTGATAAATCAATGTTCCTTCATAAATCACTCGTTAAATTTTATGGATCTCTTGACTGGGTTTTTACGGCAGAAAATTTCAAAGCACCTGTTTCTGTTGAAACGCAGTACAAAGAATATTCCACCAAGGATTATAACTTTGATTTCTTCAAAGAAAACCTGTCTATGGACGACTTTGTAATCTTCCTGCGAGAGCATAACCTTATCGGAGGCAACACTTAATGAATCTTACTTTTGTTCCAAACGCCCTTGAAAAAATCTCCCCCACCTGGGTTATGTCAGACATTACATACCTCGATGGCACCACAACTCGTACCGAGAGCGATTACCTTCGCCGCATTGGCAGCACCTTCAAGGGTATTTCTTTCCTTGGCCCCGGCTATCCTGCCTGGTTTGAATACTCCAAAGACAACCTCGGCGCTTCCAAGTCTGGCTTCTTACATACCAGCCTTGTTAAAGAGCTTGAAATTATCCTTGATATAGGTTATGCCAAGCTTGCCATCACAACCGAACATAGCATTTTCTTTCTGGAATCCGCAGAACCTGTTCAGGAAACCGCTGAAATTCGTGAGCTGATGGATCAAATCAACGCTCTAAATAAGTAACAAAAACATTAAAGGTTGCGCTCTTAACGCGCGGGTGGGTATGGGGTTTATCGTTTATGACATTATCAGAAAAATCAGAACTGCTGCGCCTGTTGCAGCTCTATCAGGACGATCTTTTGCGTAAAAACCGTAAGAACATTGAAACAGCTGATGCTGTTGCCAAAGATAGCCTGTCCTTTCTGGATGCTTCTTATTTTTACGGTATTAAGGCCCAGTACAACCACGCCCGCCTGATTGCTCGTAAGTTATCAGTTGAAATCGGTAAAGATGTCAAATCTTACTGGGAGCTGTCCTGATTCACAAACAAAAAACCGTGCAGGCACAACCACCCACACGGTCCATCCCATTACTTTAATTTTTCCAAAATCTCATCAGCACTCATGCCGTTCGCCAGCATCTGGTTGATCATTTCCTGCGCCTGAATTTTCTTCGCCTCCGCCTCAGCAGCAATGTCCGCCTTGGCCTTTTTCTCTTCCAGCTTGGTCAGCTTTTTCTCCGCGGCCTTCACATCCGCCTTCTGCATTTTCAAGGTTTCTTTCATGGATTGCAGGTCGGTTTTCAGCTCCTCAATGCTGGCATTGGTCTTGGCAACCTCGGCCTCCGCCTCTTCCTTTTCTTTCTGAGCAGCGGCAATCAGGTTTTCGTAATCAACACCGGCAGCTTTCACTTTGTTCTTGCTTCCCTTGGTTCTTGGCATGGTACTAACCTCCCCAAAAAAATATTTCTTGCGTTCAGTATATCACAGCGGTTTTCTAACTGCAATATGAAGTCAAAAAGGGGGAATTCTCTCTGCTTATTTTTTATGATACCTGCGCCCTGCTCAATATGGGCGCACATGTTGTCGATCGCCCATTTATTATCTCCGTCCAAACCCTGCTGGAGCTGGAATCCATCAAAACCAGCCGCACCAAAGACGAATCCGTTCGTTATCGTGCCCGCCAAATGGCTCACTATCTCGATAGCACCCACGATTCCGGCATTTATCATGTCTCCAATGCTACCGATTATCTGAACGATGATACCTGCCCGTTTCGCAGCACACTGCCCAACACCCCGGATTCCATCATCATTTATGCGGCCTGGAAAGCATACAGCCAATACCAGGATATGATCTTCTGCACGGATGATCTCTGCTGCAAGCACCTGGCCTCTTCCCTTGCCCACCTGCCCGTCTGTTCTTCCAAGGATCTTCTCCCCCGCCAAAGCTATACCGGCTTTCTGGAGGTCACTCCAACCGATGAGCAATACGCTGCCCTCTATGAACAGCCGGAACGAAATACCTTCGGCCTTATCTCCAATCAATATCTTATCGCTCACAGCCCCGCAGACGGCTCCGTACAGGCGTTTAAGTGGGCAGACGGTAAATATGTCGCAGTGGATTATAAGCCCTTCAAAACGCAGGCATTTGGCGCTGTCAGGGCCAAGGATAAAGATATCTACCAAATGCTCGCCTTTGACAGCCTTTTACATAACCAAATCACCATGTTGTGCGGTCCTGCCGGTACTGGCAAAAGCTATCTGGCTCTGGCTCACATGCTCAAGCTGCTGGAAACCCACAAGATTGATAAAATCATCGTGTTCACCAACCCCTGCGCCACATCCGGCGCTGCCCGCCTTGGTTTTTACCCCGGCACCCGCGATGAAAAGCTGCTTGACAGCCAAATCGGCAACATGCTCGGCGCTAAACTCGGCGATACCATGGAACTCCAGCGCTATATTGATGCCAACAAAATCCAGCTTCTCCCCTTCTCGGACCTGCGCGGCTTTGATACCACTGGCATGAACTGCGCCGTCTATATTACCGAGGCCCAGAACCTTGATATTGAAATGATGCGGCTTGCTCTTCAGCGTATCGGCGAAGATTCCATCTGTATCATTGATGGCGACTATGATGCCCAGGTCGATCTCGATATCTACTCCGGCGATAATAACGGTATGCGCCGCCTCTCCCAGGTCTTCCGTGGTCAGGATTTCTATGGCGAGGTCAAGCTCCAAAAAATCTACCGTTCCCGTATCGCCGCACTTGCACAGGAGATGTAAACAGTCAATAACCCACGACTGAAGTCGCGGGCTTGTGGAAACATAAGTCTGTAATTTCAGCTGTGTCCGCAAGGATATGTTGACTACCCTTTGCACATTAAGTTGTACCCCGTTATAAGCGAATAGATAGTTACCGCATAGTGTAAATCCTAGCCGTGCGCTCTAAGACAACACATCACATAAAGCTGAGGTAAAGCCGACAGGTGTGGCCGTATTAAACCGCTTATGACATTGGGGAAGGATTAGCTTCTTCGGAAGTGACTCCTCTTCGGAGGAGAGAGCAGCTTTTTATTAGCTGCTAATTTATCAAAAGGAGCATGGCATCATGCAATATGTGTATGTACTTAACAAGCACGGCGAGCCTTTGATGCCGTGTTCTCCATGCAAGGCTCGCTTATTGTTAAAGCAGAAAAAAGCATGCGTTGTAAAACGCACACCGTTTACAATCAAGCTCCTGTATGGAAGTACAGGATACAAACAACCTATTACTTTTGGCGTAGATGCAGGCAGCAAGCATATTGGCATATCTGCTACCACTGAAAAGTACGAACTCTATCGCGAAGAGGCAGCTCCACGCAATGATGTGGTTGATTTGCTTTCTGCACGCCGTGCTTTCAGACGCAACAGACGTAACCGCAAAATCCGTTACCGTGCGCCGCGTTTCAACAACAGAGTGCATAGCAAACATAAGGGTTGGTTAGCGCCATCTGTGGAGGTCAAGATTCAAGAACACATTACGCTTATCAAGCGAGTATGTCGTATCTTGCCTGTTACGCTCGTCAGAGTAGAAACAGCAGAGTTTGACACACAACGTCTAAAAGCAATGCTGGAAGGTAAACCTCTGCCGGTAGGTACAGATTACCAACTTGGTGAAATGTACGACGAGTACAATGTACGTCAGTATGTATTAAAACGTGACAAATATACTTGCCAGTGCTGCGGTGCGCATCCAACAAAAACAAAAGCTGTAAAGCTGCATGTGCATCATATCGAGACCCGTAGAACAGGTGGTAATGCTCCCAATAACCTGATTACGCTTTGCACAGCTTGTCATAAAGCTCTACACGCTGGAAAAGTAACACTTAACGGCAAAAAGCGTGGCAAGCCTCTCAAAGATGCAGCTTTTATGGGGATTATGCGTAAGACACTTATGGAACGCTTGCTTAAAGAGCTGAAGATTCCTGTACAAGAGACTTATGGCTATATAACCAAGTACTTGCGTGAGAAGCATAGTATTCCTAAAAGCCACACCAATGATGCACGCTGCATTAGCAAGAACCCGTTGGCCATACCTTGCGATACTTGCTACTACACGAAGGCTATACGCCACCATAACAGACAGCTGCACAAAGCAACTATCCTTAAAGGTGGTATACGCAAGGCTAATCAAGCTCCGTACACCGTAAAAGGTTACCGCCTTTGGGACAAAGTATTCTATCATGGCTCAGAATGCTTTATCACAGGCAGACGAACTTCTGGATACTTCGCTCTTAAAAAATTGGACGGTACTGTTGTTTCTAATAGCGCGTCCTACAAAAAATTGCGGCTATTAGAGGTCGCAACAAATTATATTACAGAAAGAAGGTGAAGGGGCAATTCCTCCCATGACTGAAGTCACGGGTATCTTTGCCCCGCTTAATGAAGAAATACACCGCACAAACGCTCACTGATGAAGGCTACACCATTGAGAACGCTCAGATTACAAACGTATCTCTTTCATCCACAGATCACTGCTGCCTCTCTCTTGATCTTACTCTCAAAGCTGCCGGCTGGGGTGTTGTTTACGGCGGTTACTGCCTTGGCAAAGTCTACCCCGACAGCTATGAAAAAGATTCTTATGAGGGTTCTGCCATCGGTATGGAGGCTATCATGCGCATCATGGATGTCGTCGGTGTTTCCCGTCTGGAAGACATGAAAGGTAAATACATTCGTGTCGCTACCAAGGGCTGGGGCAGCACCGTTAAAATCATCGGCAATATCATCAATAACCGCTGGTTCGATTATGACTCTTTCTTCAAAGATAAGGAATCAACCTCTTCAGCCGACCTGGCGGATTGATTACTTTCTTCGTCTTACCACCACTCGCGGCTGTGCATGTCCAAACAAACTCCGCTTCGGCACTTCAAACGCTGTTTCAAACTCCTCGTCAAATTTGGCCCGCACCTTAAAATAGTCCGTGATTTTTGCCTGGATCTCCCGCAGCGCCTGCTGTTCCTTCTCAATCTGGATGTATTGTTCTCTTGTGCAGCTGTCCCCTTCCTGTATCCGCTGTTTCCATTCGTTCAGGGCATCCTCCTGGTAGCCGCACAGCTCCAGCATCTCATTGCAAAATCTTACGCTTGTCGGTCCTGCCATCCATAACCACTCCTTGCCTTTTTCTTTTATCTTATCATATCAGAGGTGATTTCTCTATGAATTTCTTTACTGCTGACCTTCATTTTTCTCACCGTAACATTATCCGCTTCGATGACCGTCCGTTTCTTGACCTGCCCTCTATGCACGCGGAGCTTATCAAGCGCTGGAACAGCGTTGTCTCTCCGGGCGATAACGTTTATGTCCTTGGCGATATGTTCTGGGACCCGTCCGAAGCTCCTATGATCCTTGAACAGCTCAATGGTCATATCCATCTCATCAAGGGCAACCACGATAAAATCTCACCGGAAATGATGCGCTACTTTTCTTCCATCAAGGGCTATGATGAACTCACAGCCGGCAAATACAAACTTATTCTTTGCCACTACCCTGTCATGTTCTACAACCACTCCTATTCGCCGGATTGCTATATGCTCTGCGGCCACGTCCATAACACCCGTGAGAATATCTATCTCGCCAAGTGGAAAGCAGAACTGCGCGATAACGCGGTCGGTATCGCCAGCAACAAGGGCAACATCATCAACGTTGGCTGTATGCTGCATGATTATACCCCCAAAACTCTTAACCAGCTCATTGCCTGGGATAAGGAAGGAGGCTGGAAAGTTGAGTAAAACAATCTTTACCTTTACAGAAGAATTTGATGATGCCGGCCATCTCATCAAGCGTACCATTACAACCGAACAGGGCGAAACAATTCTGCCGGTAACGCCAAACACCAAGCCGATTGATAACATGCCGTTTATTCCCACTCCCACTCCCCGGAAAGCGCCGCTTGATATAATCTGGAAAGCGCCACCTGATGTAACCTGTAATTCTACCGGAGGTACCGCCCATGAATCCTAAAGAATTTGAACTGGCCGCCTGCGCCGCCATCTCCCGCTACTTCAATGATAACGCTGATGTAACTGGTGTCTATCTGTCACCGGATGATATCTACACCGTCTGGTCGTGCAAAACTCTTCAAAACAATAAAGGTCTTTTTACCACCCCTGTCAAAGACGGCCTGTATTACGAAGCTACCTACAACGGCGATAAGCAGGAACTCTACGTTGACTGTTATCAAAAGCTTAAAAACTTTGCAGTAAAAGTCAGCGAATAAAACAACAAAGCCCCTATCCACTGTCACCCAGCGGACGGGGGCTATCTTTTTAGTTCAGACCAAAATCAGCTAACAACGGGTTCTTCAACAGCATTCCCACAATCACATACCGGTAAGATTTCACACTGCCGTCATAGTAAAGGGTTCCTCGTATCCTCTGCTTTTTCACCAGTCCGGCCATGAACTCTGCCTGCTCTTTTGTAAAGTACAAAGAAACCTGCGGGTAGTTCTTGTCATCCAGCCGCGTTGTAATGTGCCGGTTAATTTCCAGTTCTGTCGGCAGCACATAGCTTCCTTCTAGGTGCGGCATCAAAGCCCGGTATTCTTTTGTATCTTTCATCACGCAGCGGTCGGCACCCACCGCCATCATCCTGCCAAGCTCTTCCTGCAACAGCCGGTTTGTCACGGTTCCAATGCGGGTATCTTCAACCTCGGCCTCGTCGTTCAGCACCTCGCGTACACGCATACTCAGCCGCAGGTTGATTTTTACTTCCTTTGCCATCACTTAACCGTCTCCAGCAGCTCTTTCAGTTTCGCAGCTTTTTCAATCAGCTCTGTCAGCGTCTTAATGTCTTCTGCCCGCTGCTCCTGGCTCATCTTTTTCAGTCCTCTCTTATATGCCGGCGTTGCAATCTTCTTGCCAATCTTACCGGCCAGCGGCTGTAAAGTTTTCTGAACAAATGTTTTGGTTTCGGCCTTCTTCTCAGCAGTTTCAATCTCGCGTTCAAGTGCAGCCTGTTTCTCGGTTTCAGCAGGCTTTTCGGCCGCCATCTTTGTTTCAAGTGCGGTCACGCTTGTTTCAAAACTTTGTAATACCCGCTCCAGCCTTTCCTCGCGTTCTTCTGTCGAGTCTCCGTTCCAGGCATCGTCCAATCCCTGCTGGGTATCATTGCGGATTCTGTCTCGGTCTTCTTCGTTCACACAGTTAATCGCAAACAATCTATTGTACAAACTCAAAAGTTCCTGTTGCTGTTTCTCTTCAAATTTGATCAATCTGTCGCATTCTGAGCGTTTCAGCTTTTTGTCATCCAGCAGTTTCAGCAGTCCTTTATTCAGCTCGTTTTCCAGGCGCAAATCTCTATCAATCATTTTCCCACTTGCGGCACTGATTTCTTTCAAGGCTTTCTTGGCCTCGGCCTGGTTCATATTATATGGTTCTTCTTGTAAACACTCAATAAATTCAGCTGATGCCTTGCGCCGGATCATTTCATCCCCAAAACCACCGCGCACCTGCAGGTTAGCGCTGTACAAAATAACTTTCTTTTCATTGTGGGATAGGGGAGTGGTAACTACATTACAGTTCTTGGCCGCATTCCATGTCGCGTCCTGTTCCTGCAACAGCATCAATGCTCGGTATCTCCGCTCGCCAGAAAGCAAAACATACACCGTCTTGCCATCTTCCTGCTCTGGGAACACAACCAGGTTGTGCAGCAGGCCATTGCGCTTAATGTCTTCGGCTAATATTTCAATATCTTCTCCATTGTCATTCTGGCGGAAAATCTCGTTGTCCGGGTTCAGCCGGATGTCTGCCAGGCTAATATCCTTATTTTCAAACTCAATGGTCTTATTGCCAACAATCTTTCCAACCAGGGCACGGCCGGCATCGTTATCGTTCACTTCTTTTGCTGCACTGCTGGTAGGAATGTTCAGTTTCTTTTCATTGCCTTTCTTCGGCTTTGATTTCAAACCCATCTCACTTTTCCTCCTTGTCCAGTTTTTCAAGCCGCTGTTTCAGCTCTTTATAAGCCGCCACATAGCTCTTGCCAATCGGTTGCGTTTTGGCAGAATAACATACCGGCACACATCTTCTCACCGATGTCTTCACGGCCAAAGCGCTGGGTATCTCAGTCTTGAACAGGGTAGAGCCAAGCACTCTCTGGCATTCTTCCCGCGTTTCTCTCGTGGCCGCACCCTTGTCCACCATGGTCAAAATCACGCCGATTCCTTTCAGGTTCGTCTTTGGGTTCTTGCGCAGCTCATTGCAGATGGAATAAGTTCTAAATGCCGAATCCTCAGAAAACGAATCGCACATCATCGGGATCAATACATAATCCGCTGCCAGCAATGCGTTTGAAAGGATCATACTGTCACGGGTCGGTTGGGTATCCACAATGATGTAATCATAGTTCTCCCGCACCTGGTTCAAAAAGTATAGCAAAAAGTCGGCCGTAGATTCCAACTGTCTTGGGTCTCCCTCATCATACTGCTGTGCATCAGCCAACAGGTCCGGCAGCCTCTTGTTGATGCGCGGTGTCTGGCTGCTTGCCGGGATCATATCAACATTCTCATACTCTGTTTCCACAATATAGTCCTTCGTGGAGGTGTACTTGAACCCGTCAAACATATCGTACAGCGCTTTGCGGGAATAAGCATTGCTTGTAATCGTATTGCCGCCGCTCAATGCAAATGTCAGGTTGCCCTGCGGGTCGGTGTCTACGCACAAAACCTTTTTCCCTTCATCTCCCATTAGGTAAGCAAGGTTAGAAGCCGTAACCGTCTTACCAGAGCCGCCTTTTTCAATCGCAATCGTAATAATTTTTGCTGCCATAGCTAACCCTCACTTGTCAAACTCAAAAGTTCCTGTTGCTGTTTAATTTGATTATATCACACTTCGTAGTAATGTCAACGGGGTAGGCATCTGTCAAACTCAAAAGTTCCTGTTGCTGTAACACAGTTAAAAATAGGGGAGCCACCTCGTCAGCAGCTCCCCCTGGTTATTCTTCAAATGTTGTTTCATCCAGCCGGAACATCGGCTCTTTGCCGTCCTGTCCCATTCGCCGTTTTCCGCCTTCAATGATCGTGGCGGAATTTTCTACAATGTCATTATAAACCACCGTGCGGTAATACTGCGCAGATTTCCTTTCCGCATCCTGCCTCAGCATCACGCTAAACTTTTCCAGTTCTCCCAACGTCCAGCTTTTCAGCCCGTGGTTATTCTGGATGATTCCGTTCAGCGCTTCCAGTGTCTCTTCAGCCTGGCCCTGCTTGTTCTGGTTGGTCAATATCTTGGCCGCATAAGTAAACACATTTGCCAAAACATTCCGCTCTTCTACGGTCAGCTCCTTCTTGTAGCCCGCATAGCCAGCCCGGTCTTCTATCTCGCCCCGCGCCTTGCGGAACGTCATTCCCATCACAGCCGGGGGCAGGGGAGAGACCTCTCCGGTTTCAGCCACAAACACAGCTTGTTTCTTCGCCTTTTGTTTGCGTGCCACCTCCTGGTCGCTGCGCTGGTTCGCGCTCAAAAACGCCCGTACCTTCTCCATCTCTTTGCGTGATTTGTACTTGATAAAGATATACAGATGGGTGTATTTCCGCACGCCTTTGGTTCGTACCGGCTCATAATCAAACCACAGGTCTGTCATCTCGTTGATCTCATTTTTCACCAGCTTCAAAACATTGCGTTCAAAGTCTGAAAAATTCGGGTACTTTTCTGTCAACGGTTTTTCGCGGTCATACTTGTTATCCACATCGGACTTTTTGCGGTTCATACCGCGCTCTTCTTTGGTCGGTACAGACAGCAGGTTTTTGAAATCATCAATGCCAAACTTTTTGTACTTGTATCCGCGCAGCTGGTTCCGCTTGGCGGGGAACATCCCCAGCACCTCGTCCGTCACCGGCTCAAACACCAGTCCATTGGCGTATTCGTAGTCCCGGTTGCCGTTATCATAAGACAAGATAATTTCATACACCCGCATAGAATAGGTGCTCTGCATCATCAGCAAGTATTCAATGCTGTAAGATGTGTAGTTGCTTGTCAGTTGGGCAATGTCTTTCCAAATGTCCTCATTGAACCGCATACTGATGGTTTTGCCCTCAGTGTCAATAATCGAACCTTTGCGTACCCAGCTCATGCTCTTGTACTTGGTCGGGGCAATCGGCACCCAAAATGTCCGGTTCTCCAAATTTTCAATCGTGTGCTGCAAATATGCCACATAGGCCGGCTTTTCCGCATTCACACCTGTCAGCTTTGAAAAGTCGCTGAACGTAATCGTGTAATACTTCGAAGCGTCCGTGTCATTTTTTTGGTCAATTTTGGAAAGCAGCATGAACAAAATTTTCTGCTCGTTGCGCGGCAGGGAATACTTGGTCTTCTGGATCAGGTCATTGCTCTTGGTGATGTAAGAGCCAACGGCAAAAGGGGAGCCGGTCTTCTTTTCCTGTTCCTTTTTCGCCTTAACCTCTTCGTCCGTCATCACCTCTCCGGTAATCGCCGTTCCTGTGCCTGCACGGTTTACTTTTTGGTCTTTCATCATTTTGTTCGCCCGCATAGCCTGTCCGCTATGTCAAGCTCAACCTCCAAATCACAGTGTATGTATCGCATCGCACAGGTGGGTATACCTAACGCATTATATCTTTATCTTACCCTATTTTTATCCGCTCGTCAAGCCTGATTTTTTTGCACTTTTCTTCAAAACAAAACTCGTAGTAAAATTTTTTGCGCTTATTATTATTTATTATTTATATTTTATATTTATATTATATAAGGTATATTGCGAGTTTCTTTTACACAAGCTGCGAGGTTCTTTTATTCTACATACGAGTTTCTTTTATCCTGGCTACGAGTTTCTTTTATTCCTGCTACGAGTTTCTTTTACGCAAAATCCTGCTTTTCGCTGTCAAACAACCTCGTAATTGCCGTCAAAAAATCTCGCAGTTCGCATCAAACAATCTCGTAATTCACGTTAAATTTTTTGTTTCCTGCGCTTTTCGTCAAACAAACTCGTAGTTTTAAGCCAAACGGATAGGGTAGGGGAGTGGTCCCACCCCTGATTTTTTTACGCCTTTTCAAATCAAAAAAACTCGTAGCTCATTCCGCTGCATCAACCATCCATATCTGGCCGTCCGAACCATATTTTTTCAATCTAATGGTCAAACAAACTCGTAATTCTGGCTATGGGTGGTCATAAATCAACTTCAAATCCCGCCATGCGCCGCCCGTCCATACCGTCCTGGCTTTATTACAATCGGTATTTTTCGCGCTTTTTCACCGTAAAAGAAACTCGTAGTTCAGCTCTAAATGCTCTGCTCATCAATCGGCAGCATGGGAGAGGGTTTGATTTTTTTGCAGTTTCGGCGTAAAACAAACTCGTAATAGCTGCAGCAGCCAGCGCCGGTCGGATTCAATCTTGTCGCATGTATCATCTATCAATTCATAAACCGTTCATATTGGCCGGTTTTCCGGTTTCACACCCCATAAACCTATATACCAAAAAGTATACACTCCACATGCCGGCAATTCAACAAAAATCAATCACGTCAACCAAATAACAACCGCGTACACATTCTTGGGTATAACTTTGTACAACCTGCCTATTGTATTCGTACCCATAAATGTGTACAATAAGGTCAATCTAACAAGCAAATCAGGAGGGAATAACCATGGAAATCAAACCTATGGGTAATACAGAACAGGAAAAAATGTCCAGCTTGTGGGGTTATTTCATCGCGTGCTGCAAAATTCTTGATGATGTTACAATCGAGTATAAAGAACCCTGTGTATCGGATTACTACCTCAATCACATTAGCGCCATGCAAAGCAAAACAATCCTTTCCGGCATGGAAAAATTTCATACCCTTGCTAATGAGCGTGTGGTTAAAATGCCCTCTAAACTCTATCCTCAAGGCAAAGCCGTTCTGGACGTAATGACTGCTATTGTTGCCGCCAGCGGTAAATACCCGATTGTCAAAACCAGAATCGCAGATCTGCATGAATTTGAGCTGCTGGCCCGTGCTACAATCGGCACCTGCTGGAGAGAGGGTAATATGCTCAAGGTTGTCCGCAATCTGGAGGGTATCTCCCTACAAAAACTGGCGGAAAAAAGCGGCGTCAGCAAAAACACAATTTTCCGCATTGAGAACAACCAGTCTATCCCGCGCATTGATGTTCTGCGTAAGCTTGCTGATGCTCTGGAAGCCCCTCTGGAGCTTGTAGCCATCGGCATTGGCAAAACCGAACCGGAAACAGCCCCCGAAGAAGAAGTCCCTAACCCAAATGCCCCTAAATTGCCAAGCGTTTACGATAGTCAGGATCGTAGCGCCGACGATGAAATCAAAGCTTTTCAAGAATAAAAAGGTAAACCACAATGCCTCAAAAATTAGAAATTGCACCCAACACTGTTTTTGATCAGTGGACCGTCATTGGCCGTTCTAAGGACCCGGCAAAAGCGAAAAAAGGATACCTTGAATGCCGTTGTTCTTGCGGAACTGTTTCTGATGTTTCCGGGCACTCACTCATTAGCGGGAAAAGTAAATCATGCAAAAAATGCGGGTATGCAAGATCGGCGCTTACTAAATTAGAAGCAAACACTAAAAATTCAAAAGAAAAATATGAAGGGAAAACAATCAACGGGTTTTTTATAAAAAAGATTGTTGATAAAGAAAAAAGCGGCACCTGTACCAGATGTATTGCAATTTGTCCCAAGTGTGGGCGCGAATTCACAACGCGGTTGTCAAGCATAAAGAATTTACAATTCTGTGGTCATTGCGAACGAGACAAAAAAGAACTATTGGAAATAACCAGAAAAGTCGTAAACGTAGACGGAACCGACTTGGCGAAAATTCGTTCGCGCGTAAATGGAACAGTAAATAAAAACTCTAAAACCGGGGTAAACGGTGTTGCACTTACCCAAAAAGGAACCTACAAAGCATATATCAGCTTTAAGCACAAACATATTCATCTTGGCTTCTTCACCAATCTAAAAGACGCAGCCGCGGCCAGAAAAGAAGCCGAAGAAATTCTTTACAATAAATTTTTAGACGATAACGCCGGTTGGGAACAGCGCCTGGCAGACGCAATGGCCGAATACAAAAAGAACAAAAAATAATCAACAACTTCGCTAAAGCTTAATTTAGCGAAATATAGGGAACCCAATAAAAATCTTCAAAACCTCCTTGACATATGACATAAAATGTCGCATTATATAACCAAAGAAACGACACTAAACGTCATGCGGATAGGAGACTTTCTTATGGCTTTTGCTACAGAACAAGTTTTTGCAATGGGCGTTCTCTATAACCGACTAACCACAGCAGTCTATGGCGACGATGGTCCAAAAACAAATAGCTTCCAAAACGCCACCATGTATCCGTTTTTGGAAATTACCAAGCTGATTCTTCGTGTACGTTCTGAACACCGTATCTCTCCAGAGCTGGATCGCCTGATTACCCAAACATATTCAACCCTTACCGAGGAAGACGTTCAGAACGGATTTAACAGCATTCTTCCCATTGAGTTGCAAGGTGCCTTTGCTCTTGGTTATTATCATGGCCAGGCCGAAAAGTATTCGGACATCAAGCCCATCGGTCTCAAAGCCATGCGTGCCCGCGCTAATATGACTGTCCGACAGGCAGCAGATAAACTCGGTATATCCGCCCGCCAATACCAACGCATTGAATCCGGCGAAAGCAAACCTACTGTTCAGGCAGCACAAACTCTTGCCTCGCTGTTTCAATGCTCTGTCAATGATTTATTTTAATGGGTAATTTCATACTTCGTCGTTGTGCTCGGTGTTGAGATTCGTTTGAAGGGCAGAAAGACAGCGTTTACGCCCCACATGTCGTGGACAAGCCGTCCATAAACCACACATGATATCTCATGTTTGTAAGTCGTGCGGTATTACTTTCACCGGTGGCCCTCGTGCATCTTTCTGCCTGGAATGTAGGGCGGAACGTGATAAGCAGGCCGTTAAAAAATGTCGGAACCTTGCCAAAAAAATAATACTACTCGTAAAATTAACTCTACCGATATCTGTCAGCATCTCCACACCAACTCCATCCGGCAAGCGCGAGGATCTTCCCTCCAAAGTTCTTTCTGTCTCTGAACTGTACTGATACTTCCAACCTGCTAAAAAATAGGGAGCACCCAAGGTTTCAAAACCAAAGGTACTCCCTATTCCTGTTTGTATAATTCTTTGCTGTTTTTACTCAAGCGTAAAATTTACTTGTGATCCAACGACTCTTTATGGTATACTATTTTCCAGAGGATTGAAGCTCCGCTGAATTTCACCCAACTTTATAAGCGCTTAGGCGGCCACCTCCCACTAGCCGGAAGGCTGAATGGAGGTTTAATCATTTTCGCCTTTCGGCAATCTTGTTGTCGGAGGTAATGCCATGAATTCTCTTATAGATGTGCTTGCAATCGTAAGCTGCATCGGTACATGGACTGGCGTTTTTGTGGCCATTTATTTTGGTCGTAAAAAGAAATGAGGCTACCTAACTGACACTTAGGCGGCCTCATCTGAACTGGGTACATTGTCCAAGATGTATTTGGTTCATTTGCAGCTAACTGAGGTGTTCGCTTATTAAGAGCTTCAATCCTCTACTTGTATTATATACCATGGGTGGCAAGCTGTCAACCTTAACGCTTAAACAAAAACTCCTGTATATCGTCAAAAGCTCGCTGCATCTGCTCCACATTGTCGCCGTTCAGGTTGTGCCCCAGTTGTGCAAATTCTGCCCGCAGCAGCATGTTGATGCTTTCATCCAGGCTATTCAGGTGCTTCTTCACACCCTCCAACTGTTTGTCAAACGTGTCGCAGCGCCCTTCCACCGTTTTCAGCCGCCCTTCAAGCTTGTCTATCCGGGCATCCTGATCTTTGTTTGGTTTTTTCAAAAAGTTGTTGAACTTAACCACCACGGCAATCGCAGCCGAAATACTAACCAGCGCCCCACAAACTGAAAGCATCATCGTCAGTATGTCCTGCGCCGTAAATGTAAATACCGGGTTAGGCATCTGCGTTCACCTCCTCTCCGGCAGCAGCTTCACCCGCCTTCATCTGCTCGTAAGCCGCCTGGGCAATCGCACGCGCCTGCTCCTCTGTAATGGTAACGCCGGCTTGCTTGGCCACTTCCATAATCAGTTCTGCGGCGCGTCTGTTCTTTTCCTCGCCGGAAATATCGTTAAAATATTGCTTGATATATTTACAGGCGCTTAACCCCCACTGCATCAACAGCGGGTAGCCGCTCAACAGGTTCAGCGCTTTGTTTACTGTCTCCTGGGCGTTCGGCATCACATATTTGCCGACCATAAAAGCAACCACGCAAACCAGGCCCATCACAATATATACAATTCCCTGTTCCATACCTAACCTCCAATCTCTTCCGTGTCACTTGTCTCATCAATCGGCGTAAAAATTTCATCATCAGGGGGCGCATTGTCACCCTCTGTTTTTTCTTCTTCCGCTACTTTTTCCTTCACCTTAATCCAGGCGTTACACAAATTTTCTGCACTCATTGCCGCAAACAGCCCAATATTAAAAGACGATTCCGGTAACTGTCCGGTTCTAAAACACAGGATCATGTAAACAATCGCGTAAACAATCGTTGCGCCCATCGTAAAAACAATAATCTTTTTGCTGAACCTCATCAGGCTCCAGTTTTCCTTCATAAAAATCACCTGCTTTGGCTGCACTCAGGTATGGCTCTTCACCGCTTTTTGGCTGATATAACCATAAACCGTTTTGAACCAGCCGTTCACGACCGTCTCATACCCAATGCAAACAGGCTTGCCGGTCTTGGCATCCGGGCTGCTGATCACCCCAACGGACTGGTACTGCATTCCGGCACCCTTGCGCACATTCCATTTGCCGTTGTTCAGGGTAATGGCTTTTGTCACAGTCTTTTTCACTGCCGGTTCAACCTTCGGCTCTTCAGCCGTTTCCTGCTTGTCCACCTGTACACTGTGCTGGTTTGCATTGGCCCACAAAATCACACCGCGGCTGGCCGGCTTAAAGTCATCATCCAGCCAGCATAGCGGGTTCTCGCGCACACCTTTCCAGCGTACCTCAAAGTGTAAATGGGCACCAAAACAGTTGCCGGTCTGGCCGCTGTAGCCAATCACTTCGCCGGTTTTCACCTTCTGTCCAACCTTCACCGTGATAGAATTCAAATGAGCATACAACGTTTCCAGCTTGCCGCCTTTATACGCTGTATGCTCAATCTTCACCATATTGCCATAACTGTTGGTGTCGCCCTGCGTCACGCGCCCATTCCAATGGTAAACCACGCGCACCGTTCCATCTTCCGCCGCAAATACCGGTGTCCCCACCAAAGCGCGAAAGTCGATTGCCCGGTGCAGCGTTCCGCTGTTATATCGCCATCCAGCCGTAATCACATGCTGCGCCAATGGCCACCCAAAACATACCTCTCCATTTTTTAGCCGCATCTTCCATCAGCCTCCTTTTAACATTCCATCGTATTGTAAAGTGATTTTGCTTCACAACTTGCTTAATGATCCCACGAAATGGTGCTTACATCGTCAGTGGTCCAACCATAGCTATTATTGCCAAATGTTGTACTATTTTTCCCTGTGTAGACTAGAATTTCTCCGGTAGTTTTAATAACGCAAACAGCTGGTCCAAAAATCTGACCCGATGTTGATACGTTCAAACCAAATGGGCAATATGTATTAACTTTTGGTCTGTAGGAAGATTGAACCGTTCCAATTTGAATAAATCCAGCCGGATCACTTGTTACATTGCCAATACACTTAAAAGTTAAATATATTCTTCGGCCACGGCGATACGCTTTTTCTGTATTCGCCCACATCGTAATGCCGGACTTCACAGTATACACACTCGAAACAGTCAAGGACACCCATTCTGTACTCGCATCATACGCATCTTTTACCGCTTTAGGTGTTGCCGCAATACCACCATTGGTCGAACTCGTTGAACTGGTCGAATCACTCAATTTCACACCGCCCAAAGTCGAAGCATTACCTGTCGGCAGTGTATACTTAGTATCCGTTGTCGGCGGTGTATATCCCAAAGCACTTGTCACATTCGCCTTTGTCAAACTAATCGTGCCGGAATTCTCCGTAATGTTACTCCCGATTTTTACACCACCCAAAGTCCAAGCACTCGCGGTTGGCAGTGTGTACTTGGTATCAGTCGTAGGTGGCGTATAACCCAGTGCATTTGTCACGTTAGTCTTACTAATGCTGATTGTGCCACTGCTCACTGTAATATTGCTGCCAATCTTTACACCACCCAGGGTTGAACTGGTAGCGGCAGGCAGCGTATAAGTCGATCCACTACTTGCAGGCGTCATGTAAATCTGGTTTGCATTCAAAGTACCTGCATTTTTGGCACTGTCATACTGGCTCTGTGTTAGGTAATTGATTACTAAACTGTCTAACTTTGTATTTGTCGCCATACTGTATGCTTCTCACCTCATTTCACAAATACTCGGATGTGGTTTTTATCCAGCCGTTCCATCACACGGTATCCGGTTTCTGCTTTAGTTCCAATGCCATTATCATTGGCAGCACAAAATCCGTTTACTTCGCAGGTACCGTCGTCCACCACAACCAGCTTCCCCATCAGGCCAACAGCATCCCATTCCTTGCGCTGTCCGCGGGCAATATACTGTTTGTCATTATCATAGTTTGGGTTCAACACCAGGCCGTTCTCTGTGGTGCTGTCATGCTTTAGCGCTCCAAAAATGTCACGCTCGTACATATCAGCCCACTGGTCCTCAGCAGTATCGCCCAGCACAGTCGGGTTACCGGATACAATCCCCAAAATGTAAGCATCTTTGCTGTTTGCCAGTCGAATGTATTTCCCATCCAGCGTCACAAACATGCCACGTCGATCTTCTCCATCAGGGTTCCCGTCCTGCCACTCAAACATTTCCGCATAGTCAGCGCCGGAAGAAGAATAGGTTCTGCCCGATGCAGTACCATCTGTATTGATTCGGAAAGCATTAGAAGTAGCGCTGGAAGTGCCGTTGCCAATCAAAAACACGATGTCCTTTTTTGGATAATCACCGTCAGGTGTGGAATTACAATATTTCCCACATACAATACCATCCAAAATAGAGCTTGTTGGAATGCTAATAGATGAAGAACTTTTTTTGTATGTATTTATTTTGTTGTTGGTTCCAACTACAAGTCCATTAGTAACACCATAATAATACTGATATGTTGCACCAGAACCTACTCCCGATTGATGCGTAGACATTATTATATCGTTACTGTTACCAATATTTAGTGAATTTGAACCAGATGTCAACAGTGCATTGGTTACGTTAGCTTTTGTCAAACTGATAGTACCAGAGCTTACTGAGATATTGTTTCCGATTTTTACACCGCCAAGGGTTGAACTGGTAGCATTCGGCAGTGTATATTTCGTATCTGTAGTCGGTGGCGTATATCCCAAAGCACTGGTCACATTTGCTTTTGTCAGGCTAATCGTACCACTGCTTACTGTAATGTTGCTGCCAATCTTTACGCCACCCAAGGTAGAACTTGTCGCGGTCGGCAGTGTATAACTCGTATTGCTTGCCGGTGTCATATAAATCTGGTTTGCGTTCAGTTTTCCATTTGTCTTAGCCGTATCATATTGGCTTTGTGTCAGGTAGTTAATCACCAAACTGTCCAGCTTTGTATCAGTGGCCATAATCATATACCTCTCGTCACAATCGCGCTGATTGCAGATAATCCGCTCGGCAGTCCAGTCAGTTTTCCGTTGCTGATGCTTAGGCTCAAACTGGTGCTGCTTGGGCTGCCGTACATGGCGCTCTTGTGGTACTTGTCGCCCTCAAACGCGATCAGGCTGGTCGAAGAACCGCCCCATCCACTGCTGGAAGTCATGGTGCCGTAGCCCCAGATCTTGATTGTTCCGCTGCTGGTCTTAAAGCTAACACTGGGCGAAGTCGATGTCACATGATACGCTTCCACATTATTGTTCCCACTGCTTCCGCCACTGCTGCTCCCAGCATAATTTCCTGTCACACCAAAAATGCTTACGCCGCTTTTGATGTTTCCAGCCACAAGGTTTGCATCGCCTTTAATGGTTTGAGCACCACTTAAATACTGGCTTGCGGCAATCGTCTGGTTACTGGTCGTTGGTGTATAAGTAGCAGCAGCTTTCTTAGTCACACCACTGCCAACATATGTAGTCGAAATAGCATTTACAGTCACCTGGCTCAATCCGCCGTATCCGCTGTCAGGTTTTACAGTCTGTGTTCTTTCACTTGGCGATACAGTTTTGCTTTGTAAACTCACACTTCCGCTTCCACCACTGCTGCTGCCCGTGTAAGTACCAGAAACTCCAAAAATACTCACACCACTTTTAATGTTACCGGCGGTCAAATTGCTGTCACCCTTAATCGTCTGGGTCCCATTCAAATACTGGCCGGATGCAATGTTCTGGTCATTCGTTCCCGGCGTATAAGTCGCAGCATTCTTTTTCGTTACGCCGCTTCCCACATAAGTTTTCGATACTGCATTTACTGTAACCTGGCTCAAACCGTCATAGCCATAGTCGGCCTTGATCGTCTGTGCGCTCTCACTGGGGCTAACTGTCTTGCTCTGCAAACTCGCCCCACTGGCACCACCAGTCACAAAACCTCCCTGCATATCCACCTGCGTACTTCCTAAATAAACTCCCATATAAAAATCACCACCTGCTAATTGTCACACTTGTTGCGCCCACACTGGCTGCCGTAATGCTGATAGATTTTGCACTGCTGCCATCCCATGCACCCTGGCTTGTCCCATTCAGGTTAATCGTCAAAGCTGCATTCACCTTGTTGGCGCTCGTTGCGGCACCGCCTGCACTGCTGGATCCAGCATAATTGTGGGTGTGGCCGCTCGCCGCCTTACCATCAATCAAACCTTTCAATACCTTGCCCTGGTTTGCGCTCAAGCTATCTGTGGTCGAAGCCGAAGTCAAGTTGTCCTGGATTCCTCGCCATGTATTTGCCGGCACAGCCCAGGTCCCGTCTCCACGCAAGTAATATGCCTGTTGGCCTTTAGCCGGTGCCGGAACAAGTCCTGTACTGCCTGCCGCATCAGCGGTCGCTTTCGCAAACACGCCATAGGTTGTATTCGTATCCGGGGGTACAGCCCAGGTTCCGTCACTGCGCAGGTAACGGTTCGCATTGCCCGCCACCGGCGCAATCACCAAGCCGGTACTGCCCGCTGCACTCGTGGTCGCCCCTTTGAACGTCCCGTAAGTCGTATTAGTGTCCTGCGTTGTCAGACTTCCTGTCGTACCGTCATCCTTTGTCCATGTCAGGGTCGTACCGCTTACACTCAGGCTCTTGATAACAGAATGATTGTGTGCACTGGGCGCAAAAGTACTGGGCTTGTTGGTTATACTGTCCCATGTATGTGTATGTCCGGCCGCAGCATATGCAGAGGATGCAGTATAAGCCGCGCTTCCAAGTCCAAGCCACGATTGCAACGCGCTTTTAGACACATCCTTGATTTTTGCATCTGTAGACCCACCGTCACCAGTTGTATAACCGGCAATAAATTTGATAGCATCACCAGTAATCCCGTTACCACTATATCCAATTTTGATAGTTTTACTCGTGGCATTATAATCAACAACACCAACCGCAGCATCTGCATTTGCCGCTTTTGTCGCATACTTAACAGATTTATTTGCATCTGCTGTATTGTCTACATTGCCAAGACCAACCTGCTCTTTCGTATGCGTATGATTTGCCGCAGCATAGCTACCCTTTGGCTGATAAGTAGCGTCACCCTTGCCCTTGATGTAACTCCATAATGTTTTTACTGGTCGCCGGTGGTATGTGGTTGAAGTAGTTCCACCTCCCGCATACTGAGATACATAGTAGTCGTCATCTTGCGGAGTGGAAGTGCCAATAGAGAGATTGTTAATAAGTGCGCTTGCGTCGTGGGTATGCCCGGCAGTAGCAAATTGATTCTTATTTACAGCACGAAGTTCATACCCATTCCAGCAAGCAAGCCAAGTGTAATTTGCATAATCCATACCGGCTTTTGAATAAGCAAATGTTGTATCTGAAGACTTATTGCCTATGTCTTTTATACTATTATGGGTATGTCCCGTAGCTGCCTTGCCATCCACTAAAGCTTTCAGCGCCTTGCCCTGCGCTGCGCTCAAACTGTCGGTCGTACTATCGCTGGTTAAATTGTTTTGGATGCCGCGCCAAGTGTCGGTATCTGTCAGCTTGTCCTGCACCCATCCGCTCCAGGTCCCGTTTACACAATGGCGGCGGTAAGCAGCACTGTCGCTGTAAACAATTTGGGTATAATAGTTTCCACTTGCCCGGTGAATCACAATCAAGCCAAAATGGTCTACGTTACTTGGTTTATTTGTCACGCTGTTGCTGCCGCCAGAACTGTAAAATCCTGGCGTCACCACATCGTTTAAGTTCTCGTTTGTCAACACAATCATGGCGGCCTTGCTCTCATTCAGGATCTTACCCTGGTTTGCCGCAAGGCTCTGGTCGGTCGCGCTGCTGGTCAAGTTGTTCACAACCGGCCGCCATGTGTTTGTGTCCTGTTTGGGTGGGGTGTATCCCAGTGCATTCGTTACATTGGCCGCCGTCACACTAAGTACGCCGCTGTTGTTTGTAATGTTCGCTCCGGTTTTCACGCCGCCCAACACATTGCTGGTCGCCGTGGGCAGGCTGTATTTGTTCGCCCCCTCGGCAATCCCATCCAATTTTTTCTTATCGGCTGCGCTCATAAAGCCAGCCGCGCTCTGTGTAGCTCCCCCGTGCCCGTGGCTAATGGGCGCAAAAATGGTTTTCAGCTTGCCAAAAAAGTAGCTTAACCCCGCGTTACTCAAATATCCCACTTTACCACACCTCCTCTTGGTTTAGTTTTTAAGATGCCAAAATGGTATCAATTTCAGTATTCTGGATCGCATCAATGGTAAATACCTGGCCCAGTCCATCCCACTTCTCGCCATTCCAGGCATAGTTCATGCCATCGCCAACGTCGTATACATCGCCAATGGTCTGGCCGCTTGTCGGCAGCTTGTCATAGCTTGCCACACTGCCTTTGTAACGGTACATAGCGGTAATGTCGCTCTTCAGGGCATAGGTGTTTGCCGCGCCAAAACCATCAAGTTTCTTCTTGTCGGCGGTGCTCATCAGGCCATGGGTGCCCTGGGTGGCATCATTGTAGGTGGTGTTGGTACTGGGGATACCCAATGCCGTAATATCGCCCTTGGCAACCGCAGTCACAGCGCTCACATGTCCGGTCGCATCCACAGTAATTTTGTACAGGCCACTGTCCTGTGCGGTATAGCCGGGATGTACATACTTGTTGGCACCGGTAGCAATGCCGTCCAGCTTCTTTTTATCTGCGGCGGTCATCAAACCGTGTGCGCTCTGGGTTACGTCGTTGTAAGTGGTATTAGCTGGGGTTGCCCAGGTGCCATCACCGCGCAGGTACAAGCCCTGCTGCCCTTTGGCAGGTGCGTTCACCAGGCCGGAACTACCAGCCGTATCAGCGGTCGCACCCTTAAAGTTGGTATAGGTGGTATCTTTGTCGGCAACCCACTTGGCCGTACCATCGGCACTCCAGCCCAGGATCATGCCGTCAGAACCACCTACCGGGATGTGCTTATTGCCGCTTGTGGCGGGGTGTACATATTTGTTTGCACCGTCCGCAACACCGTCCAGCTTCTTCTTATCGGCGGCACTCATCAGGCCAGCGCTCGTGGTGCTTGCAGCTCCATAGGTGGTGTCCGGCGGGGTCGTCCAAGCACCGGTCGAATCCAGCCAGCGCTGCGCACCCTTCGTCGGGCTGGGCACCAGTCCGCTCTTGCCATCCGCATCAACCGTTGCGCCGCTCATCACACTGTAGGTGGTATCCTTTTCGTTTACCCACTTAGCGGTGCCGTCCGCGCTCCAACCCAAAATCTGGTTGGCACTGCCGCCTGCAGGGATATGCTTATTCCCGCTGGTTGTCGGGTGGATGTAATTCATCAGCCCGGCCAGCTTATTCTTCTCAGCAGTGGTAAAGTCGTTGGTCGAAAGTCCCTTTCCGTCAATCTTATCCACTTTACCGGCCAGCAAAGCTTTAATTTTCTGACAAAAATAAAGCAGACCGTCATAACTCAAAAATGCCATATTGTTCCCTCCTATTCGTCTTTGAATAAATTATCAATTTGGCTGTTGGTGATCTCGTCAATCACAGCTTCCGGGCTTGGGGTGTTGATAATCAGTCGCCCATCTGCATCCGCCGTCACGCTCGTAATGCCGGTGCCGCGCACCTTTACTGTACCCTTTGCCACATCACCATGTTTCAGCTCCAAATTGGCTTCTGTGGCATCAGCTTTGCTGGCCCCAATTGTAAAATCAGTATCATTCAGCATTACCCAACCAGAGTTATAAATATACAAATCTCCGGGCGGCAGGTAATAAATCTTCCCGGCCAGCGGGGCCAATGGCAGCTCACTTACTCGTTCCAGATCGCTTCCAATCCGAACTCGCCCACCGGCTGTGTCCCGGTAAGTGTTTCCCGTATCCAAGCAGCATACCAGCTGTCCATCCACAATAGGAGTTTTATCCAGCTGCGACTGTTGGATCTCGCATAAAGAAAGTTTTGACATCGTAAAACTCCTTTTTGTAACAATAAAAAAACCGCCTACCTGCGTACAGATAAGCGGTTTCGATTCAGTATTTAATTTGACAAATTTTGCATTGACAGTATAATAATAGCAGAACTAAGGCACCAACGTTTATTCCTTTTTGCCATATCTTCCTCATAGACGTAATAGGCGGTCAAGTCTCCCATCTGCCGCAAGGCATTGTGGAGCGCCCCTACTTTGCCTTCCGGTAAATTCATTTTTTGCCAGGAGGTGATGCTTATGCCGGGTCTATCCTTTGTTGATACCATCGTCATTATTGGCGTTGTGTTCACCGGGGTACAAACTGTCGTAGCAGTTATCACGTTTTTTCGTGGTAATAAAAAGTAAAACCGCCCTGTCGCCCACAGAACGGTTTTTTGTTATGATGGTTTAACTGTCATACATAAACTATAAACTGAGGTAGACCATCTATGTCGGTGCCTTAGTTCTACTATTATTATATATATAACATCGTTGTTTGTCAATACAATATAAAACCTTCGCTGCACAGTGCATGTTCTCCCACTCGCAAAACACTGGCCCTGCAGCGAAGGCTATTTTTTATGTCAACTTAAAATAACTAACCGCTTGGCTATCTCAGCCAATGGTCTTCCAGGTAATAGCGCCCTCAACAACCTTCACGCGGGTATCCATGGCAGTGTTCAGGCCGTCAGCATACGCCTTGGCGGCATCACGGGCAGCATCAGCCTTGGTGGTTGCGTCAGCAGCGGCAGCAGCAATGGCCTCGCTCTTGGCGGCAGCCAGCTGTTCAGTACTCACCTTGGCATCCCAGGTGGCCTTCTGTTCCTTGGTCACATGGATGTCGGCATTCGCAGCGTGCGTATCCAGGTCGGTCTGCACAGCCTTGATCTTTTTGTCAGCTTCGGCCTTAGTATAAGCATCGGGCACAGCAACATACAGGCCGTCTTCCTCCAGGGTAATGGAGTTGTCAGCCTTGGCGCTCACCTTCACCTTCACGCTGATCTTATTGTCAGTAGAAACAGTAACCTCAGCGGTGGAAGTTGCCAGACCGGTGTAAACATCAATCAGGCTGCCAACCGGGATCTTAATTACATCGCCGCTGGTAATGGTCAGCTCAATGTTTTTGTCCTTGGCATTATAAGTACCGCTGGTCACAACCAGATCCTTGCCCAGCGCAATGGTCAGTTCGTCGCCGCCAAATACCGGCAGCTTGATGGTGCGGGTGCTTGCGTCATAAGTCGGTGCATGCACAACGCCAGTCAGGGTGGTAGCAACGGGGTCGCCGCCCTTGGCAACGCTCAGCACGCCTTCATTGTAGGTAACATCGGTAACAAACTTGCCCTTGGCATTCTCAACGGCTTCAATCTTGGCGTTGACGTAATCGGCAACAGCCTTGGTGGTCGGTACATTGTCATCGCTGGCGTTGGCAGCCGGGATCTCAGTTACGGTGGCCTTGTTCAGCTGGATATAGCTGGTACCATTGAACACATGCAGGGTAAAATCGCTGGTGCGCACATAAACAACGCCCTGCACCTGGCCGGAACCAGGCAGGGTACTCACCAGCTTGCAGCTCTTGGTGTATTCAACTGCACCCTTAAAAATCTGCAAAGTGTCAGTCAAAAAATACAGGGTGTCGTTGTCCTTTGCCTCCAGGGCTTCAAAGTTAGCTTTGGTGCCATAATTAAATTTTACTTCTGCCATAATCATTTCTCCTTAAATTTCATGTTGTTTTTGTCGGTTAAAATTCCTGCCAAACAAATCCAGTGTTTGCAGTGCTGAACGGTTCAACAGCAAACTTCCCGGTATCCAACAGCTGTACAATCCACGGCTCATACTTGCCCGCGGTGTTTTTAATCATTACGGTCTGCCCGGCATAAGTGTCGCTGCTGTTATTCAACTGCTCATTGGCTTGCCCGTTGCTGTCAAAAACACGGGTACGGGGGCGGATCGCCTGCTTGCTCTTATCGTCACGGATGTAATAAAACTCCGATGTATCCTTGGTAATAACCAGGTCCTTCTCGTCAATAATTCCATTCGTAATCGCTGTATCCAGGTTTTCTGCGTTACCATAGCCCAACTTGCTTGTGGTTGCCATTCTCCCAACTCCTTTCTCCATTTGTTGCTATATAGAAAAAATGCAGGCGGCCAAGTCTTAAAACTCAACCACCCGCATATTTCCATCAGTTGTACCATCACCGCCGCTGCCGGAACCGCCGCTGCTCTTAATCTCTACCGCATTGCCAATCGGGCTTCCGTTGGCGGTCAGCTGCAGCATGTCATTCTTGTAGCTCAGGTTGTCAGCTTTGCTGTTCATCATGGCGTTGCTCTTATCAATCATGGCCTTCAACATGGCCTGCATCGCAATAATCCGCTGGTCCAAAGCATTCAGTGCTTCGTCCGGGATCGTGGCCGCCCAGTCGTAAACATCAATAATTTTAATTTCGCCCGGTCCAACCTTGCGGATATACTGGGTGGTCCTGCCTTCAGCATCCATCTCAATATTGCCAAAGGTCAGTTGGAACTCAATCACACCGGCCTCACTGGTCAGCGCTGTGTCAAAGGGCAACTTATATTCCAGCTTGTTTTTATACAGCTCGTCACTCAGCGTCAAAAACTCGGTGCGGTATTTCTTGCTTACCGGCAACCGGTATTCCAGCATCACCACATAGTCGCGCATGTCTTTGCCCTTGTATTCCGGGTCAGCCAAAAAATGCAGGGTGTCTACCAGTTTGCTCTGCTGCATCACGCGCTCCACCACACTGGCGGTCAGGGTATTGTCCTCGTTAATCAGGATCGTGTACATTGCTCGTCTCCTTTCCGCTCACAATGTAGTCAAACTCATTGCGGCTGATTTTGCCCTTGTGCCACAGCGCATTTAGGGTCGCTTCTTTTAATCGGCGATCCAGATACAACCGCCGCAAACTCTCCACAAAGTCACTCATAGCACACCTCCTTCAATCAGGCTCAGGGTATAAGCATCAATAATAGCCTCAGGGGTTTTGGCCCCCAAGGCTTTCAGCTTGTCATATTCGTAAACACTGATCTCTTCCAACTGCACGGTATCGTATCCTGCCGCCGGAATGTTATAGTATCCGTCCACATGCCAGATGTAGCGCCCATCACTGCTCACAATTCCTTCGGCATCATCTGCCGTGCAATTCACCATAATCCCGTGTTTTGCCTGGTATTTCACAAAACTCAGGTGGTCAAGGGTATCAATCACCTGGCCGTTATACATCACCTTGTAATACATTTCGTTCCCTCAACCTCCTTTACACGCTGAACATCACGCGCACGCCATGCTGCTCATTCGGGGTAACATAGCTGTAAATCTGGCCGTCTGCCGCAACCTGCAAAAAGTAATCTGCATACTGAACATTCGGGCTGCGTGTCCAATAAGTGGTGGCCGCGCCATCATCGTCATAGCAGATTCGGCTCTGATTATCCGTCATGTAACTGATCGTTGTACCTTCATAAATATACGGCTCACTGTTCATGCTGGGGTTCAGCTCATATGCAGCCGGTATAAAGAAGTAACAATCCGCCGTCACAATTTCCTTGGATGTTCCGCCCGCACTGGATGTCACTTTTACCTGCTGGATCAACTGCTGCCATCCAATCGGCAAGGCATTCGGCAGCCGCTTGTCCAGGTAGGTGCGTAGCGTTGCTGCGGGCCAACCGCCATTGTTGTGATAGCTGCTGGTAATCGGCATCTTGCGTGCCAGCGTATTTTTCGCCAAAAACGTCATTGCGCATCGCTTGTTTGTGTTATCGCTTAAATAATACTGCTTAAATCCGCACATCTCGAATTCGCGGGTTTCATGCGGCCATGCAGCCAGCTTCCGGCAGGCGTTGTCGCCCAGGTCTGCATACCAAACTTTCGCCCAGTACACATCACCCTTGGCAAACCGTTCATATTCCCCGTCATCTGCCTTGGCGCAACCAAACACCAGCGTTGCATTGGTCTGTGTAATTCGTCCACGGTTAATCTCGGTGTAAACAATGTCATCACCGTAAATGTTAGCCGTATACACATGCAGGTTGTTTTCGCCCTTCTTGTGGCGCATTACCACCATGTCACGGGTTCCAACTGTGGCAGCTGCTGCGCTTTCGGTACCCCAGCTGATCTTGGCTCCATTATTGTTCCAAATGCGGATACCGTTCATGCCGTTGGTTTCAAAACACTGCATCAGCACAGCATTGGCCGTATCGGTTGTGGTCATCCGGTAATCTACCGCCAGCACCCAGTCCCGGTCTTCCTTCAACAGCTGCGCACCTGTGTCCACATAGTTGGTGCCATCAAAGGTCTTTTTCTCGTTAATCAAAACCTTCTCTTCAATGTCAGAGTAGCTAAAGTCGTTGCCCATCGTAATGGTAACAGCGTCCTTGGGGCTGACCACCTTATTCTCCACACCAACCTTTTTCATTGCGTAAATCTCAACCGGGCGCAAACTGCCAATCTCTTTGCCGTCAAAATAACCAGAGGTATATTCGCAGCTGTCATATACCGCATTGATGTCCTTGTCTCCGTTCACATATCCGCCCTTGTCCCAATGGTCAAACAGGTAGAACTTATAGGCACCTTCCTCCGCTGTGTAGGTCGGGGTATCGCCTTCGTACAACACCATGCTGCCATAGGGGGCAACTGTTTTCTGCTTCTCCGCGCCATTGTTCAGGTAGCGTACGGTATACTTCCGCACACTCTCGGTATATTTGGCCGTTACGGTCTGGTTGGTAAATACTGTAACAAACTCTGTGTCCCATCCAGCATAGGTAAAGTCAGTGCTCACCGTGCTCTTCTTGGTCGGCTTCGGGATCGGCTTCTCCGCACGGGTCACAGGGTCAACAGCCTTACCACCCTTGTCAATGTACTGCACATCCAAAACTGTGTGCTCGTCATCATCATTTACGAAGGTCCAGGTAAACTGTTCCACCAGCGTGTTGTAGCTGATCTTCAAATCCGGCCACTGTGCATTAAACTCTGCCAGCTTCTTTTCACGCATAATGGGTACATGCACCTTGCCCTCCAGTACAGAGTGCTCGGTGTTATAGCCGTTCTCATCCAGGCCGGTCATCGTGTACAGCCGGTCAAGCAGTGCTGTATCCTCGCATTTCCAATCAATGCCAGTCAGGCGCACGCGGTTCAAACCTGTGCATTTTTCCAACAGAGCTTTCAAGTCAATGGTCGGGCAGCTTTCCACAACCAGTGTGGTCATGTTCTCATAGCCGTCAATCTTCAAATCGGTCAGGTGGTTCAGGTTCTGTGCCGTCAGGCTTGCAATCGCAGGCAGTTCAGCCTTTTCAATCTTGCCGCCCTTGGCAAACGCCACACCGGTAATACCGCTGCCGCCGGCATAAAAATCGGTCAGGTTTACACATCCCGCCAAGCTGATGGATTTCTTCAGGTTTGGCACATTCTGCAAATTCAGGTGTTCCAGCAGCGTATTGTTGCCAACCGCAAAGTCGGTCAGGTTTGTGTTGCGGTAGCCTTCGGTGCCGTTGCCAACCTGCAAGTCGGTCAATTTCACACCATGGCTAAAATCAACATACCCAGGGTAAAACCCGCTAATGTCGCCAATGCTCTGCATCAGGCTGGCATTGTAAACATAAACTTCGGTATCGTTCATGGCTGCAATCGGGCACTCAATCGTGTAGGTCTGGCCGCGCTTGCCGCGCATTTTTACCGGGTTGGAACCATACAAAACACTCACATAGGTATCTGCATACGGGCGGATATGGAACGTACCGTCCGGCTGCACACCTGTCCAATTGGTCGGGGTATAGCCGCGGATCGTCATATCATCAGCCGTGCAGGTCGTACCGCTGTACTTGCTCGCAATATACTTTTCCTGGTACTTCTGGTACTGGCGGCGCTGGTGGCGCTTGTTGCCGTGCATCATCGGCAGGTAACTGGTCGTTCCATTGTCTTCATAGGTGCGGAAATATTTGCGCCGCATGTCCATGATCCAAAGCTTTTCGGGCTTCACATCCTGGTACGCCTCAATCTTGCGCAAAATACGGTTTGCACTCCAGGCCAAAGCGCTCTCACGGTTCAGGTACATCTTCTGCAAGTCGTCCGCAAAAAGATCTCGTACCTTGCACCACAGCTTGCTGTCTGCCGCGTTAAACACGCTCTTGGTGCCAATGGTGTCGGTATCCTCATAGCCGTAAGTCAGTGTCAATCCGCCCTCATTGTCGTTGCCCTGGCAGGTATCGTTATCATAATCCATGCAAAAATCCCAATGGATCAGATCTTCTGTGTGGGGGAACACATTCTTGGCGCGGTTATCCACCATTGTGTGGCGTTCAGTGAACAGATAAAAGAACAGCACACTGTCCTTGATAAAGTGGTCCTCAAAATGGGTCTTAAACTCTTCGTCATCTGCATTTACTACCCAGGTCAGCAAGCTCTGCCAGGCATTCTTTGCCGCCTGTGTTTCTTCCTCGGTGCAGTTTTTGCTAATATAGCGGAACTCAAAGCTGTGGTCGCCGTCCCAGGTTTCCTGGCTCAGATCGTCACTCAAAAAGCGGGTCTGGGCATCGGTGTTGTTATCAATTTCAACAATAACTTCCTTGTGGTTTTCTGGGTTCATGCCCTGGGTGTCATTGTTCTTCTTGCTGTTGCCAATATCACCGCAGGCGTAAAAATGCCACTGGCCGTCCTTAAACACCGTTGCATTCTCCACGTCCGTCTCCTGAATAAACACCACGCACGGGTAAAACGCCATCGTGTCGCGCACCTTCGGGTTCTCTTTCTTTGCCTTGCGGGTATATGGGTTAAACGTGTTATAATCATCTGCAATGCAGGCGTTGTTTGCGTTTTCAGAGCTTGCAATGTTTACCTTGATATTAAAATATTTCTCCGGGATACTGTTCTCGGTCAAGGTATAGGTGCTGCCGGTGCTGTCGTCGCCAAACGTAAATCCGCCGGAACAGTTAATGTCAATGTTTCGGCCGCTCTCGCCATACGCATTGGAGCTGGTGCCCTGGCCTTTATGGCTGCCGGTCGCGGTCCAGTTATCCTCCACAGCGCGTCCGTTCTTGTAAATCTGCTGGATGGTGGTATTAAAAACCTCATTCTTTTTGCCGGTCGTAAAGGTCGGGGCGCTGATCTTGATAATGCGCAGGTCCGGGCACTTCTCGGCCAAAAGATCAGCATCCAGTTCGCCGCTCACGTTGGTAATATCGTTGCGGTTATAGCGTTCAATCATCAGTTCAGCGTTCTTGGCATCCGCAATAAAGTTGTCCAGGATCTCATCGTCCGTCAGCTCCATGCCGTAGGTCTTCATGCGGTATACCTGCACATCACAGTCCGCAGAGCCAATCGTAATACCAACCGGACTTGCCTGTGTAAAGTTGTCGCTTGCATCGTACAGTTCCACCTTACAGGGGATACCGTCGCACCATAGCACCATCTCTTTATACTTGCTGTCCGGTAAAATATTGAACTCAAACTCCAAAAAGTCATCTTCGCAAATCGGCAGCTCAATGTGGTTCTGCTGACTGGTTAGGGTAATCTTCTGTGCCTGTACCGTCAAACCAACGTTGCCATTTGCGCAGGTTAGTGCCGTAGCATCGTAGTCTCGCACATTGGTGGTCTTAAACACCAGCTTAAAGTTCTTACCCTTCTTTTTGGCATCATCCGCAAACAGCTTATAATCCAGCGTGGCGGTAGTTCCGGCTTTCACGCAAAAGTAAGTATCGCCGTCCTCATCAATCTGGTAGCCGCCATTGCTCCAGTCAAAATTGTCGCTTACCGTCATCGCGGTATTGCCATCGGTCCACAGGCGGTTTTCGTCCGCATTGGTTCGGCCAGCCGGGTTAAAGTCAAACATCAGGTTGGTTTTCACCGGCTCAATGTTAATGCCCAGCTCGGTAATTTTTACATTGATGGTCTTTACCGTCTCGCCGCAGGTAATGGTCAGCACATGGCTGCCAATCTCGCTGCTCTTGTACGTCCAGGTCTGTTTGGTACGTCCTACTGTCAGCTTGCTGGCAACAACGCCGTCCACAGCCAGGGTCACATTGGTGTTGCTGCTGGCCGGGTCATACACGGTATAGTTGATCGCAACATTGCTGTACTGCTTGGCACTGTAATCCAGCACGGCGCAACTGATAATCGGGGTATTATTGCCCTCTTCCACCCACATAATATCGTGGCGCAGGGTGTTGCTTGTCACCTGTTTGCCATTGATCTCCGCCGTCATGCTCACTTCCAGCAGGTGGCTGCCGTGCTTCTGGGTGGGTAAATTGTAGGTCATCTGGCGGCCTGTCACTGCAGTGCTTGTTCCGCCAATCGCCTTGCCATCCAACTTAAAGCTGATGTTTTTGGCAATATTACCATACGGAGTAAACCGGTAAGTTACTTCGCCGGAATAAAAAAGAGAGTCATCAAAAATGCTCTCCAAATAAAACTCAACAACATTAACCGACCAGTTCTTGCTGCCCACACTGCCCACGCTGTCCGTAACCTGCAACCGCACAGTGTTGTCACCGCTGTGCAAGTATTGCGTCACATCAAAGGTGTTCTTGCCCTGGATGATGGTCGTGGTTGCCACCTTGGTGTTACCCACATACCAGTTACCAGTCGCATTGCCAGTATCATCGCCAGCATTGTCCACACTCGTAAACTTAAAGCCGATCAATGCATTGTCACCCTGAACTACAGTCAGGCTACTGTCACCAATTCGTTCAATAGTAATGGTGCTGGTTGTCTCACCGCCACCACCGCCACCACCTTTAATGGTAACAACAGTCTTGGTTGTACCGTCTTCCAACAGGCTCAAATGACCGTCATCACTGGTGTAAGTAATGTCGTACTCATGGCCGTTGCTGGGCTTAATATCTTTGATCTTTTCCTGGATTTCTGCAATGTCGCTGTTGGCCGTATCCACACTGCCCTGCAAAGCTGTCACGGTATTCTTAGTCACAGTCAAATCATTGGTAAATCCATCCAGAGCAGTTTTGTCCGCCTTATCAGCCAGCAGTTTGTTGGTTGCTTCCTTATTATAATAATCACTCTGCAAGGTGTTCGGCAGGTCGCCCACACTATCCTGCAAAGCTTTCACGGCTTCGTTGTTGCTGGTCTTATATTCATCCAGCGCTGTGCTTACCGGGTTTACCGCCGCGCTGATCTTAGCATCCACCGTCTTGCCATATGCGGTCGTCCACTCTGCGCTAGGATCGGTGCTCAAGGTTACAGTTTTAATCACTGCATCGCCGTTATAAAATGTTAAAGCACGGGTGCCCGCATCATACGCACAGTTAAAAGCCGCCAATCCGTCAATCCCGGAAATCTTGCCTTCCAACAGTGTAACAAAGCCATCCACTTCTTCCTTGTTATAATACTTGGCAAGCTCCGTGGTCAGCTCAGTTTTCTTGGTGTAATTGGTGTCAAGGTCACTCTGCAGTTCCTGCTTAATTCCTGCTGCCGCATTCTGGATTTTATTATCCACACCCGCCGCAGCGTTGGCTGCATCCTGGGCGCTGGCCTGTGCGGCACTGGCATAGCTGGAAGCCTGGCCAACCTTCTCGTCCATCAGGGCAACAAAGCTTGTGTACCAGTCTTTGTCCGGTTCTACCATCTTGGTGCCACTCAAAGCCTCCAAGATATTCAGCTCGCCGTTTGGTCGTGTGCGCCACATATAGGTCTCGCTACGTTCATTTACACCAGTTGCAGTGATCTCAAAGCGCACTGCCCCCTTCTTGCTTGTCACACTATTTGTAACCAGCCAATAGAACCGGATCGTATCCTCGTTGTAGGTAACATTGATCGGCGTGGCATATGCTTCCTGCCCGTCCACATTCAGGTAATGTACCTGCAGCATCATCTGCATCAAATCAATGCCGTCATATCGCCGCGGCATCTTAAACGGGATCACCTGGCTGTTGGTTTCCTGGGTAATGTTGATCTGGTTCTCGTCCATCACAACATTTTTCATCTCGTCAATGGTCGAAAACGCATCGTCGTTATATTGGCTGTACCACAGGTATTTTTCACTGCGGGTGTAACCGCCGTCATCATTGGCCTGCGCCTGTGGCATATCAACCACCGCGGCCATGGGGGCAGCCTCGGCCTGCAATGCCACTGGCTCTGCTTTGGCCGCCATCTCAGCCGCCATCCGTTTCGACTCTTCAAAACTTAATGCCATGTTTTCCTCCTCCCCTTTCTATTTTCAAACAAACAATACAATATGGGCGTGGCACTTATCGCCATCGCTGTTCAGCTTCACGCGCCAGTGGGTGTATGCTGTGGATGTGTTCAAAGCCTGCTGCTTGTATACAGCCTGCAGTCCGCTTCCGCTGTCCCACACATCCGTCCAGTTGCTGCCGTCGTTGCTGGCCTGTACCCACACTCGGTTAAGTCTGTTTTCTGTTCCGGTCTTACTCACACTGACCACAACCCATGCGTGCTGGCAACCGCCAGTCGTCACCACGTTGCTGTAATGGTCGCCGTTGGTTGTATCCTTATCAATCGTTGCAATTCGGCCTCCGGCTTTACCAGTCAGGTCAGCAATGCTTTCGCCGTTCACAATCTTATCTTCTGTGCAGCCAATCCCTTTGCGGAAATCGGCCAGGTTCACGCGCACTTCCGGTGCCCAAAAATTGCCGTCACTTTTGTATGCACCCTCGTCAATATTACGCAGCGCAAAATACTCGCTGTCGGTTCCAAAACCCATGTCATGGGCAAAGCCGTAACTGCGCCTGGTCAGGGTGCCCTGCGTGCAGTTGCCATTTTTGTCAATAAACTTTCTATCGCTGGCCACATCATTGGCGGTTGCCGCATTGGTGGTATCATCCTCCAACAGGGCTTTGGCCGCCGTGCTTGCGGTTCCCCACAGCCACATCACGTTATCGTAATAGCAGCCACTGTAAATATCGTTGGTTTTCTGGTTATCTGTGGCTACACACAGCCGGGTCACACCGTCCTTTTTCTGCACGGTCATCTTGGTGCTCTCGCGCTCGCCGCCCTGCAGCTGGGTCGTGGCAGAATAAGTCTTGATAGATCCTTTCACCAACTTGCCATCTACCCAGGCAGTTTTTCCTTCCAGGATAGATTTTTCATCCGCAGTGCCCGGTGTATTGCTGTCCAGCCCGCTTGCGCTGATCGCACCGCCGCTGTAATAGCCGGCCTTGATCTGGTAGCTCTCGCCGTTGGCCAACTCTGCCGTTACAGTGCCGTAATTTTGCATGGTGCCGGTTTTCAGGGTTTTGTTCTTGCTGTAAAATGTCTGTCCTGCCAGCACCTGGTCCGGCAAAGCAGTCGTGGCAGCCAGCTTGGAAGCCCCAATGCCGCTGCCGTTAGTAAAATTTACAATGTTTCTCCTCGTATCGTACTGAAAAATCACCCACTGCCCGGCACCAATCGCACCGTCGCCCAGCTTCTCTGTGCCGCAGTAGGCATTGCTGGTCATATCTTTGCCATTGATCACCAGTCTGTGCCCGTCACTGAACGCCGTGGTAAAATATGCTTTGCCGTTGGCTGCGTTGCTGTAACTGCTTCCGCTCTTGCATGTCAGGGTATGGGTCCCGCCGCTGTAACTGTAGCTGTATTCATGGATCATCATGTCGGGGTCAAACTTGCCGTCAATGATGTAATTCACCGCTCCGGCATAGTGCTGTTCCAGTGCAGTAATCGCATGTTTCACATGGTTAATGTCCGCCGCTTTAATAATGTATTTGCGCAGGCCGCTGTTCTGGTTCAGGTAATTGCTGGCCTCGGTATACTTGCCGTCTGCCAGGTACTTGGTGTACTGGGCTGCCGCTGCGGCATGGCCGCTGTCCAGGTCGGCATTGTCTTCAAACGTATCAATGCCTTCCGGGAACTTTGTATAGGTATCTGCCATTGCTTATCACTCTCCTGTTTCATCTTTTACAGGGTACGGGTAATACGGGTAAAACCTCATCAGCGTCACATCCATCGTTCCCTGCCCCAAGCTCTTATCAATTTTTTTAATAATAAATTGCACGGCTGTCTTGCCGCCCATGTAACGCGGGCAGTATTCAACCTTGGTGTTCACATCCAGCCACGGCACCAGCAGCATCTTCACCGTAATGCTGTCGGTCAATCGCGCCCGCTTCCACAACTCGTATTCGGCCACATCCAAAATGCCGTCATCTGTGGTGTAATTATCGAATTCACCGCCGCTCAAAACCACATTGCGCCGTCCGATTCGTTCAATGCTGAACGGGCTGTTCAAAAACTGGTCGTCCTCCTCATACCCTTCAATATCTGGGTTGGCGGTACTCACAACCTCCAAATTCTGGCAGTTCTCGGTTTCTTTCAGCTTATCCAGCTCTTCCTTGCTCGGTTTTGCATCTTTCAGCATCACCATGGCGTGCGGCTGTACCTGCCCATAAAAATAAAAGCGCCCTTTGCCGCCATTCTCATTCGGGGAATAATCGGCATCGTAGCGCACCACATATTGTACTTTTGGTTTCATGCAGTCCTGCCTGGCCTTTTTGTTGTTGCCGGCTTCATCTGTGCTGATGGTATACAGGCTCAAAACATCGGTCACAACCGCATCGCTGCTCTCTGTTGCTTTGGCGCTGATCTTCACCTGGTACCCTTTGTCAGCATCGTACAGGTCGGCCACATTGTCCGGCGGCGTAAACAAAATCAGCTTCTTACCACTCAATGCCAATCCAACTACGTTTAATGTTATGGTTTTCTTTGTTGTGTCCACCACCAGGTCTGTGCAGCTCACATCTGGGCTTGCCGCAGCGCCAAACACCTCTACGCAGTTTCGCACCTCGCTGTAATCCACCGTTGCGTCTTCGCTGATAATCAAATCATTGAATACATCGGCATTCAGCACCAGCGGGTCATCCTCACAGCTTGGGATCTGCTGGCATTTGAACACATCATCCTCAAAAAATATTTCAAACGGGTAATACAAATCCCGTAACTGTGTCAAAATTGTCCACACACTGGTCGCCGCATCAAACTCCTGGTCATAAGGGATCGTTCGGTTCCAATATTCTACAAATACTTTGTTGATCCCCACTTCCTGTAATAGCTCCACCATCGCCCTGCGGATTCCGCCCCCGGCCTTAAACACGGTTTTAATACCTGTCAGCTGTCCGGCCAACGTGTCATTCAGCATTGCCGTCAGGTCCATGCAGTTAATGGTCAGACTCCGGGTCTGCGTGTCATAGTTGTATCCGTTCTGGCTGAATACATATACCCCCTGGCTGTACCAGATAATATCGTTCAGCATCGGGGTCTTCACACCAATGTAAATCCAAACGTACTTGTTCATCCATTCGCTCTCGCTGTACTGGCTGATCGCATGTTTTTCGTCCAGCACAATGGTCGAAGTATACGTTCGCCGGATGTCCGCATCTGCATCTACGGAAATTCTTCCCTCGGTCGTAATGCCCTGCAAACTGTCAATCGTCTTCATCCGGTCGTTCAGCAGGTCAATGCGGGTGTACAGCTCAATGTTATGGGAGTATAAGGTTCGTATGTCTTCTGTGCTTGGCACATACATCGCGCATCAACTCCCTTCAATATCTTCTGCAATAAACCCGTTGCGGTACAAATCGGTGCTGCTCTCCAAGCTGCCAATCTCCACAAAATCAAACGCCACGGCAACCTTGTCATAATGGTCACTGTAGCTGATACTCGGCTGGTTAATAATGTTCGCCATCCAGCTGCGTCCGTCAAACAGCTTCAAAATCTTCGGCTTCTTGTTGGTACACCAGTCCACAAACTGCTTGCGGTACCGGGCACCACCATCCCCGTCATAATCATCCGTGTCAAAACTGTATTTCAGCACAGTGGCCGTAAAATTACCCTGCTCATAATTCAGATCGCTGCCGTAAATCACATACGGGTAACGGCTGCTCATAGTTTCCACCACACTGTTTGGCTGTGTTCTGGTCGTACTGGTCACGCTGGCATCAAATAACAGGTGGTAACTAATGTCTCCGTCCGTCAACACCGCACCGTCAAAGCTGCTCAAAATCTTGTTCGTGAACATGTCTTGCTCAGCATCGTCAATAATCGGCACAAACGCATACTCATACTCGGTGTTGCGCCCGTCTGCGTACCAATCAATGTGTACCCAATTGTTTAGTTCTTTTTCCCATTCCTTCAGGGTTTCATCATTCACCGGGGTTGGCCGGTGCTTGGTCGCCAGGGTAATCCAGTTATAGGTTCCAACCCGGCGTCGCTTTAACCGCATCTCACTGATCTGTTCCGCCCGGTAGCGCAGGTTGCCGCCCAGGGTATCACCGTTAAAAGCCGCATAAATGGCCGTTTGGGCCTGCCACCCATTGTCCAGATTGTACTTGCCGTAATCCTTGTCGGCGTCGCGGCTTAACAGCAGGTCGTCATAAACACCGTTCTGCAGCTTCAGCACATTCAGCGCCTCATTATAAGGCGGGTATGGCAAAATCGCATTCTGTCCCATCAAAATATCGGCTCCCACAATCATTCCACACCCCTCCTTTACTCCCAGCGCAGCTCAAACAGGCCGCCCTGGTTTTTCAAATACACCTTAAACCAACCACTTGGCGCACTGGTTTTTACATTGCTCTGCAAACAGTATCCGCCGCAGGTCAGTTCCAGGTAATAACATGTTTTCTTTTCGTTCGTCTGGTAATTGTAAGCATTGCTGCTGTAATCGTCCGCAATATCGCGGCGGCACAAAAACAGCTTCAAAGCATACGGATCTTCGTCCATTGTCGGCATACTAATCCCGTTGCTCCGTTTGTTCCACAGCCCAATCAGCAGCTTGTTCCAGCGGTCGCTTCTCATGTTTAGCCCCAGGGCATAGCTGCTGTCCACCACGCTTCCTTCTTCCACATGGCTGCCCTGTACCTTAAATCCGTCTTTGAACGTCATGTCGGCCTTAACCGGGTCGGTGTCATCCACCGTCAGGTCTACTGCCTGGTCCCCGGCCGATCCGCTTACATAGTGGTAATCATCTTTGTTGTCGTTGCGGTCCTTGCCCTCAATCGTCACAACATAAGATTTTACCCAAATGCAACCCTCTTCATAATGGTTTTCCAACGCCACAGCCGCATAGCCGTCACCGCCCACATAGCCAATCAGCAGCTCACAAAATCCAGTGTCCAGCTTCATGCCGTGCTGGGTAATGCCCTGTGCTCTGGCGTAATAAGTCGTGTCATTGCGCAGGTTGCTGATGATATACGCCTTGTCCGGCACCCGCAGTGTCTCACTGCTCTTCACCAGGCTCTTGCTGGCATCATACAATTCAATCGTATATTCGTTCAGTTCTTCGCCCTGGGTGCTCTCGTATTGCACTGTAAACTCAAAAGCACTGTATTCAATGTTAGTTTTGTCCTTGGTGCTGATCTCTTTGAACTTAAATACCGGTGTCTCCACACAATAAAACAGCAAGATGTCGCTCCATTCGCTCCACGCACTGTCCTGGCCGCACACCCGTACCTTAATGCCAAACGCCGCGCTGCTGTTTGTAATGCTGCTGGCCTTCAAAGTAAACTCGGATCTCTGGGTACTCACCTCACCGCTCTGGTAAGTTGGGCTGCCCAGTTCCTCTGCGCTCATGGCATTGGCCCAAATCTGCGCCTCCACCTTGGTAATCACACCAATGTATCGGAACCGGAATGTATAATCTTTTGTCGCATCAAATGCTGATACGGTATATAATGCTGGTTTACTCATCCTCCCGCCACTCCCCTCCCTCTCTAAATAACAAAAGCCGCCCAACCAATTAAGGTCAGGCGGTTATTCTCATCTTTCAATGATGCTATTAGGTTATGTTTATTTTACGCTTTCTTCCGGCTTATCCTCTGCTGCATTAACCGGTGTTTTCTCGGCCTTTTCTGCCGCAGCCTTCTTAGCCGCTTCCATCTCTTCCTGTATCGCGCTCTTGCGGATATTCTGCACATCACGCAGCAAACTCTCCAAAATCAACTCCACTGCATACGGCGGCAACCCAACCTGGTTCACACCGTCACAAATGTAAGTCTTCAACTGTTCACATTTCAAATTAAAATTTTCCATCATAAAATCTCCTCGTCAAAATTAAACCAAAATGCCGCCAATAAACCGCAGCCCATGCTGTTTTAGCTTTATATCGGTCACATACCCCTGCGCATTTTTTACAAGCTCAATCCCGTATATAAACGGTACGGCCTGGGTGTTTGCGTCAAGAGTGGTTACTTCTTTGCTGCCGTCCCAGCCTAAAGTTTGGCCGCCCCAGTTGGTGGTGCCATCATAAACATAAAGGGCGGGAATATCACTTCCGGTTTTATATAATTGAATATTGCCATCTGCACGAACTGTAGGATAACATAGATGCAAAGCACCCCCTACAACATTAACGTAATTTGTTGTTGAATCAAGTTTCAATGTGGTTGTTGTCAATTCTTTTTCTATTGCTACATCTCCAGCAAATGTAGAGCTGTATGTGTTTATTTCAGTTTTGAATTTTATAGTTTCTTCGTCATCATCATAACGGTTAAATGATAAACAATCTGGACTATAACTGCTTCTATAAGATACTTTACCATTATCATAAGTCGTTAAATCTAGCGTAGCGTCTTGCATACCAACATCCTGATAGTAGGTGTCATATAGACGCGCAAGCTCTCCACCATTCCATCGAGAAGTTTTCATGGTTAATTCATTATGACCAAACGTCATATCTCCTGTTGAAATAAAACCGTTATCAAGATCAAAGTAAACATTATGTCCGTCATTATCTTTTTTTGATGCTAACATGCCAGTAGCAATATAAGAAGCGTTAAAATACACATCGCCAGTAGCTTCATCAATAAACATACCCTGGCTTTTGCCGTTATTGGTCAGCCGGTTAAAGATATCTTTCTGTGTCAGCTTTTTATCAACTGCATCAATCACTTCGTCCTTGTTCGTGTAATTATCTTTCTTGCCCCAATCGCCGGCATCATATGCCTCGCCTTTTGCCTTGGGGTTTCCACAAACAAGCACTTCTGCCCCCGTGTACCACAAATCACCTTCGTCATACGGCGGGTCGGGGTGTTCGTCCTTGCTGGCATCTGCCGTAAACACACGCCGTTTTCCATCCGCCGTATCCTGTGCCTTGCTGGCCGCCTCAAGTGCATTGGTTACATCCTTGTCCTGCACCAGCTCCCACTTGTAGCTGCCATCGTCACCTTTCATAAATCGGTATGCTTTGCCTGTCTCTGTGTTATAAAACAGGTCATCCACATGTTTTTCTTTTTCTTCATCTGTCGTCCAGCTCTTGGCCGGCTCGTTATCCAGCGTAGGGTCATAGGCGTAAAAGTGCTGCTCGGCCTTGCTGTCAATCTGGTCCTGCATATCTTTCGTTACACCATCCACATAATTTTTCATGTCGTCTTTGCTGGCATAACTATCCTTTTTTACCCAGTCGCTGGCATTATATTTGTCACTGGCCGTGCGTGCTACCGTACAAACCAGAATGTCTTCTCCATTAAACCACAAATCGCCCGTGTCATACGGCGGCTCCGGGTGCTCGCCTTTGCTTGCATCAGCCGTAAATACCTGGCGCTTACCATCTCCGGTGTCTTGTGCCTTGCTTGCGGCTTCCAGCGTATCCAGTGTGTCCTTATCTGTCACTTCTACCCAGCTGCCGGTTTTTGTTTCCTCGTTGTATGTCCACTGCCAGCCTTTCTTGCTGTCGGTGTTATAAAACAAATCGCCGTTGTGCGCTTTCTTTGTGGCGTCGTCTTTCCAGCTCATAGCAGGCCAGTTCTCAAGCGTCGGGTCATAGTTATAAAAATACTGTTCAACCTTGCCATCCACCTGTTCCTGCAGCTTGTCAACCTTATTCACATAATCTTTCAGGTCTTCTTCAACCTTGTCCTGCTTCAACAGGTTCCGGTCAATTTCATACGGCTTAATGTACAGCCGCTTAAAGTCATTCTGCGGGGCAATCACAGCCACGGCATCGTTCACCTGGAACAGCGCATTACTCGCAATGGTGTATTCCTTGCCAAAAGCCGCCACTACATAGCCGCTGTGGTCATCCAGTACCTTTACAATCGTGCCAACAGCTGTACGGTCAAACTTGGCATTGCTAATCAGTCTCTCGCAGTAACGTTTTACCTCTTTTGCCAGGTCTTTCAGCCCCGCAATGGCATCATCCAATGTGTTCTTCGCCATAGCTTTTCCTCCAAAATAAAAAAAGCCGGGCAGCCACATAGGGCACCCGGTATATCGTCATCGGTATTATCGCTTAAACCAATATTTCTTTACATCTGATTTTTCATCATAACAAAGCTCAATGTATTTAATTTCTCCTCTGGGAATCATAACAATTCGGTCATCCATTGTTGTAAGGACATTACCCTCTTTATCTAAAACATCATATCCAGATAAAAGTAATACGTTCTTTTTATCATCCATTCCAACATAAGAACCACTAAAATCGTTCTCGCAGCCTGTATAGACTACCATATTGGTTCCACGTTTATAGTCAATAATATCTTCCCACACGCTATCGCTTGGGGACCATTTGAACAGCTTATGCAATACTTGCTTAATTTTCACGTTCCTGCGCAGAACAGAAAGAACGGCACCAAGAACACAGGCCACAATGTACTGTAACTTCTTGGTTGGTACCACCTGCATAAGCAGAAAACTAATTACCACAGAATAAACCAGGTAATGTTGAGGCAACTGTTTGTCAAGCAGCCGGTTATAAATCCATAACATCAATAAACCAGGCACCACATACTGCAAAATAGCAGGAATCATGGCAACTAGCTCGTTTAAGTATTGTGTTATTTCCATCACTTATTTTCCTTTTTGTCCTCTGCTTTTTTCCAAGAGGAGCTATTTTTATTGTTCTTGGCTTCCGGGTTAAAAGTAAACTCCGTGTTCGGCTTGTTTTGGCTCTCAGTCTTTGCCATAGGTATAACACTTCCTACTTTATTATAATAGGGTCATTATACCATACAAAAAGCCGGACAACAACAATCTGTTACCCGGTGTAAATTGACTTATAAAATTATCGCATTGCTCGTACAAGAGCATTAAATTCTTGTTCTGTTTTGGCAAATCGGTATGGAGCATACTCTCCATATGCTGTTGGTCTGCTAATCGTTACTAACTGTACGCCTTTGTCGCCAACCGCAGCATTTAAGGCTCTTTTCATTTCAACAAGATGCTTGCCGTGAGTTGTTTTCAAAGCAACACAGCCATGAGCATATCTATCTTTCGCTACTAAATAGCACATGATTCAGAGCCTCCTTAAAAAGCAACAGCCGTCATCTTACCTTATTATATAAGGGACCTAACCGCTGATTCCTCTCGGTTGGTTTCCCTCTGTCCTGTTTGTAATTACCGCTTGCTGAACTCCTGCGCCATAATGGAGCCAATATTCTGGTGCAAAATGCGGCCAAAATTCTCAACGTCATTCACACCGTTCATCACAATGTTAATGTCGCCAATGTGTACGCCGCTGCTGCCAGCACTGGCCAACTCAGCGTTCACATTCCCCATCCGCTTCAAAATAGCACTCTCCACAAAAGCTTCCGGGTTAATTGCTGCGCTAAACAATCGGCGGGTCAGGTTTCCCGGCACAACACCGTCCCCAACTTCCAGGCTAGTATAGCGTCCGGCTTCCGGCTGCCGCACAACAATCTCAGGCCCAGCCTCATCAACACGCGCACGTTCAAAGGCCGCAACGTTCATAATGCCGGTTGCATGGTTAGCGCGAGTGATCTCGTTTTTCTCCCATTGCAGCTCTTTCTTTTGCTTTTCAATCTCAGCATTATCTTCGTTGTACTTCTTTTCCACTACCTTAATTTGCAATTCAAGGTCTTCAACCTCTTTTGTCTTATCCTTAATCTGCTTCAAAACATCAACATAGTGGTTCTTAAAGTCCGTCAGCACATCCATGCGCTGGCCCAGGATTTTTTCTTCCCAGTCAGCCCCAAGCCGCGCTACGGTATTGATTCGGTTCTGCTCGGTTTCGTAAGCGTCCGCAACCTCTTCCCATTTGCTCTTATACTCTTCCAGCTGGTCAATCAGCTTCTTGTTCTGCTCGATCTGATCTTCCACATAGTCCGTCTGGCGCATGTTTTCCGTGTAATCAGAGGTGATTTTATCAATCATGCTCTGGTCCATGTTCAAGATCATCTGATCGGCATTGTCGCCGTACAGCTTGCGCAAAATCTCAAGGTTTTTGGCATTGGTATAAGCATTCTGGGCATCATCCAGCTTTTCTTTGTAATCGTTGTAAGCGTCAATCTTGTCCTGGTTGGCTTGCTTTTTGTCCTCCAGCTCTTTTTCCAGGGCCTCTTTTTCCTTGGTCAGCTTATCAATGGCGTCATTGTGCTCTTTGTCGCGCAAGGCATCATTGTAATCTTCTTCGGCGCTCTTAACAGCACTTTCGTCGGCTTCCCAAACAAAGCCCTTGCCCTCACGGTACACACGCACATTCTTGGCGGCCAATGCAGCATCCAGCGCAGCTTTCTTCTGTGCCAGGCTAATAGCCTCTTCCTGTGCATCGTTGGCCTCATTCAGCTTATCAATCTCATCCTGCAGCGCATCAATCCGCGGTTGGTAACTGTCCTCCAATTCGTCATTGGCTTTTTCCAGCTCTTTAACCCGCTGCTCAATTACCCAGTTGGCACCATTGATGGCGGAATCCAGGTTGTCTTTATCCTTCTCCAGCTTCTCTTTCAGGTCATCCCACTGGTGTTCCAGCCGGTCAATTTCTTTGTCAATGCGGTTGGTTACAGTCTTAATAATGCCATCCAGAACCGTCTGCTCTTTTTCCAGTTCCTTAATAACCTTTTCAATGGCCTCTTTCTGGTCTTCCAGCACCTTTTTCTGTGCCTCATAGGTTTCTTTCAGCGCCTGGGCCTTCTTGTCCAATGCGTCAATCGCCGCACTTTGGGCATCAGTGGCACCTTTGTTACTGCTCTTGCCGGATTTGGGCTGAGCGCCGCTAAAGCCGCTAAGACCATAGCCATTCATTACGGCCAAACTCTTTTCAAGATCTTCAAGCTGTTTCTGAGCATCTTTAGCTTTGGCTTTCTCTTTTTCTAGATTTGAATTAAGCTGGTCTAGTTTGTTGTTAAACTCTGACGTAGGACCAATCGGATATGAAAGGTCGTTCCAGTCAGAGTAGTCGGGGATACCAAACGGTGCGGCTTTATTATAATCATTTATCGCACTAATAGCGTTGTTACTATAAGGCGCGGAGCCAACTGACGGCATAGAACCAATGGCACCATATAACTCTTTCAGAATTTTAATTTCATTTTGATACTGTACAATACGATCATTTGTCTGCTGGATAGTTACTTTCGTGGAGTCAATCTGGCTTTGCGTTTGAGCAATCATGGCGCTCTTCATCGTGCCAAACTTACTCTCCAAAAGATCCTGGCTGATGGTTACAACACCATTCTCAACTTCCATGTCGTTGATCAGCTCAGGGTAAACCGCTAGTAATGCCTGTAAGGATTCACTGCTTAGGTGTCCTTGCTCGCCCATGTCCTTAAAGGCGGATTCAAGAGCTTTGGTTTGTTTGTAACAGTTACTGGTGCTGTCAGTAAAATTAGAGAAGAAATTCTGTAAGTCTCCGGCCGCATCAAACCGCCAGTCGTCGTCGCTACTGCTACCTTTACTTTGCTCATCATGTAAAGCTTGCAATTTTTTAATAAGTTCATCAACGCTAACGCCGTACTTATTTGCTAAATTCGCAGCTTCTTTATATGCTTCGCTAGTTAAAGTAATGTCATCCCCACCATTGATAGCATCGTTCAGAGCTTTAACACTATCGTCGCCGTCAGCCACAGATTGAGTAAAGTCGTCAGTGGCTTGTGTAATAAGGGGAATATTGTTATAGTATAAATTCCAGAAATTCAAGAACGCCTGTTGAGTATCAGATAAAACTTTAATACGTTCCTGATATTTAGTTTTATCAGCATCCTTACTTTGTTCATTTGTGGCGTTGTTGAGCAGCGTATCCATTTCGGTATTAAGATCATCGCCGGACTCTTTTATATAAGCTTGTAATTTTTCTTGGAATTCCTTAAACGCAGCTAAGCGAGTATCATAGACAGCTTGGATTATTTTCCCATTAGCAAGATCACTATCAAGGTTTTCTATGGCTGATGCTAACGTTTTATAGTCGTCCATTGCTTGCTGCAACCGTTCATATTGATTACCTTGATATATTCCAGAAATACCAGCACTTTTAACGGTGGCAGGAGCGGAAATAATCTTTGTTGAAGAGGCATCTTGTTGAGCGTATACTGCTTCACGAGTGTCGTGTGCGGCTGATTCAGCTATTGCTTTTTGTAAGTCTAAGTTAGTTTGTAACTGCTTTCGCTGTTGCTCTAACGCATCATAACTTTCTGGGTCCACAGGATTACCAGTTGTGCTATCTTTACACTCGTCTATCTTAGCTTTGAGTTCTTCAATCTTTTGAGTTAAGTCTTCGACTTTCTGTGTAGCTTCCTCATGCTTCTGGTTCATCTCGGAAACTTTATCACGGGCATTTTCATAGGCATGAACTACATTATCGATCTGTGTAGCAAGAGATTTTACGACATAACCGATTACCGCTGCAACCGCCGCTGTAGCAATAGTACCAAGCAGCGCTTTCCCAAACGCTTTCGCCACGCTGGTAGCCGTCTTTGTGCTGGCCGTATAGACCTTCATCACGTCATCCAGGTTGTTGGTGTTCTGCGCAACGTCCCTGGCTACTTGGCTGGAATCTTTGAGGGCAGAATTTATGAGGTTTTGCTTTTCAGCAGCTCTTACATTATCGTTTGCAAGGGCTTTCATACTTTCAATGTATTTCTGAAGAGCTGCCGTATCCGCTGCTACTTGGTCATTGCTCATAAAACCAGTGACTTTCCCAAACATTTCTTGTATCTTTTGTTGTATAGATGATTACTGTGTGATATAATCATTATAAGGTTATAATTACTGTTTGGGGAGGTTATAGCTATGGGAGCGTATGTTCCAAATTTAATAATATGCCCTAGATGTGGTTGCATAGAAATAACATTCAATCCAAGCAAATTCCCTATCTGTGAATGTTGTGACTATGAAGATCCGATTGTAATAAACGGCGATAATTATTCAAAGCTTATTAAAGAGATTGAAACAGAAAATCCTAGCGCTGATGTTTATGAGGCTTGCCGTGAAAAATACGTCTACCCAAGTGAGCACTTCAGCAAAAAAGCCTATAATGATATGCTCAAGTATTCCGAGGAAAAGAAAAGGCGTATCCAAGAAGAACATGATCGAATCTTTCATACTCCCAAATGCCCCACCTGTGGCAGTACCGACCTGCGCAAAGTGTCCGTGGGTACAAAGGCTGTGTCTGTGGGCCTGTTCGGTATCTTTAGCCAGAAAGTAAAAAAGACCTGGCATTGTAACAGCTGTGGATATGAATGGTAATGCTGCGCAGCGCGGTGTAGAAGGTGAATCTGTGTGTCGCATCAAGAACAACATTTTGTAGGAATGCACTACTGTGGTAGAGTTTATTATTCTGGTGAAGACGGAGGATATTCGGATTATCTTATTCCTTACTATGCACATGATGAGATTTACGATAATTATTCATCTCAGAATGTTGCAAAGTCAAAAGAAGCACATGCACCAGCTCCCTGTCCTGGCTGTAATATAGAATTAAAAAATACACATTCGCGTTGCGTATTTGAACACCGTCCGTATAATATCTGGGAATGTCCAAGGTGTGAAAGAAAATTTATATTTATAAAAGATGCTAATTGCCAAGGAGTAACTCATGACAGAAAAAGAGCTGCAAGAGATTGACGCCCGCATTGCAGAACTGGAAGCGCAAAGCGACGAGTACGAGCGCCAAATCAAGGAGCTGGAAAAGAAAAAGTCGCAAGTAGATGAAAAAATTTCTGACCTAGAAACACAAGCAAGCACATATCGAGTTCTTAATTCTATCAATGATGTAACAGAAGAAAATTCCATGCAAGTTTGGTTATCCAAAGACACTAGAACTACCCCTGTTATGAGCAAATTCTGTGATTCTGATAAGAGTTTTTTAACAATTCCAGAATTTATGTATCCAAGAGCTTTTTTATTAGTTGTAACAAAATATCATTATGGTATACAATATATTGATTCCGGCATGACAATGACTGACTTAAAACAGGAAGGATGTTCTTCAGAAAGCCGTGTTAAAAGAATTGCCATGTCAGAACAAAAAACTAGAATGTCTGCTCTATACAAAGAATTATATAAAGTCATAACCAAACCAATAAACGCTGGAGATAAAATCCCATTTGAATACCCTGTTCGTCTTGGCGGGCAAACATACAACAATCAAACTGGTTATGGCAGAACTTATTATGGTTACGACGAATATGAAGAAGGAACCTTGTATGGTGAAACTACTGGATTTGTTGTAATTGGTATAATCGGGAAAGACTGGCCTGTATACTAACATCCAACAATGTCAACCGGGTGTGCGTGAAGTGTAAGACGCGGTTCTGAGGATAAGGCGAACTATAAGAAAAAACCAACAGCATAGCCACTGTTGAGTTCTTTACACACCTTATCAATTATCAAACCAAGATTTCTTTACCTTAGAATCTTCAGGGTAAGTCAAGCTCGTATATTCAATTCTGTTCAACGGCACAGTGGCTATACTGCATTCCGGCGTGTCAAACTCGTCTCCTGTCGCATTATAGAGCTTGTAATCCTTTACAATTACTCCCATGGCATCTTTATCAATTCCAATATATATACCGCTGACAATCCATTTATCAGTTTTAACGTAAATATAGGTGCCCTTTTCGTGGTCTATCACATCGTAAAAAACAGTTTTACTGGGCGAAAAGGATATCGTTTTTTTGAAAAGATTTTTTACCCAGGTGGTACGGCTCAAGACATACACAATAAGAGCTGCTACAACTGCAATTACAAAATCCCATACCACATTATTAACACAAAGAACAAGAATAAAGCTAACTACAACAGAACACATAATATAATGTTCTGGTAGTTTTTTGTCATGCAATCGCGTATAAATCCATAAAAATATAAACCCTGGCGCAATGTATTTAAGTACCAAAGGCACGGCTTCAATATAACTAATTATATCCGTTGCTGTCAATTAGCATCACCCCTTATCATTTTTTGGTTTTGGCGGCTTCTGGATATCCTCTTTTCGTGTTCCTTTATTCTTAGGAACATAAGTGAATTGCTGGCGGCGGATCTCTTCTTGTTTCTTTTCAAGCTCAGTCATTATACAACCACTCCTTATTGATTGTTGGAATAATTATATAATAGCATAGGTGTGTAGTTAATACAACATTAAACCGGTATTACCGAACTATAATAGACATTAACATATACGACATTCCTATGGTCGCAAAGAAACATAAAATAGCTAAAGCGAAATCTCCACCGTCCATAAAGCTCACCTCATAAAAGGAATAAATCATGACACCTGACGAAAATCTACAGGAGCTTCAGACTCAAAATACAGAATCTCCTGCACCTCAAAAACATAGGCTACCTACTATCCGTTCTGCCATTCCTGCTGTTCTTATAAATATTACAACGCTTGCTATCGCCGCTCTTTGTTTCTTTGGTTGGTATGATAACCAAAAGCCTATTCTAATTCAATCGGGGTACGATCAAGGCTACTCCGAAGGATACGACATAGGACATCAGAACGGTTATGACGCCGGTAACTCCTATGGTTATGATAAAGGCAAGTCAGACGGCTATGATGCTGGTTATAGTGCCGGTAAAAAGAAAGCCTATACTTCCGCATACGAAGACGGGAAAACGGCAGGATATAATCAAGGCTATTCCATTGGAGAACAACATGGCAAGGAAGAAGCCAGCAAAGAATCATATAACGAAGGATATGAGGCTGGCAAAAAAGACGGATACAACAGCGGTTACTCTGCTGGTCAATCATCGGTTCAATCTTACTCTGCTCCCACTTCTTCTGAAACAACAAATTCAGCATCTGTGATTACCGATAGTTACACAGTCTATGTTACCAAAACAGGCTCTAAATATCATCGTGCAGGTTGTTCCTATCTTCGTAAAAGCAGTATGGCTATGGATCTATCAGAAGCACGAAAATACTACACGCCATGTAGCCGTTGTAACCCTCCGTCTTAAATTTTGAAGATTGACGATAAGCCTTCCTTTAGTTCTTCAAAAAACTGTTCAACATCCTGTGTGTTGTTATTGGCGTTTTCCTGCCCCTGTAATTCTTTAATTAGCGCCGCAATCTCTTTGGCGTTGCCCGTAATCTGAATTGTCATAAAACCCTCTTCTTTATATGTAGATTGGCTACTTGGCATAAACATCTCTCTGGTACTTTTGCGATTGTTTAGATTAACGTTCGGTTTATATGTAGCACCCATAATCATCCCTCCGTTCCTTGATTTTTGGGGCAATTAAAACAGCCGCCGTTATAAATTCCCATCATCGCAAACTTGTCCATCTGCTCCGCTTGGTTTGCCGTCAAGCTTTTGCAGTTGATTGCTACTGCCCGCATAACATATTCGCACTTATAAATCATTGCGTCTTGCTCAGCACTATATTCTCGCTCAAACAGTACCTTGCACTGGCAAGGCTTCAAAATACCTTCCATAAATGCCATAAAAATTTCCTCAATTTCCTATTATCTCCATTAGGAGGTGTTTTATCATGTCAAACATACAAGGAGCACATATTTGCACTTATTGCGGGCAGACGATTCATTGGTATCTTCCATCAAGAAATCGCTATGCGTCAACAGGGACTTATCAATTGTTTACGATGCCAAGCGTCGATAAAGATAGTGTTCCTGTAAAAGAGGACATAGACCCAGACACCTGTGAGCTTATTTACTCATATGATTGTCCTCTTTGTGGTCAGTACAATTCTTTCCCTCGCACTTGCAACAACAGCTCTGAATAAATGCATCTAAAACTTTCTTTTCAGAATTGTAATCCATGTCCTTATAAGCTATGTCGCTACAATCAATTAAAATTATGTGTTTTTCTTTCCCGTCATCACAGCAATAGCACAACTCGTCTTGTTTTACGTCATATGTACGGTTAAACAACAATTCTTTTTGGCACTGTCTCAATAAATCATTTGGTTCCATAAAAATTACCTCTCAAAAATACCAAAAGCCCCGGCCATTAAAGGTCAGGGCTTATCTTTATATATTATTCTGGTGGCCACTCCATCCGCAGTGTTATAATTCCGTCATGAGAATGTAGACTAAGGTTACAACATTTAATGATGTCTAATCCAATTAAGAAATCGAAATCTTCTTCTGGATCATGGAATGTTCCTAGTTGAATACTTGTAACTGGAATAGTCTCGCATATTTCTAATGTCGTATTATATACATCCCCGCAGTCTTTGCCACTAACACCATGATATGTTTTTAACCCCATAGAGGCCAACTTTAGCTCTCTGGCTAAACGTTCAGATATGGCACTAGACGAAGAACCAGTATCTAAAATCCCATTACCACGCCAAATACGGCCAGTTCCATCATTATATGGTGTACTGATTATTACCCATAAAAATTTAGTATCACCTATTGTGTAATTGATGGTAAACCCAGCCATTATTTTAATTACCTCTCGTATTTTATATCAATGATATGCTGTTCAAAGTTTAGCTTCATATTAGGCACTTCATACCACACTGAACCTTGTATGGTGCATTTCTCCATTGGAATATTACGATGATCGGCTTCTGCGGCAATAACTTTTTGATTATATACAATAATAGATTTGCCACCATATTTTTCGCGCAATTCATTTTTATGTTTTTTAATCCAATGAATATTACGCTTAACAGCCAGTGATTTTTTGACCTTATCAATTATACCATTCAACCACTTCACTTTCAACTCATCTCCTCAAAAACCACCTTCGTAAATCTTTTATAACCTTCTTACGGCTTTCCCGTAATGTTCTGACTGTCTTTCTTCCCGTCTGGTTTTCACCATGGAATAGGGCTACCCATACAGTCGATGAACCAAAACACCAAAGTTCACACATCTTCTTCTGCGCACATTCCTGCACGCGGTGTCTCGGCTGCTGATTGAGCATTGTTTACGCGGGTTAGCACCCCCCGTAGGGGCGGCTTTTCTCTCAGCATACCGCATCCGCATACTTGTTTCTGCCTTTCGGCTCCATAGTGTTCCATTACCGGCTCACTATGGCTATGCGGCTCTTAGCCTTTCCCAGCAATTTGGGTATTTAATTATTTGGCACCTGCATCCTACACAACTATTCCCCTTGTGTAAACGGGCATACAATTTACCACTGGTGCCTTTGTTCTTAATAAGTGACGTTACAAGCCCTGTACTAATACCAGTTAGTGCAGTTGGAATTAGTCCAAAATTGTCAACAAGCTTCACAGCTTCATCAGCAAGATTGGCAATATGTGTTGCTAATTCAATAAAGAATTTTATCAGATCGCTATCCAGCACATCCTTAGAAAGCTTCTCAAATGCTGCTGTGAACTGCGAGATTTTACCATTGATGCTATCAAGGTAAGTTTCGTTTTCTTTTGTGGCGCTGCCGGCAGATTCAGCGGCAGTCTTGGCGGCATCCTGTGCGTCCTTCCAGTTGTCCAGCATACCGGAAACAACGTTAGCGCGGTTCTTGCCAGCAACCTGTTCCAACAGAGATGCTTTGTCAACATCGTTCATCTTTTTCCAAACGTTGGCAATGCCTTCCATGATCTCATAGGTTGACTTAAAATCTCCGCTCTTGGTTAAAATATCAAATCCGCCCTTGCCGTCAACATTGGTCAATGCCTTAATCTGTTCTCGCAGCTTGGAGGTGCTCACCGCAACGTCGTCCGTGCTTTCGCCCATCTGTTCAAGATCGGTCTTTGCGCCACGGATGCGCAGTGACAATACTTTTAGCGCGTTACCTACCGACTCCGGGTCCTGCGCAACATCATTGGCAGCCACAATCATACCAATACTCTGATCCAACGTGTTTCCTGCGGTATGCAAGGCGGATGCCGAGCGCTGTAGCGCACTGCCAACTCCAGCCGAGGAGATGGCATAATTATTACCCACCTCATTAAATTTATCAACAATGCTGGTTACATCTTTTGCTTCAACGCCAAACGCTTTCATTGTGGAAATGATAGATTCACTGGCGTCATTGACACTAGAAATTCCATCCCCCACATGTTGGTACAGGACGGCCGCGTCAGCCAATTCTTTGGAATCTTTCAAATTGTAACCTAACCGTGCAAAATCAGCACTGGCCGTTACAATATCGCTGATAGAAGCACCCAGGTTCTTTGCTCGCGTACCGGCATCATCCAAAAACGCATCGTATGTATTATCGGTTTCGTTTGTAACCTTTTTCAGCTCGGTCATGGCAGAATCAATATTCACCACGTTCTGGTAAATCTGTCGTAATCCTTGCTGAACCATGTTAATTACTTGGCTGGCAAACTGACTCTTGATATTTGTCTCAAACAGCTTTTTGAACTTCATCGCCAGCGTATCAGTTTCAAGGCCAGCATCCTGCACTGCCTTTTTCAGTTCAGCAAATTCCTTGGATGCTTCGCTTGCATATTCCTGGCCGTTCTGCTGTGTAATTTTCCCGGATTCCAGCAATTTCTGGTAGCGTTCAATATACTCAAGATATCGTGCATATATCGCAGGATCAGTTGTAATTTTAGAGTTATTAGACAAATACCTCTGTGCTGTATACAAAGAATTAGAAACACTCTTAATATAAGTGTTCACATCACGCTGAGATTTAAGGTTGCCATTAAACTTATCAGCTTCCGCCTTTGTTTCGCCAATCTTTGTTTTAACAGCGTTCAACGCATCAGAGACACTTTCAATCGGTGTTTTGGCCTTTTCAAACTTCTTGGCCATCGCAGCAATAAAAGTTGGAACGTCAGCCGCAGATTTAACCTTTTCGGCTTCTTCAACCATTTTTTTAAGAGCACTTTCAGTTTGCTGGTAAATACCATTATCCTTAAACCCCTTATTGCCAGCGCTACGCTGCAAAGCCGTTAGCATCGTCTGATAGTTTGCCAAAAAGTCCTTAATCTGCTCAAACTGGCGTTCATTACTTCTAGTACCATTGTCAGCCATGGTATCATTGGCCGTCTTTACTGCTGTCGTAAATTTGTTAGCAGCATCCTGGCCATTTTTCATAGCGGTTACGAGCTTGTCAAAATTATCGGAACTCCAATCATCCTCATATGCTTTGCGGGCGTCTGCTATTGTAGTATTAGACTCCTTAAGTTCTTTCCGCAGGCGTGTAATCTTAGCACTTTCTGCGCCGTCAACCTTCAAATTTAGAGCTTTGTTAATCGCAGCAGTTGGGTCGATATTTTTTAACTCTTCTTTTTGGTCAGCGACGGATTTAACAGCTTTTGAAGTAGTGCTAATCACTCCGTCAGTCACCTTAGCAACTCTTTGCTCAATGTCGGTTAAGTTTTTGTCGTAGTCCGTCAAAGCCTTTAATGACACTATATCTTTTTTATCCAGTGCAGATTCTAACTGTGGACCAAGACGCTTTGCGTCTACTTCAATTTGCTCTAATGCACTATGAAACCCATTAAAAGCTTTACCGTTACCTTCAATCTCTTTGCCCTTAGCGATCGTGTTATTCAACGCATCAAATCGCTGCTGTAATTCTGTAGCAAGAGCCTGCCGCTGTTCAAGGTCTTGCGCACTCTTAATTGCGCTTTGTGCCGCCGCTTTGGCCGCTTCCTGGGTCTCTTTATTAACCTGCTTTACACCTTCCGCCATCTCGGTGGTTCGGCTAACAATATCTGCCCATGTTGTTGCGGCTTTTTCGCTGCCATTATAAAAGGCAGTAATGTCATCATTCAGTTCAGCAAATTGCTTGGTATAACTATCTTTTACAGCGCCTTCCGGCATCTGCTTAATCATTGCACCAAGATTACCGGTCTTCATTGCCAGCGATGTTACATGGCTATTATCAGGGCTGGTTTGTAGCATCGCGTCCTTGCGGATCTTAGTGGAGATTTTCTTAATCTGCTCATCAACAGAGTTGTTAATCAGCTCCGCAAACTGGTCCATGTTTACCTCGTCGGTCATGGTCTTCAGTTTGGCAAGGTCCGTCATGCTGTCCGTAATGCTCTTGGCTGCATTCGTTAGGCTATTAAATACGGCAGTAATTTCCGCAAAGCCATTCACAATATCAGTCTTGGCCTTTTGGGCATCGACTGTACTTTGCTGTGCCTTGGCAAGTTTTGCATCAAGGCCGCTGGTATCTTTCAGCGTAGCCAGTGCCTGACTCATTGCTTCATCCAGTGTTGCCTTAAATCGCTGAGTGGCTTCTGCTACTGCTGCATCAACTTTCGGCGTCACCGTCTTGCCGTTTTCATCTTTCGGCAGTTTAACGCTGTTGATGGCACTCAGCTCACCAATAGACTTCTTATAAAAATCAACGATGTTATTGATAAAGTTTCCAAGCTTGCGGTAAGTTGTTGCATTTTTGCTTCCATCAATCTCAGCCACTTTGTCCAGGTTTTCCTGTAACCCTGCTGCAATGTTAGCATAACTGGTAAACAGCCGCTTCAATCGGTTCCCAGCGTTCACAAGGATCTTTACACTAGCATCAATTGTTCCGCTGGCCTGTACAGCTTCGTTCAGTGCGGTGGTAGCCCGGCCAACCTTTTCGCCGGCATTATTCAGGGTCGCACCAACAGTTTCCATCTGGGCAGAAAGCTCCTGTGCAGCACTTTGCTGTTGTTTTGCCGCATTAGCCGTTGTAGTCGCTGTACGCTCGCCAGTGGTTTTATAAGCCAGAATAATAGCGTTTACTTCATCAGATGCCGCAATAATCTGCGCTGCTTTTTCAGCAAACCCATTTGTCGTAGCGCCAATCTTGGCAAATTTGGTAAACACCGTGTGGATCTGAGTGCTGGCCTCGTTCGCTTTTGTAACACTGGCGGCCACATCATCCATGCTGGTAGTCTCAGCAGTGGCTTTCTTTCCACGCTTGGCCTTAGTTACGGTCCCGTTCATAAGGCCAGCATTGGTCTTTATGTCAGCCAGGGATTTACTGTATTGCTTAAAAGTATCATTCAGGGCAATCGCAGCCTCAATCATGGGGCGGGTCGCTTCTTTTGCTCCGTCTGCACTGGTAGCCGCTGTTTTCAATTCGGTCGTAATGGTGCTAATTGAATTACTGGCGTTGGTGATAGCGTTTTTTACTGCATCCGCTGCCTTCTCAGCATTCAACACCAGCTGCTGCAGCTTTACAGCCTCGTCAACCTCAGTGGTTTCGGCTTTCTGTGTTTTCTTGCCGCGCTTTCCTTTGGTTGTTTTATCTTCCTTGGTCAAGCTGGTCAAAAAGACAATCGAGGTTGCCAAAGTTTTATTGATGCTCTCAATAGCTGCATTAAATTCAGCAGCTTTTGTTTTGGTCGTTTCAAGTTCCGAACTGCTCTTCACTACAGAATCAACAAATGCAGAAACATTATCCAGAACAGTTTTTACTTTGCTCGGATCAATCGCAGAAAGTGTTTCAAGCAAAGTTTTAGTATCATCGGCATTGCCTTTACCATCTGTAATACCGGTAGCCTCAGATTTCAATTTTGAGATTCTATCTGCTATTTGTTCTTTCTGTTCAACCAGCTTCATAAGCCCGGTAATACTTTTACCGGTCGCTTCAGTAATATATTGTTCAGCTTTTAACGTTCTTCCTTTTTCGTTAGTAACAGCCTCCTGTGCTGTTTTCATTCGCGTCAGCTGATCAATAATATACTCACTGGTATTTTTTATTTTTTCTTCAGTCTGTTCGTCGCTAATATCAACGTTAAGTTTAATCTTGTCGGCTTGATTTTTTTGAACAATACTATTTCTGATTTTTTCTTTAGATTGCTGGATTTTATCCTCGGTGTCTTGTGTAAAAGCGTCAATATTTTTTAGCGTTTTATCTTTAATACTTTTTGGTAAAACACCAATGACAGAGGCAATCTCAGTAACGACTGATTGAAATTCTACCGCAAGCTCTTTTGCCCTATTTTCTGAAATATTTGGGGTTGCAATTTCTGTAAATTTATTCTCAAGCTCATCGAAAAGCTCTAATAGTGTTGTTGCGTACTGGGTGTAAGCTTCTTTCAGCTCACCAGAGGACGATTTTACATCTGCACTAATAAGATTACTAAAATCTTTTATTGCTTCATCACTATCTACTCCAGCTTTATTGAATACGCTTTTTACATAATCACCAATACTTGTTTCGTCAGCCTGCTGAATAAATCCCTGAAAATCATAAAAAATACCTCTAGCCAGATTATCTTGAAACTTATCAACAGCTTGCTGAATTGATGCCGTACCCTTGTCAAGACTTTGCTCAATCAGGCTGATACCATTTTCAATGTACTTTTTGGTTGTATTTACATTTTTGAAATCTTCAGAAAAGGATTCATTTGACATCAATTTCTGCATTTCTTTTTGAATGGCAGAAAAGTTTTTACTTATTTTCGTCGTATCAAGCTCAGAATCCTCGTCCAGCGGGGATTTCTTAGCAATAATATTTTTTACATTAGAAATGGTATCTCCTAGCTGTTTCCACTTCTTTCTACTTTCTTCAAGCCTTTGAATTTCGGTACTATTTTTTACTCTCGCGTTATAATTCGATTCTTGCGCAAAAGTCAATTTAACTTCATTGTTTAATTGCTTTTGGGCGGCGGTCTGTCCTTTTATCGTGTCAGTTATTTCCTGGCGTTCTTTTGCATTTTTAGCCAACAAATTAACACTGCTAATAAGTGCGGTTTCTTCGCGTTTTTGCGCCTGTTCAATAACTGCTTGTGCTTGTTCTATCTTTTTACTATATCCACCCATAGCATCAAGATAATTGTCAAGACTCTTCTGTACAGCATTAGATATTTTTTTTGTAATATTATTTAGTTGTGTTTTTAGGTTTTTATCGCCAATCTGTACATTAAACTTTTTGTCTTTCGCAATCTCATTCAGTTTCCCCTGCACACCACCGCCGTCAGGTTCCACCTTTAACTTAATACTTAAATCTTCCGCCATATACTTTCCCCCTTACGGTTCGGCTCAAGCCTTCAAAGGCCGATTCTTTTCAAATCAGCCGCTCAAGACAAGAGCCGAAGCTCTCGTCGCGTTAGTTATCAGGGAACTGCTCTTTTATGGCTTTCACAATCTCTCCATGTACGGCGCTGTTCCCATCTGCGATTTCTTTTGCCGTGTTTGCCACAAACGGGCGCGGGTGCAAATAGGCCGCATCAGGTGGCGAACCCCAAATGTTTTTCACATCGCCCTTCTCCACCATCTCAGCAAGCGGTGTATTGGTGCCGGTTTTGTACTGCCCACCAACGGCTGATTCATTCGGCACACCAATATCCTTTACCGTAAGCACATGTTCTCTCACGCTGCTCACCACGCTACTGTCGGCTTCCAATGCCCCTTCGCCCTGGCCGCGGCGCTCATATACTTTCGGCTGGTATACATCCAGTACATCTTCCTGGATATGCTTCTTCAAACAATTCTCCACAGCAGTTTTCGCCCCGCCATTCAGTGCCAGGTTAATTCGCCGCTGCAATTCCAGTTCCAGCCCTTTCTGTGTGCTTACCATCTTGGCCATTTAACTCTCCTTGCCGTTCACAACCTCAATCTTCACGGGCGGTTTCTTTGCGGGCTGCTCTCCTTCGCGCACTTTCTTTACCAGATCAGCCAAAAATTCCTGGTCTCCCAGCTGGCTCAAATTCCCTGCAATCTCTGCAAAGGCGTCTGCAATCCGGTCAAGCGGGTCCGGGTGGTTGATCGCATCAAATACCTTCATGTATTTTTCTTTCCGGTCTTTCATCTCGGCTTCACATGCCTCATAAAGTCCCGCTGTAATCACCGCAATATCCGGGTCTTCCACAATCTCAATGCCCTGTCGGCTGTAAACAAAGTCGCACATCTCATCTGTGTCCATCTTGTCCAGCTCCGCTTCCGGGGCAAAAAAGGTAATCACCGCAATGCGCCAAGCATAATCAAACAGCGCGTAATACTGCTTGCCGTCCTTCTCGCACATGTCGCAAACAAAATCCACAAACCGGATTCTGTCGCCTACACGGATGTTCTTCTTAATTTCCATAAAAAAATACCTCACAAAATAAAAAGCCCCGCCCTTTTCAGGCGGAGCCGTGTTCATGTTCTATTCGGGTACTATGTCTTAATTTTATCCTGTTCAACAAGCTTTTCTGCCGTTTCCTGGCATAATCACAGTTTACAGCGTGTCGTAATCAATCCACCCACCACGCCGTTTACGGTACACAATCCAGCGCAAATGCTCGTCCGGGTACAGGTAATCAAACATCTTCCGCTTCATCAGTGCCACAGTATCCGGGCACCCCTTGGTGTCAATTACCTCTGTTGTGCCGTCTTTATACTTCAACCAAAAATCAGCCACATAATTTATGGCTCGCACCGTCTCCATTCTTCCCCCACGTTCCTTGCGGTACTTTGGCTGTAGCTCATAGGGTCTCTGCAGCTGATAGTCCACAATCTCCCCGCTGGCAACCCCCGGCAGCACAACATCCTTGTAATATTTCATCTCAAGTTCAGAGTCAAACACGATCCCGTCATAGGTGCGTTTGCTCTTGTCACGGCTCACATTATACTTGCTTCGTCCGCTTACTTGCACAGCTCAATCTTCCCGTCTGTAATCTTAAACTTGACCACATCGCCAACGGCATAGCCGTCTTTCACTGGCATCTGGTAGCCGCGCCCATCACATTCAAACCCCATGTAGCCGCGTTCCTTGTTGTAGTATACAACCACGCCCTTCAGCGGACGCACCTGACGCTTCAGGGATACTTTGGGCGGGGCAGCAGTATCAACAGGTTCAATCTTCACATCGGCAATACCGCCGGTATTCTTGTCTTCCATGCACACCACTCCTTTCGCGTTCTAAAAATGGAGGAGCTTTTCGCTCCCCCACGGATCAAACATCACAATTCAAACCTATATATAATAAGGTAGGGATTTGCGTTGATCACTCCATAAAGTTCATGTCGTAAATGTCGCCGTCCTGGTTTGCCATGCAGTCAAAGGTGATAGAAACAGTGGTCGGATCACCAGTGTTCTGGAATGCCAGGCTGAAACTTGCCTGCGGCTGAGCCTTGTAGTAAACCAGCTCGCACTGCACAATCTCGTCGTCCTCGGTCTTGAACGGCATCATACCGTGGATCTCAAAGGCACGCGGGAATGTGTCAGAATCAAACTTGACAGTCTGAACACCATCATTCTTGTCGTAGAAGTAGTAGGCAATATAGTTCTTGCCGTCCTGCAGGCCAGCACCAGTAACCTTCTTCTCATTGGTGGTAAGATCGCTGATCTCAGTACCAGCGTCATCAGAAACAGCAAAAACCTGCACAGTGCCGGCCTTCGGGGTCTCACTCAGCTCAATGCCGTCAGTGGTGGCGGTCAGTACCTCGCGCTTCATAATCTTTGCAACCTTGCCAATGTCCTGGCCGCTCAGCAGGGCAAACAGCTTAACAGGCATGATCTGGGTATCAACCTTCAGGGTGCCTGCACGCTCGCCATCAAAGCCAACACGGTTCGGTGCGCCCTGGCCGCCCTTTGCAAACACGCGGTTTGCGGTAAAGTCAGTGGTGGTCACGTTGGCAAAATCAATGGGCAGAAAAACTTTCTTGGTCTTGTAATCAAGCAGAACCAGATCGGCAACTTCACGGTTCGCCATATTCGGATTTACAGCCATATCTTATTCCTCCGTTATTGTTTATCAGTTTCCATGCGTTTGTACCATCCGCCAAGGTCGTTTTCGCCACCCCATACGGCATAGTTCATGTCATGGATCTCATTTTGTTTTTTTATATTCTGACGGTTAAAAGTGTCATGCACCTGGTACACCGTCAAATCATAAATATTCGTATAATTCAGGCTGTTATGGTTTGTCGCCAGCGCAGAGATGATGTTCCCCAACTCCAAATCAGGGTTACTCTTATACCCTTTTCGTTTCGATTTTTCATATTCAGCCTTTTTCTTTTGGAATCGTTCATAAAACTTGCGGGCAGCCTCATTTTTGAACTTCAAGTTTTCCTCCCGCTTCTGGTCTATGTACGCGGTTTGCAGGCAAATGTCGCAAATCTCTGCCCAGTTATCTCGCGTTATGGAACCATCAATCAGGATCTTATCGTCCACCTCGGTTTTATTCACCAGCACAGCATGGTGCGCTTCATCATATTCAAGCGGCGCATCAATAAAAAAGGCCAGTGCGGCAATCATCTCCACCTGGCTTTCTTTGCTCATACTCAATAAATCAAAGGTGTTTATGGTGGCTTTTTCCTCATCGCTCAAAGCTTCATACGGGTTCTCCTGCCCTGTTACCTTAGCAATGTCTTCAAACATCGCCTGTGGTGTCAGCAGCAAGGTACTTAGCGCAAACTGATAGCTCATATAGCCGCGCTTGTTAATGTCGCTCAGTCGGGGCGAGTGTACTCTGCCCACATTTTTCACCATAAAACCTTCGGGATTCAGCAGTTCATAGTACGGTACTTTCACTTTGCGCCACCCATTTTGCGGTTGAACGCCATCACTTCGTATGTAATGCAGCGGCCATAATAATTATTATTCGGCTTGTATACATCATTGTTCAGTAACCGTACCTTCCCAATTCCAAAATCTTCGCTGCCGTTCAGCAAACGGTCAACGTTCATGGCCAACACATCGGCCTTCGTCCCCAGCACGCCGGGGTGTCGGTAACTCTTCATTACCTTCTTATTGCAATAGGCAAAAATGTACAGGTACACTCTGTATGCCGTATCGCTCGGTGCCTTAGCCACCACGGTCTCCATGCACAGATAGGTGTCCGCCGTTTCATTGATCTCCGGCACATACTCAAACTCGTAAATATGTCCGGTACTAATGCTCTTATCGCCCAGTAGCATCTCGTCCGTGTCAGTATCATCGTCCACGGGTCCAAGCAGCAGGTTAATAATGGTGTCGTCCTGTGCCAGCAGGGCGGCTACTTTGTGTTTGTATTCTCCCAGCTCACTCAGATTCATACGTCCACCACCTTCACTGCAATGCTGTCTGTGCTCTTGCCGTCCGGTGCCACAACCGTCAGTTTCACGGTAGCTCCATTCAGCGCGGCATTATCCTCTGCGCATACCCGGCAGCTGTCCCCAGTCACCCGGTTCCACTGCACACTGTTGGCAAGGTATACCTTTGTTTCAAGTGTTTTATCATCAACGCTCAGGCTCCAGGTGCATCCCGGCAGCGGCTTGCCATCAATCGTGGCCTTAAAAATCTTGCCGCGCCCGCAAATGCGCACTTTGGGTTCACCCACGTATTTAATAATCACTTCGCCGTTCTCCGGTGCCTGCCTTACCTCCTGGTAATCGCATAGCATCTTTTCGGCGTTATCCTGTTCTTCCACATGCTGGTCTTGTTCAAGGTTCAAAACCAAAAATCCCGTCTGGGCGTCATTCCAGTCATAGCGTTCTGTCATAGCGTCCACACAGGTCACACGGTAAGTTTTAGGCTTGCCGTTAATCTGCTCCATCATCAGGCGTTTCCCCACATCCAGCAAAGCCGATTCCTCATCATACGGTATTTTCACCTGGAATTCACGGCTGGAAATGGTCATGTATACATCTTCGTTCAGGTTGGAAAAATACGGCTTGTCCACAACCGCCCACCGGGTAATAATCTCCCCTGTCTCATGGTTCTGCCACTGGATGCTCCGATTACACAGCTCAATTTTGCCGCGCACGGTTATTTCATCGTCCGCATCGCGCTCTGTAATCAGCCAATGGCTTTTACTAAACAGCATAATTTTTCCAATCTCAAAGTTGTCGCCCGGCATGGTGCGTATAATCTTCTGGTTTGTCACCGTGCTGCTAATAATCATCATGTGGTGGGGTACCCCCTCAATCTCTACCTCTTTATAGGCAGGGGAGTCAGGCCCCATTCTCAGCGTGTCCCGTTTGCTCTTTTCAACCATCCGGTCACGCCGCGTACTTCCGTGCCTGCCAAGCATAGCAGCATATGTTTCATAGTTCATACGCTACCACCTCACTCAGTCAAACTCGAAATTTCCCCATTGCGGAAAGAGTACAGGTTAATCTCCTTCATCTGCTGCCGCTCGGTAGTGGTCAGCAGGGTCGTCATCTTCTCCAACAGGTTGGCTGGCGAAAACAACGTAAAATCCTTTGTGCTCAATCCGTTCTGCAATGCGTCTGTGTTATAAACATACTGGCGCACAAAATGCACAATCATGCCCAGTGCCAAAATATCCTTCTCGCGGTTCGTCAGCGTAATGTTGAACTCTAGCAGGTCATCTTCCCTGTCATTCAGGTCCTGTTTGCACACATCCTCAAAATCGCTGATCGCCATCTTCAAAAGATCCAGCTGCATTGCTTCTCTTGTCACCGCATCGTAGTCCAGGAACTCATAGTTGCGGACTTGGCCACGGTAACGCTCATAAACTTCCTCGTATCTTGTGCCCATTGGCCCGCACCATTCCTCTCATTATTCTTCGGTTCCGCCGATCGTCACAATCTCAACGCCGCTCTTGCGGGTTCTGGGTTTCTTGGGTGCCTCCAACACAACGGATTCTTCCAAATCGCAATCCAGCACATCGTTCAATGCTTTAATCAGGGCACGGCTATCCAGCTGGTCTGCTTTCAGCATCTCCTTTGCGCGGATACGGATGCTGTCGCGCATCCCTTCGCTCATCTTGGGCACCTTCTCGCGGATCTCATCCGGGGTCCACTTAAATACCTCGTCAAAGTTCTCCGTGGTCAGCGCATTCTTGTAATAACGTTCAACACCCAGCTTGCGCAGTACATTGGCATCCTCAATCAAAATCCAGTTATCACGGAAAAACCGCGGCTGGCTGCCACGCATTACAAGCAGCTCGGCGTAGTCCATCTCCTGCACCTCGCCAAACTCGGTCCACTCAACGGTGTAGCCGGGGTTACGAGTCGAAGCATAAAACAAGTTGCCATGGGTGCCGTTCTTGCATTCCACCATGGTCTCATTGGTAATCTTCGCAGTTGCCAAAACATACCTCCAAAATATTCCTTATATAAAAAAAGAACCCCGCCTTGCGGCAGGGGTATCGTTCAGCTCAAAATCAGGCAAACTTGTAGCTGCCAAAGTCGCGGTCCAGAATGATAGAAACACCGGTACGCTTGGTCATCAGGAATTCCTGGGTCAGGTCAGCCTTGTTCATCGGGTCGCCCATCAGCATGGTGACTTCACCCTCGGTAACGCGCTTCACGGGCTTGGTGTCGCCGGCAAAAATGTAAACAGTGTCGTCAGGCAGAATAAACTCAGTAGAGCCGATCTTGTGGCGCTGCTTCATCGCAACCATCGGGGTGCCTGCAATGTGGCCCAGGTAGCCCATGCTGTACAGGTCGCTCTTGGCCTGCTCACCCATGGTAGCAGTGGTAATCTTGCGCAGTGCCTTGCGGGTACCAACGATAGTAGCAGTGTCTCCGGTAGAAGCTTCAATGTGCTCAATCAGGTCAAGCAGCTTGTCCTCATTGTAAGAACCGCTCTGGGTATAAACGGGGTCCAGCTTTGTAAACATGCTGGTCCATGCCAGATAAGCGCTGTCCAGATCGTACTGGGTAAAACTGCGGCCAACGGTGTCAACCAGGTCATTAAAGTCAATGCGGCCAGCCAGCACGCGGTTCATTTCCTCGTAAACCTTCACAGCACGCAGCTGGGTGTTCACGGTAATGTCCTGGCCGGCTTCCAGGCGCTGGCGGCGCACAGCCTGGCTACCTTCAGCAATGTCAGCAACGGTCAGCAGGCACGGCTTGGTGGTATGGAAAATGTTGGTATCGCCCAGAGAGGTGTTGCGGTCCTCAATAAAATTGGTAAAGAACTCGTCACCTTTCAGGCCCTCTTCACTGACCTTATCAATCAGAACTTCGGTAATAGCAAACAGGTTGTTGCACTTACCATCGCGGATATCCTTGTAGTTCATGCTGGTCTTGCCATTATTAGCCTCAATCATGGCCTGGCGCAGAACTTCCTGGCTGTCTTTCACGCTGTATTCGCCCAGGTGGCCATGGTAGCCATCAACGGCCAGCTTAATCAGTTTCTCATCCATGTTAATACTCCTTTACATATAAAGATAGGTGTAGGCATAGGCCACACCAGTAATTAGTTATAACTAACTCACTGATACAAAAATCAGGCGATCACATCAACGATGTAATAGGTATACTGGCCATCGCCGAAGCCAACCTTCACAGGATCGTGCTTAATAACGCCAAAAACATTGTCAGCAGACTCAGAATCCTCAATCTTCAGCTTGGTCGAATTGGCAGCAAAAGCAACAAACTTGCCTTTCTGGGGAACACCATCAAAAGCTTCAGCAGTAACACGGAAAGAGTCAGCGGGAGGAACCATCAGATAAACGCGGACGGGCTTGTCAGCCTCATTCTCCCACTCAGGCAGATAATGGGTGCGGGTTTCATCGTAGAACAGCTCAACACCAGCAACCAGAGCCAGCATGTAGCGCTTAGTAGTAGCAGAGGGAGCCTCAGCCTTGTAGATTTCGGGGCCGATCGCATCGCCAATCGCAACAATGTTGCCGTTATCAATGGCGGCGGGGCTGCCGTCCTTGTAAAAAACGACGTGCTTCAGGTATACAGGGTTAATGGTACCAGCCATGCCGTCAGTACCAACAACTGCATGTTTAATGTTAGCCATAATATGTAACTCCTTTTTATTCTTCAATATTTTTCAGGTAGCGTTCAAACAGGTCGCCGTAGCGCTTCTCTGTCTTCTGTGTGCCATTCACGCCAAACCGTACCTTGTTTACCTCACCCTTCTTTTCTTTGGGCGGAACATAACTAAACTCAGCGGCCTTTTTGCCCAACAGCTTGTAGCAAGCATCTTCCAAAACGGTAAACTCCATCGTCTTGTTATCTCGCAGTTTGGCATAATCAGCATCGCCATCCAGCTTCTGATCCATAACGGCAAACAGCTGTTCGCGTTTAGCGCTCTCTTCTTCTTTGGCAGCAGCAGCCTCGGCCGCAACGTAAGCATCATATTTCGGCTTCATCTCGTCATACTCTGCTTTCAGTTCGCTGTACTGCTTGTTGGCAGCCTCCAGTTTTTCGGTCTGCTCTTTGGCCTTGTCGCCCATGGTGCTGTATAGCGCGGGCACGCCAATATCGGCACTGCCTTCATCCCAGGCTTCGTACTTTACCTTCATGCGTTTCTTGCTGGCAAAATCAACTTTCACGTTGTCGCCATCCATGGTAAAGGTAAAGCTGTAGATCTTCCAATCCTGGCAATCCATCACAACAGCAAGGTCATCCTGCACGTCCTGCAGCCAATAGCGGCTCACTTCATAGCCCCACGGGTCAATCATGGTTTCAGCGCTAATGGCCTCGTTTACTTCGTTCAGCTTGTCGCACAGGTTCAGGCTGTAATCCGCAGCAGGTTCGCCGCCTTCCGGCTCTGCAACGCCTTCCGGTTCTGCCGGGGTTTCGGGTCCTGCAGGTTCAGCAGTAGGCTCTGCGGCCGGCTCGCTTTCCGGTTCACCCTGCGGCTCTTCCGGCTCGGCAGATTTTGCTGCAGCCATCTCTTCACACTTCGCTTTCAGTTCCTCAATGGTAATTTCCTCCAAAGAGAACTCCAGCGTAGAAGCGTCAATGCCGTAAGAAGCCAGAATTTCTTCTTTTTCTTTCAAGCAATCGTCTCCTTTCGCAAAATTATCTATCTGAGCCTCCTTGGAGGATTCAGATCTCTGTAAAGCTGTGTATTCCGCCAGCATATCCTTAACCTGGCTCGCAATCGTCGCGGCGGTAAAATTCGCCGTAACTGTGCTGCCCGTCATTGCTGGTCGGATTTGCGGGTCAGTGGTGGAAAGCACGCAGCAGCCATCAAAATCAAAATTCTGCACAACATAGTAGCCGTCTTTATCCACATAGCCTTCCATGTTGGTGATTTCCATACTCTGCCCTTTCACCACATCCCGCTCAAAAATCCCACAGGAATCGTCAAACTTGGTCCACAGCAACCCGTCAACGCGTAAATATTCCCGTGTTTTTCCTGTGCCGTCATCCCGGCTTACCCAGCGCGGGTTGCAGCTCTCCGGTATCACACCGTAAGCGCTGCCGGCATATACATATCGAATCCCGTCCTCGTCCACAATCAGCTCATGTTCGTGGCCCTTAAAATCAAGCTCATCATCGTCATTCTGCTCAATGTATCCAAGGATCGGGGTATTCGCAATACTCTTTGCTGCCCGGTCAACTACCTCTTTTTCAAACCGCGATCCGTTCAGGTTGCCGCCAGTATGCAGCACATCAATCGTCACGTTAATAAAACGCGCATCTTTGCCCATCACTTCTCCGGTTTTTTCAAAGGTAATTGGCAGGCGGTTCAACCGCTCACTCACATCCAATCACCCCGTAAACTAAAAAGGCCGCTTGCATAGCGGTCTCTCAAAAGTAATTTCGTTTTTTCTGCTGTGCGGCAAACTCCTGCACAGCCTTCAAATCATCATCGTCAAGTTCAAAAATATATACTGTATGGCCGCCACTGTCGCGCTCTTCCCGCACCAGCTTCTTTTTCTGGCGCAGCAAATATAGTACCACGTCACGGCCGCGCACCTTAACTTCACGCTTCATCGCTCAATCAGCCTCCTGTCGCCAGGTCTTCCTCGCTGCTGTTCTCGCCTGCGTCTGTCAGCGCCTTACCCTCACTTGCATTGGTGGGGCGTCCGCCTTCATCTGTCGCGGCATTACTGTCAGCAGCGCTCTGCGTGTTGGAGCTTATCAGCGGTACCTCATTGGCCGCCAGGTTCAATACCGTGTTTTCCAGGTACTGCATGTTTTCCACATCGCTTGGGCTGTATCCGCTTGTCGCCATAATGGCACTGCGCACCGGCATTCCGTACTGGCCATCTTTTACAAGGCGGTCATGCACTTCCTGCCGGTTAAAATACGTCACATCTAAAATATTTACCTTAAACTTAACTGCCGTCGAAACACTCTTTAATTTACGGTTGATCCAGCGTTCAATCTGCCGCATCATCGCAAATACAATCATCTGGTCATTCACAGTAGAAAGGCTCAGCGTAGAGCTGCTGGGGTCTTCACCGCCACCAAACAAGATGTTGTTTACACCCGCCTGCTTCCACATCGAATTTTCGGCTTTTGCCACATCGTCACTGCCGCTCACAGCTCCACTTTTTTCAAAGTCCCAGCTGCTGATCTTCATCGGACTCATAATCGCGCCAATGTTCTCCGGCAGCACGTTGCACAGCATGTCGTAAAACTCTTTGCACAGGTCGTAGTCAATCAAAAATGTACCGTCATCCCCCACCGGGATCTCCAACGCCAACGCCTTGTAATTATTCACTTCGCTGGCATCCTTGCTGATCGCCCGGTAGTCTTCAATATCCGCCAGTGCGCTGAACAAGCTCACAAATGGCGGGATCGGCACATACGTCTGCTCGTTTACTTTCAAACAAATAGAATTCTCACTTGGCAGCTCCTGCCACTTCAAGCCGGAATCCTTCTGGTATGCACTGTACATCGTGGTAAATTCCGGCGGAAAATTTGGTAATCGCTCACGGTGGGAATCAAAGTAAGAAAAATTAAACGCAAAGTTGTATACACCATCTTCAATGCTGCTGATCTTGCAATAGTCTGCATCCAGCTGCTGGAATGTGTAGCTGTCGTTCGTTTCCCATGCGTACCCGTAATACACATCATCACGGAACGCCACCATCAGCGCCCGGCTGAACTCGTGCCGCAGGTTCATCTTTTCCAACTGTGCCGTCACCGCATAGTAACCTTTTTTGAATTTTTGCAGGTTCACATTCTTGGAATAATCAACGCCATACGGCACCACAATGTAACTGAAGGTGCTCATATTGGCAAAATACTGGATCAGCCGCCTGTAATAGTTCGAAATATTGAACAGGTATTGGCTCATCTGCCGCAGCTGCACTTCATAGTTGGCCGGGTTCGCCAAATAGGTAACAATCTGGCTCTTGGTGTACTTTTTATAAGTGGGGTTGTAGTCGCGGTTATTTTCCAGGTCGCGGATCTTCACGTTTGCCAGGTTCGCATACCGCACCTTACTCATAAATTCCGTCAATGGCACAAAGCTTTTCTTGCCGTCTGGGCTGATCATGGCGACCTTTTTCTGCTGTATTTCTTCCATATAGCCGCCTCCTTAATGCCGCAGTCTGGGCGCTCTAAAGTTCATTTCAATCTTCTTATTGCGCATAAAGTTTTTACTCATCATGCGTTCAACCTGCAGCGCAATATAATAGTTGTAGCTCAGGCTGCTGTAACGGTCCTTGCGTGCGCCGGGCTTCTCATGCACACGGATCAAATTATTCGTTGCTTCATATTCCAGGTTTACCAGCTCATTTACAGCCAATCCGGTATTGATGTACGGCATCTGCAGCGCCATCTTCTCCATGGGTGAAAGCTTGTCGTAACCTTTAATGTTCGCCCGCAAAATCTCTTCGCAGTCATATTCGGATTCCAAAAACCGGATTCTCCCCTGTTGAATTCCGCTTCGCAACGCAATTGTCACGTCATTATTAAACTGGCTGCTGCCCATGATCGCCCAAATCACCTTGGGTGCCGTCTTGTCGGGGCACCGCTCCTGGAAATCCGGGTTATTGCAGCAATTCAGCGGTGGGTATGTCTCGCCCGTCTCCGGGTCATAGCACTCGTGCATCAGCAGGTCCATAATTGGAGCACCAAGACCCTTTGCGTCAATGCCAATGTAGTCACACTCAAAATACTTAAAGTAGCGGCGTATCTTCAGTACCAAATCCTGCGTAATAATACCCTCGCAGTTTTCGGTGTACACTATGTTGCTGGTACACTTGCCTGTACTGTCTGGCACCAAACTGTTCAAAAAGATGCTTGTGGCGTCATTGTCGCGGCGCTTAGAACTCATCAGGGCAATATCAACGGTTAAAATCCGCTTCTCACCGGTCTTCTTGGCCGGCAACTGGCAAGCCGCCTTATTGTTCAAAATCATGTTTGGCGCATAGAACGCTTTTATGATCTTGCGCTGCTTGTTAATGTCATCAAAACTAAATAGCCCGCCATCTGTCGTACCAATAAACAGCGCCTCGTTCTCCATGCGGAACCGTATGTCAGAAAACGTCGATTCTGTCATCTCGTCTTCTACCTGGCTCTTCAGCAGCAGGTTTTCCTTAATACTCATCTGGTACGGGAATCGGAAACAATAGTAATTTTTTGTGGTGTCAAACATGTTCACAAAGTAATCTTTGCACAAATCCCATGACCAGTGCTGTTCAAACCATGCAGAGCTTAGGTACATCTGCTGGTTGCGTTCCGCCAGGTGGGCATACTTGGGGTTATCCATGTATCCAGGGTGGCGGATGTAGTTCAAAAACTTCTTCAAAACCAGATCCAGCACTTCCTTGTCAACCATGCGGTACTCGTCAATAATCAACAGGCTCGCACGGCCGCCACGGGCAGTGTCTGCGGCGGTCACAACCTCAATCACGCTGTCATTGCGGAAGGTTATTTTCGCCACACTCTGGTTTATCGTTATATCTTTTATCTCACTGCGCAGTAAGGGGCTTCGCGGCACCAACTCCTGCTCAATCTTTTTCAGTACCAAGCTGCCCTGATTTCGCGTTTTGCTCGCAATCACAATCAAGCTGCCTGGGTACAAGATCGCTTTCCAACAGCAGAAAATTGCACATAGGAACGTCTTGCCTAGACCACGCGCCGCTATAAAACAAAAATTTGTGCATAGCGCCATGCAATAAATCAAAATCTGTTGGAACATCTTCAGGTTTACGTTCAAATAATCCTTGCAAAACCTCTGCGGGTTCGCCCGGTAAAAGCTGGCCCACAGCGCCACGGCATTCATGATCCGGCTTGTCTTATCTTCCGTAACCTCTCTTGTAGTTTTCTTCACCATTCAAGCACCACCTCACTCACCGGGGGTGCCAAAAATAGCGTTGCGGATACTCTCGTTCTCTTCCTCTTCTCCGCCGGTATATTCAGGTCGGTGCGCCGTATAAGGTGCCATACCTTCCTCGTATTCTTTCTGCCACGGGTTCTTGATCTTAAACAGCTCCATCATTGGCCCTGTCACCCAAGTGCGGAAATATTTACCAATCCCATCCACGTCTTTCCATTCAGGCGCAGCTTCCGGGATCGGCTTTTTGTCTTCCCACTTTTTAATCAAAGTGCCAAAGGTATTTGCCTCTGCCAGCGCATTATCGTTCGTCTGGTTCGGCTTAATATTGGCGCTGCCCAGCAGGTTCTGCAAAGTATCGCTGGCCTCTTTTACCTTCTTGGTGTCACCCGTCTGGTATGCCTTGGTCAGCATAATCTGCGCCATACTGATTGCTTTGAACAATTCTTCCTGCGCCTTTGTGGAGCACTCATACCGGGTAATCCAGTCCTTGTACTCATTGTCAAGCCGCACATACTCGGCCTCGTTGAACCCTGGCCCCCAAAACCCAACCATACGCTGGCTTACCTTGCCGCCGTTTGGTCGTGTCTCGCTGATATCACTTACATCATTGATCACCCGCCCGTTGATTTCTTCCAGGTAGGTATCAAAGGTCTTGCCATGGTTCTGGGTCATGTTGCAATGTCTGATCCAAGCTGTCATCCGGCTTGTGTTCGGGGCGTGCTTTGCCGTGCTTTTCAGCAGGCCCTCGCTGTAATAAATGTCAAACAGCATGCACACCCGCTTCATGGCCTCATCCTCATTACCCAGCGCCTGGGTATAATGGTCAACCAGCTTGTCCATGCAGCTTTTGCATACCGGAAAGTAATGGTTGTTTCCTCGCCACAGCTCGCTCTGCGCAGGGGAAAAATTATCCTTCTGGTGCATAAACCGCTTGCCGCAACAGGCGCAAACAAAATACGCAGGCCCATCGTCCTCTGCCATCATGCGGCGGATCTTGGCCTGCGCTTCTGCGTTTTCTCGTAAAATTGTAGCTTTATTTTTAGAGCCTTTCGGTCTTCCGGCCATGTTCAGTCACCTGCCTTATCGGCGCGGTTCCCGTTCTCATCATAATCACGGAAATTGTTCCGGCACTCGTTCCAAAACTCCACCACATCCATCAATTTCTGGCTGCGCTTAAACACACAGTAGCTTGTCTGGGTAATGGGGTTTATCTGCCGGCTCTCATAGCTCAAACCAAACGCCTTCAAAAAAATCGTAAGCCGCGCCGAATAACTGCAAAAGTATTCGGGCTGCTTCTTCTCATACTCACCCACTCTAACAACCATCCCCTCTCATCAAAAAATCCCACGCTCTAATCCAGCGTAATATCATAACAGCAGTCAACGCCGTAAGCATTCACCACCAGCACGTTCTGCTCCGGTTTATTTCGCAATCTCTTATCCATGCAGTAACTGTCCGCGCCATCCACACAGCCGCTTTCGTATACTTTCGTATCGTATACAGTCGTCAGGGCATTGGTGTGGCGGTGTCCCATCAGCACAATGTTAGGCTTATCACCTGTCATCATAGTCAAGGTCTGTACCACGCTGCCCGGTGTGTCTTTATCACCATGCACTGCATACACCAGTCGGCCGCGTACCATAAAGTCCGCAATTGTCTCGTCAATCGTATTCTGGTAGGTTTCTACATTGCCCAGTGCTGCACAGCGTGCGTCCACAATATAAGTCACAAGCTTGTCCAGATATTCACCGTGCTGGTTATCCTCCTTGGCGGGAAAAACCCGGCTATGGTTGCCCGGCACACTATAAATGTATACATGTTCAAACATACGGCTCAGTTCAGCCACAAACCAACTCACAGCTTCCCCGGCGCTGATTACCTGGTCCACTACATTCTCGTTGTTTTCCAGCCGGTTGTTCAGGTGGATCTCACCGTTTACCATATCGCCGCCCAGCACCAAAAAACAATTCTGGCCATTGTGGCGCTGCTGGATCACATATACCTTTTCCGCATAGCGCTTCAACCTGGCACGCAATACTCTCTGGTCAAAACTATTGTAAAGGTTCTCAATCTTAACCCCCGCATGCAGGTCAGTCAGGTGAACAATCAGGTCGGTCGTCAGTGCCTCTGTACTAACCACCCCAATGTGTTCAAAAGTCTCCGGCTTATAAGCGCTGAACCGCCGTTCAATCAGCTCTCGCATGCTCTCTCCACGGGCTTGTACCCGCATCAGACGGCTCACTTCATTGCGCTCGTCCCGCAGCTTAACCTTTTCTTTCTCCAGCTCGCGGCGCTGCTCTTTAATCTCGCCCAAAATCTGCTGGGCGTCACTCAAGTTGGTTTCACTGGCGTGCGCCAGAATGTTGAACGCCTTCCAGTTCTTGCGGTATACGCACTCATCCTTGTCCTGGCCCAGCTCTTTATTGATCACATCCGCCACATCGTCCCAGGTGCCAATCTGGTCTTTAGCAGCACAAATGCGGTAGATGTATTCATTGTCAGTTTCCTTGGCAAGCTTGTGCAGTTCAAGCATTCACGTCACCCCGTGTATTCACAATTCCGGTGCGGCGCTGGTCACGCTCCATCTCAGCCAAAGCTTCCTGCGCAAAATAGTTGTTGGGCAAAGCCTGCAGCACATACGGCAGTTCGTCCACCATCGTCTTGTTCACGGTCGTAACCATATGCACACCGGGGAACTTCTTGCGCAACATTTTTGCTTCTTCCTTAGAAATAACAATCATCTTCAAAAATCTCCTTATAAAAAATAATCTGAGAATAAAAAGAACCCCCGGCCATAATGGTCAGGGGCACTCTACCCTCTATAATCATATATAGGGGGTTTTCAGCTTCAAGCGTTACAAGGTGTTATTTTTGTTTCTGTAGCGGGTTACGCGGACCAACGTCTTGGCGTTTTTCTCCAATTCCGCGCAGGTCTTGCAGTAGTGTGCCTTGGCATTCCACGCAATCTCTTCCCCACACTTTTCGCAGTACCGGTTGTCAAACAGCCCAATCTCTGCGCACAATTTATCCATATCCAACCGGTTGTTCTCTGCCGTCACATCCCAGCAGTAAACAACTTCGCTTTTGTGATCATAAAACGGGTACTCATACAAACAGCCAATCCGCCCCGGACCCGGCTTGCAAGTAATTCGGTTCAATATGCCGCACTTATCACTCAGCACATCCAGCTCCACCGGTGCTTCATAACCGTCCCACCAGTTCGCGCCATCAATGTGTATCGCCGTCACATCTCGCCCAAAGCAAGAGCAGAACTGTTTGATCCTGTATCGGTTCATCAGATCCAGCGTATCACTACCATTCAGCCGGCACATAACAATCACGCCAAGCAAAACCTTTACCTGTCGCTGCGTCAGCCCATAAGTACGGATCGCCAGCCGGATGTAAGTCAGGTCGCTATCATAGAGGCAAATCTTGTCAACCTGCCGCAGTCCACACTTCTTCAGCTGTTTTTTCTTGTACTGCTGGATTAGGTCCAACCGGTCATACTGCCTTATGTACTTGGGGTCTGTATGGGCCAGCTGCATATCTGCACAAAAATCTGGCTCATACCCACTCTGCGCCAACAGCCGCCGTAACAGCCGCGGGCTTTCATTGTAATCGTCAAAGTTATCCAGCAGCATCTTTTCATTGCAATAATAGCTGTAATACATTACCCCTCTCCTCCTTCAATCGGTTCAATGTTCAGTTCGTTGCCAACCGGCACCAGGGCATAACGCTTGCCTAGGTACTCGTATTCACCGTCATCGCACAGCTGCGGCAAGCAAATGTTCACCTGCTGGATGTTCTCCACAATGCCGGTGCCGGCCACCACCCACATAAACTTCTTGCTGCGGCGGGGGTATTTCTGGTAGCAAAGCATCACTGCAATGTTGGCCAGTTCTTTGGGGTCAAGGCAAATCTCTGCGCACCGGGCACGGAACTTGTTATAGTACAGCTGCCAGTCAACCTCAAAGTTGGCGGCAAACTCCTTTGTAACGCCCTCAGCCTCCAGCTCATCTTTGAACCGGTCAAAGTAACGGCAGTGGTATTCAGTCTCTGCCAGCTCGGCTACCGTTTTATTAAACTCAAAGTAGATTTTTTCAATCGCATCAAAATGCTCATGGCTAAATCCCACCTCCGCGTCAATCATAATTGTGTAATCAAACCCGTCACTCCTTTTGTGGCGCAGCCCGTCCGCCCACTTTTCAATAACCCAACACATCTTATTCATGTTGCTGTGGGCGCAGCTCAGGCGCTTCATCCGCTTGTAGTACGGGCTTGCATACTTCATAAAATACGGCAAAGGTCTGCCATACTTGGCAATCTGCCGCGGCACCGGGTACAACACACCGGTTTTTGCAAAATCGCATTCTTGCTTGTGGACTATATCATCATCTCACACTCTTGGCGTGTATGAGAGGCTGGCACTTCCACGCCGGATTTTCACCGGATCGCGTACATCCCTTGCGGACTAGTCTCTTGACCTTCCTTATTATATGTATAAGGCTTGGCACAGGATTGTATCAACCATGATAGTTTCCCTGTTAGCACACAGACAAAACGCCATTTCCTGCGTTTCCACATTTGTCCTGTGTACACCCTGCTCTTGCAGGTTCACCAGCTGTTTCCACTGCGCGTCACCGCACAGGGCCACCGATTCTTGATGGCTTTCGTTTTTTCAATTACCCCGTATGTCACCATACAGGCCAGACTATCTCTTCCATGTTTCCATGGCCGCGCGCTTGGTGTCCGGGCTATCATCTCCCGGCCTACAGGGCTACACTCATCACCCCTAGTCTTTACACCTTCAGTAATTACCAGTAACTGGCAATCAAAGCTTGGCACGGTATTGTCTTTACGCTGTATTGTAAAGAGTTTCACCGTTAGCCGCCCTTTAGGCGACACTGCTGATAAGGCATTCACGCGGTTTTACAACGGCGAAGCCACCGTTGGTTATGGAGAGCAGATCAACATACCGGGCATATGTCTCTTTCTGCTTCTCAGTTTTTGGTGTTTTGTTGTGGTAGCAGCTCGCGTAATTGGAAATCTCACCAATCAAACTCTTCAAGCTGCGCATAATGCACGCCGTGCGGTTCTGGATCGTGTCCTTCTCCGCCAGCGCAGTTACTTTATCTTCAATGTCAATTACAATTTTTGCGTTCCTGTCCACACCCTTCATCATCAAAGGGCTGTCAAGAAGCAAACAAAGATCTCCATCGTACATACCTACGTTGTTTTTTTCATAGGTATAGACTATATCTTCTACCGGTTTCCCGGCAGCGGTGCGCTCCAAACTGCGTGTCAATAGCAGCCTTACCCTGGTACACTCATCCCAGATAGTCGTTGCAGCCGTTTCCAGCCACAGGATTCTCCTGCCGTCTCTCAGGCAGGCATTCCCTGTTAGCAGCCCATATGGGCCACACCCCTGACGAGGGGTTCACACCGTTCCAAATGCTGTGTTACCACAGCCCCGGACCATCATTCGATCCGCGCCGTTTAATCTCTGCGGGGTAATACTCTTGCAATTAACAATCAACGTGTTTACCAACTGGCCGCAATATTTTTCCAGCAGCGGGTTGGTCACGCCCTTCAGGATCACATGCTCGCTCTTGCAAATGTGCGGGTTGCGTTCAATCAGCCGTTCGCCAAGCGTTGTTCCTGTTCTGTCAAAACTGTAAAACTCATCCGCCTCCAGCGCCCCCCTCAAGGGTAGGCCGGCAATGTGTTCCATCAGCATAATCAGGTCAGGCACTAAGAACTTAAAGCTTCCGCGCAGCCACAACTTGCCGCACTTCATGTCGTCCTTATATTTTCCAAGCAGGTTGGTTATGTATTTTCGCACCCCCTCCTCTTTCAGCATCTCCGGGTTCTTCAAAATTGCCGCGCAATAATTATTCAGCGGTTTGTGCCGGTCAGCCAGCATGCCCAAAAAGCAGTAGGTGTATACCGGGTCACCGTTCTCAATCTTTTCAACCCAATCAATGCTGTAATCTGCCAGATGCTCAAACTCGTCTACCGGCAAATCCAGGTCCTGCAAAATTTGATAGTTGCCGCGTGTGTATAGCGGTTCTGTGTCAATATCAAACTGCCACTTTGCAATGCCAATGCAGTGCTTGTTCTTCTTGAACTGGTACCAGTATTCCTCCCAGTCCGCAATCGTGCCGGTCTTCTTAAAATACTTGTACCCCTTGTACATGCTCTCGCAGGCAATAATCTTGGGTTCAGCCCCTGGGCTGACATCGTGTTCCACGCCCCAAATGTCTTTGATGAATCGTACCCCGCGTTCTGCAAAAAACGTCTCATAATCCATCTGGTTCAGCACACCCTTAAAGTACGGCATACGCCACACCACACTGGTCACGGGCGTCTCACTGCCCAACCGCCGCTGTATCTCCTGCATAATCTTGGGGTGTGCAATCCCGCAGCCGTCAAAGGCGTTTATCTCAATGTCGCGGGTAGTTTCTGCAATGTCTTTCTGCACCCACTCGCGGTCAGCCCCGGTCTTGCGGTCTTTGAACTGAATCTTGCGGTCATATACATATTTAATGTTCTGGTTTGGTATGGTCACAAAGCAGTCCGGCACTACCACAATGGTCGGATACCAGTTCTCAATGCAGTGGCAGCTGGAAAAGCACAAACCACGGTAACTCATCATTTTGGCGAGCACAGTCTTGTCTAGCTGTATTCCCATCGTGATTCTCACGTCAAGGTCGTGGGCCAACCGCCTGTCCACAAAGCTCAAGATTCCCTGCCGCACCATACTGGCGCTGCGTTCACTCAGCACAAACTCTTGCTTTCCAATCTTAAACCCGTGCTGGATCAACCGCTTCATGGCCGCCTTCTTGTTCTGGCCACCCACGCAATCCACAAACACAACAAACCGATTGTACTCGTTGCTCTCGTATGTAAGTAGCCGGATCTGCCGGAACAGCATGTTATCACCCTGCTTTACATAAAAGCGCTCTTCCTCCTCCTGGCTGATCTGGATGTTATAGTCATGGTTAATAATGTAGGTCAGGTTCAACTTTCGCACAATATATAGTGGTGGTGCGAACATTACTCATCCTCCTTGTTATTCGGGTTATCCTCTTTGTTCTCGGCTTTTTCCAGGTTGTAAATCTTTTCAATGCTAACCCGCCCGCTGTCAAACGCCTCACGGGAAAGTGCCGCCCACAGCAGTGCGTACAAAGCCGGCAGCGCCACAAAAATTCCAACCGTGGCCACAGTGCCCAACATCTGCAACGCCAGCCGGATCACCACAATGCAGCTTCCAACCAGCACCATGGCCTTAAATCCCTGCCACAGGTCATGCAGAAAATTTGTTAGTATCAACAAAGTTTCAGCTTCTTTCTTGTTCAAAGTTTTATACCTCCAAAGAAATATTTTTATTATTGGTTAAATCGCTGAATTAAAAAAGATACTAGAGATTAAATGGGGCTTGCTTTCATCTGGCACAACAATATTGGGACCGTCATTATTCAATACTTTAATCTCCGGCGTTGTCATCTCTTCTGTCATCTCAGCACCTTCACCTTTTCCCTTTGACGGCTTACAGCTGCCAACGGGATACCACCGGGAATGCTCTTTTCCTGGTTTTTTACGGTACCTGTCTTGTGCATTCCAGATTGCCTTAACAGGGCCTTCTTCATCGCACAGCAGATTCAAAGCAACCATCATATCGGGTTTGCCTTTCACACCAATTCCTTCAGGAATCACTCCGTAACAAGGCGTAACCAACCCTAAGCTATGAAGATCTTTAACTGCGTTCGTTAGCGTTCCAGTATGATAACGTAGTTCTGTGGCCACACCGCTTAAAATTCCCACCCACACAGGGAGTGTGCCTGAGCTTTCGTTGATGTAAGTTTTCTGCCACAATGTACGGCGGTAGTTAAAGTAAAGATATACCCTGAACAAGGTTTCCGCCCCACGCCCATCCGGGCATTCAGCCAGAACTAGCTTGCGCAAAACGTGGTACTCTTTACATCCAAGAAGAGCAAAACTGAACGTTCCATTTCCCGTCATAAACACATCTTTCATATCCGGGCAGAAACGGTATCGAAACAGCTCTGAAGGCTTACTAGGATCAAAATCCTCTGTATGCACTACTCCACCCTCTTCAAGATACTGTATCGCCTTAATCACTCGGTTATGTTGTTCTCTTCTCTTCTTGCCAATCCCAAACGTACCTGTTGTGTTTGTAATCTCAGCGATTGTAGCAATGGTCCAAATGTCTTCTTCATCCTCGTAAACCGGCACTGCCCGCATATAAAGCGCCAAATAAACGGGTAAGATTTCTTTTACATCTTTCAAAAAAATTAGATCAGCGGGCACCTGTATGTAAAAATCATTGATCCGATCCTCCTTAATAAACATTCTTATTTATCGCTCCTAATCATTAAAATCGCCATGAAAATTGCGTGTCATTGCTTGCGTTAAAAAGCTCTGAAACCCTGTTTTTGAAGGGTTTATTCAGAAAACGGCCTAAAAATTGCGTGTCATTGATAGCACTAAGGTTCAAAACCACCCCCTAAAACTGCGTGAAAATAGGATGTAATTATAAATCTCTCGTTAATGTTATAAGCGGCTCGTTTCCCCGGCGTTTGTTCTTGTGTGGGCGCATGAGGTCGTTCTCTTGGTTGTTACTGCGTTCCTGCAAGTTACTGCGTTCCGCTTTCGTAGTTGCGTAAAGGTTTTTATGGTGCAAAGGGTCTGGTTCAATCGCGTCCTTGAGTTAATGCGGTAAAGTTGTGTCTCGTTCCTTTTTTAAGTAAAGGCTTGGTTGAATCGCTTCCTTTAGTTCTTCGCGTTTTTTGTTTATGTAACCGCGCCTCATGACTGTGTGGGCGCATGGGTTTTGGTGGGATCGTTCCTTGGCTCTTTTCGTTCCTGGTTTTATACAATCGCCCAGGCCGTAACGTGTCGGTTCAAAAATAGTCCCAGGTCATAGCGCTGTCCGTTTAAGTCAAGCCATTGGTATGTTCCTCTGGTTTTCAGGCCGTTACAGGTCACGACTCGTTTATTTAGTCCTGGCTGATCCGGTGCTGATAAAATCACGCTCTTTCCTTTTGTCCTGAACAGTTCTTCCGGGCATAATGGCCGCAGCTCAAAAGGTAATGGCGTAACGGCACTGATTGCTTGGTTGTGATCGTCCCAGTCGCGCCATGCCTGTATCTCAACCAGGTCTTCTTCGTCCCACACTGCAGGCTCGTCTCCCAGCGCTTTTAACGCATCCTGCTGGTTTATGTATCGCATGTCGTATCTCCTTGTGTCGTGGCTCATAGCGCGTCCCTGCGCGTCTCAGGCCATGTTATACCGTGCGGTGTCGCAGTTTATGAATAGATCGCTGGTTCCGGCATTACTGGTTCCTTAAGACAACAAAGCCCAAAATCTCCCGGCCAATATTCGCCCTGCAGCCATTTGTTCTGGTCCTGAATAATCTCGTCCAGGTTGTCAGGATCTTTCACCAGGTTCATTGGCATCAGCAGCGGCAGGTACCCGCCTTCGTCATCCATGATAATAAATAGACTGGCCAGATCGTCCGCCGTTGCGCTCTGTAATTTTTCAAGCCTTGTCATGTGCTTTATCCACCTCCTTAGCCCGCCGTACAGGCGTTTCCAGCTCGTATCTTAGCTGGGCTGAATAATTTGTTTCTGCCATCAAAGGCTGGTCATAAGGGCTTGCAGGGCCATGTCCGCCAATGGGGTTAATCTTATCCATCGTTGCCCACACATCCCGCGCCAGCATCAGCTCAATCGTGTCCATGACTTCATCCAGCGTTTTTTCGCCGCGCACGTATGCACAGAGCAGTTCTCCCCGATCCCAATAACTTTCATCCGACATGCCCTTCATTACAAAATCCCTCCTTTGTTGTCTCGCAGTCATGCAATGTGCAGTAGTATAAATCTGGGCGTATAGTGGAGTTCACCACCTCATTACAATCCTCACACCGCACATATTTTGTCATGGTGGGTGCCGCATCAATGGCCTCCAAAACCCGTTGTACCCCATCCAGATAAGCCTGCCATTCGGCCTCTGAATACTTCGGGTCGCGCTCAATGCAGTACGCCTCAAACTCCTCCGCATCAATCAGTCGTGCCATAAAATTTTTTACCTCATTTTTTTGTTTTTATTGTTCACGGAATTTTTACATGTGAACTTTTTGTAATATCTCTTGGCGATGTGTTTTGCTATTGTTACAATCTTCCACACGCTAAAAATCAACAGCGTACAGTTAATCCCCAACATCAACAGCATCAACGGTCCATATATGTAAATCATCAATATGGCGTCCACCGTAGATTCCCACGCCTCGCTCATTTGCTGCCTCCGGTACCCAGGTCTTGCATCATCTCGTCGGTCAGGTAGTACACTGTGCTGGTATACCGATCTTCGAACGATCCGTTGTCGTATGTGGTGCGGTCGTAAAAGTCGGCCTTGTAGCTGTAATCTTCATCGGAATATTTTATGGTGACGTAATTTACATCCTTGGTTTCTTCTTTTACGCTCTCATCATCCTGTATCACGCCGCAGTGCAGGTATGTGTCAGCGCCGCAAATGCCGCCATACCGGTTTGTATACGGTCGCGTTTCAAGGAATGCGTAGGAGATCTTGTGCGTGGTATATATAGTAGTTGTGTCTACAGCCTTTGGCGCTTTAGCTTCTAAGTAAAGGCAAAAGTGTACGGCGGCTCCAACAGCCAATACCGCAGTGGCCACAGCGCAAGCGTGAGTTATAGCACTGGCGATTTTTAACTTTGACATAAAGTTTCTCCTTATTAGTTGCAGTCTAAGATCTCGAAACTGTCAAGCAGAGCACCGAACGAATTCTCCCAGTCCTTATAGTCTTCCTGTGTAATATCTGTTACTGGGTTAAGTACAATCCAGTCATGTAGTTGCTGCGTCTCGTCAAGCAACAATTGCAGGTTACTGGCAGTCTCTTTCTTGCGGATTTCAAATTCTTCATTGGTCATTAGCAATCCTTCCTAAATCAACTAGCATCTGTCATATCCTCAGCATCATCTGGCATATCAATCAACCCTTCGGCTTCCATCAGCAGCCGGAACGTCTCGCGTCCCTTGGGCGTAATCAGTGTCTGGATCCCGGCATGCCCGTTACTGCGGTTCACAAATTCCTTGATGTCAAACAACCCATCGTTGCGCTCCGCATAAGCCTTGAGTTTGCCCTGTGTATCACGGTACAGGTACTTTTTGTCTAGTAGGAACTGAACCAGCACAGTTTGTTTGATATGTAATTCGCTGGCAAAGGTTCTGAAGTTGGTCAGCAGATTCCGATCGATCACGGCATCGAAATAGCGAGCCTTTCCCGACATTTCAGCGTTCTCGCTTTCCAACTGTTTGTTCGCAGCAGCCAATTCTTCCAGTCGCTTAGTACGGGCTTCTAGCGTTTTCTGGGCAACCAACAAAGCCTGACTCATCAGTTCCGCGTCTGTCATTGTTTCCTGGTTAGCAATATAACCACCGTTTTTGCGGATAGCAGGCAACACTTCAGCCGTAACCCACTTGCGAAATGGTTTAGCCGCGGGTTTGTCACTGCGCAGGATGACGTTGTATAAACCGGATTCATTGATGCAGATCATTTCTTGTGCGCCGCCAAGGGTGTCCACTCTGACCGGCGCCCTTTCATCTGCGTCCAATCTGTCTGCCACGTCACGATATTTTGCGATTCCTAGTGCTTTACACACATCTTTTAATACAAACCACGGCTCGCCGTTCATCTCCACCGTGCGCACATTGTTGTTTTCGTATTTGAATACCTGCAAATTTTCCATAAAAATCTCCTTGTAAAAATACTTGTGTCATTGTCCTTGACCCTATTATTCAAGATCAAGTTTGCCTACTGGTTTTTAGCTGCCGCGCCATAATTCAATTATGATTATCAAAATCCCTTATTCATAGCTTTACGCATATTTTTGTATTCCTGATATTTGTTGGCATATTCATATGCTGGGGCAAAAATATGTTCTACAGCGTTCGCCAATTTTGGTTCGTATTGATGAAGTATGGCAAGTTCTTTGTTATGACGTCCAGCAAATGGGCATCCTGCGCAACCTGTGCGCTTGCATCCATATACTGTATAAGCATCACTATGGATTATGTTATAGGTTGCTTCAAATGCTGACTTATCCTCAGCTTTCCACCAAAACAGTGGATAATACTGCTTTCCATGTGCTCCGTCTGTCATACAACTTTTAACACTCGTTGAACGCACTCCACCTTCAGCTTTTCGTATTCCGACTAATTGGATGTCTCCTCCATATTTTTTCCGCACGGAATCTCCTACTTTTTTCTTAGACTCATTGCAGCAACGACTTGAAATTTTGAAAGTCGGAGGGTTCTCGATCATAAACTCTTTAAGAAACCTAGCAGATGCAATTTCGGTCTGGAGTGGTTTATGCGGTTCGTCTTTCCAAGCGTTACACCACCAGCGAAGGGCAGCCTTACAATTCGGGTATTTGGCGCACAGGACATCAAACGGTTCATCTTCCCATTGAAAATTGTGTTTCTGTAGGCGTCCAATGTACTCGGCAAATTGCTTACTATAAAACGGATAACCAACATTACGAACTGCTCCGGCTACCTGCATTTTCCCGCGCTCACGATGGATTTTAATGTCGTATTTTTCTTCAAGAAATGACAAATGCCGCTTTGTGGCATCCATTTCAACACCCGTATCAAACCACACATATGTAACATGGTGTTTATCGTCACGGGGGCGCAGATGTTCAACAATGTCAATCATATTGTCACTGTCTGCACCACCACTTATAGAAACCATTATGTTGTTATGACTGTTCAGGACGCTTTTTGCTTTAATTAAGCCGTCAAAAATCGTGGCTGTTGGTGCTTGTTTAATGTATTCTTGTTCCGTCATATTTTTCTTCCTTATTCCGGCAACGGCCGGTATTTATTCATATCGCAGTAACCACTCATGGCGTTCATATCGTGCAGCATTTCGCTTACTACCTCGTTCCGGTCAAGGCCATTGCGGTCTGCATAATCTACCATGTCTTCAAACATTACGGCGATTGTATGGGTGTAATCCTTAATGTGTTCCGTCTGTGGCTGTACGGAATATCTAAAGCATGTCTGTTCCATTGTTAAAAATCTCCAAAGTTATTATTTAAGAATGAGGATTGGTAGCAGCCATAGCGCTTGGTTCCATATGGTCACCGAAATAAAATTTATGTACGCCCTTGGCCCCTACCCAGTGGTCAAAACTTTCATCAAAGCTGTCACTATGTACTGTAGCCGGCACCTGAATAATGCAGGGCACTTTCTGCGCCACCATATCGTCTTTGCACCAACCGCTGTTGCAGGTCCCGCAGCAAGGTTCCAGTACCAGGTCGTCAAACGGGAACATCACATCGCAGTGGCCTTTGATATATTCGTCATAGACTCGCTCCGCGTTATGCTCATACGGCGTATCGTTCCAGTCATCGCCGTACCATTCCACCAGGTCATCATCACCCAGGTAGAACCGTACCAGGTTACCCTTGCGCTCGAAGTCAATAATTTTCATGCCTTGCCGTCCATAACATCTTTCAAATACTGGCCGTACTGATTCTTCTTCATGACCTCATAGACTTCCATCAGTTCATCCTTGCTGATCCAGCCATTCAGGTACGCAATCTCCTCCAAGCAGGCAATCTTGCGATGCTGATGCTGCTCAACAGTCTTCACGAAATTGGTGGCATCCACCAAGCTCTCATGTGTACCGGTATCCAGCCAAGTAAAGCCCTGCCCCAGCAGTTCTACATTCAGGGAACCATCTTCCAGATAAATACGGTTCAGGTCAGTGATTTCCAGTTCACCACGCGCAGAAGGTTTCAGGTTCTTTGCAAACTCGACCACACGGTTATCGTAGAAATACAGACCGGTTACGCAATAGTTGCTCTTCGGATGCTCCGGCTTCTCCTCGATAGAAATGGCCTTACCGTTCTTGTCAAATTCAACAATTCCGAAACGCTCCGGATCGTCCACATAATAGCCAAACACCGTTGCACCTTTGCCGTTTTCTGCCTTTTCCATTGCTGCATTTAATCTCTTCTTCAATCCGTGGCCCGCAAAGATGTTGTCGCCAAGCACCATAGCCACAGAGTCGTTCCCGATGAAATCAGCACCAATAATAAAGGCCTGTGCCAGTCCATCCGGTGATGGCTGAACCGCATAGGTCAAATTCACACCAAACTGGTGTCCATCACCCAGCAGGTTCTCGAAACGAGGTGTATCCTGCGGTGTGGAAATAATCAAAATATCACGAATGCCAGCATTCATCAGAACGGACATCGGATAATAAATCATCGGTTTATCGTAAACCGGTAAAAGTTGCTTTGACGTTACTTTCGTCAGCGGGTAAAGGCGCGTGCCGGAGCCGCC
>ENA-ORPF01000008-ORPF01000008.1-human-gut-metagenome-genome-assembly--contig:-NODE-8-length-180865-cov-8.365820_pt1 | contig 180865 bp, 128 predicted proteins | sample MGYA00242140_ERZ509070 | MGnify/ENA primary metagenome ERZ509070 (study PRJEB26280, sample SAMEA2338713) | human gut metagenome | biome: human gut; feature: human-associated habitat; material: faeces... | reverse complement strand
GAATCTACGTTCGTTAAGTCCTTTGGTATTTAGTTGTTTTTCCAACTTCTTCAAAAGCTGCTCACCATAGGCTGCACGGTCTTCTCCGTTTTGTTCAAATTCCACGATATAACAGCCCATAAGCCAGTTACGGGAAGTTAGTGCAAGGTTTACAGAGTGTGCTGCTTGTGCTTACAGCGTGTCTTGAATGGCACTTCTCCGTATGTTTCAGCCCGCTATGTCCGAGCAAACTGGCTACTGTTTTAATATTAGCACCATTGTTAAGGATATTCACTGCAAATGAGTGACGGGCACAATGCCAGCTTATGTGCTTGTCTATTCCGGATCTTTTCACCCAACGTTTTACTGATTTACAGCAGCTTTCATAGGATGGTAGATTAAATATAAGCACATCTTTGTTGCCATCTGCAGGAGGTTCGCCAATAATAGAGAGTAAACCGTCATTCAAAGGTATGACTACTCCACTAGCAGAAGAATGCCCTTTGGTCTTATTCTGTTCAAACTTCAATAGCTTGTTTGAGTAGTCTACATTCTTATATGTAAGGTCTTTCAGTATCACATCGTGTTCGATGGCATAGCGTATCACTTTCTTGAAACGCTGATAGATACTTTTTGCTCCCTCGCCAACGCTACGGGATTGCAAATAGTCCACAAACAGAACCATCATATCCTTAGTGATAAATTCGGGTTTGATGTTGCATTCATATAATGGGTACTGTTCTTTCAGAAAATCCTTAAAACGACTGAAGGCAATTTGCATCATACGCAGGTCTTTCTTAATATTTATGGCTAATCAGTTAAAGAAATCCCTTTCTTTGGAGATTGAACGGTTCAATGCTTCGCAGAAGAAAGGATTTAGCTTTATGTTTTGATGTAAAATGCTTTTTCATAGTTCCTCTATAATAGAAGCTCACGCTAGTAGCCAAGAGGTAGTGTGGCATGTTTAGAACATGTATTCCCAAAAAGAAGAAGGAATCTGCTCTTTTGTCGAAAAAAAGTCTTATGTTTACGCACGATATGAAAAACAGGGTTTATATAGGCCCTGATATCAGTAAATAACCAACCTTGACATGTGTACAAACAGAGATAAGGCTATCTCTTTTGGGCGGGACGGCGGAGATGTCTGCCGTTTCGTTTTTTGTCTATGAGCCAGTGACGTGGTTGCTGACGAATCGTTGCCTCAAGATATTTTTCTGCAGATTCATTGTTCATATATTGCCAATATTAATCAAGTAAACGCTCACCCGATATTTATTGGGGACAGACTTAATTCAAAGGGATAAGACAAGAATCGCGGATGTCAGCTTAATGCGATGAATGGTATCTTTTTGATTGAAATACCTTCTTTTTCACGACACGGCTCTCTGGCTATAAAAGCCAACGAGCGTAAGCGGGGAGCGCGAACAAGCTACCACAACCGCTTTTTAACACGATAAGCGTCGCTTTTTAACGAATATATACGTATCAACCTACACATATGGCTGTATCAACTCACACATATAGCAGTGTCAACCCACACATATAGTCGCGTCAAGCTACACATATAGTGGCGTAAGCCTACACATATATAGGTATCGGCCCTCACATGCGGTAGCGTTGGGCATTATTACCGCCTAACGACCGTAAAACATGAACTAGGGTGAATTATTTCGACTGGAACGAAAGGCCGTTTTTCAGCAAACGGCTATCAAACAGAGAATTGCTGTTTTTTTCTCTCGAATTTGGAAGCGAGACTCACTTAGGTACGGAATAATCGATTCTCCGGGACTTCAGATTACAAGTTGTCAAAAAGACAAATGGGCCACTTGTATCTATAGCTCCTCTGCCATTTCCCGATAACCACCGGGGGAGAGACGGTTAATGTATAATTTAGCCTTGTCAGGTGAATAACTTACGGTTTGTCAAGTGAATAACTTACGGCTGGGGGTAGCCGTAAGCTTACGAGTCTGGAAGTGGTTAGTTATTCACTTGGGAAGCCTTTCTCAAGTGAGTTGGCCTGTTGATTAACAGGATATAAGACAGCGATTTATATGGCAATGGTTATCCCATGATCTCATCTGTTGGCCGACTTCGATATTTCTGTAGGTCGACTTGTCTTAGGTTGCCGGCTGAAATGAAATATATATGAGCCTGAAGATACCCCCACTGATTATCGGGTGAGCCGAATTTTCTTCTGATAAGGCATTGGAGACAAGACTTATAGGCAATAAAAAAACCTACAAATCAGCGATTTGTAGGTTTTTGTCCACTTACTCTCTTGTTTTGTTCAGTAGGTTCTGCGGAAAGACAGGGATTCGAACCCCGGGAACCTCTCGGTTCAACGGTTTTCAAGACCGCCGCAATCGACCACTCTGCCATCTTTCCAATATGTTTTGCGATCAAACGTTTCGTTTAATTGCTTTGCAAAGGTAGTCATTCTTTTGGAATATACAAGAGTCTTATGCGCTTTTTTTCTTTTTGTTTATTCTTTTCTTTTAAGAATAGAATGTGTGGGAATCCCCTTTTTATTGCTATTTTTGTAGCAAATAATTTATCAATCAAGTAAAAGGTTTCTATATGAGAAAGTTGAAAAGTTTATGGCTGGTTTCGGTTGTGCTGCTATTAGTAAGCTGCTCGATGTCCGCTAAATCAGATAAATCAAGTGAGGCTGGTACTGCCTCCAAGGGAGAGGTCGTTACTTTGAACAAGGCAGAGTTCCTGCAAAAGGTATTCAATTACGAGAAGAACGCTACGAAATGGGTATATGAAGGTGATAAGCCTTGTATCATCGATTTTTATGCGGACTGGTGTGGTCCCTGCAAGCAAGTGGCTCCTATTTTAAGGGATTTGGCTATCCTGTATAAGAATGATATCGTAGTTTATAAGGTAAATGTGGATAAGGAAAAGGAGTTGGCTGCCGCTTTCGGTATACAAAGTATTCCTACGTTCTTGTTTATCCCTAAGGAAGGACAGCCTCAGATATCGATGGGAGCTCTTCCCCGTGAGGAGTTTGTGAAACAGATCGATACTTTCTTGTTGAAGAAGAAGTAACACGACTTAGTTAATCATCATTTATAGATCGGAAAGCCGTAGAATTTTAGATTTTACGGCTTTTTTAATTGGGAGGGATGCTTTATGAAAGTAGGAATTATCAGATGTATGCAAACAGAGGATTTTTGCCCCGGTACTACTGATTTTAGGATGATCCGTGAGAAAAAGGGAGCCTTTGAGGGTGTAGAGGAAGATATTGAGATCATTGGGTTTATCAATTGCGGAGGTTGTCCCGGAAAAAAGGCCGTATTAAGGGCGAGGGAGTTGGTGAATAGAGGGGCGGATAGTATCGCTTTTGCTTCCTGTATCCAAAAAGGGACGCCGATAGGTTATGCCTGTCCTTTCGCCAAAAGGATGAAGGATGTTATCCAGAACGATTTAGGCGATGGCATCCGGCTGATCGATTATACGCATTAGGAAGATCCGGTAGCTGGTGGAAAAGGCATAAAAAAAGAGGGCATTGAAAAATGTCCTCTTTTTTATTTTGGCATCGCACGAATTATTCAGCGCTTTCAGTTGCCGGAGCTTCTTCAGCGGGAGCCGCTGCGGCTGCTTCCTCAGCTTGCTTAGCAGCTTCAGCTGCTGCCAATTCTGCTTTCTTTTTAGCTACGATTTCTGCTTTTGCCTTATTCGCTTCCTTCTCAGCCTCAAGACGTGCTTTAGCTTCTGCTCTAGCTGCTTCGCTGTCTTTTTCTTTGATAGCTTGTACGGAAGCTTGTTTGTTCTTCAACCAAGCTTGGAATTTCTCCTCAGCTGCGGCTTCGTCGAACGCACCCTTCTTAACACCTTCCAATAAATGCTTTTTCAAGCAAACGCCTTCGCGAGAAAGGATGTTACGAGTTGTGTCTGTAGGTTGAGCACCTACTTGTAACCAATACAAAGCTCTTTCGAAGTTCAAATCTACTGTAGCAGGATTAGTGTTCGGATTATAAGAACCTATCCTTTCAATAAATCTTCCATCACGTGGAGCCCTGCTGTCTGCGATCACGATTTGGTAGAAGGCGTAACCTTTACGACCGTGTCTTTGCAATCTAATTTTTGTTGCCATGTTTGAATAATTAATTTAAGCTGTTTGTATTAGCGGGTGCAAAGATAGGAGTTTCTGTTTATAAAACAAGCGTTTTGTTGGAAAATATGTGGATGCTTCTGCTTTTTTTAAAGGTAGTTTAAGGGATTAGTCCCTTATGCAATTGGTTGCCGACACCGTCGGCAATAATGCTGACGCTGTCGGAAATATTGCTGACGGCGTCGAAAATATTGTCGACGGCATCGGCAACCAATTTCTTCCTAGTCTTGCCCCGGAAAGATCGTATGAAATCTCCTGTACATCCCTAATGAAAGGGATTTTTCTTATCTTCGCGGCTTCATTATATTAATGTATTAAAATAAACATATGATTTCAGTTGACGGACTAACAGTAGAGTTTGGTGGAAGCGCCCTTTTCTCGGATGTTTCTTTTGTGATTAACGAGAAAGATCGTATCGCCTTGATGGGTAAGAACGGTGCCGGTAAATCTACCTTGTTGAAGATATTGGCCGGCGTGCGGGAGCCAAGCCGTGGAAAAGTGTCCGCCCCTAAAGATACCGTGATCGCTTATTTGCCGCAGCATTTGATGACGGAGGATGGCCGTACCGTTTTCGAGGAGACGGCGCAGGCTTTCGCCCATCTGCACGAGATGGAGGCGGAGATCGCCGAATTGAATAAGCAACTGGAGACTCGTACGGACTATGAGTCGGATGGTTATATGGAGCTGATCGAGCGGGTCTCTACCTTGAGCGAGAAATTCTATTCCATAGAGGAGATCAATTACGACGCCGATATAGAGAAAACCTTGTTGGGACTGGGTTTCAAACGGGAGGATTTCGACCGGCAAACCAGTGAATTCAGCGGTGGCTGGCGTATGCGTATCGAGCTGGCGAAACTACTGTTGAAGAAACCGGATGTCCTTTTGCTGGACGAGCCGACGAATCACTTGGATATCGAGTCTATCCAGTGGTTGGAGGATTTCTTGATCGATAACGGTCAGGCCGTAGTGGTGATCAGCCACGACCGTGCGTTCGTGGATCATATCACGACTCGTACGATCGAGGTGACGATGGGCCGGATTTATGATTATAAGGTAAACTATAGCCAATACTTGCAATTACGGAAGGAACGTCGTGAGCAACAACAGAAGGCTTATGACGAGCAACAGAAGATGATCGCCGAGACGAGAGAGTTCATCGAGCGTTTCAAGGGCACGTACTCCAAGACCTTGCAGGTGCAGAGCCGTGTGAAGATGCTGGAGAAACTGGAGATCTTGGAGGTGGATGAGGAAGATACCTCGGCTTTGCGCTTGAAGTTTCCGCCTTCGCCCCGTTCGGGCTCTTATCCGGTGACGATCGAGAATGTCTCGAAAGCGTATGGCGATCATACGGTTTTCCGAAACGCTAATCTGATGATCGAGCGAGGGGATAAGATCGCTTTCGTCGGGAAGAATGGCGAGGGTAAGTCTACCTTGGTGAAGTGTATCATGAAAGAGATCGAGCACGAGGGGACGTTGACGCTGGGGCATAACGTGATGATCGGTTATTTCGCCCAGAACCAAGCCTCCCTGCTGGATGAGAACCTTACGGTTTTCCAGACGATAGACGATGTGGCGCAAGGCGATATCCGTAATAAGATCAAGGATCTGCTGGGTGCGTTCATGTTTGGCGGCGAGAACTCGGCGAAGAAGGTGAAGGTGCTTTCCGGTGGCGAGCGTACACGTCTGGCCATGATTAAGCTATTGTTGGAGCCTGTGAACTTGCTGATTCTGGATGAGCCGACAAACCATCTGGATATGAAGACGAAGGATATCTTGAAGCAGGCGTTGCTTGACTTTGACGGGACGTTGATCGTCGTATCCCACGACCGTGATTTCTTGGATGGGCTGGTCTCTAAGGTCTATGAGTTCGGAAACCAAAAAGTGACGGAGCATTTGGAAGGCATCTATGAGTTTATGCAGCGCAAGAAGATGGAGAATCTGCGTGAGCTTGAGCGGAAGAATTAAATCCTCCACCCAAGCGTCAGCATAATATCATACGTGGAGCTATCTATATCTTTATGATACTTATAATGGGTACGGCGGGAGAAATAACGATTTCGCAACGCAATATTCCATTTATGCTTGGACATATAGGCTAAGGTGGTGGAAAATACCGTCAGACGTGCGTTGCCGGCATCGCCTTGTACGTTTAACTTTGTAGGGTCCACCGCATTCCAGTCTATATCCGGCTCGTATCCTTTCCATGTGAAGATATGGTAGTTCTCCAAATCGATCAAGAACGCCCAGCGTTTATCGTAGGCCAATCCGGTAAACGCTTTCACGCTATAACCGCTTCCCAGATTATAATCTCTCTCTTCCAGCCGGAGATAATCGGAGATGCTTGCGCCCAAGGCGACTCCTGTTCCGTATAATTCGGCGTAAACATCTACCTTATTGTCCGGCGTGCCTCTTTTGTAATAGATCAATCCACCACCGACCGCCGCCGCTTCCGATATGCGGTAGGGAGCTACCGTTTGGGAACTATTGGATTTTAACTCGGAATCATAGTAGTCGAAATGCTGAAAGATTCCAGCGGCCAGACTACGAGGGCCTTTACTCCAGACCTGTTTCCCCCAGATAGCCCCAACGGCATTGACTTGGCTGATGAGCGGCTGGCTCGAAAAGAAATCGAACCCGGCCTTCAACTGAAACCATTCATAGGGCGAATAGAAATCATCATTGAAAGGATCTCCATAATCCAACCTGAAGGATACGTGCATGCTCGTAGTGCCATGCTTGGAGCCTTCCTGCTCGGCAAGGAAGCGAGGACCAACACCCACGATGAAGTTCACGGGAACCGAGGTGTAGACACGCCCCTTGGAGCTGCTGTGTCTCCAAGCTTCTCCCGTGATGATACGATTGATCGCCCGCATCGGAGATATCAAACCGGATAAGATCTCCCGTCCCACACGTTCCGCCCCGTGGGAGCGGTTGTCGATGAATAAGTCGGAGAGCCGGTAGGTAATCTCACCTAATTCTATACCGCCGAAAGAGGTGGCAAGCATGTCATTGATGGAGGGCGGTTCCGTTTCCATAAAGAATTCCCACATTAGGCTGCCTCCCGCCGCGAATGGAATGGATTGCCAGAAATTCAGTCCGTTGCTACGGGCCGCGTTGAAATATAACGATCCGTGATAGGGATGGGCCACCAGATTGGTAGAGAACTTATCCGTGTCCCAAACAGGCCCCGTCTTGAAGTTTTGCTTAATCGTATGTCCGTTTATCTTCGCGAAATCCTCGTTCATTAAGAAACGGTCGAAAGTCCAGACGGCCATGTTCATTCCGAATACCTCGCTTGCTGCCAACCAAGGGCGGCGTGGAATGAAAAGGGCCGTGTCGCTCACGTAATTGCGGGCATCCATCTGAGGGAAGTGTTGCCCCCACATCCATTGGCTGGATAGCAGACAGATCAACCCGATCAACATGCATTTTTTCATCCTCATCTAACTCAATTCTCTTTTGTGAATAAAAATCAATAGGTTACGGTTATAACCACTCCGCAAACTTATATATAATAAACATTAAGGGATTCGTTTGGTTTAAATTATTGTTAGGTATTCTTTCTATAAATGCTGTTATTTGCGAACTATTCCGTATTTTTGCGAAAAAAACAAAATGATAGATTTTATCACCTTTTGTGACTATACAGGGACCTTTGCGTTTGCCATAAGTGGCATAAGATTGGCTTCTGCGAAACAATTTGATTGGTTTGGCGCCTATGTGGTGGGTGTCGTGACCGCTGTAGGAGGAGGTACGATTCGTGATATTTTATTGAATGCGGTGCCTTTTTGGATGGAACAAGCCTCTTATTTGATTGTCTCGGCCTTGGCTTTGTTGTTCGTTATCGCTTTCCGAAAATACGTGATCCGTTTGAACAATACATTTTTTATATTCGATGCTATCGGATTGGGGTTGTTTGTGGTGGTAGGTATCGCCAAGACCTTGGATTTCGGGTTTCCCATGTGGGTGGCGATCGTGATGGGAACTATAACCGGCTCGTTTGGCGGTATGATGAGGGATATATTGATTAATGAGGAGCCTTTGATATTCCGGAAAGATATTTATGCGTTGGCTTGTGTCTTTGGCGGTTTGATATATTATATATGTATGCAAACTTCTATGTCGGCGGCGATGATACAGTTCGTATCGGCGTTGAGCGTGTTCCTCGCACGTATAATCGCCGTAAAATATCATATAAGTGTTCCGGTGTTGAAAGGAGAAGAATAATTTATTAACTTTGCATAATTATATGGACATGCATACTCAACAAGAAAAGGCTTCCATCCTGTTGATATATACGGGTGGGACGATAGGTATGATCGAGAATCCGGAGACTGGAGTGTTAGAGTCGTTTAATTTCCAGCATTTGAAGGACAATATGCCGGAGTTGAAGAAACTGGGGTATTCGGTGGCCACGATACAGTTCGATCCTCCGATGGACTCCTCGGAGATGGGGCCGGACTCGTGGATGAAGATCGTGAAAATCATCGCCGATAATTATCAGAAATACGACGGCTTCGTGGTACTGCATGGCACGGATACAATGTCGTATACGGCATCGGCATTGAGTTTTATGCTTGAGAACCTGAGTAAGCCGGTGATCCTTACGGGATCGCAATTACCGATCGGGATGTTGCGTACCGATGGGAAGGAGAACTTGATTACGGCGATCGAGATAGCGGCTGCCAAGGAGAACGGCTTACCGTTGGTCCCGGAGGTCTGTATCTTTTTTGAGAATGATTTATTGAGGGGGAATCGTACGAGTAAGATAAACGCAGATAATTTTAACGCGTTCCGTTCGTACAATTACCCGGCTTTGGCCCATGCGGGTATCTATATCAAGTATGATCTGCCGCAGGTATATCATCCGGTATCGCGTAAGCCGCTGAAGCCGCATTATTTGTTGGACCGAAATATCGCTATACTAAAACTATTCCCCGGAATTTCTCCGCAAGTAGTGGAAAGTATCCTGAATATCCCGGGTCTGAAAGGCGTGGTGATGGAAACATTCGGAAGCGGAAACGCTCCGTGCGAGGAATGGTTCTTGAATATGTTGAAGGAGGCTGTAGACCGTGGTATCGTCATCGTGAATGTTACTCAGTGTAGGGCCGGAAGTGTGGAGATGCACCGTTATGAGACGGGGCACAAATTGTTGGAGGCAGGCGTGACGAGCGGCTTCGATAGTACGACGGAGAGCGCCGTGACGAAGCTAATGTTCCTCTTCGGCCATGGGCTGACACCCGACGAGGTGAAGGAGCATATGAACTGCTCGTTGATCGGGGAGGTATCGATCCCTGAGACGTTCCGCCCCTAGTGTATACTATGTAAAACAGAAAAAAAGCAGTGTTGCGGAATAGGAGAGTATGAAACTATCATTTCTGAGTTTAGCGAGTGGGAGCAGTGGGAACTGCTATTATTTGGGGACTTCGGAATTCGGTATGCTGATTGACGCAGGTATCGGAATCCGGACCATAAAGAAAGTATTGAAGGACCGGTCGATCGATTTTACCAAGATCGTGGCCGTGTTGATTACCCACGATCATGCGGATCATATCAAGACGGTCGGGTATTTGGGCGAGAAGCTTTGCATTCCTGTCTATGCGACAGCCGACGTGCACCGGGGGATTGATAAGAGCCGGTATGTGGAGGAGACCTTATGTGTCTCCCGTAAGGTTATAGAAAAAGAAGTTCCATTCCTTATCCGTGATTTCCGTATCACGGCTTTCGAGGTGCCTCACGATAGTACTGATAATGTGGGGTACCATATCGAGTATGGTAATCATAAATTCACTTTCGCTACCGACGTAGGCCATATCACGGACACGGTGGGGAAATATATCTGCATGGCGAACCATTTAATATTGGAAGCGAACTATGATGAGGAGATGCTTCGTTTCGGTACATATCCCGCTTTCTTGAAAGAGCGGGTGGCGAGCCCCACCGGGCATTTGAGTAATAGGGAGGCCGCGGAGTTCTTGGCGACCCATTATAATACCGGTTTGAAGAATATCTGGCTTTGCCATCTCAGCCGGGACAATAACCATCCCGAACTGGCCTATAAGACAGTGGATATACGTCTTTTCCAAGAGGGCATAAGGGTAGGGAAAGATGTCTCATTGGTAGCGTTGAAGCGGACTACACCCTCGGATATTTACGAGTTTGATTAAAATTTTATGAAAAAAAGTAGTCGAAAAGTTTGCGGGGAAAAATAAAACCTCTATCTTTGCACCCGCAATCGAGAAACAAACGGTGGTTTGAAAAAGTAACGATAGCGAAACAGAATGACTTGGTAGCTCAGTTGGTAGAGCAAATGACTCTTAATCATTGGGTCGAGGGTTCGAGCCCCTCCCAGGTCACACGATTTACTTATTGGAAAGATGGCAGAGTGGTCGATTGCGGCGGTCTTGAAAACCGTTGAACTGAGAGGTTCCCGGGGTTCGAATCCCTGTCTTTCCGCAGAGAGTCCTGTAAGGCGAAAGCTTTACGGGATTTTTTGTTTTTGAGGCGTTTGTCCGGGCACAAACGGAAAGAGGTAGCGGGCATCGCTAGAATGAGAAAGTGTATAATAATATGGAAACAGGATCATTGCGGATAAGTGATATACGGCCGGATTTTATCTATATGATGGAACAAGCCGTGAAAGCCCCATCGGGGCATAATACCCAACCTTGGTTGTTTCGTGTGCAAAAGGATAGGATACAGATTCTTCCGGATATGAGTAAGTCCCTTCCGGCCGTAGATCCGGATAACCGTGAGTTATTTATTAGCTTAGGATGTGCCACCGAGAATCTTTGCATTGCGGCTGAGGCAAAAGGATATGCTCCGCTACCGGTTTTTTCAGGATCGGGGGAGATCACCGTACTCTTGTCGGAGGCATCGATGATTAAGGAGACGAGTGGGCTTATCGAGGAAATTTCGGTCAGACAGACGAATCGAGGCATATATTCCGGGGAAATGATTCCATCGGATCAATTGAGCTATTTGAGGAATACGCCTTTGGAGGAAAATATCAGTCTGCATTTGTGGTCGAAAGGAGAGTGGGAGTTCGATACGCTTTCTTCTTATATATTTGCGGGGAATAACCGGCAAATGAACGATCATCTGTTTAAACGAGAGCTGAAATCATGGATGCGTTTTAATAAGAATCATGTACGAGCTACATCGGACGGCCTGAGTTATGCGGTGTTCGGGGCGCCGAATCTTCCCCGTCTTATCTCAGAGACAATCATGGGAAGTGTCTTGAAAGCCGGCATACAAAATAGGGGAGACAAGAAGAAGCTGGACTCTTCTTCTCATTTAGCCTTGTTTGCCTTACGGACAAATACGCTACCGGAATGGTTTGCGCTAGGCCGGAGTTTGCAACGTTTTCTTTTGAGAGCTACGGAAAAGAATATCGCTTTCGCCTTTTTGAACCAGCCTTGTGAGGTGCGTGATCTTTCCGGTTTGCTGGCGAAAGACTTGTCTTTCACCAACGAGATTCCTGCTTTGATCCTCCGTCTGGGATACGCTAAGCGGAAAATGCCGTACTCACCTCGAAAGTCTTGGCGTGAGAGGCTGGTTCCGTAATGGTTAAGTCAGATAGCGAGTGCCCTCGTTCATGCCAGCTTGCACGGGATATGCCAAGACGAAACTGTTTGCCTGAAAGTATTTGTTGAGGTACTTGGGGATACGGGCCATGGCGGGAGCGTAGGAAAGTCCTTCCTTGCGGCTAAGGATAATCCACATCGTGTCGTCCGGTTTTATATCCCGGAAAACGATCAGGAAGTCATCCCAGTCGTTGAATTCGATATAACTGGCTTCTCCGCTTTTCTTGGCTAATAATTTCTTTAAGGCATTCAAGGTCGCTTCCGAACCGTAAAAGACTGTCGCTGCACCTGTGTTCTGGGTCACGTTTCGTAGCCGGAAGATGATTTGGTTGAAACCGATTTCTTTTTCGGCCAATTCCGGGATGATGATCAGATGCCGTCTAACAGTAGAGATGGGTTGTGCGGGCTTGTATATGAATGTGCTTACACTACTTTCCGCCAATACGCTTTCCACGATATGGCCAAGGAAGGCCGCCGGTATATCTTTTTCCTTGTGCAATCCCACTACCAGATCTGTGATCTCCCGCTCTTTTACCACGCTGGCGATAGCATTCGATATGCTTAAGTCATATCTTAATAAATCCTTCATCCGGGTATCCGTGGCGGCAGCCGTATTGACTGCGGTCTGTAGAACCCTGCGGGATTGTTTTAACGCTTTCTCGTCTGAATGATGGTTATCTATCACTTTTAGGGCAAACAAGCCGTTCTTGTTTTGGGGAGATTTGATCGCCAAGCTGAGGTTGACCAGCTCTTCCACGGTCTCTTCATTGCTGACCGGTATCAAGATATGCTCTGATTCTTTTTTGTTTTCCTCCTTATCGGATATATCTTGGGCCGCTATGTTATGAGCGCCTTTTTGGGCGGCGAAAGAGGCGATGGTGCAAGTGACAAGTATCATCAGGATCGTACCGTTCAACACGCTCTCATTTAATAACCGGATTGGTTCCCCATTAGCGTCTGTTCCGGTGATTACGTTATATCCGACCATCACGGCGGCCAATGTAGCGGCGGCTTGTGCGTTACTTAGGCCGAAAATAACGCTTCGCTGATCCGTGGACAGATGGAAAGTCTTTTGGGTCATCCAAGCGGCTATGTATTTGGCGGCCGTAGCTACGATAATCATGATAAGTCCTACTTTAATGGTCTCGAAACTGGTAAAGAACGTACGATAATCTATTAACATACCTACGCCCAACAAGAAGAATGGGATGAATATGGCATTTCCTACGAACTCGACACGATTCATCAAAGGTGAGCTTTGCGGGATAAGGCGATTTAGGGCTAGTCCGGATAAGAACGCCCCGATGATCGCCTCCATGCCCGCTACCTGAGCTAGGAAAGATCCCAGAAATACCATCACCAGCACGAATATATACTGTGATATATTATCGTGTACATGCTTAAAGAACCAACGCCCAATGAAAGGGAAACCGAATAATACGATTAACGCGAATATCAAGATGGAAACCCCCAGACGAATCCAAAACATATCGTTGACCTGTCCGGTGGCCATGCCGACAATGATCGTTAGGACGAGCAATGCCAAGGTATCAGTGATCATCGTTCCTCCTACGGTGATACTGACAGCTTTGTTTTTGCTGATACCCAGTTTACTGATAATCGGATAGGCGATCAATGTATGGGAGGCGAACATACTGGCGAGTAAAACGGAGGTCAATACGTTGAATTGCAGGACCCATATCCCGACAACCGTTCCTAGGATCATCGGAATGAGGAATGTGTACATGCCGAAAGCTAGGCTTTTCGTACTATTTCTCTTAAAATCCGCCATATCGATTTCCAATCCGGCGAGAAACATGATATAAAGCAATCCCGCCGTCCCGGACAAGATAATGCTGCTATCCCGTAATACGAGATTAAAGCCATGCGGTCCGATAATTGCGCCGGCAATGATCAGTCCAAGCAGGTGAGGGATTCTCAGCTTGTTTAATAAAAGGGGAGCGGCCAGGATAATTAAAAGAATCAAGAGAAATTTTAATACCGGGTCCGCTAAGGGCAATGTGAAATCTATTGTCGAGGCTAATACCATATGCGTAATTTTTTCGTTATAATTTGAAACAAAAATAATAAGAATTTGCGGAGATTGCAGCGTTTACGCCAACTTTGCATCTTCTTTTATAGATAACAATAAATGTGTGAGTTTTATAAGTTAAAGTATATGTAAATCTTGGGACATTAACGTGAACCGATTATATTTGTACATACATTACATTGAGTTTATTGTTATAAAACTAAAAAGCGTTTAAACCCTTTGCATAAAAGGGCGTCAAACATGAAAAGAGAAAAATATTTATTTAATGTAGAGGAGAAACAAATATGAAACCCATGAAATTAACATCTTTAGTGATGATGCTTCTGATCGCATTTAGTGCCGCGGCTCAGGAGGAGTTCTTTGATGATGTGTATTTCTCTTCCAAAAACAAGAAAAAGAAAGAACAGGTTGAAGAGAAAAAGGTTGTTCAGCCGAAACAGGAGTCTAGGACCCTGGTCGCTACAGCCAAGAGCCAAGCTTCTTCAGACAGCCGGGATGTGGATGAATATAACCGTCGTTATACATCAGTCGAGGTGGAGGAGCCTTATCGTGAGGATGATTCCGTTATCTATGAGGATAGCGATGAGAATGAGTCTTCTTCCGAGCGTCGTTCGGATACTGAATATACGGAACGTATCATTCGTTATCATTCGCCGAGTAAGATTACGATCGCCGGAGCGGATCAAGTCGATTTGTATCTGAGTGACGGATATTATGGTTACGGCTATGATACGGATTATTCGAACGGTAGCGCGAACGTGAATTTTAATATCAATGTCGGCAACGGTTGGGGCTCGCCTTGGTATACAGGTTGGTACGATCCTTGGTTCTATAGTTATAGCCCTTGGTGGACTTATTCATCTCGCTTCTACGGCCCGTCTTGGGGATTCGGCTGGGGCTGGGGAGGCTTTTATGCCGGCTATTATAGTCCGTGGTACGATCCATGGTATGGCCCGTCTTGGGGCTGGGGTGGAGGCTATTGGGGTGGCCATTGGGGACATCACCATCATTACTATCCCGGTTACTACTCGACTCCAAGTAGACATTATTCAAACGGACGTTCCTCTTATCGAGATAATCGCTCTTATGCGAGTGGCAGAGGTTCCGGTTATACAGGTGGGCGGAGCAGTGGCTCTTCTTCCTTGAGAAATTCCGGATCGACTACAAGACCTTCGTCTTCAAGTTCCTTGAGCAATGGACGTGCGGGATCTACCCGTAGGGAATCTGCTATTTCCTCTGGTGCGGGACGTCGTTCCTCTTCTTCTGTTAGAAATTCGGCAACGACAAGAAGTAGCTCGGGCATAAGTAATAGCTCGGCGAGAACAAGGATTTCCAGAAGTAGTTCTGGAGCCGCATCTTCTTCCGGACGTCAATATTCAGCTCCGGTAACACGTTCTTCTTCCAGAAGCAGTAGCGATTTCTCAAATAGTCGCTCTTCTTCCAGTCAATTTAGAAGTTCCTCTCCTTCTCGTAGTAGTTCGGTAGGTTCTTCTTCCGGTAGCTTCGGTGGAGGTCGTTCTAGTGGAGGCTCTGTTGGTGGCGGAGGTGGCCGTGCCGGTGGTGGTCGCAGGTAAAAGTGTTAGGTTGATAAAATTAGAGATACGATGAAAAGGATAGGAATTATAATGTCGGTGCTTGCCCTGTGTGGCGGCACCGCTTTTTCGCAGTCACAGTTGGATGCCTTTAAGTATTCCCAGACGGAGTTGAATGGTACGGCTCGTTATTTAGGAATGGGTGGTGCTTTTGGTGCGTTAGGTGGTGATATTTCCGCTATGAATACGAACCCGGCAGGCTTGGCGATTTATAAAAGCTCGGAGGTGGTTACGACATTGAGTTTGTCTTCGGCCTCCGCGAAGACCGATTGGCTTGGTTCGAAGGTGGACAACAGCCGTACGAAGGTGAGTTTCGATAATATCGCTTACGTAGGATATTTCCCGACAGCGAATGATGAGGGTATCGTGAGCTGGAACGTTGGTTTCTCTTATAATCGCTTGAAGAATTATAACCGGAACTATACGATGGCTACAGGAGGTGATTTGAATACTTCTCTTTCTGATTATGTGGCCATGCGTGCGGCAGGAATGCCTAGCGGACTGTTGGGGGAGGGTAAAGACTATAACCCTTATAATAACCAAGACTTAGGTGATTGGCTATCTATTCTAGGATACAATGCCGGTTATATGGATTCATATAACGATAATGATAAAGAGTATTATAGTGCGTTCGGGGATAAAGATGCGGATGGGCAATGGAGTCCGTATTTATTGCAAGGAGGTCAATTAAAAGTTTCAGAGCGAGGTTCCGTGGATCAATATGACTTGGCTTTCGGTATAAATATATCGGAACTTGTGATGCTTGGCGCTACGGTTGCGATTACGGATCTGAACTATAGATATCAGTCATCGTATGATGAGGAATTTACGAACGGCAATAATTTATACTTAGATAATTACTTGGATACGGATGGTACCGGGTATTCATTTAATGTGGGTGCCATTGTTCGTCCTACTGATTTTCTTCGTTTAGGTGTAGCTTATAATTCACCTACGTGGTATAAGATGACAGATCGTTATTATGGTGAGGCCGGTTCTTATCTGACCTTTATGGATAAAGGGGAGATGAAGGAGCGTAAACTGGATGCGGCTACTCCTAATAATGCTTATTATGACTATGAATTCCGTTCTCCGGATAAATGGATATTTAGTGCCGCCGCAATCTTGGGTACGACCGCTTTGATAAGCGTTGATTACGAGTTGATGAATTATAAGAATATGCGTATGTATCAAACGGATGGTAGCAGTAACGTGTATACTAACCAAGATATAACGGATAATTTCAAGTCAATGAATACGATCCGTGTAGGTGCGGAGGTAAAGGTTACTCCTCAATTTGCCGTAAGAGCAGGTGTCGCCTACAGCGATAGTCCGATCAAGGATAAACTGAAGAATGGAGAGAAAGAGGTCTTTACGGTTGGTACGATTCCTAATTATACGATCGATAAAGGGGTCATGAATTATACGGTAGGTATCGGTTATCGCTTCACCCCGAACTTCTATACGGACTTGGCTTGTGTATTCCGTACGCATAAGGAAGATGTTTATGCGTTCTCTAATATGTTTGCGGGAGATGATCCGAAGCCATTCCTCGAAGCCCAACCCGCCACGATGAAAACAAACACGACTCGTGTAGCTTTGACATTGGGATACAAGTTCTAATATACATATATTTTAGATCAGTAAAGTCCCCTGTTCGTACGTTAAAGGTGCGGGCAGGGGACATTCTTTTTATAATTTGAAATAAAATGTTTGTTGGTTTAAAATATTTTTCGTTCTTTTGCTTTCATAAATAACATTGTATAACAGTTAAACCCCATCGCCTATAGCATAAACATTACTCGAATAAACTAAAAATGTGAAAGTAATGAAGACTTTAAAAATGATGACCGACGAGGAATTGGTTGTCCTTTATGCAGAAGGTAATAATGCCGCTTTCGATATTTTATTAAATCGATACAAAAGTAGCATTCATTCTTACATTTATTTCATAGTACGTAACAAAGAGCTTACGGAGGATATCTTTCAAGAGACCTTCGTGAAGGTTATCATGACTATAAAACAAGGTCGCTATACCGAGAACGGCAAGTTTAAGGCATGGATTACTCGTATTGCCCATAACTTGATTATAGATAATTTCCGTCAGGAACGTAGCGAGAACACGATCTCGAATGATGAGGTAGAAATCGACTTATTTAATAACATCAAGCTTTGCGATGGTACGATAGAGGATAATATCGTGCGCCATCAAGTATTGTCTGACGTGAAGAAATTGGTAAAGCATTTGCCGGATAACCAGCGTGAGGTGTTGGAGATGCGTTACTATCAAGATCTTAGTTTTAAGGAAATCGCCGATATCACGGGGGTTAGCATCAATACGGCCTTAGGGCGTATGCGTTACGCTATATTGAATATGCGCCGTATGGCCGATGAGAACCGTATCGAGCTATCTATGGTGTAAAATAATTTTCTTTCCATGCAATAAGTCTTAGGTCCCTACGTTTTATTAGCAAACAAGATAAAAATAAAGGTGCCTATGAGGAAGCTTTCTACGCAATGCATGGATGATTTGGAGAAAAAAGTGAAAAGTGCCCCGGAGGCGAAAAGTTCGCCTCGGAAGCAAACGATGGATTTCTTGAAACAGTTTGCGAGGGCTTATCAAGCGGAACCGGCTGTACGTCCGGAGCTCTGCGGGTATGTGTTGAACTAAGAATTACGGAAAGAGAATCTATATTATTAGGTTCTCTTTCTTTTTTTGTGTACTTTTGTAAAAACAAAAGACAAGATTATGAAGCATTTGATAGCGCCTTCCCTGCTTTCCGCTAATTTTCTGGATTTGCGGAAGGAGGTGGAGATGATAAATAAAAGTGACGCCGATTGGTTGCATCTGGATATTATGGATGGGGTATTCGTGCCGAATATCTCGTTTGGTTTCCCGGTACTTAACGCATTAAAGCCTATATGCCAGAAGCCGATGGATGTGCACTTGATGATCGTGGAGCCCCAGAAGTTTATCCCTGAGGTCGCGGCTACGGGAGCCTATATGATGAACGTGCATTATGAGGCATGTACCCATTTGCATCGGACGGTAGCGGCTATTAAGGAAACGGGCATGAAAGCGGGTGTTACCTTGAATCCGCATACGCCCATCTGCTTATTGGAAGATATAATCCAAGATGTGGACATGGTTTTATTGATGTCCGTGAATCCGGGATTTGGTGGTCAACGCTTCATTGAGCATTCCGTAGATAAGGTGGCCCGTCTACGGGAAATGATAGACCGGAAGGGATTGAGTACTATGATCGAGGTAGATGGCGGGGTGAATTTAGAGACGGGAAAGCGTTTGGTTGACGCAGGTGCCGATGTATTAGTCGCCGGTAACTTCGTATTCAAATCTCCAGATCCGATACAAACAATTAAAGACTTGAAAGCTTTGTAGAACACATTAATATATCACAAAACCTAACTATCATGATTGAGGAAATACAAAAGCGGCCTTTTGTACGGCCGCTTTTTTTATGGATAACCGGAATTTTATGCTATGCGTTTTTACCTACCTCTTTGCTTTTATATGTTTTAGGGGTTTTATCTGCTCTGGTTTTTCTTTTTCTGGGGTTCTCGTGGGGGCGAGGGCATGCGGAGTTGCGATACGATTCCCGTTGGATATGGGGAGCTATAGTCTCTGTTTTGATTGTATGTTTGGCGGTTGAGGTCTGTTGGTATAGTGACCGGCGTATAGCGCTTGTAAATGAGCCTGCTTCTTCTTTAGATTTATTGGCTACCAAGGCTCAATATTCTTTGGTAAATACATTTGATCGTTTGCGTTTGTCTGATGAGGAGAAATCTATTTTGGCTACATTGACATTGGGATATAAGAAAGCGATGAGTCGGGAAACGAAAAGGCGCTTCTCTTTGGCGGGCGTGTCTCATATATTAGCGGTGAGCGGTTTTCATGTTGCCGTGATTTGTGGATTCTTATCTTTCTTTTGCTCGTTTATGCCAAAATGGGGGATAGGACGTTGGGTTCGTTATATCATTCTGGTGGGAAGTCTTTGGGGGTTTGTCTTTATCACAGGATTAGCGCCCTCGGCGGTACGGGCCGCCTTGATGCTGTCTTTATATTTAACAGGAAGGGCGCTTAGGCGTGTTACGGATGGATATAATACATTGGTCGCCGCCGCTTTCTGTATGCTGGCCTATAATCCGTATTATCTGTTTGATGTCGGTTTTCAGTTAAGCTATTTGGCCGTGTTTTTTATTTTATTCCTAGTGCCTCGTTTCAAGGAATGGATAGTGGTGAGAAATCCTTTGTTGGCCATGCCTTGGGAATGGATTACGGTGTCTATAGCTGCGCAGATAGGGACTGCTTTGCTCTGTTTTTATTATTTTGGACAATTTTCGACAGTTTTCTTGTTTACGAATCTACCGGTCACTCTCTTGGCTATGTTTTTGATTCCTTTTGCCTTTTTGTGGTTAGGCTATCCGGTAGATTTCTGTGGATATGACTGGATACAGAAGATCGTAGAAGGGCTGGTTCATGGCATGGTAAGGGTGGTGGACGTGTTTAGCGTTATGCCTTATGCGACGATTACGGGTCGTTTTAGCTTCTTTGAGATGCTAGGAGGTTATGGTTTTCTTGTTTTATGCTTGATATATATGAAGATACGGGAACCAAAAGTTTTGTTGGCCGCCTTAACCCTTTTGTTAATAATATCAGTAAAGATCCTTATTGAACTTTTTTTGATAGCCGGAAACTAAAAAAGTCGTACCTTTGGGGTGAAAACAAAAAGATTATATGATCACTAAAATCATTCAAGAAGAGAAGATTCAGAAAGCCAAAAAATACGTAGAGAAAGGCGAGAGTTTTGTTATCGTGACGCATGTCTCACCAGACGGCGACGCATTAGGTTCATCCCTTGGTTTATATCATTTCCTATCCGCTTACGGTAAGGATAATGTAGCGGTAGTGGTACCGAACGCATTTCCCTCTTTTTATAGATGGATGCCGGGCGCTAAGGATGTCGTGATACATGAGAAATATCCGGATTTCGCCGAGAAATTGATCAAGGAAGCGGATGTTATTTTCTGCCTCGATTTCAATGAACCCAAACGTATCGAGAAACTGGCTCCGGCGGTGATCGCCTCAGAAGGCCGCAAGGTGATGATTGATCATCATTTGAACCCCGCGGATTTTTGTCGTGTGACGATGTCGTATCCGGAGATGTCTTCTACCAGTGAGATGATCTTCCGTTTTATTTGTCGTATGGGGATGTTCGACTTATTGAATCGGGATGCCGCCGCTTGTATCTATACGGGTATGATGACGGATACGGGATCGTTCACCTATAATTCGAATAAACCGGAGATTTATACGATTGTCAGCGAATTGATCAAGAAGGGGATTGATAAGGATTTGATCTATCGTAAGGTGAATCAGGTCTATTCCGAGTGCCGTTTACGTATGATGGGATATGTGTTGTATGAGAAGATGAGGGTCTATCCGGAACAACAGGCGGCTCTTATCACATTATCGAAAGAGGAACTGGATCGTTTTCAGTACCAGACTGGAGATACGGAAGGTTTCGTGAACTTACCGTTAAGCATAGAGAACGTAAGCTTTAGTGTCTTTATTCGTGAGGACAGCGATTACATAAAGGTATCGCTTCGCTCCGTGGGCGATTTCCCTTGCAACCAGTTTGCCTCTACTTATTTCAACGGGGGTGGACATAAAAATGCGTCCGGAGGTGAGTTCTATGGCTCTTTATCTGAGGCCGTAGCCGTGTTTGAGAAAGGTTTACAGGAATTTAATCCTAATAAATCAGAAGATTTAGGCAAACATGCGTAAGGTTTGACGAAGATTATTTACATTTGCGATTCATTCAATTAAAGACTAACAAATGAAGAAAGGTTTTAATATCCTGTTGATTCTGTGTGCCGCATTAGTTGCTATCTCTTGTAGCAAGACAAAGTCGTACACGGATATGTTGAAAGATGAGAAAAAGGCAATCAATCGATTGATTGATGAGAATGATTTTGAGATTCTGAAAGATTTTCCGGAGGATAGTGTGTTTAAGGAAAATCAGTTTGTCGAATTGGAGAATGGTACATATCTGAATATAATTGAAAAGGGTACAAGCCAAAGAGCTGTTCAGTACAAGACAAAGATTCTATACAGATGTAATGTTTCCTATCCGATGGATTCTGCTTATATAAATAGTACTCCTTATTACATCCAGAACTATGGTCCCCATAGTAACGGAACTAGTCCTTGGGAGTTTACATATGGAGATTATGCCAGTCAAGCCAATCCGTATTTAGTGAGTGAAGGATTGCAAGAGCCTTTAAAGTACGTCGGAGATCGGGCTAAGGTAAAACTTATAGTCCCGTTTAAGCGAGGTACTTATAACGACCAATCAAACGGTGAGCCTGCTTATTACGAAATTCTAGAATATATATTTGAAGAAAACTTATGACACTAATTAAATCTATTTCCGGTATTCGCGGTACAATAGGCGGTAGCCCGGAAGACGGATTGAATCCGTTAGCTATTGTTAAGTTTGTAGCCGCTTATGCTACATTCATCCGAAAAAACACAAAAGTGGAGACCAATAAGATCGTTGTAGGGCGTGACGCACGTATCTCCGGTCCGATGGTAAAACAAGTCGTCCTAGGAACGCTTACCGGTATGGGATTTGATGTGGTGGATATCGATCTGGCCACGACCCCGACAACCGAGTTAGCCGTAGCTATGGAAGGGGCTTGCGGAGGTATTATCCTTACCGCCAGTCATAATCCGAAGCAATGGAATGCCTTGAAGCTTTTGAATGAGAGAGGTGAGTTCTTGAATGCCGCTGAAGGGGCTGAGGTATTACGCATAGCTGCCGCCGAGGACTTCGAGTTCGCCGACGTGGATCATTTGGGCAAGGTAATCCCGAATGCGACTTATAAGCAAAAACATATCGAGAGCGTCTTGAATCTGGATCTCGTGGACGTGGAGGCTATTAAGGCCGCTAACTTCCGTGTAGCTATCGATTGCGTGAACTCCGTAGGCGGTATCGTGATCCCGGATTTGTTATATGCGTTGGGTGTGAAGGAAATCTTTAAGCTGCATTGCGCCCCTCATGGAAACTTCTCTCATAATCCGGAACCCATTCCGGAAAACTTGACAGAGATCTCCGATTTGATGGGACATGCGAAAGCGGATGTCGGTTTCGTAGTAGATCCGGACGTAGACCGTTTGGCGATTATCTGCGAGAATGGCGAGATGTTCAACGAGGAATACACCTTGGTCGCTGTCAGTGATTACGTATTAAGCCATACTCCGGGTAATACGGTAAGTAACCTGAGCTCCAGCCGTGCGCTTCGTGACGTTACCCGTGCTCATGGCTGCGAATATAATGCCGCCGCTGTAGGTGAGGTAAATGTGGTTACCAAGATGAAGGCTACGAATGCAGTGATCGGTGGTGAGGGCAACGGTGGAGTGATCTATCCGGCCAGCCATTACGGACGCGACGCTTTGGTAGGTATCGCCTTGTTCCTGACTCATCTGGCAAAGAAGAAGATGAAGACAAGCGAGTTGAAGGCTTCTTATCCTCCGTATTTTATCTCCAAGCAAAAAGTCCAGTTAACGCCGGAGATCGACGTGGACGCTATCTTAGCGAAAGTAAAAGAGAAGTTCTCTCAATATGATATTACGGATATCGACGGCGTAAAGATCGATTTCCCGGATAAATGGGTTCATTTGCGTAAAAGCAATACGGAACCGATCATCCGTATCTACTCTGAGGCCCATACGATGGAGGAAGCCGAGGAATTAGGCGGTCAATTAATACAGATCATCAACGAGATGTGTAAATAACACCCTTTCGGGGCGTTTTAAAATATTGGGTTCAGTCTTCAGCCGAGGTAAGCTATTTATACTCTGTTGATTTGACTGAACCCTTTTCTTTTGGATAATTCTCGGTTCGTGTAATGAATAAACTAATAAAGGTAATCTTATTTCTAATTGTCGGGATGGTTCAAGCCTTCGCATGGGGAGGGCTGAGAGGGGACACGTTGGCCAAGGAGCTGGATGAAGCTGTCTTGAATAGATCTTTTTATCTTCAGCAACGGGAGCAACGGATCACGCAGCTAAAGGACATGTTTCTCTTGAGCAAGATATCGTTGTGGCAGGAATATGAGATCAACCACCAATTATACGAGGAATTCAAGAAAATACAACAAGACTCGGCCATCTATTACATAAAGCGGAATATGGAGATAGCGTCATTTATGAAGGATACGGCACGCATCTATACTTCCCGCTTACGGCTGGCTACGCTTTATGCTTTCTCCGGGATGTACCGTGAGTCGGAAAGTCTGTTGCGAAGCATAGACCGTGAATTGCTGTCTAAAGAGCAGAAACAGGATTTCTATGAGGCTTATTATTCGTTTTTCTCTTATTACAGTACGAATCTGGATTCTTTTGAATATAGGAAACAACTTGATTTATACAAGGATTCGTTATTGTCTGTCTTAGATACGGCCTCTTATCGGTATAAGATAAATCTGGCGCAGAAATATCTGGCTCACGGACAGGCGAGGTCTGCGGAGAAGGTGCCGTTACTTGTAATATACAGTTCCGCATGAATGAGATCTCTAAATTCTATCCTATCATTAATGCTTCCTATCAGACACGGGAAGCTCAGGGCAAAAGGCAATTGATGACTTATTTCTTGTTGATCAGCCTATTGACGCTCTTTCTGATCCTTTCTCTAGCCTATGTGTATAGGCAGATACGGAAGATCTCAGCGATACGAGAAGAGTTGGTTAATACCAATGCCTGTTTGGTAAAGTTGAATGGAGAGATAAGCGAGACGAATAATTTATTGCAAGAGCGAAATATACAGCTATCGGAGTCAAACCATATCAAAGAGGAATACATCGCTCATTTCCTCGATCTCTGCTCCACCTATATTAATAAACTGGAGGATTACCAGAAATCGCTACAGAAAAAGGCGATGAATAAACAGTTGGACGAGTTATTCAAGATGCTCCGTTCGACCCGTATGGTGGAGAATGAGGTGGAAGCGCTTTATGTTAACTTCGATCGAATCTTTCTTGGATTATATCCTACGTTTGTCAGGGACTTCAACGCTTTGTTGCAGCCCGAGGAACGTATCGTCTTGAAATCGGAGGATCTGTTGAATAAGGAACTTCGTATATTCGCCTTGATGCGGTTGGGAGTTACGGACAGCGTAAGGATAGCCGCTTTTCTTCGTTGTTCGTTGAGTACGATCTATAACTACCGGACCAAGGTACGTAATAAGGCGTTAGTGCATCGTGATGAGTTTGAAGGTTGGGTGATGAGGATCGGGGTTAATCGGAATCCGTTATAATCAATCTACATTTTTTAGGATAGTGATCTTTATTAACTGATTTGTATTTAATAGGATAGTGGATCGTACTGTCTACATTTTTATATCAATCTTCTTTTTGCTTCTTATTCCCGGATACATTCGCGGCATAACTTTTAAAAAGAGATGCCATGAAGATTAAATTAATGATTGCCGCCGTGATCGCCTGTTTGGTGTTCACGGGATTTACGAAAGAGAACGTATCCGATACGGTCGATCACAACGCATGGAAGACATCCGGCGTCGTGGTCATACAAAATGATGTCCTTACGTTGGCCGGTTCCAACGCCCGTGCTTTGTTGAACGATGGCAAAGGCTATACGAACTTCGAGTTAGATATGGATGTACGTACCACGACCGGTGGCAAAGGTTATATTGGTATCCATACGGACGCTACGGATCGTAAAGGATATCGTATCGCCTTGAACAACGATCGGGAAGATCCGGTTTGGTGGCGGATGACGGGTAGCTTGGTGTCGGTCCGGAACCTGACGAAGAGTTTCGTGAAAGAGAACGAATGGTTCAAGATGAATATCCGGGTAGAAGGACGGCTTGTCCGGGTGCGGATTAATGGTGAGACTGTCGTAGAATATATAGAGCCTTCCAAACCTTTCCGTTTGAAGGAGAACGCTAAAGCATTGTTATCCCAAGGTACTATCTCGCTGGTGGGTACGGGACGTGGAAATCTTCAGTTTAAGAATATCTCTTTAGAGGCGTTCAGCGCGAAAGGAATAGACATTCCCGCTCAATGGGGGAATGCCGTGGATGAGCAGACGGACGTGAGTGGGTAACAACCTTTTCGGAGGCGGCCCGCAACAGCTTTGACTATGTGTTTACCGATGCCATGACGTTTCTGGATCATAAGGGGCGGCGTACGCACCTATGGGTAAACAAGGAAGTGATTATCGATGATGAGCAAGCATATATGGATATGATGTTGGACCGTATCTGTTCTGTCTTGGAAGAGCCGGTCGATATGTACGTGAATTCCTGTTTCCTTCCCGATGCGATGAGTGACCGATATGATATGTTTTGGACAGAAGAGCGTATCGACCGTTTCGTGAATGCCTTGGCAAAAAGTGGAAAGGCTTTGGAGATAAACGAGCTTTATCATATTCCGAATAAAGCGATCATTCAGAAAGCGAAAGCCGCGGGTGTAAAGTTCACGTTCGGTTCCAACAATATCACGCCGGAGGTAGGAACGCTCGATTATTGTATCCGTATGAAAAAGGAATGCGGTTTGACGGCGCAAGATATGTATAAACCACACATTAATATATAAGATTAGTTTTAAGGTCTGAACAAACATTAGATTTAAGGTAGAGGTATTAGTGCTTTAGGCAAAGATTGTTAGGTTTCGAGGTAAGATACATATGGAGTTACAGTTATAATATAATAGGTCGATTACTATAGGACAAAACATCTTATTTACTATATATAAAGATAATCATATATAGTTACATTCCACAAACCACGACGTGAACTGTACAGACCACGACGTGAATTATACAAACCATGCTGTGGTCTGTACAGTTCACGTCGTGGTTTGTGGAATGTAACAGTATCTTACGAAGAATGAACAGGCTCTTGAATAACTATTCTAGCTGAAGTGTAGCGTTTTTATCCTATAGGAAAATAGCGGTGAATTCCTTTTCGAAATTCGGGGTGAATGCGCCTTTCCCCAGATTCTCTTTGATCTCCTCGATCGGCCAGAAACGTCCTCCGTCCAGTTCCTCGGGATCGGGGGTGATGGGGCCATCGTAAGTGGTCCGGAAGCTGTTTACCAATTCCTTCTCTATGGAAGACTCGAATATATAACGTTTGATGAAGACAGGCGTGAAATCGGTAATGCCCAATTCCTCACGAACCTCACGGCGCAGGGCCTCTTCCACGCTTTCTCCATAATCAATATGCCCACCTACGGCCGTGTCCCATTTTCCCGGTTGTATATCCTTGTTCATGGAACGTTTTTGTAGATATAGATCTCCATCCTTATTAAAGATATGTAAATGGATTACGGGATGTAGCAACTTACTTCCGCTATGACATTCCTTGCGAGTAGCCTTTCCGATCGTCTCACCTTCCTCGTTTACCAGAGGAAACCATTCTGTTCTCATATTTTAAATAGACTTTAATTTACTGATAACCGTACCTAACTCCTCATCCGTTAAATTATTTCCATACGTAGCGTAATCCAAGCGGAATGTACATCCATTCTTGTATTCAGAGCAACCATAAGCGGTTTTGCCCCGGAGGATAGAGCCTTTGTGACAGATGGGGCAAACGGGCTTATCTGTTGATGGAAGCTCCAATTCAGGAGTAGCCTCTGCTTTCTCTTTCTCTTTCTTGGCACGAGGCTTACGAGGTTTCTTTTCCTTTTTCTCCTTGGGTTCGTCTTTGGGAGTTTCTTTAGCTGCTTTAGACGTATCCTCAATCGTAATCGTTCGCCGGGTTTGGTCGGAAAGGACGTTTATGACGACCTCGTTTACCATTTGCTTCAACTCATCAAGGAAAGTACGGGCCTCATAAGTTCCCCGCTCGATCTGGCGAAGCTTCTTCTCCCAAAGACCCGTCAACTCTGCGCTTTTCAGCAGTTCCTCATGGATCGTGCCGATCAATTCCGCGCCGGTAGCGGTGGGATAAAGATTCTTACGTTCCTTTCGTATATAATTACGCTTAAATAAAGTCTCGATGATCGCCGCACGGGTAGAAGGACGGCCGATGCCGTTTTCCTTTAAGGCATCCCGCAGCTCGTCATTATCCACTAATTTACCGGCGGTTTCCATCGCCCGCAATAAAGTAGCTTCTGTATAAGGTTTCGGAGGCTGGGTCCAAGTCTCTTTCAAGATCGGTTTATGCGGGCCGCTTTCTCCTTTCACGAAATCGGGCAATACGCCTTCTTCCTCGGTAGGTTCAGCCTCCGGATCTTTCTGCTCGGCTCCGAATACGACACGCCAACCCGGTTTGAGGATTTGCTTTCCAGTCACCTTGAATTCCACCTTATCCACTTGACCCAAGACCGTAGTGGTCGATATCTCGCAATCCGGATAAAAGGCGGCGATAAAACGACGGGCTACCAAATCGTACACCTTCCGTTCCGTATCCGTAAGATTGCGGGCGGGGACTCCGGTAGGGATGATCGCATGGTGATCGGTAACCTTCGAGTTATCAAACACTTTCTTGCTCTTCGGCAATTTCTGATTCATCAAAGGAGCGGTAAGCTCCGTATAATCCACCAACCCTTTCAAGGTATTGGGAACTTTCGGATAGATATCATCACTAAGGAAAGTCGTGTCTACACGTGGGTAGGTTGTCACCTTCTTCTCGTAGAGCGATTGGATCAACTTTAGCGTATCGTCCGCCGTAAACGCGAATTTCTTATTACATTCCACCTGCAACGAGGTCAAGTCGAATAGGCGGGGGGCGAATTCCTTCCCTTTCTTCTCGGTGATACTGGTAACAGTAAAATCCTGTTCCTTTACCTTCTCCAGAAAAGCCTCGCCTTCCTCTTTCTTCGTGAACTTACCTTTCGTGGCGGAGAAAGTCGTATTCCTGTAAATGGTCTTTAATTCCCAATAGGGTTCCGGCTTGAAATTGTCGATCTCGGCTTGCCGGTTTACGATCAAGGCGAGCGTTGGGGTTTGCACACGGCCGATCGATAATACCTGCCGGTTCTGCCCGTAGCGCAAGGTATAAAGGCGGGTGGCGTTCATCCCCAGCAACCAGTCGCCGATGGCACGGGATAGCCCGGCCTCATATAACTTATTGAATTCCGTCTGTTCTTTGAGTTTTTGGAAACCTTCCCGGATCGCCTCCTCCGTAAGCGAGGAGATCCAAAGGCGGTAGACCGGGCATTTACAACCTGCCTTTTGCATGACCCAGCGTTGGATCAGCTCTCCCTCTTGGCCGGCATCACCGCAGTTAATGACCATCTCGGCATTTTGCATCAGGCTCTCGATTACCTTGAATTGTTGCTCATACGTAGGATTCTCGATTAGTTTGATACCGAACCGGGGAGGGATCATAGGTAGCGACCCCAGACTCCAGCGTTTCCAGTTCTCCGCGTATTCATGCGGTTCTTTCAGGGTACACAAATGCCCGAATGTCCAAGTTACCTGATATCCGTTTCCTTCGATATACCCATTCATTCGTTGGGTTGCCCCTAATACTTCCGCGATTTCCCGGGCCACACTCGGCTTTTCGGCGATACAAACTTTCATCAATACATCATCCTTTCTTAAATGAACAGACAAAAATACATGATTATTTCCGAATGAGCAAAGATGTTTGTTATTGCGAGTTTATAAAGCTGTATGATGGAGTCGCTGATTTTGGTTCAATTTGTTTTTACTTTTGGGTATTTTGCATATATTTGAACCTATGTAATCGAAGTGGGAGATTAAGTCGAATGGCAGACATTGATTCAGAGAAAGAAAGAAGACTTGTGGCAGACTTGCTAGAAGGGGACGAGTCGGCCTTTTGTGAATTATATGCCCTGTATAAGGACCGCTTGATGTGGTTTTCCTTGAAATTCCTTAAATCCCGGGATATGGCGGAAGATGTTTTTCAGGATGCTTTCGCCTCTATTTGGCAGAATCGCCGTTTCTTGAACCCGAATGTACCTTTTGGCCCGTATGTGTATACGATCGTGAAAAATCGGATCTTAAACCTGTTGGCGGGACTGGATCGTGAGTTGGAGCTGAGGGATAAGATACGGTCCGCCTCATTGGATAGCACGAACGAGACGGAGGACTCGGTATTGGATACGGATTTAAACGCATTGTTGGATAAGGCGCTTGAAACGTTGACCCCACAACAAAAAAGGGTTTTTGATATGAGCCGTAAAGATATGAAATCCCATAAGGAGATAGCCGACAGTTTGGGTATCTCGGTATATACGGTACAACAACATATCTCTACGGCCTTGAAAGTGATCCGGGCGTTTCTGGCTAAATATGCGGAGACTTATATGACGCTACTGCTCTAAACACACACCTCCCTTTATTCATATTCCCGATAGGCACCGAACCGGGCTAAGCGATCCTCGCCGAGTTGTTCCGGTACAGGTTGAGGGGAGAGGCCCAAGCCTTCGTTGATCTGTTCCCAAAGTCCCGTACGGGTGTAAGTTTGATGCACTTTCTGGAAACGGGTGGATAGTAATAAATCCTTGGCTTCTTGATATTGCTTCTTATCAATCAGTAGCTGTACCTTTCGCTCGACCACCCATTCATCAGAGGACGCGTTTATCTTATCCAACCATTTTTCCCGTTCCGGTAAAGCCTCTGTTCCAAACTTCTTTAATACTTTATCCCGCTCGATAACCAACTGGGGATGTAGGTTCAACCACGAGGTCTCGGGGATAGCGGCGTAAGTATCTCTCGCCTTTTCCCACGCCTGCCGACGAACATATAGCCTTGCCAATAAAGCTTTCGCCAGATCGATATCCGGGATGGATAGTTGTTCGATCGCCTCCTCTACACGTTCTCTTCCAGCCAACCAAGTCCCATAGTGGAATTGCCAATAATCCCGTTCCGGCCGGGGAGATATTTGGATCGCCCAACGAAAAGCATCGTCCAGATCTTCCATGCCGGATGGAGCCCACTGCCCGTCTTCCGGATAGGGGGCGGCGGGAAGCGTGGACTTGTTCTTGTAGGCATCGGCTAAGGCGATCCAGATGGAAGATTCATTCTTCCGGGCCCAGTCGAATAGCGGGATGCGATCGATCGGGCGAAGCCTTAATGCCGGAACCTTTAAGGAATAGATATCCAAAGGATGATCTGTCGGTATCCAATATTCTACGTGATTCTTTTTCTCGCCGGGACGCAATTCGAGCTTGATGGACTGGTCGCTGATCGGGCCACCTTGGATTTCTACGTAAGGCTGCCGGTCGTGGGTACTGAGCATGGACCATTCTTTGTCGCCGGCTACGCCATAACTCCATAATTTGATACCGGGCGTACTGGATTCGTCGGCGATATGATAGAGCCCGCTACCCAAGGAGGGAGTGTAGGCCCCGAAAGCATTCACGTCTTTCGTTTTCCAGAAGTAGCCGGTCATCTCTTTGATATCCCGTTCATGATGGGTTCCTTCGGTTTTCCAGTCGATCGTGTCCAACGTGGAGGCATGGGATAATACGGTCCCGTTCGGGAAATCGTATTGGGTATCCGGTGCGCAAGGAAGGGCGGCGTTGGACCATGACATCCATGGATAGGCTTGCTTTCCCGGGTTGTAGTAAACAACCCTTTGTGTAAGGCACTCGTCCTTATCTCCTAAGGAATATTCTACGGACCATTGCATACCGTAATGAGATTCCCGTTCTCCGCATGTTACATATGTGCGGTCTCCCGTATGATCGATCTGATAAAGCACCGGCTCATTTTGCGTGGGAGAGTGGGAGATCGGGAAACTGACCTCGATCCCCCCGGCCACGAAATAGAAGCGGGGTAATATCCGTGTGTATTTGATTACGTCCGGTCTGTACAAGACCTCCTTGCCGCTCTCCTTGTGAGTGAGGGATATTACTTTCCCGCAAAGATCGGGGCAGATGATAGCCTTGACTTTCTCGTTCTCTAGCGAGATCATCCGGTACCTTTTAGGCACCGGACGATTTGAGGTCTCGCTATAACTCATATAGGGGTATACGCCATTCGGGTCCAAGGCGGTCGGTAGCGGGCCGGTGGGCGTCAATACGTGCGTCAGCTGTATCTGGTCGAACTCCTCGCAAACAACACCTGTTGTCTGCGAGAAGGCCGGCCCTGCGGCTACGCTTGCCATGAGTGATAGGATTAAACGATATGCTTTCATGTCTTTCCTGCTATATAAGCCCATTATTTCGCCAAAAGATCGGACAGTTGACGGATGATGAGGTTACCCTTACGTACATCCGCCGAGATCTTGTTCTCATCGAACTCTTTCTCTTTCGGGGAGATAGACAAATGTTGGTCTAGCTGCTTCAATAAGCCTTGAGCTTGAGCGTTACCCGATTGGGCGGTCAGTTCCCGTAAGATACGGACCTTCTCGAAATCCACGATACCTTCTCTCATTTTCTCGAAGCGGATGCAACTTTTGCCTCCCGGATATACCATGTAGCAATCGCCTGCTGCCCAAGAGCCATGACGTGCGTCGCGATCGGCATCTTCCGGCCAAGCGTCGTAAGCCCATCGCAAGAAGCCGTCGTACCCATACGCCATTACATACCAACTGATCCAACGTCCCTCGATAGGAGGTGAGAACACGAAGTTGTTCGGGATCGGCGGGTTACAGCATACGTATACGGTGGACGTGCGTCCGGTGGCGGCCCGTGCCTTTTGCTCGGCGATGGTAGGTTCCTCTCCGTAAAGGAAAGAATAATCGTCCAGCAGTCCGTCCAATTCCTTATGCCAATTGCCGGCGTAAGTGATCTTCCAGCATTTATCATGGTTGCGCACGACATTGATAGCCGCTAAGGTCTCTTCCATCGGATTCTCGTTGATTCCGATATAGGTGATGTCCAACCAGCTTTTAGCTTCCAGATGGAACTTGAAATCCGTGAGGAAGATATTCCACATCTTCTTGAATTCCTCCGAGCTTGGCGCCCAGTTGATATAAGAATAATCGCCCGTAGCCTCGTCCTTATAGCGGTGACGGAATCCCCAAGGAATCGGGGTATAGAGGGTGATTGCCTCGTTGATGCCACATTCCATCGCTAATTCTACGTACTCGTCGAAGATCTTGTAGTCGAAGGCCCATGTGCCGTCTGCTTTCTTGATCCACTCGATCATACCCCCCTCGATCATATAGGAGTTATCGGACCAAGGAGAATGTACTCCATAAGTCGTGATGTAGGTACCACCCGCATCGGCATAATGCTTCAAATGCTGCTTGAGAAGCATCTTATGTTCTGGTGACCACGGTTCCACGTGATTGTACCATGCCACGGCCCACGGGTTCTGCCATAGGTCCAGACGGTATTTCCAGTCTTTCGGATAGGGGAGCAACTGGTTTTGCACCACGATCTCCAGATTCAAGAATTGAGGAGCCTTGCCTTTCGCCCGCACCTCCACCTGTCCTTTATACGTACCGGGAGCGGTTCCTCTCGGCACATCCACCATCATCCATACCGGACGGGTGGTTTGGGAAGGGAGATCGAAGCGGTCCAGCGTCTCGAAACGGTCTGGCATCAAGAAGCCGGATTTGTAGGGAGATTCCCCGCAGATGGCTTTTTTCTCGGCATACGGATAATTGGACAATACGTAACGCACCAACTCGAAGGTAATCCGGTCTTTTGGGATGATGTTTCCCTCGGCGCTCCTCAAGTCCTGCGTAGAGACACGTACTTGTTCCAACGCTTCTGACGACCATACCAATATCTGGGCATTCGCTCTTTCCCCCCTCCAAACGGTCGTAGAGTAGGAAGATGATAAATCGTTGTCATGGTTTACGGGTACTTCCTTCCGGAAATAAAGCCGGTCGGTCGATCCGAAGGCGGAATGGATACCCGCCTGATTGCTCCAAGCGGGTTCATTCACGCAAAAATCAAATGTTAACTCCGGGTCATAGTGGTGACTCCGTACAGGGACAAACGTGGAATCCATCTGCCCCGGATACACTTGGCCTAGACTGATATGAGAATAAATAAAAAAACTAGCTACCGCTAAAAAGTATTTCTTCATGCTATAAAAATTTAAGATAATTCATATTTAAATGGGATTCCCCTCCCGGATAGGTAGGTCCTACCTATACGAGAAGGTAGGGCCTACCCTCATATATATAGTCGCTTATTCTTGGAAAAACCCTTACCAGCCCGGATTCTGTTCCAAGGTTCCTTTCGACAATTGTACCTGTTGCAAAGGTATCGGTGACAGCCAATGCTTCGGTGTCTGGAACTTGCGGGCGGATGCGGGTTGGGCGATGATAAAGCCATCGCTATCCACCTGTATATCCTGCCCGATCACCAACTCCGGGAATTTCTGTTGATACTCCGTACCCACGAATTTCACGCCACGGATCGCAAGGGGAAGAACCGTTTCCGCCGTGCCCCAACGACGTAGGTCGTCCCGGCGGTATCCTTCGAATGCCAGTTCCACGGTTCTCTCACGCCGGATCTCTTCCAGCATATTCAGTCCGTTGGCGGAGACGAAAGCGTTGGTTAGGTGAGGCATATTCGCCCGGTTTCTCAGATCATTGATGGTGATGTCTAACTGATCGTCCGTGATTTGTCCGTTCTTCTCGTATAAAGCCTCGGCGAGGATCAGCAGGACTTCGGCGTAACGAAACTCCTTGAAGTCGTATTCGCCGATGAATTGAGCGGCATCCAATGTCTCATCCAAGAACTTACGGATCATATAGCCTGTGCGTGTAGCGCTATTCCCTACAAATCCCGGATAGGTAGGTGTCCAGAGACCTCCCTCGAAAAAGACCTCGCTACCGGGAACGATAAACGTCTGCTCCATACGGGAGTCCCGGTTCTCGAATTCACTCGTCTGGTATTGGAATCCCTTAAATAAAGGAGATTTATCGATGGGCAGACCATCGTTACATAAATACATATCCGCAAGGTTTTTTGTAGGAACCATGGCACCGAACCAAAGTTCCCGTGTCCAGTTATGGGTCACTCTCAATTTATAATAACGCCTTGCCAATAAGACCTCCTTGCTATCATCCCCCTCTAAGATATGTAGATATTTATAGCTTTCCTTCCCTTTATCCCGGAACAAGGCGTATTCCTTGGAATCCACTAAGGCTTGGGCGGCATCGATGGCCGATTGGATATACATATCGGCGTTGGAGCCTTGATGGTATTTCTCCCAAGTTCCCTCGTACAAGGATACGCGGGCTTTTAACGCTAAGGCGGCCCCTTGCGTGGTACGGCCCAATTCCTCGGTAGTCAACTGGCTTTGCTTGGGAAGCAAAGGAATCGCCTTATCGAGATCGTCGATGATAAAATCAATGATCTCCTGCTGGGAGGAGCGAGGCGTGTAAAGCTGTTCCGAGGAGGTATTCAAGGGAATCTCTATCTTGGGAACCCCTCCGTAGAACTTGACCAGTTTCCAGTAGTTGTAGGCCCGGAAGAAATGGGCCTCGGCTTTCCAGCGTCCGATCTCGTCATCGGTCAATCCAGACTCCTCCGCTTTCTTGAGCAGATAGGAAGTGGATTGGATGAATTTCCAAGGCTCATCCCAATCATCCGAATTGACCGGTGCTAAATAAGAACCATCGCTTACGTCGTCCGCCCCCGAACCGAAAGCGATATCCGAGTTCTTATCTATATATTGGGAGGCCTCCATCAGGCTGAAGTAGAAATCATTGGCGGCCAACTCGAAATCGGAAGGCTTTTGCCAAAATACGGCGTCGGACACTTGATCCATAGGTGTCATATCCAAGTCGCAACTAGATAGCCCGAGTGTGGCCGATAGCGCTATAATTATATTAAATCGTCTCATACTGCTAATTTGTTTTTTCGTGGAACCTTAGAAAGTTAAGTCAATACCGAAAGAATAATAACGTTGGAACGGATAATTGAATCCGGCTTTGTCCGACTCGGGGTCCCATCCTCCTTTTACGTTATGTATCTCGAATATATCCTGTCCGCTTACGTAAAAGCGTGTCCGTTCGATGCCTAGTTTCTGTAACGCGCCTTTGGGGAGCGTGTAGCCTATCTGGATATTCTTTAGGCGAATGTAGGCGGCGTTGATCTTTTGCAGGGTGGATGCCTGATAATTCCAATGCCGGATCTCTCCATGCGTCAAGCGGGGATAATAGGCGTCCGGGCGATCCTCGTTCCATGTCTGGCCGTAGTAGAACTGGGGCGGGTATCTCCACCAGTCGCTCCAAGGCATGGCGAAGTCTCCTTCACGGAACAAGGTGCGCTTGGCAACTCCTTGGAAGAATACGCTGATATCGAAGTTGTTCCATTTAGCGCCCAGATTCAATCCGAAGGAATAGCGGGGAGTGGTGGAGCCAACGTATTCGGCGTCGTCGTCATCCCCATCTTTATCACCGTAGGTGGAGATCTTACCGTCGCCGTTCAAATCCTTGAACTTCGCGTCTCCGATGCCGATATTGGAAGGTACGCCCTCTAGTTTCTTATAAGCGTCGAGATCCGCTTGGTCCTTGATCACGCCATCGTATACGTAAGCGAAATAGGAATTCATGGGATAACCTTCCCGGGTCTCGTTCAATCCTAGTTTATAGGTATCGGCACCTCCGTATTCAACTAATTTGTTCACGGCGTCGGTCAACTGGAATTGGGCAGAGTATTCAACGTTGCCGATCTTGTCGGTCCAGTTCAATGTCAACTCGAAGCCGTTCGTGCGTAATTTACCCGAGTTCGAGTAGGGTGCCTCCGCGCCTAACATGCTGGGATAAGTTACCGGAATTAACATATTATTATTCATTTTTACGAAATAATCAAACGAGAAGCCGAGGCGGGAATCAAGGAAAGCGGCATCGACACCCACGTTGACATTCTCCAGAATTTCCCATGTCCGGTCTACCCCGGCCAATACGTCTAAGCCCATGGCTTGGCTTTGGGAACCGTTTCCGAACGGATAGATTAATTTAGTTCCCCAGCCATCGTCCCTAAACTTTAGCAACTGGATATAGTCATACAGGCGGATACCTTCTTGGTTTCCGGTCTGTCCGTATGATGCTCTTAACTTCAGCTCATTGAATACCTTGGAGTTTTTCAAGAAGTTTTCTTGCGAGATACGCCAGCTGGCGGAGACTCCGGGAAACATTCTCCACCTGTTGCCGGGGGCGAAACGGGAACTACCGTCATAACGGAAGTTTGTCTCCAGAATGTACTTGTTCTTAAAGCTGTAGCCTAGGCGGGCGAAGGTAGAGCCGGTAGCCCAATGCTCGGCTTTGGCGTCGTTCTTCATATTTCCCGTGCCTCCGAGGTTAAGCTCCCACAGCTCATCCGAGATGAAGTTATCACGGCGTGCCATGAACATGCGGACTTCCTCCGTCTCGTAGGCCATACCTAACATGGCGTCCAGATGGTGGTCCGGGCCGAAGTTCTTATCGTAATTCAAGTAGGCCGTGTAATTTTGGTAAACGGTCTCTTCTGTCGTGCGATCCACGGCAGACTGCTCCGGACTTCCCGCTCCGGTGTAGTAGGTGATATTATTGTCCCATGTATAAAGAGGGATCGCTTTCGCTATATCCTCATTGTTCTTGTTCTTATAATTAACACCGGCTTGGGCGGTTAAGGTCAGTCCGTCGATAATGTTGGCGATTAACCTGAAATTACCATTCATCTCCCGGGTCTTGAACGTGGCGGTCTCGCTCTCTTTGGCCAACGCTACGGCATTGCTCCAGCCTCCTTGGGTGAAGAAGTTACCATCGGCATTATAGACCGGGTGGTTAGGCATATCCAGAATCGCCTCACCGATTACCCACGCTCCGTTGCTGCCTACATCGGTACGTTTATTATTGTCCAAGGCTACTTTGGTTTCCAGCTTTAACCAATCCGTGATCCTATAATCGTAGTTCATACGTAGATTATACTTGGTGTTATTGTCGTCGGCATATTTTACGACTCCGAATTGCTTGCTATAACCGGCGGATAAATAATAATTGGATTTCTCGCCGCCACCGGAGATAGTGAGATTGTGCTTATGCTGAACGCCGTTGTTCAACAGCTCGTCCATCCAGTCCGTGTTCGTAAAGAACAATTTCCATCCTCCATACAACGGGTGATCGATCGGATTCGGGTCGTTGGACAAGATCCTATCCAGAAGCTCTTGCGTATACATAGGGGCGGAGCCGTTATGGATATTGGCCTCGTTGTCCATGATCGCCATCTCATAATTGGTTGGCGCTTTCATCATACCGGTCATCTTGGAGATCGACAAGTTTCCATTGTAAGTGATCTTAGGTGCGCCGGTCGCTCCCTTCTTAGTCGTAATCAAGACAACGCCGCCTGCGGCCCGTGCTCCGTAAATAGAGGCGGAGGCATCTTTTAAGACGGAGATGGCATCGATATCCTGCGGATTGATCATATTGATATCACCGGGAATACCATCTACTAAAACCAGCGGGGCATTGTCTCCGTTAGCGGATGAGACTCCACGTATGTTCATCTTAAAGTCCTCGTTACCCGGTTGGCCGGAGCTTCGTTGGATAACCATTCCCGGTATTTCTCCCTGCAAGGCGGATAGCACGTTGGTCACGGGCTTAGATTCGATAACCTCGGAGGTGACTTTCGAGATCGCTCCGGAAAGATTGCTTCGTTTCTGTGTTCCGTAACCAATCACGACTACCTCATCAAGCTTCAGGGCGTCTTCCTTTAGCTGGATATTAAGGGTCTTGTTGTTGCCTACGGCCACTTCTTCCGATAAATAGCCGATGTAAGATATGAGCAGGATCGATTTACCGTTCGCCTCGATGCTATACTCACCGTTCAGGTCGGTAACTGTCCCTTTGGACGTACCTTTTACCACGACGTTCGCCCCGATGATCGGTTCGCCCCGTTCATCTGTAATGATACCGGTCACTTTCCGGTCTTGCGTCACTGGAACGGAGGCGTTGCCTGCGTTTCCGAGACTGACGGCTATCGTGTTATTCTCTCGCTTAAAATAAAGATTGGCTTGCCGGGTGATCTCGTTCAATACGCTGTTGATGGGAGCGTTTTTGAACTTTAGGTTAACTTGTACGTTCCGGTTCGCGATGGCTTCTCCATAGAAAAACTTTAATCCTGTCTGCTTCGACAAATCATCGAAGACTTTTTGTATGGGTTGGTTTTTTACTTGAATCGTTATTCTTTCTTTTTGATTTTCTTGGGCTTGCAGAGGCTTAGGGGAGCTTAACGCTAAAAAAACTAAAATAATAGAACAACACATCCAATTATACCTAGTAATAGTTGGAAAGTTCATAATTTTGTATGTTTAAAGGTTGTTTTTATACACTTTTAAAAACAGTCCGATTTATGTAATCTCCAAGGGGGTCCAATCCAAGGGTGTACATATCGGGAAAGATAAAGGGAGATCGAAGGTCAGAGGTCGGTTTCCCTTTTTTATGTGGCTAAGCTTATGTCGTATCTTTCATGGGCAAATCGATTTTAAGGTTAATGACTCGTTTTATATAACACGATCCGGCTTTCTTCTTTCCGGTATCGGATGCCGGTTGAATATTGAATTGCGTTCAGTACGGCTTCCAGACTTTTATTGTCGTGCTCGCCATAGATGTAATCGTCGAATACGACATTCGGATCGAGTACGATCTCTTGATTATACATCCGCTCCAAATCGTGTATAACGCTACTGATAGGTGTTCGGTTGAAATAAAGGCCACCTTGCAGCCAAGCCGTTACTTTTTGGGCGTCCTCGTTCTTTTTAAGGATCTCTCCATTCGCGTTATTCACGATTACTTGCTCGTTCGGTAATAGACGCATTACGCTTTCGGGCATATCCACCTCAACTTTTCCGGTCCGAACGCTGACGGCTATCAACTCATCCTCTTGATAGGCTTTTACGTTGAAAGAGGTTCCGAGTACTTTTACGTCGGCTTGTCGGGTACGGACGATGAAGGGCTTGCCCTCGTCTCTCATGACATTGAAAAAAGCTTCTCCTTCCATTTCTACCAAACGGATGTCAGAGGTAAATTCCGTTGGGTATCGCATGACGGTACCGGCGTTTAGATGAACGACCGTACCATCGGGAAGGGTGACTTGCTTATGTTCGCCATGATTGACGCTTATTTCCGTTAGGAGATGGTCGCTGGCAGATGCATGCTGCTTCGCTGAATGATTTAGGTATAGTTTCGCTCCGAATCCGATGGAAACGATAATCGCTATGCTCGCCGCATACTTGATGAAAGTGGATAGGGAGATTCTTCTTTCTCTTTTACGTGTCTTATCCAACAGGTCTTGCGCCTCCTTTTTATAAAGCAGATGATTATGGGAATCGGATTGAGGTAAGTCCTGCGCTTCGCTCCAGACCCGGTCCATTTCGCTTTCTAATTCTGCTCGCTCCGTTATGGATGAGGCTAACTTCCGCAAGGTCTCTATATCGTTCCGTGTATAGAGTCCATTTACGTATCGGATTAATAAATCGCTTATATGTTTGTTTTCTTCTTCCATTATTTCTCGTGCTATATTAATAGTACAAAGAAGTCCGGGAAAACTGGGATATCATTAACTTTTATTAGTATATGATTTTAGTATCTTCGCGAAACGATATGTGATGCTAAATGAAAGAGAGACAAATTATAAAGTCGTTGAAAGAAGGAGATAGGGAGGCTTTTTCGATGTTGTATAAACAATATTGGGAAAAGGTTTATCATTTCTGCGGGCTTTATTTGAATAATCGGGATGTGGCCGAGGATGTGGTACAAGAGGTGTTTATCAAGGTCTGGGAGTCGAGGGAATTCATCCGGGAGGATGATAACTTCAAGGGGCTTCTGTTTGTCATCACCCGTAACTTGATCTTTAATCAGCACCGGAAGAACGTGAACGAGGACTTTTATAAAATGACGGTCTTGTCCGCTATGGAGACCTCCTACGACTTAGAGGAAGAGATCACCGCCTATAACTTGGGGGAGTATATCGATCATTTGATAGAGGAATTGCCGGAAAGACGCCGGGTTATCTTTAATCTAAGCCGGAAGGAGCATAAAAGCTATAAAGAGATAGCCTTCCAACTCAATATTTCCGAGAAGACCGTTGAGAACCAAATCAGCGAAGCCTTGAAGTTCTTGAAGAAAAATATCATGTTACTTATCTGGTTTATCTAGCGCTTTCCTAGGTCACGTATTTATAGAGTCCGGAAGTGCCACTTTCGTCCTAAGTTTTAGTTTTGCTCGTCTTCTTTTTCAGGCAGCACATAAATCCTGTGTGTTCGATATCCTACGCTGGCTATTACGTTATCCTTGATAAATTGCTTGATATCCTCGCTCGCACGGTAGCGGGTACAATTGTTCAAGCCGGCGTAATCGGTGAGATTTATATATGAGTTTCTTTCTAGATAAGATAACATCTTAGCCTTTCTTCCCTCGATTCCCGTTTTGGGCAGATTTTCCCGTTTAACCAAGATGGGGGCGTTCTTTTTTACCATCTCCTTCAGTCGGGGAGAGCAGCGGAAGTTAACGCCGTGTATGCTAGCGCTTGATTTAGTATTTCCTTTCTGGTCCGTTACTTCTTTGCTTTTTACCGATGGCGAGAAATGTCCCAATCCTTCCAGTTCCACGCTGTACCCATAGGATAATTCCCTGCCGATATAGGAAGTAAGCGCCTCCAATACACCTTTTATGTCGGCGGAGGTGACGGATGAGCATTCGGAAATATACTCACATATATCGTTCATGCGTTTGGTATCTCTGGTGATGACTCGTGCGCAGGATGTTGGCCCGCGTTGTTCATTGCCCGGTGTATTATAAATACTGACTTGGATGCCACTTCTTGGTTTACCCATGATTTTCTCGTTATTTAAATGGATAATGTATAGGATGCCTCGGAGATTTAACGTTTATCTCTTTGGCGTTTCTATTTGATGAAATCGGTTGCCGACGCCCTCGGCAATGCTGCTGACGCTGTCGGAAATATTGCTGACGGCGTCGGAAATACTGCCGACACCGTCGGCAACCAATTTCATTGAATACAAAGGACGGAAATATAAGGATGGAAAGCAAGGAAGATACTGATAAAATACAATTTCGTAAAGATAATTTTAAAGAGTACCTATAAGTAATGGACATTTAATTGTACTTGAGGCTTTAGGCATGATTATTTTTCAATCGTATTTGGGTATCTTATCTGAATTTGATTAACCTAAGCGAATTTTTTTATCTTCCAATAGGGGGGAGGGAGTCGTGGCGTGTATTTATAAATAGAACAAGAATAATAAACATGAGCGAAGATACGAGAACGATATTGAAGAAGTTGATGCGAGATGCTCTGGATGAGAAAGATCGGCAACGTTTGCTGTGTGACCCAAAAGTGGAAGAGCGTATGCGTTCCCAATGGGACGAGGCTGCGGATCGCGTGAATCCCGTGGTGGGGAATCGCATGTGGGAACGAATCATAGCCCGGACAATGGCGACAAACGGTGTCCGTAAACTCTGGGTCTATAAGATTACGGCGATAGCCGCCTCCATATTGCTACTTTTAGGTGTAGGAAGCGTAGTTTATTGGTCTCATACGAAAGAAGATCAATATATATATGTAATGGCCTCCGGTGTCCGTTGCATAGAGTCGGTTTCCTTATCGGACGGCACGACCGTGAGAATGGGGCCGAATAGCCAATTGATCTACCCAAAGAGTTTTGATGGCAAGACCCGTGATGTGGAATTAAAAGGGCAAGCCTTCTTCGACGTAGCGAAAGATCGGGAAAGACCATTTACCGTGCATACCAAGAACATGGATGTAACGGCCTTGGGCACGGCCTTCGAGGTTTTCAATTATGATTCCGAGAGCAAGTTGGAGACGATCCTGTTAAACGGTAAGGTGAAGATTGGCTTGGGAGGTCCCAATGTGAAGAACAGGCGTGAGGTGATATTGAACCCGAACGAGATGTTGGTTTTCGACAAACAAGCGAATACCGTTAGAGTTAAGACGGTTAATGCCGAGGAGTATTCGGGTTGGCGTAACGGTGTCCTCAGTTTTGAGAACGAACGCTTGAGCATGATCCTTACCCGTCTGGAGCCTTGGTTCGGGCGGAAGATAAAGTGCCCGAAGGAGATAGCGGAGAAATATCGGTTTACGTTTAAGGTACGGGATGAGTCCTTGGAGCGAATCCTGTTTATGCTGAGCAATACGTCGCCCATTAAATACAGAGAGAAAGACAATGAATATGAACTATATATAAAGGGAGATAAATGAGTGTCTAACGTTAAATTCTAGGAGATATGCTTGTTAACAGTTCTTGAGTCTAATAAAAAACAGGAGGAAAAACTAGGTTTCTCCTCCTGATCAAATGTTCTTGACGGCAGGCGTTAGGAGTTGAGAGGCCGACACACCTGCTAATTTATTCATCAGAAACATTACAAAGTTATGAAAAAAATCAGAAAAGTAAACCGAGTCATGAAGATAAGTGCGTTGTTATCCTTGGCTTTCGCATGCACTGTATCCGCTTCTACCTATGGACAGAATTATAAGCTTTCCATGAATAAACAGGATTGCAGTATATCGGAAGTGCTAAAAGAAATAGAGAAAAATAGTGAGTACACGTTCTTCTTGAATGATAATCAAGTAAATGTAAATAGGAAAACGAGTGTAAAAGCAAATAATGCTTCGTTAGAGGAGGTCTTAGAGCAAGCCTTGAAAAATACGGGATACCAATATGAGATTGTAGACCGGCAGATTATAATTAAGTCAAAGAGTGTTTCAAGTGTCTCACATCCGAATGCCTTATTCCAGTCTTCGCCACGAAAGATTACCGGGCAAGTAAAAGATGCCTTGGGAGAACCCATTATCGGGGCGAATGTTGTCGTTAAAGGCACTACGAACGGAACGATTACGGATATCGATGGAAACTTCAGTCTGGAAGTACCGGACAATGCGATCTTGGTAGTTTCTTATATCGGTTATACGGATCGTACGGTCGAGGTTGGTAATTCTTCGAAAGTAATGGTTAGCCTGTCCGAGGATACCCAGAAGTTGGATGAGGTTGTGGTCGTAGGTTACGGAACGCAGAAGAAAGTGAATTTAACAGGAGCGATCTCCTCTTTGGATGCGGAGACGTTGGAGAATCGCCCGATCACCAACTCGACCCAAGCGTTGCAAGGTACGCAAGGTGTTTACGTAAATCAAGCGGGTGCTCAGCCGGGAGCGGACGGGGCGACGATTCGTATTCGTGGTCAGGGAACCTTGAACGATAATAACCCGTTGATTTTGGTGGATGGTATCGAGTTCCCGTTGGAAGCGGTAAATCCGAATGATATTGAGAGTATTTCCGTATTGAAAGATGCGGCTTCTTCCGCTATCTACGGTTCTCGTGCGGCGAATGGCGTTGTCTTAGTAAAGACAAAGGGGGGAAAGAAAGGTAAGTTTACCGTCGATTATAATAACTATTTCGGCGTGCAGCAGGCTACCTATCTGCCTAACTTCGTATATGATCCGGTCGTGTTTATGGAAATGAGAAACCAAGCGCAACGGAACGAAGGTAAACTAACGGTGGATTATTCTGATGCGTTAATCGAGGAGTACAAACAAGGTATGTTAACAGACCCGATTATGTATCCGCAGAATAATTGGTTGGATATTATGTATAATAATGCCTTTATTATGGAGCATAACATGCGTTTCTCCGGAGGTGATGATAAATATACGTATTCCGTATCTTTAGGCTATGGTGATCAAAATGGAGTATTGCGTGGAACGGATTCCAATAAATATACCTTAGCTGTGAATACGACTGCTCAGGTAAATAGCCGTTTGAAGATCGGCGCTAATATCAATGCGCATTATCAGATCTATAATGAGCCGGTAGCGGGTGTGGCAAACTTAGTGGAGATGACTTATAAAGCGCAGGCTTTCCACCCGACTTATACGGCCGATGGTCGCTATGCGGATACCTTTATCCGTACTCCTGGGCATAATATCTATCGCCATCCGTTGGCGTTGGCCGATGAGGGCGAGAACAAGCATAAGTCCTTGCGTATGTTGGCGAATTTGTCTGCGGAATATAAGCTTCCGTTTGATATCGTTTATAACTTGAATGTCGGTTTAAACAAATATGATTATCTGCAATCTCGTTTTGCGCCTGATGTATACGAATATCAGTTGAAGACCAATGAGGAGAAACGAGTGGTTTATGACGGTCAGAATACACGCCATGCCTATAAAGGTGATAAGAATGACTTGGCAGTTACAGTATTCAATACTTTATCTTGGGGCAAGAAGTTCAATGATGCCCATGACGTAAAAGTATTGGCTGGCTATAGTTTTGAGAGCGATGATAAGACTGAGTTTTCCGCTAAGGTAGAAGGTTTCTTAGGGAACGAGTTGCACGAATTAAACGCAGGTTCTAGTAATCCGAGTGTAGCGGGTACTTCCTCGAGATCAGTCTTGATGTCTTACTTTGGTAGGGTGAATTATGGTTATAAGGATCGTTATTTATTTGAGGGTAACTTTCGTTATGATGGTTCGTCTCGTTTTGCCAAAGGAAATCGTTGGGGTATTTTCCCATCATTCTCTGCCGGCTGGCGTTTGAGCGAGGAAGAGTTTATGAAAGATATTCCTTGGATATATAATCTGAAATTGAGAGCTTCTTGGGGACAATTGGGTAACGAGCGTATCGATTTGTTCCGTTACGTGGACCTAATGAACTTGAAGGTGATAAAAAATGATGGTTCAATTACGGATTATAACTACCCGTTGAATGGAGCGATGCAATCCGGAGCGGCTATTACCGCCTATAACGATCCGAACATCACATGGGAGACAACGACCATGACGAATGTCGGTATTGACGCTAGCTTGTTAAACGGAAACTTAGATTTCTCTTTCGAGTTCTTTGATAAACGTACTTCCGACATCTTGCGAAAGGTTACTTTGCCGGATCAAGTCGGTGGTCTGGATGGCCCGATCCGTAATATCGGCGAGGTGAGCAATAAAGGTTTCGAGTTGAATATGGGGTATCGGAACAATATCGGGGACTTCCGTTACGAGGTAAATGGAAATATGACCTTTATCAAGAATAAGATCGTTAGCTTGAAGGGGCAAACAATCATTGATGGAATGTTTATCTTGGAAGAAGGAAAGCCTATCGATTCTTATTATATGCTTCATGCTATCGGTATTTTCCAATCTGAGGAGGAAATCAAGAATAGTCCGTATCAAACCGCGGCTACTAAACCGGGATATCTGAAGTTTGAGGATACGAATGGAGATGGGAAAATTACCGAAGATGACCGCCAGATACGTGGTGGTGTGATTCCTAAGATAACTTATGGATTCAATATCAACTTAGGATATAAGGATTGGGATCTGAGCGCTTTCTTCCAAGGTGTAACTGATGTCTATACATATGGAGACCGCATTGGTGCTACTCCTTTATGGTTTGGTTGTGGTTTGCCGGAACAATGGTTGACGGATGCTTGGACTCCCGAGCGGGGAACCAGCGCTACATTGCCTATCTTGACTACGTATGAAGGATGCTTGAACGAGAATTTCCGTACAAATGATTTCTGGTTGAGAAACGCCTCTTATTTACGTTTGAAGAACTTGCAACTTTCTTATAACGTACCGGTCTCTTTCTTGAAAAGCGGTGTTGTTAAGAGATTGAAGGTCTTTGTCAATGCGCAAAACTTATTCACGTTCTCTCCGATGAAGGATTTTGATCCGGAGAAGAACTTGAAGGGAAGCAACTGGTATGCCTATCCGTCTGTACGGACTTATACGGCAGGTGTTAATGTCACATTTTAAATAATAAGGAATAATAATATGAGACGTAAAATATATAAGATGATATGTGTCGCTGTCGCTTGTATGAGTTTAACCGCTTGCGATAGCTGGTTGGATGTAGATCCTTCCGATCAATATTCCACGGAAACATTCTGGAAGACAAAAGAGCATGCGAGTGCCGGTATAATGGGATGTTACAACGCATTGAAACCTTGGCGTTCATTGCATACGATGGAATTCGATATGTTGACAGCGAATGCGATGCCTTATAACGAGGCGAATGGTACGCAAGCAATTGGAAAAGGTGAACATTTGTCTACTACGGCTTTAATCGGAAGCTTATGGAAGAACTGTTACGTTGGCATTGGCCGTACGAATACTTTCATCGCTAATGTCGGAGGTGTCGATATGGATGAGTCGGAGAAGGCGAAGATGGTGGGTGAAGCCAAGTTCTTACGAGCTTTCTATTATTTAAGTCTGGCCGATAAATTCGGAGGTGTACCGCTGATTATAGATGCTCCCAATGCGGATGAGCAAGCCGAATTACCTCGCAATTCCAAGGAAGAGGTAGTGAATCAGATTGTCAAGGATTTGGAGGAGGCCGCTGCCGTGCTACCGGACACCTATGCTAGCTCAGACTTGGGACGTGCGACAAAAGGTGCCGCATTAGCGTTAAAAGCCCGTACTTTATTATATAATTCTCGTTGGGCGGAGGCGGCCCAAGCCGCTAAGCAGGTAATGGAGTCTGGCGTTTATCAATTATTCAATGATTATCGTCATTTCTTTAGCGAAGATAATAAATATAATTGTGAGGTAATCTTTGATATAGAAGCGAAATTGCCAGAGTATCCAACGGATTATGATCAGAATATCTGGCGCTTGAATCGTCCGGCTCCCTTGAAGGAACTGGTTGATACATATCTCTGTATTGACGGGAAGACGATAGAAGAGTCACCGCTTTATGATCCGACTCGTCCGTATGAGAACAGAGATCCTCGTTTATTGAAATCGATCGTTTGCATCGGTTATCCGTATTTAGGAAAGACGATCACAAAAGAAGATGTGGCGACTACGGGTTTCGGTGTGAAGAAATACACTTCTTATGAGGATGATGTAACGATTCCTTTAGTAGAACGTTCGGCTTTCAATTTCATTTTAATTCGTTATGCGGAAGTTCTGTTGACGTATGCCGAGGCGCAGAATGAGGCGAGTGGTCCTGATCAGTCAGTTTATGATGCCATCAACCAATTGCGTAGGCGTCCGGATATCAATATGCCGGAAGTACCAAAAGGTTTGACGAAAGATCAGATGCGTGAGGTAATCCGCCGTGAACGCCGTATCGAGTTGACCTTTGAAGGACTCTACTATTCGGATATCTTGCGTTGGAAAACCGCTGAGAAAGAGAATAATGGTATGATGCATAATTATGATGGAATAGAAGTCGTGAAACGTTCTTTTAATCCGAAACGAGATTATTTATGGCCGATCCCTTATAACCAAACAGTCTTGAACCCTAATTTGGAGCAAAATCCGAACTGGGATTAATTTTTGGATAAATTAAAAACTGTTATCTTTGAAGTGCCAAACACAGGATGGCACTTCAAAGCCAATATATCAATAAATAATATCATGAAGAATAAACTAATGTTACTGACGGCCGCCTCAGCCTTTTCAATGGCAGGCATAGCCGCTGATTACACAAATATCGTTCTAATTAATTTGGATGATGCGGGTTACGGAGATTTTTCTTTTAATGGGGCTTACGGATATACCACTCCGAATATCGACAAAATGGCGGCGGAAGGCGTTCGTTTTACACACTTCTTGGCGGGACAGCCGATCAGTGGAGCGTCTCGTGCCGGCTTGTTGACCGGTTGTTATCCGAATCGTATCGGTTTCGCCGGTGCTCCGGGACCGGATTCGAACTACGGAATCCATCCGGATGAGATGACGATCGCAGAGGTATTGAAACAGAAAGGATATAGTACCGCTATCTTCGGTAAATGGCATTTAGGTAGCCAAAAGGAATTTCTTCCCTTGCAAAATGGCTTCGATGAGTATTATGGTTTGCCGTATTCTAACGATATGTGGCCATTCCACCCGCAACAAGGTGAGGTCTTTAATTTCCCGGATTTGCCGACTTATGACGGAAACGAGATTATCGGTTATAATACGGACCAAACACGGTTGACTACGGATTATACCACCCGTTCTGTTAATTTCATCAAGAAGAATAAGAATAAGCCTTTCTTCTTGTATCTGGCCCATAATATGCCCCATGTACCGTTGGCCGTTTCCGATAAATTCAAGGGAAAGAGCGAGCAGGGTTTATATGGCGACGTGATGATGGAGATCGACTGGAGTGTAGGTGAGATATTCAAGACATTGCGTGAGCTGGGCTTGGAAGATAATACGTTGGTGATCTTGACTTCCGATAATGGCCCTTGGACCAATTACGGGAATCATGCCGGTTCAGCCGGTGGGTTACGTGAGGCAAAGGCTACGACCTTTGATGGTGGTAACCGGGTTCCTTGTATCATGTACTGGAAAGGTAAGACGTTACCGGGCACGACTTGTAATAAGTTAGCTTCTAATATCGACCTTCTTCCTACGTTCGCCGAGATCACGCAGGCCCCGCTGCCTACTCGCAAGATTGATGGCGTTAGTATCTTATCATTGATAGAGGGCAAGAAAGACGCGAATCCTCGTGAATCCTTTGTCTATTATTATAACAAGAATGACTTGGAGGCTGTCACGGACGGTATGTTTAAGCTGGTATTCCCTCATAAATACGTTACTTACGGGGCTTATGAGCCGGGAAACGACGGCCAGCCGGGTAAGTTGACGAATCTGGAGATCATGAAACCTGAGATGTATGACTTGCGCCGTGATCCGGGAGAGCGTTATAACGTGATCACCCAGTATCCTGAGGAAGCTGCGAAGTTGATGAAGATCGCCGACCTGAAACGTCATGAGTTAGGGGATAACCTAACGCGCGTAAAGGGAACGGAGCGTAGGGAACCGGGCCTAGTACAAGGGAAAAAACGTCATGACCTATGAAACAATCGATCATAAGTATCGGAATGACTGCCTGTTGTCTTTCGGGAAACGGGCAGTTCCTCTTTGCCGCCGATAAACCAGTGCAAGAGGAACGTCCTAATATCTTGTTTATCCTTTCGGATGATCATACCCCCCAGTCTTGGGGCATTTACGGGGGGGTGTTGGGGGAATATGCCCGCAACGAGAATATCCGTCGCTTGGCTGCGGAGGGTTGCGTATTGGATAATTGTTTTTGTACGAACTCGATCTCTTCTCCGAGTCGTGCGGCGATCTTGACCGGAGCCTATAGTCACGTGAACGGTGTCTACACGTTAAGTGATTCTTTTGATCCGGAGCAGGATAATATCGCCAAGCAAATGCGGGCGGGAGGCTATCAGACCGCTTTGGTCGGTAAATGGCATCTGAAAACGCAACCGCAAGGTTTCGACTTTTATTCCGTGTTTCATGACCAAGGCGAGTACCGAGACCCTACTTTTATAAATTGTACGGAACCTTGGCCGGGTGAGCGTAATTTCGGGGAGCGGGTACGAGGTTTCTCCACGGATATCGTGACGGATAAGGCGATCCGTTGGATGAAAGAGGCCGATAAGGACCGGCCTTTCATGATGTGTTGTCATTTCAAGGCTACACACGAACCTTGGGATTTTCCGGAACGGATGAGGCATTTATATGACGGCGTTGTTTTCCCGGAACCGGAAAACTTATTTGATTGGGGGCCGGAGACGAATGGACGTACCTTCTCCGGACAGCCTTTGGAGGAGTTGGCCCGTCGTTGGGACGTGGCGTCGCAAGACCCTGATAAATGGTGGTGCCGGTATCCGGAGTTGCCTTTTACGACGAAGGGCATGCATCGATCTGCCGCCCGTAGCGGCGCTTACCAGAAATTGGTGCGCGACTATTTGCGTTGCGGGGCTACGATCGACGATAATATCGGGAAGTTATTGAAAGCGCTGGACGATATGGGAATCGCCGATAATACGATCGTGGTGTACGTATCCGACCAAGGTTATTTTTTAGGAGAGCATGGTTTCTTCGATAAGCGTATGATGTATGAGGAGTCTCTACGTATGCCTTTCGTGATCCGTTACCCGAAAGAGATCCCGGCGGGGACCCGCAATAAGGATATAATCTTGAACGTGGATTTTGCCTCTTTGCTGGCGGATTACGCAGGCGTGAAGACCCCGAAAGAATCGCAGGGCCATAGTTTTTGCGATAATCTGAAAGGAAATACCCCAAAGGATTGGCGTAAGGAGATGTATTATCGTTATTGGACCCAACATTCGAACCGTCCGGCCCATATGGGTATCCGTAATGAGCGGTATAAACTGATGTTTTTCTATGGCGACCGTCTGAATATGACTGGTTCGGAGGATAAGACCACGACACCAGCATGGGAGTTTTACGACCTTCAATCCGATCCTCGTGAGAATCACAACGCTTACAACGATCCCCAATGCGCCAAGATCATCCGGCAAATGAAGGAGGAGATGCTGAAGCTGCGGAAAGATGTTAAGGATGAGGACACGAATACCCCTAGGATGAAGGAGATTATGGATACCTATTATTGGTAAAAAGAAAGCGGAGGGAGACGTAGCGTGCTGCGTCGCCTATCCTTTGTAATAGAAGTCCACGCTAGCAACCGAGAGGGAGTGTGGTATGTTATAAAGCATGTATTTCTAGAAAGAAGAAGGAATTTGTTCTTTTGTGAAAAAGAAGTCTTATGTTTGTGCACGATATGAAAAACAGGGTTTATGTGGCCCCGTTATCAGTAAACAACCAACCTTGACATGAATACAAACAGAGATAAGGCTGTCTCTTTTGGGCGGGACGGCGGAGATGTCCGCCGTCCTGTTTTTTTGTCAATGAGCCAGAGCTGTACGTGACATCCGTTCCAGCTCCGGGGGAGCCAGAGCGGAATATCGCCCGCTGGCTGTGTGAATAATGACAAGCTGCGTCTCCCCGGATACCTATTTCGTTAACTCATAAGCCTCTATCACGCACTCCAAAGCGCAGGCGTTTGCTGCCGAGCTTTCCTTGTGGAAAGGGCCGTACCAATAACAACCGAAGCTTTTGGATGTGGGGTCATAATCTTTCGTGATGATGGATTCTGCGTTTTTCAAGATGAAATCTTTATAAGCCGGATTCTTTGTCACTTCATACAGGAAGGCTAAATGACGGATGAAGATACCCTTAAATTGGACACCGTCGTTGCTATCATCGATCTCGGGCTTCATCTCACGAAGTATACCCTCGTCGGTTACCAATTGCGTGGTAATGGTAGCGTCGGCGATCTTTTCCGCTAGCTCCAAGTAAGATTTATCGTTGGTTTGGAGATACATCTCGGCTAAGACAGCGATGGCTACGCCTTGGTTATACGTGTAGTGGGCGTTGCGGTTGGGGGTACAATCGTCTTTCGTGCCGTCCTCGATTTGGTAGATGTCCGTATTGATCATGCCGGTTTGCGTATACCAATCCACGTTCTTCTTGAACCAGTCGAGATACGCCGGATTTTGGGTCGCTTTATATAATCGGATAGCTGTCAGGGAGAACAGGTTGTTCGCTATGGAGTTCTTGTAATGCAAAGGGTTCTTTTTCCAGAAGATGCCACCTCCGCAAGCGTCGCTCCAGCCAGTTGTCATATCATCGAATATGATCTCGGCCATATCTAGGTACTTTTTCTCTCCGGTCAGTTTGGAGGCCTCGATCCATGCCAATGCCCACCAACCCTCGTCATCGTAATAATCATTGATGAAGTTGTCGCAATAACGGGGAGTACCGGTTGAGTCTACGCCTACTTGGTAATGACGGGCTTTCTCGAATACATCCTCTATGACAGATGGGATGGCCGGATCTTTGGTTACGGCGCCGTAGCGAATGGTGGCGGTCAATACGTTCGCCGAGTTCCACCAGCCGGCTGTTTCCCAGATACCGGTCGTGTCGTTTCTCCAGCTTAGGGAGGTTTGTACGCTTTCTCGCATCTTTCCCTCAAAAGGGGAAGGTTTGCTACAGGATAGCATGAAAAATACAAGCAATACGCTTGTCAGGAAATGTTTGTACATACGTATTTATGAAAATAAGATTAGATTAAGCCACAAAGATAAATGATCTTTTTGAACTTTAGTTAAACTTTGTACCTTTGTCTGACGGAATCTAAGATACTTCAATATTAATCATAAAAGAAAAACACGGTAAGATGAAAAAGCAAATCTTATTTATTTGTTGTGCGGTAATCGCATACTGCCTGAGCGCCTGTAATACGGCACCTCAGCAAGCGCCTTTGAAAGAGAAGAATCTGCCAAAGCATGTAATCTTGATCGGTTTCGACGGCTTGAGCGCCCATTGCTTGAATAATGGGGCGGATATGCCTACTTTCCGTAAGATGATGGCGGAAGGCGCCTCCACGTTAGAGAATCGTTCGATCCTGCCTTCGTCGAGTGCTTGTAATTGGGCTTCCATGTTTATGGGAGCGGGACCGGAGTTGCACGGATATACGGAGTGGGGATCTCGTACGCCGGAGCTTCCTTCGCGTGTCGTGAATAGCGACAACCGTTTCCCGAATATCTTCGGCCTGTACCGGGATAAGGCTCCCGAAGCCGAGATCGGCTATATCTATGAGTGGGAAGGCATGAATTATCTGGTGGATACCTTGGCCATGAGCTTCCGTAAGCATGCCCCGATGTCGACTGAGAACCCGAACGGATGTACCCCGGTAGCCGTTCAGTATATCAAGGAGAAGAAGCCGAACCTTTGTGCGATCATATACGATCAGCCGGATGGTACCGGACATGGCAAGGGTTGGAGCTCCCCGGAGTATTTCGCGATGGTGAATCATTTGGACAGTTGCTTGACGCAAGTGATGGACGCCGTTCGTGAGGCGGGTATCATGGATGATACGGTGGTTATACTGACGGCCGACCACGGCGGTATCGAGACCGGTCACGGTGGCAAGACGATGAACGAGATGCAAACCCCGATCGTTTTCTATGGAAAGAACGTAAAGAAAGGCTTCAAGATCCCGGAGAGTACGATGGTATATGATATCGCCGGTACGATCGCCTACCTGTTGGACGTACCGCAGCCGCAAGTGTGGATCGCTCGTCCGATCATGTCTGCGTTCTCAGACTAGGCTAGCCTTGGAATACAGGAACGCCCCGGAAGGATCGATTCTTTCCGGGGCGTTTTGGTTTATCACCGGGCGATTCCTACCTTGGCGGTCGTGCCGTTGGATAGCCTCACGACGTAGAAGCCGGCCGGCAGGCCGTACAAGTGGTTGCTACCGGCGGGGAGGGGAGAATGGCGGATCAGCTTTCCGGCCATTGTCGTTATCGATACGTCGAGCGGGGCGGAGGTGTCGATGTAGAGTGTACCGCCGGAGGAGCGGATACGGCTCTTGTTGTCGGTGATCCGGGCGGTGGATACGATGATATCCTCTATCGTGATCCGGATATCTTCGTAGACGGCTATCGTGTAGCTGCCGTCCCGGTTGGGGGTGATCGCCCGGCCGTTCGCCTTTACCACGGGGGTAGACTGGCTGTAGGCCGAGTCTAGCTCAAGGTAGAGGAGGAATTGATCACCCTCCTCATAGTAATAGGTACCGGGAGAGGGGGTGAGGGTCGCGTTTGCGGTCTCGGGGATTACGACCGTGTATACCGGGGGCGGAGTGGCAAGGCTGAACGTGCCCGCGCTCTCGTGCCCCGCGTGGTCCGTCACCTTGTAGGTATGGAGGCCCTCGCTTCCGGAACCGTCATAGCGGTCGGAGGTGAGCTGCACGGAAGTACCGTCGATGAGGACGGAAGCTACGCCGCTGCCCTTGCCATCGGTGGCGGTGAGGGTATAGCCGAGGTTATTGGTGGAGATGGTTACGGTTGGGGCGTTGAGGTCGAGGCGGATATCCGTGGCCTTATAGTCGTACTCTCGCGTATAAGGGGCGTCACGTTTGAGCAGGTAGGTTACGTCGAAGGTTCCCTCTTGGCTGAAGGTGAAGGAGGCGGCGAAGACTTCGCCGGAAGCGATTAGCGGGCTAATCGCTTTGGTTTGTATGCCAGTCTCTTCCGCTTCTTTCAGCTTGATGGTGAAACCGGGGGGAGCGGAGAAGGTAACGGCTCCGGCATACCATTCCCCCTTCTTGTCGCCACCAAGTTCTACACGGGCCTCTTCCGGTAGCTTGTCGGTATAGGTACATGGGATATCCGGCGTGAGTTCCAGCTTGTAGTTGGACGCTAGGAACTTGTCGTTATCTATTAGCTTGAGATCTCCCGGAATGATAAGGTTGGTTGGGGAGTCTATGGCCAGTTGCCCGGAGAAGGCTGCTGTTTCTCCTTTGGCTTCTCCGCTTGTGTCATATTTCGGGGCCTCGCCTTTATACAGTATTTGGTCGGCCCGCGGGGTGACGGTGAGTGTTCTCGGGTGGATCGTTATTGGGATGTCTACGCTCTCCGGCTTCTCGCAATTGACATGGCTGATGTCAATGCGTATCGTAGCTCCGGATGTTGCGGTAGCCTTGTTGGGGGAACCGCATAGCTTGTTATCATTGTTTACCGTCAGGCCATAAGCTGCACCGTCGATTTCGAACTTATAGTCGGACTTATCGCCGTAGGTATCGGGAGCGAGGAGCCCGGACAGGTCATAAAGCTCATTCGGCTCCAGTGGCGTGGCGTACGTCCCTTCCAGCGTGGCCGGGGAGGCGGTGGTCTTGATCAGGTTCTCTGTCCAATGGGCGTAGAGGGTCATAGGCCCGGTGATCTTGGTTATTTGATTCCCGCCTTCTCTATCGTCGTACCAGCCTTCTACTAGGGTGTAATATGTATAGGTGAGCTCACCTGGCCTTAATGTGTCAGTTTCTGATAGGTATTCTGTGCTATTAGTGCCGTCGTCGATGGGATAATTGGTTTGAAAGTTCACTTTGTACTTTATCTTCTGACCATTAAGCTGAACCTTGATATTGGTATTGTCACTCTTGAGATCCTCATTGTTCTCTATCGTTCCGTTGCCGTCGATGGTTCCACTATCTTCATTGCTGATCGTCCCTTCATTGGTGAGGGTTACGCCATCGGCGATCGTCAATGTCTGTTTCCTTCTTATATGGAGTGTATAGCCGGGCGGTATCTTGTAATCCCGGTCGATGGTATAGTGGGTAGTGTCTACCTTACTGCTATCTTTTATGCCACCCTTGATGCTACCCTCAATGCTACTATAATTATGTTCCTTTAGAAATATGATAGCGCTATTCTGACCGGTGGGGGTGACATAAGATGATGCGTTTATAGCTTTGTCTCCATCTTTATTCGTTATAGCGGAGATGATCCCCCCGCTTATCGTGACTGTTTCCCCTACCTTTCCTTCCCCCGCGCCCATACCGTTATATCCGGTGGCATTTACGATTCCCCCGCTGATCTCTATCGTTCCGGAAACTTTGTGATAAGTAGAGCCAGTCCCCGATACCCCGATACCCGGCCCGGAATCACCCCCTGTGGCGGTGATATTCCCGTTATTGATCCGGACGGTTCCACCATTGGAATTAGCACTTGTTCCGATACCGGCTCCATATCCATTCCCATAGGCAATGATAGTGCCGTCATCTATCGTGATGGTTCCTTTCGCATCTTTACTGTATCGTGAGCCTATTCCGGCGGCTTCAATTCCTCCTTTGGCCGTTAGTTTTCCTTTACCTTTTATTACAAGCTCGGTACCATCGCCTGTAGGCGCGCAAATGGCGGGCAGGTCATGGCCACCTGCTAAGCTGTTATCTCCGGCTAGGGTCAATTCTACTTTCTGGGCTTCATCGGCGTATAAGGCGCAATAAGGTTTGTCTTTGGGGAGATTCTCGATGTTTACATTCTCCAGCGTGATCTTTACCTGTATGCCACTGGCGACCACGATAACGGCTTTCGATCTATTCTGACTTGTTGTGCCGTATCCGGTTTCTTGTGATGGCCATCCTTGTTTTTGGACATCATACGTACCGTGAATACGATATACGCTATTGTCTTGACTAATGGTAATTCCCCCTTTATGGCTATCGTCACTAAGATCTATATCTATTGTGCTTGTCCCTTGCCCCCATGCCGATACGAGCGAAAGGAATAGTAAGACGCCTGTTGTCAGGATGATTTGTTCTTTCATGATGTTCGTATTTTAGTTGCCGCTAAGATATGGGAGGGAGCGGGTTTCCCGCATGACAATCCGTCCGAATCTATTAGGACAAATCGTAATTAGCTGATTTTATTGATAGGACAGATCGTAATTCATGCGCAAAAAGGTAAAAATGTCTCTTTTCTATCAAAAAGCGGCAGGCCTTGATAAAAAAGCGATATATTTGGGGCATGGATATCCTGACTGTTTATATGATCTCTATCATGGTATTGGTACCCGTCTATTCCGCCGTGTCTTGCGGGATGGTGGTGGGGCTTTCCTTGCGGGATTGCCTGTCTCGGGAGGAGCGTGACTTGAAGAGGATATTGCTGGTTTACCTATCCGTCTCGGCTACCGGGTGGTTGGTCACGTTTTGCTATCAGTTTTATCCCTCGTTGTTTGTCCGGCTCAACGTGGTTTGCCTGCTTTGTTTCGTCTTGCCGTCTATCTTCTTCTACCGGATCGTCCGTTTCCTCACGAGGCTGGGCGAGCCGGAGGAATTCCCGCCTATCCATTATCTCGTACCCGGGCTGCTGGCGCTGGCGATGTTGGTCTGGTCGTGCTTCGTGCCTTTCGACGTGCGGCTGGAGATCGTGAGGGGGAAAGCGGAGGTGATTCCCGCGGGGTACGAGTGGTATACCCGCTTTTTTACCCTCAAGCCCCTGCTGAGGGTTGTTTTTGGCCTCTTGTATTATATCCTTACGCTGGCGCTGCTGGTATCTTATTATAAGAGGGCGAGAGGGAAGGATACGCTGGTTCGCGGGCCGGCGGGCTGGGTGATCTTCCTAGTAGGTGTGTCCATCGCCTCGCTGCTCTCATCGGTCCTGCCTACGTTCATACCACGGAGCCGGTTCTACTATTCCCTTTGGACGGCAGTCGTGTCTTGCGGCATCGCCCTCCAACACGTTTTGCTATCGTACCATGTCATACGGCGGGAATACTGCCTCTACGTCTTGCGCCGTGAATCCCCGCCTTCTTCCTCCGGAAAAACGGATGCGGGAGACGTGCGCCTCCGCCGTAGCCATTCCGGGAAATTGACCCAGAGACGTTTCGAGCGTTTTTTCCGGGAACACAAGCCTTTTTTGAGGCCGGGTTATAAGATGACTGATCTGGTGGAGGACTTGGACGTGAACCGCACGGTGCTATCTGCCTTTATCAACCAGACGTATGGCATGAACTTCAATCGTTATCTGAACCGTTTCCGCTTGAGGGAGTTGGATAGGCTCCGCTCGCGTCCCGCCAACCAAGGCAAGAGCGTGAGCTCGCTGATCGGGCAGGTAGGTTTCAAGGATTTCCGTGCCTATTCCCGTGCCGTCGCCATCGAGCGGGAAGCGGCCGCCGGGAAGCGGGAGCCCAAGGAGGAAGGAGGCACGGCATGATGAGCCTTGGTCTTATGGAGGCTTTCGCTTTCAGCCTTCCCATCGTCTGCGCCATGGTATGTATGGTATTGATGTTGCTGGACGCCTGCCGGTACGGAAGGGGCGGGCAGGAAAGGCGGTTGAGGGCGCTCTTGGCGCTGACTTACTTGGTGACGTCGCTGGGTTGGCTCGGGTTGGTGCTTTATTCGGTCGCCCCGTGCGCTTTCTCGTATTACCATCCCGTCTTTTTATTGACGTTGATGTTGGATCAGGTGATGTTTTTCTGGGTGGTATCCATGATAACGGATACCGGCGAGCGGCGGAGGCTGAATCGATGGCACTGGGTGGTGCCTGTCTTCCTTATGGGGGCCTCGTTCGAAGGCGGTATACTGGTAAGTCTCGTGTTTTTTATCTACAATACGCTTTACCCGGCGCTAAACCTCCGGAACATATACCGTTACAGGCGGTTCATCGTAGATTACTCGTCGGAGGCGCAGCGTATCTCCTTGGATTGGCTGGCGGCCGTGCAAGTTTTTATCTTGGCTTGCGTACCCGTTCCGCTGGCGGGATTGTTGCTCGATATGGAGACTTTCTCCTCTTCCTATTTCGTGTGGCTGGGGGTGTTGCCAACGTTCGTGTTTTATATGATGCTCTGTTATAACATGCTCGACAAGAATTATCTCATCGTCCAGCCCGAGGCGTTGAAAGTGGAGGATATGCCTCCCAATCTCCCGGCTCTAGACCGTAAACGCCTAGAACGCTACCTACGTGAGAAGAAACCTTATCTGGACCCCAAGTTGCGGATCACCGACCTCGCCGCCGGGCTAAGTACCAACCGTAGCTACCTGTCGGCTTTTATCAACAAGGAGTATGGCATGAATTTCTGTCGCTTGATAAACCGCTGCCGTCTGATGGCTCTCGACCGCTTGCGGGTATCTCCCGCGAATGCAGGCAAGACTAATATGGAACTGGTACTTATGGCAGGCTTTAGTGGTTACCGGAATTATCTTCGGGTGAAAAAGGAGGAGGATAGGCTGGCGTTATTGAAAGTATTCGAGCGATAACCCCGATTTGGCAAACCGAGGTGAGGTGTTTTTTGAGGTATAAACGTTATCTTTGTCACGCATTTTAAATATATAAACCATGAAGAAATTCTTTTATACTTTCGCTTTTATCCTTTGCGCCTTGATGACGTTACAGGCGGAGACAATGGTAGTTGCCACCTATAATTTGCGTAACGCCAACGGCAGCGATTCCACGAACGGTAATGGCTGGGGACAACGCTATCCCTACATCGCCCAGATCGTACAGTTTCACGGGTTCGATATCTTTGGAACCCAAGAGGGCAAATATCCGCAATTGCAGGACTTGAGGCAAGCCATGCCCGGATACGATTATATCGGCGTGGGACGTGACGATGGTAAGCAGGCGGGAGAGCATTCGGCTATCTTTTACCGCACGGACAAGTTCGAGGTCTTGGAGCATGGCGATTTCTGGCTATCCGAGATCACCGACCGTCCGAATAAAGGCTGGGACGCCGTTCTGCCCCGTATCTGTACGTGGGGTGAGTTCCGGGATAAGCAAACCGGTTTCACTTTCTTGTTCTTCAACCTTCACATGGACCATGTAGGCGTACAGGCACGTGCCGAGAGCGCCAAGCTGATCTTGGAGAAGATCAAGGAGTTCCCCAAGAAACTTCCCGCTATCCTTACCGGAGATTTCAACGTGGACCAAACAAGTGAGTCCTATCAGTTGTTAGATGGTTCCGGTATCATGCGTGACTCTTATGAGATCGCAGATTTCCGCTATGCCCCGAATGGTACCTTCAACGGTTTCCATCCGGACCGCAAGACCGATAGCCGTATCGACCATCTTTTCTTGACCAAGGAGTTTGAGGTGAAGAAGTATGGAATCTTAACGGATACCTATCGCTCCGAGGTGAAAGAAAGCGCCCAGAAGGAGCAAAACGGTAATTTCCCGAAAGAGGTGTCATTGAGTAAATATGAGGCCCGTACCCCTTCCGACCACTTTCCCGTAATGATCGTTGTGGAAGTAAAAGACTGAGGTTTTAGAAAAATTGGTTATTATTAACCCCGTAATCTTTATCAAATTTGTTTAGATCCTGTTATATAATCAGAATATTGACTAAAACGATCTAAACAAATTTGGTATGATACGTAAATTATTGATTCGTGATTTGACTCTTCGCGATGGTCAGCAATCGGCATTCGCTACAAGAATGTCTCAAGCGCAAATAGACCGTGTACTTCCTTACTACAAAGACGCAGGCTTTTACGCCATGGAAGTATGGGGTGGGGCGGTTCCCGATTCCGTGATGCGTTATTTAGGTGAGAATCCGTGGGATCGTTTAGAGATCATCAAAGAGAAAATAGGTAATTCCTCCAAGCTATCCGCTCTTTCCCGTGGGCGTAATTTATTCGGTTATAATCCTTATCCCGACGAGATTATAGAAGGCTTTTGCCGGAACTCGATTCGTTCCGGTATCGATATCATGCGTATTTTCGATGCTTTGAACGACGTGGATAACGTGAAATCCACGATCCGTTATGTGAAGAAATTCGGGGGAAAGGCCGACTGTGCCATCTGTTATACGATAGATCCTCACCATTCTCCGGTAGAACGTATAAAAGCCGCCTTGCATGGACGGCCCTTGCATAAGCCTGTTTTTACGAATGAGTATTTCTTAAACAAGGCCCTTCAACTGGAGTCTCTGGGCGCAGATATGATCACCCTGAAGGATATGAGTGGTTTGATACCTCCGGCTCGTACGGCGGAATTGGTGCGATTGTTCAAGAAGAGCTTGAAAGTACCGGTGGATTTCCATACGCATTGTACGCCCGGTTACGGATTGGCGTCGGTCGTATCCGCCATTATCAATGGGGTGGATATCGTTGATACGAATATATGGAACTTCGCCGGAGGACCAGCTGCTCCCGCAGTAGAACTGGTCTATATCTTCTGCAAGAAATTGGGTATCGAGCTGGATCTTGATATGGATGCGATCGCTAAGATCAACAAGGAATTATTGACGATCCGCAAGGAACTTTCCGCATTCGATACCGCTAAGAAATTCCCAAGGCCCTTTAATCCCGTAGAGGATAGTTTCCCCGCCGAGATCGACCGCTTCTTCAACGATGCCATCGAGGCCGCTCGGAAAGATAAGGAGGACGATTTGCTGCTTTATTGCCGTGCGATCGAGGAGTATTTTGATTTCCCCGAGCCGAACGAGTTGGTGAAAAAAGCGCAGATCCCGGGAGGTATGTACACAAATATGGTTGCCCAGTTGAAGCAATTGGGGCAGATTGACTTGTTGGAGAAGGCGATGTCACTCATTCCGCAAGTACGGATGGATGCCGGCTTACCTCCGTTGGTGACGCCTACGAGCCAGATTATCGGGGCGCAAGCGGTTTCCTGTGCGCTGGATGAGCAGAAAGGTCGCCCGATGTATAGTAATCCTTCCAACCAGTTTATCGCCTTGGTAAAAGGAGAGTATGGCAAGACGCCGATTCCGGTAGATCCGGCGTTCCGGTTGAAAATCGCCGGCGTACAAAATGAGGTGCCTTACGACGGTTCCCATTACGTGATGCAAGAGAATCCTGTATTGGAGGATTTGGATGTGTTATTGGCTGAGAATGAGAAAGAAATACTGTTGCTGGAGTTATTCCCGACGGTAGCCCGTACATTTTTAACTAAATGGAAAGAACAAAAAGCGAGATCGAATGTTTAATAGTAGAAAGTCTTCAAATTTGGCATCCGTCATCTATTATATGTACGTTGCCGTTTAAACGGTGATACGAAAAGGCTCTCCGAATGGTAAGCGAACCATGGGAGAGCCTTCTTTATTTTATAAAGTGACTTTTTCGCGGACTTTACAAAGGGATCTTGTCTATACGACGTTGGTGGCGACCACCCTCAAAAGGTGTATCCAAGAATATCTTAACGATTTTCTTAACCTCTTCCTTGCTGATAAAACGACCGGGCATTGATAACACGTTCGCATCGTTATGCTCACGTGCCAGTTTCGCGATATCCTCTTGCCAGCATAAGGCGGCACGGACACCCCGATGTTTGTTCAAGGTCATACTAATGCCATTCCCTGTACCGCAGACAGCTATTCCCGGATAAACCTCGCCAGCTTCTACGGCCTTGCCCATCAGATGGGCGAAATCCGGATAATCGCAACTGTCGGAGGAATAAGTTCCAAAATCTTTATAAGACAATCCCCTTTCATCGAGGATTGTCTTTATATATTCTTTTAACTCAAAACCAGCGTGATCGCTACACAAACCTACTATACCCATCTTTATGCTAATAATTCTTTTACTTGGTTATAAACGTTCTTAGCCGTGAAACCTAATTTCTCGTCCAATACTTTGTAAGGGGCGGAGAAACCGAAGGATTCAAGTCCCCATACCTTGCCGTTAGGACCTACCAACCCTTCCAGATTAACCGGAAGACCAGCGGTTAAGCCGAAAATCTTGCTTCCTGCGGGAAGAATGGATTCTTGGTACTCTTTGCTTTGTGAACGGAATAGACCTTCGGAAGGAACGGAAACGATACGAACCTTTATGCCATCGGCACGAAGCAGGGCGGCGCCCTCGACCAAAGTCGATACCTCGGAACCGGAAGCCAAAAGAATTACATCCGCATTAGCGTCTTCATTGACGATATAGGCACCCTTTTCCGCTTGCAAAGCCTCTTGATAGCGGTTTTCCTTAGCGGGAAGATCTGTGATATTCTGACGGGAAAGAATCAATGCGGTAGGAGTGTAAACATTCTCCATCGCTAGTTTCCATGCGACTGTTGTCTCCACAACGTCTGCCGGACGAAGTACCAACATGGAGTTGTGTCCCTTATGATTCTTCAATTTCTCTAATAAACGAACTTGAGCTTCTTGCTCTACCGGCTCGTGCGTAGGTCCGTCTTCTCCAACACGGAAAGCGTCGTGTGTCCAGATGAACTTAACGGGCTGCTCCATCAACGCGGCCATACGTAACGCAGGCTTCATGTAATCGGAGAATACGAAGAAAGTACCGCAAGCGGCGATCACGCCACCATGTAAAGACATACCGATACAGATACAAGCCATAGAAAGCTCGGCTACACCCGCTTGGAAGAAAGCTCCGCTAAAGTCGCCTTTCACGAAAGCATGGGTCTTTTTCAAGAAGCCGTCTGTCTTATCGGAATTGGAAAGGTCGGCGGAAGCTACGATCATGTTTTCTACATGGGTAGCAAGCACACCTAATACGGTAGCGGAAGCGGCACGGGTCGCTTGGTTCGCTTTCTGCTCGATTGCGGCCCAGTCGATTTTAGGAGCCTTACCGGAGAACCATTGCTCCATCTTAGCCGCTAAGTCCGGGTGAGCTTTCGCCCATACGTCTTTCACGGCGTAACGCTCGGCGACGATTACTTCCAGTTCTTTCGTGCGTTTGGCATATAATTCGGCTACCTCAGGAAGGATTGCGAACGGATGTTCCGGATCGCCTCCTAGGTTCTTGATCGTATCCGCGATGGAAGCTCCTGCTGCGGATAAAGGTTGTCCGTGAGTAGATACCTTATTCTCGTAACAGCTGTTATCAGCGCCGACAGCACCTTTCCCCATAACGGTGTTACCGATGATCAAAGTCGGTTTGGAGATCTCTGCCTTAGCCTCTTTTAAAGCCTTGCGGATCTCGTTTACGTCGTTACCGTTTATTTGAATGACTTTCCAGCCCCAAGCCTCGTATTTCATGGCTACGTTCTCCGCGTCAACGTCTTCTACCTTGGTAGATAGCTGTACGTTGTTAGCGTCGTAGAACATGATCAAGTTGTCCAGTCCTAAAGTTCCGGCGATACGTCCGGCACCTTGGGAGATTTCCTCTTGGATACCTCCATCGGAAATATATGCGTAAATAGTCTGGTTCATTACTTCCTCACCCAGACGTGCTTTCAAGAATTTAGCTGCGATAGCCGCACCTACCGCATAAGTATGTCCTTGTCCCAGCGGGCCGGACGTGTTTTCGATACCACGCATAACGTCTACCTCAGGATGTCCCGGAGTAACGCTTCCCCATTGGCGGAACTGTTGAAGTTCATCCAATGTGAATTTGCCGCTTAAAGCCAGTACGGAATAAAGCATCGGAGACATATGCCCCGGGTCAAGGAAGAAACGATCGCGTCCTTCCCATTTGGGATTCTTGGGATCGTATATTAAGAACTCTGAGAACAGTACGTTAACAAAGTCTGCACCACCCATAGCGCCACCCGGGTGCCCGGAGTTCGCTTTCTCCACCATTGACGCAGCCAGTATACGGATGTTATCAGCTGCTTTGTTCATTACTTGAATATCGTTCATTTTATCAGATGAATTATTTATTTGACTGCAAAGATAATCAAACTCTTTGTAAGAGCCGTTATATCAATCAAACAATTCCTTTTCGGTAAAGGTTCCTATCTTCTTATATTTTTGATAAATTGAGAGATATTTAAGATAGCCCGCTGAGCGCCTTATTCTTGCGGGTATACATCATTCGGATTAGAGCGAGAAGTCGAAACCCTGTTCAACCCATTTGTTGTATTTTTTCTCGTTGAATTTGTAGAGGAAAGCTCCTCGTTTAGAACTTTTCTTGTCTTTGATATCCAGTTTTTCCAGAATATCCATGGCGTTTAGCTTTTTGCGGAAGTTTCGTTTGTCTAAAAGGGTTTGGTAGATGGCCTCATACAATGTCTGTAGTTGGGGCAAGGTAAATTGCTCGGGAAGCAAATTGAAACCGATAGGGCGGCTTGCCGCTTTCTTTTTAAGGACGGACAACGTATCGTTTATCATTTGGTTATGGTCGAAAATCAAGTCGGGAAGCTCGGATATCTTGGTCCAAGTAGCGTTATGGCTTTCCAAGATCTCGGGGCTAAAATCATTCATATTCACCAAAGAATAGTAAGCTACGGAGATAACCCGCTCCCCTAGGTCACGCGATACATCTCCGTAAGCCCCTATTTGTTCCATAAAAAGATGCTCGATGCCCGTGCAATCGGTTAATACCCGTGATGCTGCTTCATCCACGCTTTCCCCGGATTTCACGAAACCTCCCATAAGAGACCACTGTCCTTTCATCGGCTCGAACGAACGTTTGTATAATAAAACATTCAACTCCTTATTGTTAAACCCTAGAATGATACAATCTACGGCAACATAGAATTTTACTTCGTCTTGATAAAAAGCTGCTGACATCGTTTTATGGATTTTAAAGATTAACAGAGCTTGCGTGCTCCGTCGCTGATTACTACATTATATAATTTAGGTTCACGGCCAAACTTCTCTTTATAAGCGGAGAAGGCTTTCTTCACGAAATCGTCGTACAACTCATCCTTAACCAAGTTGATCGTACAACCGCCGAATCCTCCACCCATGACACGAGAACCCGTTACACCACATTCCTTGGCGATATCGTTCAAGAAATCCAGTTCCTCGCAGCTAACTTCATAAAGCTTGCTCATACCTTGATGCGTGCCGTACATCTTTTCGCCGACAGTCTCATAGTCGCCTTTCTCCAAAGCGGCACATACGTCGAGTACACGTTGGATTTCCTCGATAACATATTCGGCACGCATGTAATCCTCTGCGCTGACATCCGCTTTTACCTCGTTCAGCATCTCCATCGTAGCGTCACGTAAGAACTCTACTTCCGGATGGTTGCGGCGAATGGCGGCTACCACGTTCTCGCAGGATTTACGGCGTTTGTTGTAGGCTGAGGATGCCAACTCGTGCTTAACGACCGAATCCAATAACACGAGTTTGTAACCAACCGGATTAAACGGATAATATTTATATTCTAAAGAACGGCAATCCAAGCGGATCAAACTTCCGGCCTTGCCGAATACGGAAGCGAATTGGTCCATGATACCGCAATTCACGCCACAATAATTATGTTCTGTAGCTTGACCGATCTTAGCCAACTCGAATTTATCGATATTCAATGAGAATAAGTCATTCAATGCGAAAGCATAAGTACTTTCCAATGCGGCGGAAGAAGACATTCCAGCGCCCAGAGGCACGTCTCCTGCGAATACGGTATCGAAACCTTGGATATTGCCACCTCGTTTAATAATCTCCCGGCATACGCCAAAGATATATCTTGCCCAGCTTGCGGAAGGAGCGTCCTCCTCGGTCAAGCCAAATTCAGCGTAATCATTTAAGTCGATGGAGAACGCCCGGACTTTGCCCGTCCCATTCGGTTTGATCTCGGCGATCATCCCTTTATCTACGGCACCCGGAAAAACGAAACCTCCATTATAATCAGTATGTTCACCGATCAAGTTAATACGTCCCGGAGATGTGTATAAGCTACCTTCGGTATTAAATAACTCTTTAAATTTAGTTCTGATTTTTTGTTGCATGATACTTAATTTGATTAAGGTAAATAATTGAATAAACAAGAAGAAATTATCCATTCAGAAAACTCTGCCGGATAATTTCTTCTTTATTATATTATGTCCTGTCCTTATTATTCAACAGGAATATCTTTGTTTACGTTCTTGCTACCAATCAAAGCGTAATATAGCAAATATGCCAATCCTAGGAATACCACCCAGAAGCTAGTAATGAAACCGCCAGCGTCGGCTACGGCTCCTTGGATCAACGGAAGAATACCTCCACCGCAAACCATCACCATGAAGATACCGGAAGCGGCTGCCGTATATTTACCTAAACCTTCTACTGCCAAGTTGAAGATACCACCCCACATGATGGAAGTACATAAACCACAAAGAGCCATGAACATGATTCCAACCGGAACCTCAACCATACCGAAAGAGATATCTGACAAGAATACAGGCATACTAACTTTAGTCGTAGCAGGGGCAAAGATAGCGATCAAGATAAAGATCATACCTACCGTGGCGGCTGATGACAACATCGCCTTACTAGAGATCTTAGCTCCGAAAGAGGCACCGAACAGACGTCCGATCATCATCAAGAACCAATATGTACCCACGATAGAACCGGCTACTGTAGGATCGATACCGATCTCAGGAGAAGTAGCGAACAAGTTCATGAAGTTAGGAATACCTACTTCGACACCCACATACAAGAAGATTGCGATGGCACCTAAAATGAAGTGACGGAAAGAAAGCGCGCTGTGCTTGTCCGGAGTCTTGGCTTCATTTTCCTTAACCATATGCGGTTCCGGAATTTGCATGCAGAACAATACGATAAATACAATGGCAAAGATACCCATAGCCAAGAACAATGCCGGGTTAGCGTCACTGATCTGAGCCTTAGCAGCGTCACCGATCAAATAACCAACCAATACCGGAACGATCGTAGCGCCGATAGAGTTCACGGAGCCGGCAACCTGAATTAATTGGTTACCTTTGTTTCCACCACCACCTAGCGTGTTCAACATCGGGTTTACTACGGTATTCAACATACACATAGAGAAACCGGACACGAAAGCACCTGTCAAATAAACAGCGTAGCTACCAGCCACACCGGAAAGATAAGAAATACCTACACCACAGAAACCTACGATGATCGCTAACAAAGCGGTTTTCTTGTAACCGATCTTCTGCAATAGTATACCGGCTGGAATACCCATGAAGGCATAGGCGATAAAGTTAGCCGCGTTACCCAGCTGCGACATGAAGTTGCTGGCAGCGAACTGGTTCTTAACGATGATACCGAATGGGTTCTGTAGACCCGTCACGAAAGATATCATGAAGAAGAGAGCCACCATCATGATAATAGGCAATGTGTAATTCTTTTTTGCTGTTGATTCCATTTCTTTTTTGTTGTTTTAGATTATTAGATTACTTAAATTATTCTCTTATTCTACACTGAATTTATAAATAGTAGTACTTTGGAAAACCTCGCCCGGGCGGAGTTCCGTTGTCGGATATTCCGGTTTGTTGGGGCTATCGGGGAAATGCTGGGTTTCCAGACATAAAGCGGCCCGTTCCGGGTAGCGTTGTCCGTTCTTACCTTCGAAATTCCCAGTCATCCAGTTACCTGTGTATAATTGCACGCCCGGTTGAGTCGTATAAGTTTCCATTACGATACCGGTCTTGGGGGAGGAGCAGCGAGCGCAGTAAGAAAGTTCGTTGTCCTCTTTATTTAATATGTACGTGTGGTCATATCCCTTACCGAATATAAGCTGTTCGAAATTGTCATTGATTCGTTCGCCTACCTCATGAGGAGTCCGGAAGTCCATCGGTGTACCTTCTACCTTCTCTTTAGGTCCGTACGGGATTGCCGTATTGTCTGTAGGCAGATAATAGTCGGCGTTGATCGTGAGAATATGGTCTCCTATATAAGGGTCTCCCGCACCGGATAGGTTAAAATAAGAATGATTGGTTAGATTCAAGACCGTAGGTTTGTCCGTAGAGGCTTGATAGGAGATAACGACCTCATTCTCATTTGTCAGATGATAAGTTACGGTTGTCTTTAGTTCTCCGGGGAAACCTTCCTCGCCATCGGCGGAGGTATATTTCAACTCAATGGTTTGCTCGTCTATTTGTTTGGCGTCCCATACGACCGCATTGAATCCCTTGATTCCGCCATGCAAGCTATTGGGGCCATTATTTATGGCTAATTTGTCATAAGTAATACCGTCGATCGTGAATTTTCCAGCGGCGATACGATTTCCATAACGACCGCAAATGGCACCGAAATAAGGTTCTTCTGATGTTAAGTACTCTTCAATCGAATTATGGCCAGTAACGACATCGGTCATTTTTCCGTTCTTATCCGGAACCATCAGTGAGACGATTTTCGCTCCATAATTCGTGATCGCTAGCTCTGCTCCAACCTTGTTACACAGGGTATAAAGCGCCGTTTCTTTCCCGTCAATTTGCTTGCTGAAGTTAGCAACAGACAAGCCCGACAGTGTATTTATGTTCTTCATGCGTATCAATATTATTGAAATTGCGTGTAAAAGTAACTTTCTTCTTTGTATTTATAACCTTTCTGAATAATGTTTTATAGCATGATTTTAGATTTGTCTACCAAAAATATATAATTATCGCTTGTTTATACGTCAAGTCCTTGATTCTTCTCTTAGGCTAAAAAAACAAAACAACTCTTGTCTTACCCCTGTTATTAGTAAAACAGAGATAGAAAGAAATTGTCCATGCGGTCGTCCTATAAATATATCATACTCATACTCTTTGTGCTTATGCCCGGCTTGCTTTATTCCCAATCTCAAGATTGGGTACGTAAGTCCATTTATCCGCAAGCGGATAGTGGTAAAAGCAAGATCTATAATTGGATGTGGGGGAGGCATTATCGTCACCTTTATACGATCCCGATCAGGGTTCCTTCGGCTACGATAGAAACGTTGGGGGGTGGGATGGATATCGTCGGGCAAGCGGAAGGGTTTCACGGATTATTGTTGGAGAATAAGCGTAAGCAATTGTATTTGCTAAAGCCCTTGGGTGGCTCTACAAGTTTCTTGGAGTCGAAGTTTTTCCGGGAAATATATAATAAGACTGATTTTAAGAATACATATTTGGATGAGTTCTTAGGAGATGCTTATACGATTATCAATCCCTATACCTTTTTGGTCGCAGATTATTTAGCGAAGTCCGCGGGATTGAGTTTTTCTCCCTCCCGTATTTACTATATTCCTTCCCACATACGGAAAGACACAGTTGCGGACGGCAGCGATATACAAGATAGGCTGGTCAATCTAATCAATGTTCCGGATATTAATTTAAGGTCTAATTTGTATACCACGGAAGACTTTCTAGACAGCCTTCAAGTGAGTAAAAACTATATGGCGGATCAAAATCTATACATTCGGGAACGTATTTTCGATATGTGGACCGGAGATTGGAATAAGACGAACGAAAACTGGGAGTGGCAGTCACATACCGTCAATGATAGCGTAATTTATACCCCGATCGTGATCGATAGGAATCATGCTTTCACGAAGGTGGACGGAGTATTGTTCAAGCAAATGTTGAAGATGTTATCGTTGGATTTTATCTGTAATTATGATAGCCTGATTTTAAAAGATACAAAGAAAATCAATAAGCTAGCTTTTGCGCTGGATATGGCGGTAGCAGGCCGCAGTGATGAGTCGGTTTGGATACGCCAAGCCCAAGAAATTCGGAGACAGATGACCGACTCTTTGATCGATAGCGCTTTTACTTATTTGCCGGAAGGTGTAAAACATGATGAGATAGAACTGATTAAACGAAAGTTGAAACGAAGGAGGCTAGAGTTGGAAGCGGTTGCCAGTCAATATTATCGCTTATTGCAACGTACGCCAGTGGTTGCCGGAACCAATCAATCCGATTATTTCTTGATCGAGCGGCAAGCGCCGGACCGGACTGTTTTACGGATTTATGATCCCGAGACCGGAGACTGTAGGTTGGAACAACAATTCTCCGGCAAGGAAACCAAGGAACTGTGGTTATATGGGCTTGCGGGAAACGATACGTTTGAAGTGAAGGGAAATACACGGAAAGATTTTCCGATATACTTGATCTCCGGAGAGGGGGAGAACCAATACCAATTGAATCATAACCGGAAAATACATGTCTATGATAAAGATTATAAATATGATTACCAGAAGATAAAATACCATAAGATATCTTTTACCCCGTGGGGAATATATGATTCGGATAAAGGTATTAGTTTGGGTACGTTCTTTACATATACGATGTATGGCTTTAAACGAGCCCCATTCACCTATCAGCATCGGATCGGGTATAATTATTTGAAAGGGTTCATGTATGCAGGTATCTTCCCTAATTATGACGGCCGGAGACGTTTATACCTAAATGCCTCCATTTCTTCACCCCGTAACTTCGAGAACTTCTTCGGATTTGGAAATAATACGGCGGGCTATAAAGAGGAGAAAAAGAATTATAACCGGGTGAAGCTCCGGACGTATATGTTTAATCCATCCTTCGAGATGGATTTGAGGAAAGAAGAGGTGATGACATTCTTTGGCTCTTTGGATATGTACAAGGCTAAACGTACGGATGATCGATATATTTATACGGTTTATGGAGAAGATCATCCTATTTTCCGCACGAATTATTTCGTAGGTCTTGGTGCTACTTACCGGATAACGAAACAGCCTTATTCGTGGCTTCCCCTATTGGAAACCGAATGGACGGCCGGATGGAAAATGAATTTGAAAAAGCCGGAACGCAATTTCCCCTATGCGCAGGGAAGCCTTTCATGGAACGTACGGTTCTCGGATCGTTTTACTTGGGCCTCCTTGATAAAGGGAACGGTATTATTCGATAATGACTATGAGTTCTATCAAGCCGCCACGATTGATTTAAGGGGATTCCGTGATAACCGTTTTATCGGAAAGCAATCCTTTTACCAATACTCGGATTTACGCTTGGACATGGGAAAACTAAAGAATCCGTTCACTCCCTTAAAATATGGTCTATTCGCGGGCTTTGATTATGGTAGGGTCTGGTTTCCCGGTGAGCGCTCCCATAGTTGGCATACTTCCTATGGTGGCGGGATTTGGCTTACTTTCTTGAATAAGTTCACCACTAAATATTCTTGGTTCGGCTCGACGGATAGTTTCCGGTTCGCCTTTGAGTTGGGGCTTGGGTTTTGATATAGCCTCAAACCTACACGGGACTGATGAGGGAAATTCTCATCATGATAAGGAGGGTTATTGTCTATTTCTATATTTGTTCTTGTCTTCTGTCGTATGATCCGGTAAAAACGTGTACGTGTTTTCCGAAAAACATGTACGACTTTTGTGGAAAACATGTATGTGTTTTTTCAGAAATATAATCATGTTTTTAAGGCTGATGATAATCAATGATTTACATATTCGTGTTATTTGCATGCTTATTGTTTGGATTTATTGAGTGAAAATCCATACATTTGCCTTTGATCAATTTTGTTCTTGTTATGAAATGGTTAAGGGCAATGTTTTTGTGCATGGTCGTTTTTGCTGCATTGACTGTGGTCGCCAACGATTCTTTCTCCCAAAAGGAGGTACGGGTGTGTGCTTCTACATCTTTATTTTCAATAGCGAATAAAGAGCCGGCTGCTTTCATCTCTTTTCAAGAAATCATAACTCCTTTGATGTCTTTCTCCGCTTTTGGGGAGAAACTTTTGTACCTTATTGCCTCATTGACTTTTTTCCTCGCTTTGTTTACCCTGTCGGTAGCTTTGTTGTTTTACGAACGGAGGGTAAGTTATGTTCGATTAAAATCCGTCTTTTGGCAAGAACGATACTCTTGCTATGTGCTTTGTCGTATGCTGAATTAGACATGATTATGCCCTGTCTTCAAGGGCATAGAGGAGAGTTGTGTCAATTTATTTTATACGAAAAACAAGCGTATCATGAACTCTATATATCGAAATTTTATTATCACGTTGAAGGCAAATAAAATGGCGGCAACACTAAATATATGCGGCCTCGTTATCGCCTTTACTTTATTTGATAGCGTAGCTATCCGTACGGAATCCGAACGAACTTTTGATAAAATACACTCGAAAGCCGAGGCTATTTATCGATTGGATTGTGTGACAAGTAAAAGTCAATGGCCTACGCAAATCCTGCCTTTTGCCCAAGCGTTCGCCTTGTCTTCTCCACATATATTGGAAAGTACGATCATAAATCCTTACGTAGGGGAAGTTTATTTTACGATCGGGAGGGACGAGATTCTCAAAGGTTATAAGGAACCGGTGATAACCTGTACTCCGGGGATCGTTTCTATATTTGACTTCCAATTGGTGGAAGGTTCACTGGATTGCTTAGATGATCCGGAGAAATGCCTTTTGCCGGAAAGTATGGTCCGGAAGATATTTGGCGAGTCATCGGCTATTGGTAAGGAGTTGCTTGCGGAAGAAGAGATTTGGAGCAAGGAACGAAAATCACTAGTCGTAGGAGGAGTTTATAAAGATTTCCCGGAAAACACACAATTGAATAATGCCATTTACACTTCTTTATCGTCGACTTATTGTATGGATGATTGGGATAACTGGATTTTCCTTTGTTATGTCCTTTTAGATGATCCGTCACAAAAAGATCTCATTTGCTCCCAGTTTAACCAAGCATTTCCCTTCAAGCAATACGAGAGGCTCCAAGAGGTACAGACCCGTTTGGTGAATTTATGCGATATTTATTATATGAATGATATGAATAGTGTTACTTACATAAAATCAGGGAATAAAAGACAAACGGATTTGTTGTTTAGCGCTTCGTTTCTAGTGGTATTGATAGCAGTGATTAATTTTATAAACTTTACAATGGCATTGGTTCCGGCAAGAATAAAAAGTATTAACATCCGCAAAATTCTAGGGGACTCGGTATGGCGGTTGCGTGGATTTCTTTGGTTAGAGTCTTTTCTTTTTGCGCTATTGTCTTATGCTATATCCTTGTTGCTGTTATTGGTTTATGAAGGTTGCATTGGAGGAGGCTTTCATATGAAGGGAATAGTTTTTTTGGGTGGATTATTTATGGCTTTGTGTGCGGGACTATTGGCCGGTGCATATCCGGCTATTTATGCGACTTCTATTCCTCAGCGAATCGTGCTGAATGGTTCTTTCGGTTTGTCTCCAAAGGGAAAAAGAATGCGGGAATGTCTGGTTGGTTTTCAGTATACGGTTTCAATTATATTGATCGTCCTGTCACTGTTTATTTATAAGCAGATAGAGACAATGCGGAGTCATTCCTTTGGTTTCGGGAATGATAATGTAGTTGTCGTAGAATTGAATAAGGAGATAACCGAGAAATATAAAGAGAATTTTACCAACCGTTTGCGTGGTTATGCGGGAATTGAGGATGTGGCTTTCGCCGCTAGTAAGATAGGAGCGACCAATGAGAATCGTGGCGGGGCCGCAGAGTTTAATGGAGAGACTATTTATTTTTATTATTTGAATGTATCACCTAATTTTTTATCCCTTATGGATATTACCGCGAACGAAGGGCGTGTCTCAAGGATGGAAGATGGGAGGAATAAAGAGTTGCTTTTGGTTTTTGACCAAAAAGCGAAAAGGCAATTAAACCTTCATGTGGGTGACCGTATGAAAACCTTTTGGGGGAATGATGCCCGGGTATTAGGATTTACGGATGAGGTGGTGATCGCTTCCACACATAAAGCATCGGAGCTGCTAGCTACTTATCCTGTCGCTTTTGTGACGAATGAGGAATTTTATATGCCTTACGCTTATATTAAGTTGATGCCGGGGGCTGATAAAGGAAATGTTTTACTTTATATTAGGGACATGCTCAGCGAACTTTCTCCTTCATGTTTATCCGATTTTGAGTTTTGCGATACATTTTCCCGGCATCTGTATGAAAAAGAAATCCAGTTTGGCGACCGGGTTATTTTATCCAGTGTTTTATCTATCTGGATGGCATTGGCAGGTATTTTAAGTCTGGTATTGTTTGATGTCCACTATCAGCGGCGAGAAATTGGTATAAGGCGGGTGTATGGATCTTCCGTGAGTGAGATACTATATCGTTTGAATAAAGTCTATTTAAAGGTCTTGCTCATTAGTTTTGTTATCGCGATTCCAGTTTCCTATTATTTTATGGAGAGATGGGGCAGTAATTTTATGGAGAAAGTCCCTGTCAGTTATTTGATTTATTTTGTCGCATTGCTAGGGATCAGTATCCTGACGGTAGGAGTGGTCACGTTCCAAAGTTGGAGGGCGGCGAATGAGAATCCGGTGGATATGTTATAGACAACTTACATCGGCAACGAAGTTAACTTTATCGGCAAAGTAACTTAACATACTTTGCTGATGAAGCTAAGATACTTTGGAAGTACAGATAAGGTATTGGATTGTAACCGATTTTTCTAACTAATTTGAAATTTGTAAGGGAGGATTTATGCGAATAGTCCCTCCCTTACATTTTGTCTTGTTCAAATAGTTGGCTTTATTTGTCCTAGAACTTATTTCTTCAAGGCCTCCAAAACTTGAGGCATCATAGTACAGATATAATGTTCTTCTTTCGCTGTAAAGAAATTGCCATCGACTACGGAATCCTCATCTGTTGCTTGTCCTTTGCTAATGGCAGGCTTAGCCAACGGATGTACCGCTAGCTTCTTTCCTTCCGTGATTCCGGTGAAGTCGAAGAGCATAGCGGCAGCGCAATGTCCAATCATAATTTTACCCTTTTCCCCGAAATTCTTAATCACATCCATTAGATCGATATTGTATTGTTTGCTAGCGTTCTGCTGGAAAACAGGAACCGCATCGCCACAAGCGAATACCATTGCGTCGTATTCATCTTCATGCCCTTTTAAATTAGCGATCACATCGTCTACTGTCAAAGCTATGCCAGAGTTCGTTTTGATCTCTTTTGAATTGGCTACCGCATATACTTTATAAGTAATGCCATTCTCGAAAAATGATTCCAAATATTGGAACAAACCAAATCCATTTACTGGATTTACCGCTAAAACTGCTACTTTCTTTGCCATAATCGTAAATTATTAAGTGATACAATAGTTATTTTTCGTAAGTTTATTACTTTTGTGGCGTAAAAGTAAGCCCCTTTTTTAGAGAAAACAAGGAGGCACTTATAAATAAGGAACTTACATGGATGTAACCATTGTTGAGATTCAAGTAAATAGAAAAGGTTAAAAAATGAAAAACTTTCATCCGATGGGGAATTGCCCCGTGAGAGACGTATTGAGCCGGCTAGGAGATAAATGGTCTATGCTAGTGCTTATCACTTTAAGTGCTAACGGTACCATGCGTTTTAGTGATATCCATAAAACCATCGCGGATGTATCGCAACGTATGCTGACCGTAACCTTGCGTACGCTGGAATCGGATGGTCTGATCGAACGAAAGGTCTATGCGGAAGTTCCTCCCCGAGTAGAATACTGCTTAACGGAAAGAGGATTAAGTCTTATTCCCCATATCCAAGGATTGGTGGATTGGGCGTTGCAGCAGATGAGTGGTATTATGGAAAGCCGGGTTTTACATACGTCATGACTTGCTTTGGCATTAATCTATCCGCTAATTTTTTGCTTTATCTAATTCAACCTTGAATCTGACAAAAGCGTGTATACAGCTGTTCGGGAGACGTATTAGCATCTATTAGATTAAAAAGGGCGAGGTACATCTGATCCCCGTTTTGAAGGTTTGCGTAAAGGTGGAAATATCTTTTTTCAGCTTTTGTCAAGATATTGACAAGCACTAATAATATGTATGTGTTATTCATGGAACTTTTGATATTATCAAGTGTTTGATATATAGTGAATATGAGAAATTGTATGATGCAAATATATCGATTTGGGTTTATCTACGATGAAGATTAATTGATGATTTTTATATTTTGGATCTTTTTATATTTGCGACATCGGTGAATGAATTTAAATTAACATGAAATCTGGTGTACCAAGCGGAATATATGATATTTTTGTTAAACGAATGATTAATAAGAGAAAAGCATGAAAGACTTACGGAATCATAATATATTGGTTGTTGGAAGTAGCAATACCGATATGGTCATAAAGACGAATCATCTTCCTCGTCTGGGGGAGACCGTATTAGGAGGAACATTTTTTATGAACCCGGGTGGGAAAGGAGCGAATCAAGCGGTTGCTGTTGCTCGGTTAGGGGGACAGGTCTCGTTTATTTGTAAAACAGGCAGTGATATATTCGGGCATCAATCCCAGCGGCTATTTGAGGAAGAGGGGATTGATACTTCCTATATTTTCTCAGATCCGAAGAATCCATCTGGCGTAGCGTTGATTACGGTAGATGCCCATGCTGAGAATTGTATTGTTGTGGCTTCTGGGGCAAATGCGAATTTACTGCCAACAGATTTAGCGAAGGCAGAGGAAGCTATAGAACAAGCCGAGTTGATATTAATGCAGTTAGAAATACCGATGGATACTGTTGAGTTTGTCGCAAAGACAGCTTGGAAGAAAAATAAGCGAGTAATACTAAATCCGGCTCCAGCTCAACCATTGTCGGCTGCGTTACTCCGCCATCTGTATATGATTACCCCGAATGAGACAGAGGCGGAGATGATCTCCGGCGTGAAGATCACGGATGAGGTTTCCGCGGAGAAGGCTGCGCAAGTTATAATGGAGATGGGAGTACAGAACGTAATCATTACTTTAGGTTCAAAAGGAGCTTTGATTTACTGTGATTCCATGGTAGATATGGTTCCTGCGATAAAAGTGGAAGCCGTTGATACTACTGCGGCCGGGGATATTTTCAACGGTGCTTTAACGGTTGCTTTGGCCGAGGGGCGGGATTTAAGGGAAGCCGTGAGATTCGCTTGCAAAGCTTCCGCCATTTCCGTGACTCGTGTGGGAGCGCAATCTTCCGCTCCTTATCGAAATGAGGTAGATATCTTTGATTAATCTAAAAAACAATCTAATATTATGATACAAACAGTATTTGCGATGATAGCGGTAGCCTCTTTATTTATAGGGGCGACCTCATGTTCCCAACAACCCTCGGCAAAGGATCAAACGACGGTTCCCGCTGAGTTTACGATTAGTAAAGAAAAGTTGATGGATAAGATTAAGGGAGGCTGGGCCGGACAAACCATAGGCTGTACGTATGGCGGTCCGACGGAGTTCAAATATAACGGAACGATGATTCAAGAATACGTACCGATCGTATGGCCGGACGGATATATCAAGTGGTGGTACGAGAATGTACCCGGATTGTACGATGATGTTTATATGGACCTTACATTCGTGGATGTCTTTGACCGGTTGGGATTGGACGCTCCTGTGGACTCATTCGCCATGGCGTTCGCTACGGCGGGATATACGTTATGGCATGCTAACCAGTCGGCACGTTATAATATTTTGCAAGGGATCATGCCTCCGGCGTCCGGCCATTGGCTGAATAACCCGCATGCGGATGATCTGGATTATCAGATCGAGGCGGACTATGCCGGACTGATGTCGCCGGGTATGCCGAATACGGCTTCCGAGATTTCTGATAAGATCGGGCATATCATGAATTACGGAGACGGTTGGTACGGCGGTGTGTATGTCGGGGCGATGTATTCGTTATCGTTTATCTCGGATGATATCGAGTTTATCGTGACCGAGGCGTTAAAGACGATACCGGAGCAAAGTACCTATTATAAATGTATGAGCGATGTGATCCGCTGGCATAAGGAATATCCGGACGATTGGAAGCGCACTTGGTTTGAGTGTGAGAAGAAATGGAGCTCGGATATTGGTTGTCCGGATGGCGTTTTCGTTCCGTTCAATATCGATGCCGTGATCAATAGCGCATACATTCTTATCGGCTTGCTTTATGGTGAGGGAGATTTCTATAAGACATTGGATATCTCTACCCGTTGTGGACAAGATTCGGATTGCAACCCAGCCTCTGCGGGTGGTATCTTAGGAACAATCCTTGGTTATAGCCGTATACCGGATTATTGGATGAAGAACTTGAGAGAAGTGGAGAATATGGATTTTGCCTATACGACCATCTCATTGAATAAGACTTACCAAATGGGCTTCGATCAAGCGTTGCAAGTGATAGAGCGCAACGGCGGTTCCGTTTCAGGTGACGAGGTGACGATCAAATGCCAGCAACCTGTAGCCGTTCGTTACGAGAAGGCTTTCGAGGGTATGTATCCGATAGAGAAAGTGGCGGTTAATAAGAATTTGCCCGATGTAGGAGAACTGCCTTTTGAGGGAACAGGCGCCGTATTCAAAGGCTTTGTGAACGCTAAAGATGATAAATACGTAGCGAAAGTAGAGATGTACCTAGATGGGGAGCTGGTTGAGACGGCGAACCTTCCTGCATCCTATACGACTCGTAGGAACGACCTGTTCTGGAAGTATCAGCTGCCCAAGGGAAAACATACGGCTACGTTTAAATGGCTAAATCCACGTAATGATGTCTCCGTTCATTTCAGCGAGATACTGATTTACTCGGATGCTCCGAAAGAGATTGTTCACCAATAAATTATAAAGATTATGAAGAAATCATTGTTTCTGATGGGCTTATTTGCCTTGTTGATTTCCTGTAAGGGAAATGTGTCGAAAAATATTCCTCAAACCGATAAGCCTCAACCGGTAAATCTTATTCTAGATACTGATTTAGGTCCGGACTATGATGATGTGGGCGCTATGGCCTTGATGCATGCCTTGGCGGATAGCGGTCAGGTAAATATCCTTGCGACTCTTTCCTCCAACCATGATGAGCGGGTGGTACCTTGCATTGAGGTGTTGAATACTTATTTCAACCGTCCGGACATACCGGTAGGGGCACCAAAGAGCGAACCGGGGGCCTCCTTGACTACTTGGCATAAAACGAAGTGGACTGACGAGTTACCCGCTAACTATCCGCATCATACGGCGAAGACTTCCGACGCTCCGGATGCTCTGAAGGTGTACCGTAAGATTCTGAGCGAACAACCGGATACCAGCGTTGTTATTTGTACGATTGGTTTCTTCTCTAATTTAAGGGACTTGCTTCAATCGGGAGCTGATGAATATAGCGATCTCTCCGGAAAGGAATTAGTCGCCAAGAAAGTGAAACGTTTGGTTTCTATGGCGGGCCTGTTTCCGGAAGGAAAAGAATTTAATGTGTATTGCGATGTCCCTGCCTCTAAAGTCGTAGCGGATGAATGGCCTACAGAGATTGTCTTTAGCGGTTTTGAGATCGGGAACGTAATCTTGACCGGAAAGAAACTGGTGCAAATGAACGTGGAGAACAGTCCTGTAAAAGATGCGTATGCCCTTTGTTTCGCGGAGGGAGACCCGGAAGGGCGCATGAGCTGGGATCATACGGCGGTATTGGTCGCTATAAAAGGTTATGAGCCTTATTTCGATGTAGAGCGAGGTACCTTTCATGTCGTAGATGATGAGGGGACTAACAATTGGGTGGCAAATCCCAATGGCCGTGATCTTCGTTTGATCGAGAAGATGCCGCCTACGGAGGTCGCTTCCTTGATAGAGAATTATATGATGCATCAACCATCTATTAAATAGTATTTTATGTATATCGTACAAGATTATTCTTTAGCTGTCATATTCTGTGTCGTTACGATGCTTTGTTGGGGATCGTGGGGGAATACGCAGAAATTAGCCTCCAAGACTTGGAGATATGAGTTCTTCTATTGGGACTACGTGATTGGTGTCTTGCTCTTTTCTCTGATTTCCGGCTTTACCTTGGGCAGCATCGGGACGGAAGGACGCAGTTTCCTGCCGGATTTGGCGCAAGCGAATCTCGCTAGTTTAGGGAGTGCCTTTTTGGGCGGTATTATTTTTAATGCTGCCAATATCTTGTTGTCTGCGGCGATCGCCATTTGCGGATTGTCGGTCGCTTTTCCAGTAGGGATCGGATTGGCCTTGGTGCTAGGCGTATTGGTTAACTATTTCGGGGCGGCGAAGGGGGAACCGACTTATATCTTTATTGGTGTAGCCTTAATCACGATCGCCATCATCTTGAACGGCCTGGCTTATAAGAAAGCCTTGGTCGGTACCAAGAAAGTATCGGGGAAGGGGATCCTTATATCGGTTGTGGCCGGCGTGATCATGGCCTTTTTCTATCGTTTTGTCGCCGCTTCCATGGATATGGAGAATTTCACTTCTCCGGCACCCGGGAAGTTGACGCCTTATACCGCCGTATTTGTTTTTGCCATAGGAGTATTTGTTAGTAATTTCTTATTTAACACATTGGCAATGAAACATCCGGTGGAAGGTAAGCCTGTCTCCATATCCGGTTATTTTAAAGGAGATATGAGTACGCATCTCGTGGGTGTATTGGGGGGTGTTATCTGGTGTATCGGTCAATCTTTCAGTATGATAGCGTCAGAGAAGGCGGGAGCGGCTATATCTTACGGATTGGGGCAAGGAGCCACGCTAGTCTCCGCTTTATGGGGCATCCTTATCTGGAAAGAGTTCAAGGGAGCGCCAGCCATTTCCAATCGTCTGAATGTCGGGATGTTTATTTTATTCGTGATCGGACTTGGGTTCTTAATTTATGCGGGAGCTTAAATAACGTTATTTTTATTTATTCCGGAAAAAACATTACCTTTGTTCTTGTTTCTTGTTTATGGGAGTTTAATAACGAAAAAAGACGATCTATGAAAGAAGAAGGTGATGTATTCAAAAAGTTCCGTGATTCCTTCAGCAGGATGGAGGGACATTTCCATATACTAGAACAGCGTGTGCCGGTTGAACTTCAGATGGAGTATTTCAAATACTCGGAAAACGTACGGAAGGAAAACCGGCCTCCCCGTCCCTTATCGGAGGATGAGTGCGAGACCCTGTACAACACTTTGTTGACGGAGGAAACCACGGACAAGACCGAGAAGAGATATTTGTTATCTCAATTGGCTACCTCGAAATCCGTCCGTGCGTACCGATTGTTGGAGGAATACACCCAGCATCCGGACCCGGAAGTGACAGATTGGGCCTACATGGCTTTGATGGAGTCTCGTATCTCTTTAGAGTCCGATTTCTCCGACGAGAAACAAATTTATATCTCGACCGGCTTGGGAGGAAAAGGGGAGAAGCTGCGTTTCTATGTCTTGATGACGTCTAAAGGCAAGAAACCTTTCCAAGAATATCAGCGGCAGACAATCGAGCGGGAGTTCGCTTATTATCTGCCGAAAACGGACTGCGAGATCGAGCGTTTGACGATCGGTGAGCAGTATGTGGAGCTGGTGTTCTTGATCCCGGTGCGTACGGATATAAAAGCCACGTTGGACCGGGTGATCAATGAATGTAACCAATACGGCGATTTCCTCTCGAATGTTTTCACGATCACGAATGTCAAGGAATTGACACCCGAGGAGATTTCCGAGATTATAAGTAAGAATGGAGACGATTAAGCAAGCTATTAAGTATGGTGTAGTCGGGTTGAGCAATACCTTGATAACGATGATTGTTATCTGGGTGATGATGAAACTCTTCGGATGCCGGGAAGGTTTATCTAACTTAACGGGATATGTGGCAGGCATATTAAACAGTTTCATCTGGAACAAGCAATGGACTTTCAAGGGAAGTTCCACCGGATGGACGAAAGGGGCGGTTCGGTTCACGATCGCTTTCATTATTTGTTATGCCTTACAGTACGGATTGGTACTGATCTTGAATTCCCGACTTACGATCGATCATTACTACAACCACTTGATTGGAATGGCTTTCTATACGGTGATTAATTTTTTAGTAAATAAGTTTTATACCTTTAAAGCTTAAAAGGCATGAAGAAGTTAGCGGTTATAGTCCCGTGTTATAACGAGGAAGCCGTGATCGAGGAATCGTATCGGCGTACGAAAGAGGTCTTGGTAAAGTTGCCGAACCCTACGGAGATTATCTATATAAATGATGGCAGTCAGGATAAGACACGTTCTTTGTTGGATCATATAGCCGCTACCGATCCTCATGTGAAGGTGATTCACTTCTCCCGGAATTTCGGTCATCAACCGGCGGTAACGGCGGGTATCAATAACTGTGACGCTGATTTGGCGATTATCATCGACGCCGATATGCAGGATCCGCCGGAATTGATTCCGGATCTGCTGGAAGTGCAGGAGAGAGAGGATGCCAACGTGGTTTATTGCGTCCGTAAGTCACGGGAAGGGGAGAGCCTTTTCAAGCTGTTCACCTCCAAGGCTTTTTACCGGGTGATGAATTATATGAGCGAGGTCCATTTCCCGCTGGATACAGGAGATTTCCGTTTAGTGGACCGGAAGGTGATGAATGAGTTCGACCGTTTTAAGGAACGGGGAAAATATATCCGTGGCTTGATAAGCTGGGTGGGCTTCCACCAAGTGCCGTTTTATTATGAGCGTGAGGCGCGTATCGCCGGCGAGACGAAATATCCGATTAGTAAGATGCTGAAATTCGCGTCGACGGCAATGCTTTATTTCTCGAAGAAGCCGTTGCGTTTGGCGACGAGTCTCGGGTTTATATCCGTATTGGTCGGTATAATCTTGGCGGTTTGGTTCACGTTGGGCAAGATCTATGGTTTTAGTAACGCCGAGGTTGGCTGGACTTCTATCATGACTTCCATTATCTTCTTTGGAGGTGTACAGTTATTGACGGTCGGCGTGTTAGGGCAATATGTCGGTATCCTCTTTGACGAGATCAAGGCCCGTCCCGAATACATTATTGACGAGAAGAAAAACTATTAAAAAACATCGGAGGCGAAATAAGCCGTTTTTCTATGATCTGAATTCTGTTCCATGATAAATGTCTTTTCATGATATACTTGTGATATGTAACATAAACAATTCGATATCCGGATAGTTTATACATAGAAGAGATTAATAAAACTTATGTGTCATGAAGTATAGAATAGAGAAAGATACCTTAGGTGAGGTGGAAGTGCCGGTGGACGTTTATTATGGGCCGCAAACACAACGGAGCGTGAATAATTTCAAGATCGCCACCGATATTAGCCGGATGCCCAAAGAGGTGATAGAGGCGTTCGCTTACTTGAAAAAAGGAGCGGCTTTGGCTAATAAAGACGCCGGCGTCTTGTCTCCGGAGAAATGCGAGTTGATCGGTAAGGTATGCGACGAGATCTTGGCGGGTAAATTAAATGACTCCTTCCCCTTGATCGTATGGCAAACGGGGAGCGGGACCCAGACGAATATGAATGTCAATGAGGTGATCGCCAACCGGGCACATGTGCTGAGCGGAGGAAAGCTAACGGATAAGGAGAAAGTGCTGCTTCCGAACGATGACGTGAATAAATCGCAATCCTCCAATGATACGTTTCCTTCCGCTATGCATATTGCCGCCTATAAGGTGACTGCGGAGGTGACGATACCGGGATTGGAGAGTCTGTATCGTGCCTTGGCGCTAAAAAGTGAGGAGTTCATGAAGATCGTGAAGATCGGGAGGACTCATTTTATGGATGCCACTCCATTGACATTGGGGCAAGAGTTCAGTGGCTATGCGGCTCAATTGGAATATGGTATACGGAAAGTAAAGGATTCCCTGTCGCATATCTCCGAGTTGGCTTTAGGAGGTACGGCGGTTGGGACTGGTATTAACGCCCCAGTCAATTATGACGAGTGTGTCGCTAAGAAGATATCAGAGTTGACTGGGCTTCCTTTTGTAACCGCTCCGAATAAATTCGAGGCCCTAGCTACCCATGATGCCTTGGTTGAGGCGCATGGAGCCTTGAAATCCGTAGCGGTCAGCTTAATGAAGATCGCGAACGATATACGAATGTTGGGCTCAGGTCCTCGTGCCGGTATCGGTGAGATCCATTTGCCGGAGAACGAGCCGGGTTCCTCCATCATGCCGGGAAAGGTGAATCCTACGCAATGCGAGTCATTGACGATGCTCGCCGCTCAAGTAATGGGTAACGACGTGACAATCTCGATAGCCGGCTCCAACGGGCAGTTCGAGTTGAACGTATTTAAGCCGGTGATTATCTCGAACTTCTTGCAAAGCGCCCGCTTGATTGGTGACGGTTGCCTGAATTTCAGTGAACGTTGCGTAAAAGGCATTACCCCGGTGAACGAAAACATCAAACGCCATCTGGATAGCTCCTTAATGCTGGTTACCGCCTTGAATCCGAAAATAGGATATTACAAGGCCGCCGCTATCGCCCAGAAAGCCTATCAAGAAAATAAGACTTTGCGGGAGGCGGCTATCGAGTCCGGTTATGTGACCGCCGAGGAGTTTGATCGTTGGGTAGACCCGTCCAAGATGGTAGGAAAGATTGAGTAGTGTCAAAACTGCTACATCTTCTCCCAAAAATGAAACAAAGAGTTAAGATGATAATGGATATTTTTGTACCGTTATCATTTTAATTCTTTGTATTATGAAGAGCACACGATGTATTTTGTCTATAATCTTAGGGTTGCTGGCCGGATGGCTACCTCTGGGTGCGGTTACCGTATTGAAGAACCTACAGGTTGAGTATCAAACCAATCCACTGGGAATTGATGTCAGTCAGCCACGTTTTAACTGGCAGATGGAGTCCGATCGCTATGGGGCCTGTGGACAGGCTTATCGGTTATGGGTGGCCGATAGTCCGGAGCAATTGGCTGCCGGGCGTTATATCTATGATTCGGGAAAGGTTCTTTCCGGGGAATCGGTCGGCGTAGTTTATCAAGGAAAAGCATTGCAACCTTCCACTCGCTATTATTGGAAAGTTTCCGTATGGGATGAATCGGGAACGGAAATTACCTCCACCGAGCCTGCGTGGTTCGAGACCGGTCTTCTGGGTTCCGGATGGAGTGGTGCCCGTTGGATCGGCTCGTCGGAGACACAACTCTCCAAATATCGCTCGCATTATGTGATCGACTATGATGTGCGGGTTGCCGAGGGTAATGATAAAGCCGTATTTGTCTTTGGGTCGAGGGACGCTGATAATTATGTGTCTGCTGAACTGGACTTGAATGGTTCGGGGGACGCCCGTTTCATTTTACGTCATACCACAGATGGAAAAACGAGGCAAGATGCGGCGGAAAGTCTGGCCTCTATCATCCCAGCCTCGGATAAGCATAAGGTGCATCATATCCGGTTGAAGGTGACGACGGCCCAATATGCCTTGAAATATTTCGTGGATATAGAGATCGATGGAAAGACCTTGGTGAATTCCTCTTTGACTCCCGAGGAGAAAGAACGGAAGAGCCGTGGTGATTTCTGGGGAGGCAAGGAAGGGGCTTTCACCGTGTATCCTTATCCGGATGGAGAGTTGGTTTATCATTGCCGCTTGTACGCGATCGGTTTCCTGCAACCTAAAGGGCAGACCGCTACATTCTCCAACTTGCGTATCAGCGAGGATACGTGGAATACGCTTCTGTACAATCCTGCCGAGACTTATGTGGAGAAAGGGGAGGGAAAGCTCAATGTCTGGTATCCGGGCGAGAACGTATCCGCTCCCATGCTCCGGAAAGCGATAAAGATAGAGAAACCGGTCAAGAGCGCCCGTTTATATGCTACCGCTAGGGGTGTCTACGAGTTCTCGGTGAACGGGCGGAAGGTTGGAAAGGATTATCTGAATCCGGGTTGGACGGATTACCGTTACCGTATCATGTATAATACGTATGATATAACGGATTTGCTACGACCAGGCGATAATGGTATCGGGGCGATGTTGGGCGCCGGATGGTGGAGCGAGCATAGCGGTTTCCTTACCGGTTGGCAGGATCAATACGGAACCCGCCAGTCCTTATTGGGAAAGATCGTGATCGAGTATGCCGACGGTACTCGTGAGACGATCGTTACGAATGATAGCTGGAAATGTTATGACCGGGGACCGATCACTTTTAACGGCCTTCAGAATGGAGAGGAATACGATGCCCGGAAAGAGGTGAACGGCTGGGATGCTCCGGGTTTTGATGACTCGTCATGGAAACCGGCGACCTTATTCGCCGCCCCTCCGGTAAATGTGGAGATCCAAGGATATGTAGGCAGCCCGATACAAAATAATGTGACCCTGACCGCTCAGTCCGTGGTAGAGCCTATCCCCGGCGTCTATGTCTATGATATGGGGCAGAATATGGTCGGTGTTCCCCGTCTGACTTTCAAGGGAAAGGCCGGACAGGAAATCACGATCCGTTTCGGGGAGATGAATTATCCGGAAACGATCCCTACCGAACCTGTCGCCCCGTACACGATTGCGATGTATAAGGAGAAGAAAGGGCAAGTCTATACGGATAATTACCGGAGCGCCCTTTCCACGGATCGCTATATCCTGAGAGGGGATGCGGCGGGTGAGACGTATGAGCCTCGCTTTACGTTCCATGGTTTCCGTTACGTGGAGATTCACGGGTTGGACAAGCCGTTACCCTTGGAGGCGGTGAAAGGGATCGTGCTGGAATCTATCGGTGCGCAGACGAGCGGTTATGAGACGTCGGACGAGCGTGTCAACCGTTTGTTCAGCAATATCATCTGGGGCCAACGGGGTAATTTCCTGTCGGTTCCGACCGATTGTCCGCAACGGGATGAGCGTATGGGCTGGACAGGGGATGCGCAGGTATTCGCTCGTACGGCTACTTATAATATGAATGTCGATCCGTTTTACACCCGTTGGCTCTACTCGGTCCGGGATAATCAAGGAGATGACGGTAGTTACGCGAACTATATACCCGTGGTCGGTTTCCCGCCTCACGGCGCGGAGGATGGCGGAGGTGCCATGGGATGGATGGAAGCCGGCGTGATCGTACCGTGGCAAATGTATCAACAATACGGAGACGTGCGTATTCTGGAGCAACATTACGCTTCCATGGTCGCTTATATGGATTATTTGGAGCGTCGTGCCGTACGCTATGTACAGCCCTTCGGTGGTTTCGGCGATTGGCTGGCTATCGAGCCGACGAATTCCATGTTGACGAACACCGCTTATTCCGCCTACGACGCTTTGATTATGGAGCAGGTAGCGAAACGTTTAGGGAAGGATGCGGACCAAAGGCGTTTCCGTACTTTCTACGAGAACGTGAAGAGGTCCTTTAACGACTTGTTCGTAAACGAGGAAGGACGCACGTTCGCCCCGACGGTGGAATCTATCTTTGGCAAGGATTCGCAAGTAGGTATGTGGCCCGGAACGGCGGCTACCGAGGCGAAAATCGTAGATACGCAGACCTCATACGTGGTTCCTCTCCAGTTCGATCTGTTCAATGAGAAAAACAAACCCTTGGCGATCCGGCATCTGGTAGAGAATATCAAGAAACATAATTATACGCTTACCACTGGCTTTATCGGTACGCCTTACCTGAATTTGGTATTATCCGACAATGGTTATGACGATGTCGCCTATAAATTATTTGAGCAAACCGCCTATCCTTCATGGCTATACCCTGTCCTGCAAGGCGCAACCACGATTTGGGAACGTTGGAATTCCTACACGTTGGTAAATGGCTTCGGCCCTGTGGATATGAACTCTTTCAACCATTATTCGTATGGCGCTATCGAGGAGTGGATGATAGCTTATACCTTGGGTATCCAGCGGGATGAGGAACAACCCGCCTATAAGCACATCATCCTTCAACCCCGTATCGGCGGAACCTTCTCGTTCATCCGGGGTCATTACGATTCCGCCTATGGCCGTATCGAGAGTGGATGGCAAATCCAAAAGAGGGGCTATATATACGAGGCAACCATCCCCGCTAATACGACGGCTATTTTATATCTGCCCGCTAAATCGGAGAAGTCCGTTCGTATGGAGAAAGGGCAGGAGGGTATCACGTCCGTGGGGTTGAAGGATGGGAAGGCTGTGTACCGATTGAGATCGGGGAGCTACCGGATATGTGTGGATTGAATATTTAGAAAATATTTGGCCTTGCATCGGGTGCGCAGTCGAATCTGTGAGAAATGCGGGGCTTACATCGGGCGCAGGGTCGAATCTTGGAGAAATATTTGACCTTGCGCTGGGTGCGCGGTCGAATCTCGGAGAAATGCGGGGTTTACACCGGGTGCAAGGTCGAATCTTGGAGAAATGCGGTGCTTCTCACCCGGTGTAAGGTCAGATTTTGTAAAAACGATAGTGCCCGGCCTTATTAAAATCTGTACATTCGCGCAAAAATAAATAAGAACATTGTTCATGATTGTTTAATTCTAATTAGATCAAGCGAGAATGTCAATACGAAAATCGGATCGCATTATCAGCGTGGAGCACGTATCGAAGTATTTTGGCGAGAAGGCCGTGCTGAATGATGTAAATTTACAGGTCCGCAAGGGCGAGTTTGTAACCATTTTGGGGCCTTCCGGTTGCGGAAAGACTACCCTGTTGCGTTTGATAGCCGGCTTCCAGACGGCCTCCGAGGGCGTTATCACGATGTCCGGGAAGGAGATTACGCAGACGCCGCCGCATAAACGTCCCGTAAATACGGTATTTCAGAAATATGCTTTATTTCCACATCTGAATGTGTACAATAATATCGCCTTTGGCCTGAAGCTGAAGAAACTTCCTTCCGCCACGATCGAGAAGAAAGTGAAACAGGCGTTGAAAATGGTAGGGTTGACAGACTATGAGGATCGGGATGTCGATTCCCTTTCCGGTGGCCAGCAGCAACGTGTGGCGATCGCTCGCGCTATCGTGAATGAGCCGGAGGTGTTATTGCTGGATGAGCCGTTGGCGGCCTTGGACTTGAAGATGCGCAAGGACATGCAAATGGAATTGAAAGAGATGCATAAGTCCTTAGGCATTACGTTCGTGTACGTGACCCACGACCAAGAGGAAGCGCTGACGCTTAGCGACACGATCGTTGTCATGAGCGAGGGAAAGATCCAGCAAATCGGTACCCCGATCGATATTTATAACGAGCCGGTCAATTCGTTCGTCGCTGATTTCATCGGTGAGAGTAACATCTTGAACGGAACGATGATCAAGGATAAGCAAGTCTCTTTCGCCGGTCATGAGTTCGAGTGCGTGGATGAGGGATTCGGGGAGCAAATGCCGGTAGATGTCGTGTTGCGCCCCGAGGATATTTACATCTTCGAGCCGTCGGAGGCGGCGATGCTGACGGGTACGGTAACCTCCTCCATCTTTAAGGGCGTGCATTATGAGATGATGGTGCAAACCCCGAACGGATACGAGTTCATGGTACAGGATTACCACCCGTTCGAGGCGGGTAGCGAGGTCGGGCTTCTTATCAAGCCTTTCGATATCCATGTAATGAAGAAAGAGCGTATTTGCAATACCTTCGAGGGAAAGCTCATCGACGCTACGCATGTGGAATTCCTAGGCTGTACGTTCGAATGCAAGGAGGTAACCGATATAGAGCCAAATACGCCTGTGAAAGTCGAGATCGATTTTAAAGATGTGATCTTGGAGGATAACGAGGAAGACGGTCGCCTGACCGGAGAGGTGAAATTTATCCTCTACAAAGGCAACCATTATCATCTGACCGTGTTTACGGATTGGGACGAGGACATCTTTGTCGATACCAACGATGTATGGGATGATGGAGACCATGTCGGCATAACGATCGCCCCGGATAAAATTCGAATTATTCATGCTTAAAAAGGGAAGGAAGTGATCAATACGTTTTCTGCATTTTTTATGAGACGAAGGAACTGGACCATTCCTTATGTCCTGTTCTTGGCCATCTTTGTCGTGATACCGCTCCTCTTGATCGTGTATTACGCCTTTACGAATGACGAAGGGATGTTTACCTTCGCCAATTTCCGTAAGTTTATGATCCATCCCGAGGCGATAAACACCTTCGTGTATTCAGTCGGGATCGCTTTGATAACGACCATTCTTTGTCTGCTGCTGGGATATCCGGCCGCTTGGATATTGAGCCAAGCCCGATTTAATACTTCCCGTACGATGGTCGTTTTGTTTATCCTTCCGATGTGGGTCAATATCTTGATCCGTACGTTGGCTACCGTGGCTTTGTTCGATTTCTTGAATTTCCCGCTGGGAGAGGGGGCCTTGATCTTTGGTATGGTGTACAACTTCCTGCCCTTTATGATCTACCCGATTTATAATACACTCCAGAAAATGGATCACAGCTTGATAGAGGCGGCGCAAGACTTGGGGGCGAATCCGTCGCAGGTATTTATCAAGGCCGTATTCCCACTATCGATGCCGGGAGTGATGAGCGGTATCATGATGGTGTTTATGCCGACCATCTCTACGTTTGCCATCGCCGAGTTGTTGACGATGAACAATATCAAGCTCTTCGGTACGACCATACAGGAGAATATCAATAACGGTATGTGGAACTACGGGGCGGCGCTTTCTCTTATCATGTTGTTATTAATCGGAATCACGGGATTGTTCAGCAATGAGAGCAGTGATTCGGCGAATGAGGGAGGGCTTATCTGATGGTGAAATATTTAGCTAAGGGATATCTATGGGCTTTGTTATTATTGCTCTACTCGCCGATCTTGATTATCATGATCTTCTCGTTTACGGAGGCGAAAGTACTGGGTAACTGGACCGGATTCTCCACGAAATTATATAGCTCTCTTTTTGCCGGCAACGTACAACATTCGTTGGTCAGCGCACTTTGGAATACGTTCGCTATCGCCATGATAGCCGCTACGGTATCTACCTTGTTGGGGAGCGTAGCCGCTATCGGGATCTTTAATTTGAAGGCAAGGGCCCGCAATGCCGTGAGTTTTGTCAATAACATCCCGATGTTGAATCCGGATATCATTACCGGTATTTCCTTGTTCCTGTTGTTTGTCAGCTTAGGGATCTCTCAAGGTTTGACGACGGTCGTGCTGGCGCATATCACGTTCTGTACGCCGTATGTGGTATTAAGCGTCATGCCCCGCTTGAAACAAATGAACCAGAATATCTACGAGGCGGCGTTGGATTTGGGGGCGACTCCGTTTCAGGCCTTGCGGAAGGTGATCTTCCCGGAAATCCGTCCGGGTATGATCAGTGGCTTTATCCTTGCCTTCACGCTATCTATCGACGATTTCGCCGTGACCATATTTACAATTGGTAATGAGGGCTTGGAAACCCTTTCCACCTTTATCTACGCGGATGCCCGGAAAGGAGGTTTGACCCCGGAACTGCGTCCCCTCTCAACGATTATATTCGTAACCGTGTTAGTATTGTTGATTGTTATAAATAAACGTGCTGAGAAAGCGAAGCGAGCGTAAATGAAAATGAAGAAATTTATATCGATTCTGTCTGTTTTGGCCCTGCTTATGGGGCTGTTCACTTCTTGCGGGCGCTCGGACGAGGAGAGAAGCAAGATCTTGAAGATTTATAACTGGGGAGATTATATCGACGAGGACGTCCTGACGGATTTCCCGAAATGGTATAAGGAACAGACGGGTGAGGAAGTCCGGATTATCTATCAGGTCTTTGATATCAACGAGATCATGTTGACCAAGATCGAGCGGGGACATGAGGATTTCGACTTGATTTGCCCTTCGGAGTATATCCTTGAGCGCATGCTGCGGAAAAATCTCTTGCTACCGATCGACCGTAATTTCGGGAAGACACCGGATTATATCGACAATGTCTCTCCCTATATCCAAGAGGAACTGAATAAGTTAAGTCAGCCGGGCCGTAAGACTACCGACTACGTGGTTCCTTATATGTGGGGAACCGCCGGCCTGTTGTATAATAAAGCCGATGTCTCGAGGGACGAGGTAATGTCGTGGAAATGCCTTTGGGACCCTCGTTTCAGGAATAAGATCTTGATGAAGGATAGTTATCGTGACGCTTATGGAACCGCTATCATATACGCCCATGCGAGGGAATTGGCGAATGGTACGATCACGGTGGAGCAATTGATGAACGATAGCTCCCCGGAAATGATCGCTATCGCCGAGGAATACTTAAAGAAAATGAAACCGAATATCGCCGGTTGGGAGGCCGATTTCGGTAAGGAGATGATGACGAAAGGAAAGGCGTGGCTGAATTTCACTTGGAGCGGCGACGCGGTCTGGGCCATGGAAGAGGCGAGTGCCGTAGGCGTAGATCTGGGGTATGAGGTTCCTTTGGAGGGTAGTAATATCTGGTACGATGGTTGGGCGATCCCTAAATACGCTCGCAACGTGAAGGCCGCCAGTTATTTTATGGACTATCTATGCCGTCCGGACATCGTCAGCCGTAATATGGAAGTGACCGGATATGTCAGCACCGTGGCTACCCCGGAAATATTGGCGGAAAAGATCGATACGACGCGGACCGAGTTCTCGGACGTAAGTTATTTCTTCGGACCGGGAGCGGAGCGTATCCAGATAGACCCGGCTCAATATCCGGACCGGAAGGTCGTGGAACGTTGTGCCATGATCCGTGATTTCGGGAACGAGACGGAGGTGGTTCTGGAAATGTGGAGCCGGGTAAAAGGTGACAATCTTAACTCTTGGATTGTTATATTGATATTCGCTGTTTTCGGCTTGTTGTTTGTCTGGGTCGTTTACAAGCGGATCAATCGTTATCAACAGAAAAGACGACATCGCAGACGTCGTAGCTGGTATAAAAAGAAATGATATGGAAGGCATAAAGAACTTGATTATAGACTTGGGCGGTGTGCTTATTAACCTGACTCGCAACCGTTGTATCGAGGCTTTCGAGAATCTGGGCGTGGAGAATATCCGGGAACAGATCACGAATAACTATCAACATAAGGACTTGTTTGAGCGATTAGAGTTGGGAACGATTTCGGTGGAACAGTTTCGCGATGATATTCGTGCCTTATCGGGAAAGCCCCTGACGGACGAACAAATCGACACGGCATGGATCGCCATGTTGGGAGACGTTCCGGAAAATAAGTTGCGTTTGCTATTGGAGCTTCGTGAACGCTATAATACGATGCTTCTGAGCAATACGAACGAGCTTCATTGGAAATGGTCCGAAGATACCTATTTCTCTTATCAAGGTCTTTGTGCCCAAGATTTCTTCCATAAGATTTACCTCTCTTACGAATTGCATATGCTGAAGCCGAACGCGGATATTTTTGAGTACGTACTGAAGGACTCGAATCTTTTAGCCGAGGAGACTATGCTGATTGATGACGCTTCCGTGAATTGCCGGGCGGCTGAATTATTGGGAATGAAGTCCTATATGCCGCAGCAAAGGGAGGATTGGTCGCATCTATTCAAATGAAGGCCGGTCATTGTTTGGTTCCGGCCTAAATGTCTTTAACCTTTAGGATATTATACGAGGTACCAAGATCATACACATCATTCCCGTCTACTTTCTTGATGTACTTTACGACACGGATGGTGACGGGAAGGATGATAACCTCGTACAAGGATTTAAGTACCGCCTGCGTCCCGATCATGATAAGCAATTCTCCGGCCGGGACCAATCCGGCGAAGGCGATCGGGAAAAAGATCAGGGAATCGGCGCTCTCACCGATAAGGGTAGATACGATCGCTCGTAACGAGAAATTCTTTCCGTTGGAGGCGATTTTCATTTTGCTCATCACATAGGCGTTCAGGAAAGAACCGGCCAAAAACGCTATCAAGCTGGCGACCGCTATACGTGGGGCCATCCCGAAGACGAAATTGAAACCTTCCTCCCCCTCCCAGAAAGGGGCGGCCGGTAATAATACCGCCAATTGCGCGAATGCGATCACCAGAAAATTAGAGGCGAAGCCACTCCAGATAATTAGCCGTGCCTTCTTGAATCCCCACACTTCCGCTATACAATCATTGATGATATACGAGATCGGGAATACGATCAAACCTGCGGTAGTCGTTATACCGCCTACTTGCACTACTTTTGTCTCTAAAAGATTGGACGCTACAAGGCATATATTAAAAAGTATACCTAGCAGCATGAAAGGTACTGTAACTGTTTTTTGCATGTCTTCTTGTTTTTAACGAGGTTTATCAAGCACTCGGGACGCGAAGGTACGAAAATTCTTATTAAAAACGATGGGTATAGCAGATACCGATCGCATGGCGGTAATTCACGGGATCGTCTACATTAAATATATGGTAGCGATAATAGAGTTGGAGGTTATTGTTCGGGTTTAGTTGGTAATTACTTCCTGTGGAGAAACGGATCTTATCGGACCGCATCTTATTTCGCGTATCATTGAAGACCTCGGTGTAGGCAAAAGGACAGAAACCACTCTTGCCGATCTTATAGGAGAGGGTCAGCATCGAACGCAGATAATTTTTGGGATGTTCGGCGTGAACCTTATAGGTACTTTGAAAACGTTCCCGGACAGAGAGGGTAAAACGTCCGGCCGAATAAGTCCCCGTAGCGTAGAGATAATATCGGTTTCGTAACTCGTCGGATGCCTTGTATCGTGCTAGAGACATATATCCGCTTCCTGCCAGAAGATATTTATTAAACTTGTAGTTTACCTCAACGGTGGTGAGGAACCATTCCGCTTCCTTAAAGTCATCTCTCGGACGGATGTCCTCTTCTACAAGAAAGGATAAATGCTTATAGATTTTTCCGCATAGGCTCGCCTTGAAATACACACCTGCGCCTTCCATTCCGTATAGGGATGAAGTACATCCTATTATAAAAAATAGGATCAGATAAATAGATCGTTTTGTATATGATGTGTTTTTCATGTAGAGTGACTTCCGTATGCAAAAGTAGTGTTTTTGGATGTAATACCAACGCCTCAGGATATTATATCCGATTTTTCTTATATTTGTCTCCTATTAACTATCAAATTCGAATACATGGAAAACATATCAAGAAGAACGGCTATCAAGACATTTTTAGCTGGAGGCGTGGCTTTGGCGACTACAGGTATTGAGGCGGTAGCCGCCGCGAAAAAGAAAACAGACGTGAAGGAAACCTTGAAAGGAAATGTCCGCCATTCCGTAAGTAAATGGTGTTTCGGCGATTATAAGCTGGACGAGTTCTGTGAGATCTGCAAGCATATAGGGATTGAATCCGTTGAGTTGCTGGACCCGGTAGATTGGCCGATCGTACAAAAACATGGCTTGACGGTGGCGATGGCGCAAGGGGCCGGGCTTGGAATAGATCGAGGTTTCAATGATCCGGCCTTGCATGACGAGTTGGTCGCCAGTTATGAGAAGGTGATCCCGATGGTGGCGGACGCTGGATTGACAAACTTGATTTGCTTCTCCGGCAGACGTAATGGCGTAACGGACTTGCAAGGCTGGGAGAACTGCGAGAAGGGGTTGAAGCGCCTTATCCCGTTAGCGGAGAAACACAAGGTCGTCTTGACCATGGAGCTTTTGAACAGTGTCGGCCATAAGGATTATCTGTGCGATCATACGGTTTGGGGGGCGGAGCTTTGTCGCCGTATCGGTTCCCCTAATTTTAAGTTACTATATGATATTTATCATATGCAGATCATGGAGGGGAATATCATCGAGAATATCCGGAAATATAATCAATACTTCTCCCATGTCCATACCGGAGGTAGTCCGGGACGTGCGGAAATCGACGAGACGCAGGAACTTTATTATCCGGCTATCATCAAGGCTCTTATGGAGACAGGCTATAAAGGCTTCGTTGGGCAGGAGTTCGTCCCCGCCCAAGAAGACAAGATCGCTTCCTTGGAGAAGTGTATCCGTATCTGTGATGTATAGGGCTATTTAGTAATAACTTACAGTGCCAAGCCCGTGCCGTTATAGTGGCACGGCTGTGCCACCAGCGTGGCATCGTTGTGCCATCGCTATGGCATCATCGTGCCATCGCCGTGGCATTATCGTGCCATAAGGGTGGCACGACTATAATACTAGAATGACAAAGACCTTGAATTTATTTTCTCCAGCCATGTTACGTTTTCTTTTCTCGATTGTCATTAAGATAGAATGGTACAAGAACAGTTTAAAAAAGAGATATTGCCTTTGCGGGAGAAACTATTCCTTTACGCGAGAAGGCTGCTTGATAACCCGGAGGATGCCGAGGATATCATGCAGGAAGTCTTTTTGAAACTATGGTATATGCGTGGCGAGTTAGACTATTATAATTTAGACTATTTTTTTATGTCGAGATATTGGATAGTAGTGTCTAAATTTTGTACACCACTGTCAAATAATTGGACAGTCTGTTTTGGAAAGTAAAATACTACTTGTTTGAGAATTAAATATTTAGTTAGTTTGGCACACTATTTGAATTAGATATGGTAAATTAAATAGTTAGATAACAATTAAAACAAATATAGTCATGATTAAGATCGAAGGTTTAAGTAAGTTTTTCCGTACGGAAGAGGTTGAGACAATTGCGTTGAATAAGGTTTCTTTGGAGGTAAAAGATGGCGAGTTCGTCGCTGTCATGGGACCTTCCGGTTGTGGTAAGTCTACGTTGTTGAATATTCTGGGTTTGCTGGATAACCCTTCCGAGGGAAATTATTACTTGGGCGACCAAGAGGTAGGACATTTGAAAGAGAAAGAGCGTACGCAGGTCCGTAAGGGAAACATCGGTTTCGTGTTCCAGAGCTTCAACTTGATAGACGAGTTGAACGTTTTTGAGAACGTGGAGCTGCCGTTGACTTATCTAAAGATCAAGGCGTCGGAGCGTAAGCAGATGGTAACGGATATCTTGAAGCGGATGAATATCAGCCACCGTGCGGCTCACTTCCCTCAGCAACTCTCCGGAGGTCAGCAACAGCGTGTGGCGATCGCCCGTGCGGTAGTTTCCAACCCGAAGATAATCTTGGCCGATGAGCCAACGGGTAACTTGGATTCCAAGAACGGTGCCGAGGTTATGCAGCTGCTCACCGAGCTGAATAAGGAGGGAACGACGATCGTAATGGTGACGCACTCCAAGCACGACGCGGGTTTCGCTCACCGTGTGATCAATTTATTCGACGGTAGCGTTGTTTCTTCCGTTAGTGAATTTATTTAGTCAACATGACATAAACACATACACACAAGAGTTTTTTATAAGCTAATTGGCCTGTGAAGGTCGGTTAGCTTTCAATTTAACTTAAATACAAATCGATGAGACAGCTATATTATACAATCCGTTATTTACTTCGAGGCCGAGGGGGAAATGTGATCAAGGTTCTGTCCTTGACACTAGGACTTGGAGTGGGATTGATCCTGTTCGCTAGGGTCGCTTTTGAATTGAGCTTCGATACATTCTTTGACCAAGTGGAAGATTTGTATAGCGTGCATGTGCGATACAATGATGATAAAACGGGAGAGGAAGATGGGTCTCGTATCCTATTTGCCCCGATCCCGGAGGCTTTGCGGCAAGAGTTCCCCGAGATACAGTATGCGACGGTTTGCCGGAGAAGATACGGAGCCGTATTGTATCATGGTGAGGATCGGTTCAAGCCCCGTTTGATGATGGCGGATTCCCTCTTTTTCCGTACGATGGGAATCAAGGTGCTAAGAGGGGATGACCGTTTGTTGGGAATCGAAGATCAAGTTTTCTTATCGGAAAAAATGGCTGAACGTATATTTGGCAAGGAAGATCCGATCGGGAAACAACTGCTGTACGGAAAAAACTATCCTTATACGGTGGCCGGGATATTCCGTGACATACCGGAAAATAGTCATTTACGTTTTGACGCTGTCGCTTCTTTCATTAATATGAAAACCCAGTTCGGTGCCTATGCCGGTTGGGGTGCCGACGATAGTTATCTGGGCTATATCCGCCTGAAACCGGGTGTGTTCCCGGAACAAATCAATCAGAAAATACCGGCTTTATTGCCTAAATATATAGATGTAGAAAGAGAGAGGAAACAAGGTTTTGATATGGAGCTTTATATCAAGCCGGTCTCGGAGATATATACGCAAAGTACCGAGGTGAAGCGGATGGTGGTGATCATGAGCGTACTGGCTTTCGCTTTGTTATTCGTGGCGGCGATGAATTATATCTTGAACTCGGTATCTTCTCTGCCGATCCGGGCGAGATCCGTAGGAGTACACAAATGTAATGGAGCTTCCAGCAAGGACATTTTCAATATGTTCTTGTTTGAGACGGCGGCTTTATTTGTAGTGGCTCTTGTATGTATGGCATTGCTTTTATTCGCTTTCCGGGAATATGTAGCGGATATGGCGGCTGTTCCTACTTTGGGCACTTTATTGAATGCGCAGACTATATGGCTTCCTGCGATCATGATCTTGGCTATATTCATTTTGTCCGCCTTGCTACCGGCCCGTTTGTTCAGCGTTATCCCGGTTACCCAAGTATTCCGGGTATCTACTTCGGGTAAGCAGGGATGGAAGCGGAGTTTGCTCTTTATCCAGTTTGGGGGAATTGCGTTTGTCATTACATTATTGGTGATCGTGTTATTGCAATATGATCGGCTAATGAATAATGATTTAGGATATGATCCGGAAAATATAGTGTATGCCCCCTTGAATAATATGGATGATCCGGAAACGGCCAAACTTACCGCCGAGTTCAAGAAGTTACCTTATGTCACGGCTACGGGGCTTTCGTCAATGGACATTCTAAGTGGTTATGGTGGTTTCCCTATTCTGGATAATGAGAAAAACTGGCTGTTCACGGCCCGACAGGTAAACTATGATGCCGATTATCTCTCTCTGATGAAAATCCCCTTGCTTGAGGGGCAACCACTAAAAGGTGACGGGGATATTTTAGTGAATGAGTCATTCGTGAGTAAACGTGGGTGGACGGATGCTGCGATCGGTAAATATATTTATGATGATGAGGGTAATTTAAAAGGAAAAATAGTGGGTGTAACCCGTGATTTCATGGTGAATTCCTTCTTCACTCCCCAGTTACCGGTCATCATGTTTGGTAGTGACCGGATGAGTTATTGTAACTTTACGGTTCGTGTCTCCGAGCTAACTCCGGAATATTTACGGGAAATGAATGATAAGATCGCGGAACTATTTCCGAATGAGGATGTCGGTTTTACGGTGCTGAAAACGATCATAGAGTCTCAGTATGAGGGAACCCGTCATTTCCGTGACGGCGTCTTTGTTGCCTCGATCGCTATCTTGCTGATCACCTTAATGGGATTATTCGGATATATTACGGACGAGATGCACCGTAGGAGCAAGGAGATAGCGATTCGCAAGGTGAATGGAGCGACGGCCCCGAATATTTTACGTCTTTTATCTAAGGATGTTTTGATCACGGCTTTCCCGGCTATCCTTTTAGGAGTGATAGCCTCACGAGTCGTGGGAGAGAGCTGGTTGAGGCAATTCGCGGATAAGATACCGCTGACTGTTTTTATTTTCATATCTACGGCTCTACTGGTTCTAGCGATCATTTGGGGATGCGTGATCCTGAAATCTTGGAATATCGCCAATGAGAATCCGGTCCGTAGCATTAAGAACGAATAATATAACAGGTAATATAAAATTACGTATGAAAACTATTTTGAGGAATCTCTTGAGTGTATTGCGCCGTTTCAAGATGGCGATGCTATTAAATGTATTAGGACTTTCGATAGCTTTTGCCGCTTTCATCTTGATTATGATGCAAGTCGAGTATGATCAGAATTTTGACCGAGGATATACGGATACGGAATCAATATTCCGGGTGGAAATAATACAGAACGATGGCGATGGACAAGCGATTGTTTGCCGTCCATTGGCGGATGCTTTCATTCAATCCTCTCCACATATTGTCGCAGGGACATTGGTGAATCCATGGGGTGGCGCATTATTTTTCTCTGTGGAAGAGAACGGTGAGCGGAATAGTTTCAAGGAACAATACGTAAGTGTTTATCCAGATTTTACAAAGGTGTTTGATTTTGATTTCTTAGAAGGGAATCAATCGGCCTTGGAAGAACCGACCAGTGTTTTGTTACCGCAAAGCATGGCTTATAAATTATTTGGAAACCAATCGGCTGTCGGTAAACAGTTGGTATTTGAGAATGGCGATAAGCTGACGGTTGGAGGCGTATATAAAGATTTTCCCCGTAATTCGTCCGTACAAAACTGTATTTACCAGAAGATGGATCCGAGGGAAAATATCCAAGAATGGGGAAACTGGAATTATGAATTTTATGTTCGGTTAGACGATCCAAAGAACGCTGAAGGACTGTTCGAGAATTTTGCGGCTCATTTTGATCCTACTCCCGTGAAAGAACATTGGGGTGGGTATCATCTTCGTTTGAACCCATTGCCTGACGTTCATTATACAATGGGTATCCAATATGATACGACTCCTAAATCCAGTAAGCAAACTTTGTTGGTGTTGTTTGCGATCGCTATCGTGATCGTGGTGATCGCTGGCATCAATTTTACAAACTTTAGCACGGCGCTTACTCCAATGCGTATCAAGAGCATTAATACGCAGAAAGTATTGGGTGGCGAAGAGTCTGTGATTCGTCTGGCTTTGATATTAGAGGCCATGTTTATTAGTGTTTTCTCTTATTTTATAGGGTTACTCTTGGTGTATATGACGGGAAAGACAAGTCTCGCATCCTTGATTGATGCGGATATTACGTTGTCGGCACATTGGGGGCTAGTATGGTTAACCGCCCTTATCGCTATAGCGACTGGTATTTTTTCTGGTATCTATCCATCTTATTATATGACCTCTTTCCCTCCGGCTTTGGTATTGAAAGGAAGTTTCGGTCTATCCCCGAAAGGTCGCCAATTACGTAACGTGCTGATCGGTATACAATTTGTAGCTTCATTTGGTCTGATAATCGGTGCTACTTTCATGTATTTGCAGAATTATTATATGCAAAACACCCCTCTCGGTTATGATAAGGATGAGGTGATTATTACGAATATGAATAACAATATCCGGAAAAGTCGGGATGCCTTCGCCAGCCAAGTGAAATCTTTCTCCGGTATCGAAGAGGTTACATATGCGGAGATGCTCCTCTCTAGTCATGACCAATACATGGGATGGGGACGTAAATACCGGGATAAGGATATACAATTCCAATGTCTACCGGTTGAACCTTCTTTTTTGAAGGTGATGAATGTGAAAATATCGGAAGGTCGTGATTTCCGGGAGGAAGATAAGGCGAAACGTTATGGCACGTTTGTCTTTAACGAACGTGCCCGGACGGAATATGGGCTGGAGATAGGATCTTTAATAGATAGTATGGAGATTGTCGGTTTTATGCCGGATGTTAAATTCGCCTCTTTCCGCACGGAGGTAACGCCTATGGCCTTTTTCGTATGGGGCACGAATTGGGGAAACCAACCTAATTTCGCTTATATAAAGGTAAAGGCCGGCTCTGACTTACGGGGAGCTATGCTACATGTCAAGACTACGCTTCAATCATTTGATCCGGAATACCCGTTTAATGTCCGTTTCTTCGATGAGGTATTGAACGGACTTTATGAGAAAGAGAGAAGCCTCAGTTCATTGATTACCTTATTTAGTTTAATCGCGATCTTTATCTCGGTGGTAGGAGTATTCGGTTTGGTCGTATTCGATAGTGAGTACCGGAAGAAAGAGATCGGTATCCGTAAGGTATTAGGCTCTACTACCGAGGAGATTATCGTGATGTTTAACAAGACATACATACGAATCTTATGTGTTTGTTTTGTTTTGGGGGCGCCTATCGCCGGTTATGTGGTACATCGATGGCTTGAGAATTTCGCTTATAAGACTCCTATGTATTGGTGGGTGTATTTGATCGCTTTTGCTATCATAGCGGTTATCACGATATTGACTGTCACTTTCCAGAACTGGCGTGCGGCGAATGAGAATCCAGTACATAGTATTAAGAATGAATAGAAGATTTTTGTAGAATCAGATTGCTGTTTTCATAGAAAAGTATGTGTCCAATAATTGTACAATGGTGTCCAATTATTGGACACTTCTGTTTTATGAATTGAGAATTAATTTATTGAATATTAGTTTGATATGTAGTTTGGCACGTTATTTGAATATTATTAGATGGATTTGAGTATAATAAATTAAAACAAATACAGCCATGATTAAGATCGAAGGTTTAAGTAAGTTTTTCCGTACGGAAGAGGTTGAGACAATTGCGTTGAACAAGGTTTCTTTGAATATCTTGAAACGAATGAATATCAGCCATCTTATTTAAGGAATACTCTTTTTGGGTCGATTTTAGTATCAATAAAATAGAGCAAGTTATGAAAACAATCATACGCAATTTCATCAATGTATTAATACGTTTCAAGGTAGCTACCTTTTTGAATGTAGCGGGATTAGCGGTCGCTTTCGCTGCATTTTTAATTATCATGGTGCAAGTAAGCTTTGAGCATAACTTCGATCGTTGTCATCCGAACTCGACCCGGATTTATCGGATGGGACTTTCTTTCCCGGATGGAGCAAGCATGATCCATTGCCGCCCGTTGATAGAGGCGTTTATCCACTCTTCCCCGCATATTGAGGCTGGTACGTTAATCAATCCGTATATAGGAGAGATGTATGTGACTGTTACAAGAAAAGAAGGAAAGCAAGGTTTTAAGGAGACGATCATAACTTGCCATCCGGAGATTACCCGGATGTTTCAGTTTACGATGTGTGAGGGAGAATCTTCTTGCTTGTCGGAACCGGAAAAAGCCTTGATGCCCGAAAGTATGGCTCACCGATTATTTGGAAAGGAATCGGCAATTGGAAAGCAGATCGTTCCCGATGGTGGGATCTGGACAAAACCGGGCGTGAAATATTTGGTCGTAGGAGGTGTTTATAAGGATTTCCCGGAAAACACACAGTTGAAGAACGTGATTTATACGGAGATGTCTCCGGATTATGCACTGACGAATTGGATAAGTAGTAACTATTTCTGTTACGTGATGCTAGATCCTTCTGCCTCCCCGAAAGAAGTAGCTGAGAATTTTGATGCCCATTTTGACTATTCGAAGCAATATGGGGATATGGCGAAAGATATACATGCCGAGCTGGTCCCCCTAACCGATATTTATTATATGAACGAGGATTCCAGCGGAAGTTTAGTGAAAAGCGGTAGCGTGGAGAAAGCCCGGTTACTGATGCTGATCGCTTTTCTGGTGATTATTGTGGCGGGTATCAACTTCACGAATTTTAGTACCTCTTTGGCGCCTTTGCGCATCAAGAGTATCAACACGCAAAAAGTTCTGGGGAGTTCTGCTGGCATATTACGTGCTTCCCTGTTATTTGAAGCCGTGGGTATTAGTTTGCTTGCTTTCCTTTGTTCTTTGTTTATCGTTTGGGGATTAGGACATATGGGATGGCTGTATTTTGTGCAAGCGGATACGACATTGACTGCTTACCCCGGTTTAATAGGTGGCTTAGCTGTATTATCTGTTATAATAGGTCTTATTGCGGGGATCTATCCATCTTTATATATGACTTCTTTCCCTCCGGCATTAGTATTGAAAGGCTCTTTCGGGCTTTCTTCCTCTGGGAAGAAGTTGCGTACGGCATTGATCGGTTTTCAGTTTATCGTTTCTATCGTATTGATTATATCAGCCATGTTCGTTCGTCAACAAAATAGGTTTATGCAAAAATATTCTTTGGGTTTCGACAAAGATCAGGTAGTAGTTGTCGAGCTGAACCGGAATATTATGCATGACCATAAGGATAGCTACGTGGGTGGATTGAAAGAATATCCGGGAATAGAGGATGTGGCGTTCTGTTCCCAGAAGTTTGGATCGGAGGATAGCTATCGTACGTGGGGAGGTGTATATAAAGAGCAGAGTGTTAATTTCACTTCTCTTTCTGTTTCTTGGAATTTCTTCAAAGTAATGGGTATTCCATTGATTGGGGGGCGGATGCCTACCGAGTCTGATGAGAGAGGTAACAACTATAGTTATGTATTCAATAGACAAATGCGGGATAAATGGAACATGGAACCGAATGATATCATGCGGATTCCATGGATTGAGGAGGAATTGGCCGATGGTTCCGTCATTGGATTTGTAGATGATGTTAAATTTACTTCCTTGCGACAAAGCGTCTCCGAATTAGGTTTTGTTATTAATGAACCTCGTTTGATGCTTTATTCTTTTATTCGTGTGAAAGCGGGAAGCGATATCATGGGCGTGGTGGATCATATCCGTAAGACAGTAGCCCACTTAGATCCCACATATCCTTGTGAGGTGGAATTTTATGATGAGATTTTCGATCATTTATATCATCAAGAACGGAATTTAAGTACGATGATTTTATTGTTTAGCTTGTTGGCTGTGATTATCTCTATTGTCGGTATATTCGGCCTCGTTATATTCGAGACCCAGTATCGCCGGAAAGAGATCGGTATTCGTAAGGTATTCGGGGCCACGGTTCATGAGATCTTGGTTATGTTCAATAAGATTTATTTCCGTATTGTCTGCGTTTGCTTTATCATAGCGGCTCCTTTGGCTTATTATGGCGTACGGAAATGGTTAGAGGGTTTTGCTTATAAAACTCCTATTTATTGGTGGATATTTGCGTTCGCTCTATTAATTGTCTCCTTAATAACGATGTTTACGGTAACTTTCCAAAACTGGCGTGCGGCGAATGCGAATCCGGTGGATAGTATTAAAACGGAATAATAAATGAAACTATAATAAAATGAAAACGATTATTCGAAACTTTCTAAGTGTGTTGAGGCGGTTTAAAATGGCGACCGCATTGAACGTAGCCGGTCTTGCGGTTGCTTTCGCCGCTTTTATCGTGATTTTGATACAGATTAATTTTGAGCGGACTTTTGACCGTTGCCATCCTACGTCCGGGCGGATTTTTAGGGTGGACTTGACCATTCCGGGTACTTTCGGGACAATATTACCCCGTGCCTTTGTGGAGGCTGTCATCCAATCTTCCCCGCATATAGAGGCGGGTACATTGTTGACTCCTTCTTTTGGCCAGAATGGTGTTTATCTCTCGGTGGATAGAAACGGGCAACCGTTTGGGTTTAAGGAAATCGTGACAACCTGCCACGCTAGTTTACCGAAGATATTCGCGTTCCCGATCGTGGAAGGCGATATCGATTGCTTGAAAGATCCCGAGAAAGTAATGGTACCCCGAAGCTTGGCTGACAAGTTGTTTGGGGAAGATATCTCTGCGGTTGGTAAGACGTTGCGAGCGGAAGAAAATATCTGGACTAAATCGGCTAAGCTCTTTACGATTGGCGCGGTTTATAAGGATTTCCCGGAGAACACGCAGCTTCGGAACGTGGTCTATACGGCGATCGATCCGGATTATAATATCAATAATTTTAGCTCAAGTAACTGGGTTTGTTATTTATTGCTTGATAATCCTGCCATGGCAGATGAGGTTGCCGATAATTTCAACCGTCATTTTGATTTCAAGAAGATTTACCATGAAGGAGAACAGATCCGGCTTGTTCCGCTGACTGATATTTATTATATGAATGAGACGCAAGACGGTGGTACATTCCGGAGCGGAAACAAGGAAGTCACGGCCTTATTGTTCGGTATAGCTCTTCTGATCGTCATTGTCGCGGCTATTAACTTCACGAACTTTAGCACTTCTCTGACTCCGTTGCGAATCAAAAGTATCAATACGCAGAAGGTATTGGGTAGTTCGGATACTTTGTTGCGCAGATCTTTATTGATAGAGGCAGCCCTTATTAGTTTTATAGCATGGCTGGTAAGTCTCGTTATCGTTTGGGGATTGGATTGGGCGGAAGCGCTACCTTTTATCGAGGCCGATTTGAGTTTGGTCTCAAATCTTCCGATCGTTTTCTTGTGTGGCATCGTAGCGTTAGTTATCGGTTGGCTGGCGGGTATTTATCCTGCTTATTATATAACTTCTTTTCCTCCGGCCTTGGTGCTGAAGGGCAGCTTCGGGTTATCTCCTTCCGGGCGTAAGTTACGTACGACATTGATTTGTGTCCAGTTCGTTGTTTCGATCGTGTTGATTATCGGGGCTTGCTTTGTACAAATCCAGAATAGTTATATGCGGAATTTCTCTTTAGGATTCGATAAGGATCAGGTAGCTATCGTGGAGCTGAATGAGACAATGTACGATAAGCATCACGATACATATGTGAATCGCTTGAAAGAGAACCCGGGTATCGAGGATGTGGCTTTCGCTATGGAGAAAGTGGGCTCTAAGGACGGGTATAACACGAATGGCGGTAGTTATAAGGGTAAGGACTTTCAGTATTTCATAATTATAGCATCTTCCAATTTCTTGCGGGTGATGGGGATTCCGGTTATAGAAGGGAGAGATTTCTCAAAGGCGGACGAACTTTCGGATCATACGTCTTATATATTCAATCGTACGGCGATGGAGGGGTTGGATATGCAAGTGGGTGACGCGTTCGATAGCTATTCTCCCGGTCATCTTATCGGTTTCTCCGACGATGTGAAATTCACCTCGCTTCGTGGTGGGGAGGATAATATCGCTTTCTTGGTCGGAAACTTTGGTTATTCTTTGCCAATCTCTTATATCCGCTTGAAAGCCGGATTGGACATTCATGCCGTAGTAGGTCACATTCAGGAGACGATGAAAGAATTAGATCCTTCCTATCCGTTTAATATCGAATTCTATGATGAGATCTTTAATCATCTTTACCAGAAAGAGGAGAATCTACGCGATCTGGTTACGGTTTTTAGTTTACTGGCGATTATTATCTCTTTGGTCGGAGTATTTGGCTTAGTGGTGTTCGAGACTCAATACCGCCGTAAGGAAATAGGTATCCGCAAGGTACATGGAGCTACGGTAGGAGAGATCCTGCTGATGTTTAATAAGGCCTATCTGAGGATTGTAGGTATTTGCTTCGTGATAGCGGCGCCGGTCGCTTGGCAGGGCGTGAAGATGTGGCTCGAGGGTTTCGCTTATAAGACTCCGCTTCATTGGTGGGTATTCTTAATCGCCTTATTGATCGTAACCGTAATCACGTTATTGACCGTGAGTTTCCAGAACTGGAAAGCGGCGAACGAGAATCCGGTAAATAGTATCAAGAGCGAGTAATCCACCATCCCATCTTCCACGCCAGTAGCAAGATCAGTAGGGAAAGGACCAAGCAGACTAATAGCAACCAAACTCCCAATCCGTTTACGAAAAGGATGGGGACGAAAGTGATCAATAAGATCTCTATGGGAGCGATAGGCAGGTAAGCCATCGCGTAATCATCCATCGCTTTGCTGGAAAGTTTCGGATCGACGATCCGCAGCAAGGCGATGCCCATGGCCATCGTGCCGGTCCACCATCCCCAAGCGAAAATCATGCGCTCGAACCAAAAGGTCTTGGCTAATCTTCTTCCTAAGAAGAATGTTATGCACCAGACGATCGCCACGCCCGCTATGATGAGTACGATAAGCGGCAAGGCATATTTTACGATCACCCCTAGCTTGATAGACGCTACACCGCAAGCTACCAACATATCCGTGAAGGAACTGCTCAGCCTCTGGGTCGTCTGCGGGCAGATATATCTGGATATGGTTGTCGCGTCGAAGAATTTCTTTAATACTAATCCAATGATAAAGGCACAACTGAAAACAGGTAACTCCAATACCGGATAATACACCTTTACGGTTTGGCTAACCATATATCCCAAAAAAGCCACGACAAATACCAAAGCCACATGGAAAGTCAGCGTATCGATGGATATGGAGGAAGTCGTAGCCTCTCCGATGGAATCCCGCTTATCCTCTGGCAGCAACCCACTTCTCAGCTCGTCCGGTAGATCGTCGAAATCCGAGATAAAAGCGGTTTGTTTATGCTTGGCCGCCCATTTGACCATCAGTAAACCTCCGATGATCGAGCAAATAACCCCCACGGTAGCGGTTGTCATGCCTAAACTGCGAGCCTCGTCCCAGCCCAATCCCTCGAACGCGGACCCGATAGCGGCGGCCGTGCCGTGTCCGCCATAAAAGCCTGTCGGCAGCATAATGCCGAAAGCGTCATTCAGGTCCGGCCAGATCAGCTTGATCACGTACAATCCGAACAAGCCTACTAATGCCCATTGCAATAACATACCCACCTGAGCGTACGCCCACATCGGCCCGACTCGTTTCGCTACTTCTTTCATGGAGACGTTCGGGGAAGATAAAGGCAACGCGCCGAACACCAAGGCGATAAGGATAGCCGCATAAGTACCTAAGTCATTGGAAAGCGGAATCCACCCCAGTCCATTAGGTCCGAACGCCAGTCCTAGCAAGCCCGCAATCAAGCTGGGTGGGATGAATAATTGTTGTATCAGTTTTACCTTGACTCGTATGAATTTGCCAACCAATAGAAGTATCGAAATGAATCCAAGATCCGTAAAGAGAGTCCAAGGGGTAAATTGTGTTAGGTCTATCATCGTATTTAAATAATTAGTAGCTGTCAATAAGGCAAAGATAAGGATTCTTGTCTGAAAACCATTATATCCGGTTCTTTTTTCAGGATATAAAAAAGGAGGCGTCCATTATTCACTTTGCGTATGGAAATCATAAAAGAATGCCTCCTTTTTGAAAAAACGGTTTTCTTGTAATCCTGTAATTTTGCTACTCAAATAGGTTAACAGTCTTTAGCTTACTCCAATAAAGAAAAATGAATTTAAAATCAAGATGATAGATAGAGTTTATATAGTGTTCTGTTTATTTATACTGATGTTTTGTCGTTGTGCGGATGACGCCTCTTTTGAGAATGAGCAACCCCCCAAGGAGGGTATCCTTGTCAAACTCACCAACGGCTCCCTTGCCTCCACGAAGACGGCGCTTTCCAGCTCCGCCAACCTGCATCATGTGAAGGAGGTACACGTGTTCTTATATCAAGGAGATACTACTGATATGACAAAGGCGAAATACGTGAAACATGAGAATTTAAAATGGAACCCGATGGATAGTGCTGACTATAAGGTGGATGCCGTGCAAGTCAAGGAGTTCTTGTTGGAAAACTCGCTGAACCTACCAAGCGGCAATTATACCCTCTTATGCGTGGGGCTGGATGACCGGTCGGGGGAAACGTATGGGCTTCCCGATGCCTTAGAAAACAAGCCTTTATCTGAGGCGAAGGCTACCTTGGCGAAAGGTATCTCGATAGACGGCATCGCTCATTCCGAACTGTTTGCCGGATGGGAGACTTTCGAGTACGTGCGGGGTGGGTTGAGCGAGGTGGAGATAGAGATGCGCCGGCGTGTAGCGGGAGTACTCTGCTACCTAAAAGATATACCTTATACGTTGACGGATAATGGAACCTATCGTGTCACCCAAGTCCGGTTGCGCCTCTTCACCAACCAGAATCGCTCTGTTTCCCTGCTTCGCCCTAAGGAGAAAGACGCCCTCGATTTTGGAACGGATCGTTTGTCTGACGGGAATATCCTTGCCCGTTTCGATCTTACCGGATATGGGCGACAAGGGGATAAAAACTTATACGAGATCGATGTGAAAAAAGGGGAACCCTCAAGGCTCCCGAATACGATCTTGATGGGAGCCTATCTGCTGCCTATCCGCAATGAAAAGATCGCTGTGGATTCTACCTTGGTGGTAGATGTATTAGGCAAAATAACCAACTTGGTGAATGATGACCCCGCGGAAGGTGCGGAAGAGGTCGTTCTTAAATCCTTCCCTGCCGTACAGGAGGAGGCTACCGGTGATGAGCGTTTACAATATTCTATCCGCCCGAACGTGATCTACCATATCGGGCAAAAGAGCAGCGATGATAATACCGACGGCGATTACCCCGAAAGTCTGGCGGGCACGAAGCTGAGCTTGAAGGTGACAGGCTGGGAGAGGGATAGCGTAGACGTAGAGTTTCCCGGCGTACCGATAAACCCTACGATTGCGTTGGTGAATAAAAGCGGAGGCATCTATGATGCGGAAAGATATATATTCGATTGCATGGGAACGGATACGATCCGCTTACGGGTGTACCCTTCTATATTAAAGGATCCTTGGAAGGTTACAATTATAGATGAAGAGTCGAATATGTTGTTTCTTCAGGAATCGGAGGAGGTTTACAAAAAGGAATATAAATCCTCTGTGACCACAAAAAATATGATTCCGCTTGTGCTTACCGATTATGTCAAACTAGGAGGTGAGGAAATACGTACGGTAAAGATACGAATCGTGTCATTAGAGGATGCGACAACTGGGAAAGAAAAAGAAGGTACAGAGCAAATATTGGTTGCCCGACAGTACAACGCCATTATTGTTGGTACAGGTGATAAAGCCCGTGGTTTCAGCCGATTCAATTGGGGGACAAAGCGGTCTATTACGACAGGGCGTGTGACGGCAGACAACAGCACTTCTGATTGGGGGTATTACTCTTCTTTCCCTTCTCAAATTTTCGGGAAAGGTTTTGACTATTCTGTATCAGACAACGGGTATACAAATTATCAGGAAGCTGTAAAAGGTGGAGCTGCCGATAACGGTTTTGTGGGATCTGCGATACAAAAAGCCTCTCAATATAGATACACCTACGATGTTGCTTCGGGTAAAATCGTTAAAAAAGAAGCCGGCTGGTATTTGCCGGCAAAGGATGAATTGGGGTGGTTTTTAAATGATCAAACGGTTCTTGATAATAAAGAACGTTATCATATAGAAGATGCGTATTGGTCATCGAATGTCACTCTCGCAAGCTCTTCTGATTCAAGAGCCTATATTTGGAGTGCTAAAAAGAATAGGTATGAGGAATATGGTAAAAAACGTGGCGGGAATAACTTCTATTTACGTCCGGCATGTGGGATGAACTAAAAAGACAGAAAGGTATGCGGATCTATAAATATCTAACATTATTAATCACCTGTTGCCTGTTAGGAAGCGGTTGCGAAAGCGATTGCGACTGGGTGGGGCCGGATGGAGACTTTTCGGAGGGAAGAGTATCTGTCCGTTTGCAAGTGAGCGATGCCTCCGTGATCCAGACCCGTGCCGGAGACAACGTATCGGAGGAGGCGATTGAGAACGTGACCTTATTGGTTTATAAAAAAACGGGAACAGAGAATGTGCCTGCGTCTTGGACGTTACAAGACAAGGCATATCAACAACTAATCGATGATAACGATGTTGTCAGTCTCTACTTGACAGCGGATAAAGATTATAGCCAGCGTATTTATGCCATCTGTAACTTGACGGATACGAGTGTCGTTGCATGGGATAAGGTACAAACGGAAGCGGATTTGCGAACACAAAATATCAAGATAGAAAAGCCGGACGGAGCCTATACGGGCAAATATGTTATGTGTGGGTTCTGTGATATAAAGAACGGGGCGACTTTAAGTAAAGAGTATGCTATAGATGTAAAGCGTTTGGCTGCGAAATTTGATTTCGATATTTTTTTCCGACCGACATATCCGGGCGATAAATTTATCGTCAGCGAGTTATCTATGCATAATATCCCGATGGGTAGCCGAATAATAGATATTCCGCAAGAGGATACATTGCAGTATAGCAAGGATGATTATGGATATGATAAGACAAGCTCCCCTCCGGGGCATAAAGCGGATGTTTACCGATCCGCTCCGATAGCGTTCGAGCAAGAAAGCCCAACAGGCGCGGATTATGCCGTCTCGTTCCGGATGTTCGAGAACCGGCAGGGAGGGGTAGAAGATAAACCGGAGAACTGGCCGGATTTAGCCGGTTTGATAGGCAATACGGAGGGCGTTCCCGAGGGTTATTCGGACCTCTACCGGTATTATCAACAAATCTATAAAGGAACGAAAAATGGTGAAGGGCATGCGACAAGCCGCCCGCTTGCCTCTTATCTCACGATCAAAGGAATTTATACCAAAGCCGACGGTGGTGCTTATGAGGTTGCGTACTATATTTATCTGGGACAAGACAATTATAAGGATTATAACGTACTCCGAAACCATCATTACGTCTATCAGATACGAATCTATGATATAGAAAATCTTGATACACGTGTAAGTTTCAGAGGTATTGATGACTTGGCGATATTTGGAGATACCGCACAAGTTTTGGATGCCCACCCGAATGCCTTGCAACTCTTGCTTTATTCGATGAACGACTGGACCGCACGGGTGGCGGAGCCGGACTCTACCCCTTGGCTGGAAGTGTCGAACTCTTTGGCTTATGTACCTCGGATGGCTGGCGGTAACAGGGAAGATCAGGCCTCTTTCCGCATGACCGGCAAAGGGGGACTACAGTATATATACATTCATACGGATGAATATGTGCCGAAAATGGACAATCCTACGGAAAATAAAAATTTCGGGATACGCAAGGGTAAGGTCATCTTCGAGAGCGGAGACGAACGAAAAGAGGTCGTCATCAAGCAATATCCCGCCCAAATGGTGATTTGCCATATCAAATATGACGTACATACGATGAAGGAGGTACAAGATACCTTCTACGTGGAGCGGGTGTTTGAAAAAAACAACATCGCGTGGGGGTTCGAGAAATATTGGAGCTTTATCACGGATGATTTGATCGCTTCCGGGCAATGGGATGGGCTTTCAAATACGCGTAAATTATATGACGTGGCACTCAATGGGGATAAATGGGGCGTAGAACCCGCCTATAAAGAGGGTATTCCCCCGTATATAGCGTTGGGTTACGCATTGGGAAAGAATCGTGACCGCAATGGCAACGGAAAGATCGATTACAACGAGATCGTCTGGTATCTGCCGGCGGCCAATGAGCTTCTGGCTTTGAGCGGACATATAGGCGGAGGCGCGGATGATTGCTATGATGTGCAATACAGAGGCTCGGTAGAGGGGTTAACGGGGACAGGCAATCTGCATTCCTCCACGCCTTCGGTGGCTGACCCGGCCGGAGAAACCGTAGGCCGTGTGTACTTCGTGAACTTGACGACGGGCAAGAAGTCGCTCAACCTGCGTTCCCGCTACTTGAACGTGCTTTGCTGCCGTCGCAAAAATGCGTGGAAGGGCCCCGATTCGGGTGGATCGGATGGAAATGTAGACAATGATCCCGGCTGGGATGATGAGGAAGAGGAAATCATGCCTAAAGGTAATTAAGAATTAAACAAATGATCGCGTATGAAGATAAGTGCTTTTATTTATAGCGGATTATGCGGTTGCTGTCTTTGGGCGGCAGGCTGCTCGAATGAGGTGTTGGATGCGGATGCGGAAGCGCGGGCCACCTTCTTTCTCACGACCCGTGCCGCCGAGGATGGCGGAACACCCGTGGCTATCACCGACAAGCAATTCACTCGCCTGCTGCTGGCTGAGCGAATGCCGGAGCATACAACCGTAGATGGGAAGGAGGAGTTGCATTGCGCGCTCTCTTCTCGCTATGATATCACCGGAGGACGGTATCAGTTGGAAGGTCTATTCGGGCAATGGTATAAATTCGCCTTTGTCTGTGTGCCGGCGATAAATAAAGAAATGGGTGCTGCCTTGTTTCAAGCCCAAACCCCGGGCCAGACCCCGACCGAGCACGATTTCAACAAGCTGATGGTCGATTACGCTCCCGTATTGGATTATCAAGTGAAGAACTTGAAGAAGGCGCAGAGCGAGGACCTAGCCGTCTACCGTAAGATTATCGACCGCTGGATCGACCCGGTGAACCCATCAACGGAAGACGTGACCCTTACTCGGGTAACCGGCGAGCTGATCCTCGATATGGGAATCCCTGCCGACCAGTTCGAGCATCCGGTGACATCTATAAAACTCAATCTTGTTCATCCCGTAAAGCGTTTCTATATCCGCGATAATACGGTAGACGATGTGTTGACGGAGGTAGAGGAGGGGGCACATAGCTTTATCTTCGAATGGAACCTCGATGCCGATGATCCTGTGGCGCAAAACACCCGGCAGGTCTTTAAGATCGCTCTTTTGCCGGGGGAACTGAAAGGTGTTACGGTCTCTGTCATCTGTAAAGATCAATATCAACCTCAGTCCTTCACGTTGCAAAACGATAATAACGCCCCGGTCCTAATCAAAAAAAACATACGGACCAAGGTGCTTTTCAACGGTATGCACTCGAATGAGTTCGAGATACGCTACGCCGGTTTCGACGATAAGGCCGAGATAGACGTGCCCGGCGATGATTGGAACGGATGGCATTAATAACAAGACAAAAAGGAAAGAGCATGGTAAGAATATACACATTATTATATATATACACATTTTTTGCGTTAGGGGCTTTCTGTTCTTGCGAACCCGAGGCGATCGATGACGGGCGGGATATGCGGCCGATCGAAGGAACTTATGTCATCGACTATACCTTCGAGGGTACAAGAACCTCTACCCGTAGCATCCATCAAGACCAGCCCGCCAACCAACGTATCTCTTCCCTTACCTACCTGCTGTATGGGAAAGATGGGGAAAGTAAGGAGAGCATGTTGCTGAAACGCCGTGAAATCCCCGATATCTCTAAGGATACGAAGTGGCCGTTGAAGCGGGAGACTATGACTTGGGGGCAGCGGGAGGCTTTGAAAGATACCTTGGAACAGGGAATGGATTATAAGGTCGTGTTCGTGGCGAATATTGATTCCTCCATCGTAAAATGGACTGCCGATGGTACGCCAAACGGTACGCTTTGGTGCCCCTTGCGGGAGGCTGAGAGTTTTAGTACCGCTTACCTGCAACTTCCTGCGCGACCCTTCACCGACTCGGATATGTTTTACCTTTTCACCACATCGGTAAACGGCGCGGATAAAGAAGCGGATCGCGATCATCCCTACAACTGTCCGGTCTTGCTCCAACGGGTCGTGACGCGCACGGACTTCTTTACCGAACGACTTCCGGAGTGGGACATGACTATAAAGGATACGGAGGGAAAGGTCGAGATCCCGGATACGGTGAAAACCTATTTCCAGCCGACCCTTATCCCCTTATACTCGAAGTTGATAATGGGAGGAACGGATGCCCATATCCTTCATTCGGCAAAGGGTTCCACGACAGACCTTTTAAAGAAGATGGAGGAGGCTTTCTCCGCGGAACAGAAGAAATGGACACCTACCGATCCATTCAAAACGGACTCTGCCAAGACTGCTGCCAAGTATGAGAAATATGCGGATGGAATGCTTACTATTTCCCGGAATCTAGATAAAGATCCTACCCCGATTATCTCCGTCTTGTCAAGCAAGCATGTCATCCCTTTGGTCCGTTCTCTTCTTGAGACAAGCTTGCGGAACGATTCCATACAGACCCTTTGGAAACAATCTTGGCGGATGGGCGCAGACCATAAGACCCCGACAACACAGGCGGAAGTCGTATACGACTCTGGCTCCGGAGTGGATCGGATATTCTTGGACCGGACAGCGAAAGCAGGGCTTTCCACCTCCGCCCGCATGCCGGTCGATACGACATATATCTCGGAACTGCAAGGATTCTCCCACCGGTTCGAGGGCTTCTCGCTGATCAGCTACGGGTTGCCGGGGCAGAATAAGATAATGGCGATCAACTGGTATGCCTCGGATGGAACGACTTCGGATCACACCTTGACGCAGCCTCTGCAAACCAACCAAGGAGGGAACGAATGGTATCAAGTCACATACCGTCCGATCCATTCGCTGGATTGCTTGGTCAATGCCAACCCGATATCCGTTGAAATGGTATGCGATATAAATACCTTGCTGCCGCTACGGGAGATGTTGCCGAAGGTGGGAGAGGGAACACCCGCATGGACAGACGAAGAGGTGGTGGATTTACGGGCTGCCATGATCGAGTTGTTGAAGACGGATGCCTTTAAGGCGTATAAATACGCTCCTGCCGGTGACGGTACGGGAGAAACGATCACCTTGCCGGTCGGCGTACCGGACTTGTCGGCGGATGATGCTTTGCAAATCAATTCGGAATGGAAGGTTGAGAAACATAGATAGAGAAAGTTATGAAAACAAAAAGATATACGATGAAGGCTGCTTGGAAGGAAATCGTTGGTTTATCGCTGATCCTCGTCTGTCTATTGTGTGGCATACAAGAAACTTGTGCGAAAGAGAGGGTCCAAAATCCGCGCTTTCCACGAAAAGCTTTGGTACAGAATGACTGTTTGATCAATACCATTATCAATGTAGTAAAAGTTGGAACCGGCAATGTAGATCAAGCAAATGTGGTGGATGAAGATCTGGAGAACTATTCAACGGTAGTGGGCGTAGCGAACGTGGGTGCTATCTTGGATCCGGGTATCCGGGTCAAGGATACGAAATATTACTATCCCAAAGATACAAAGGCTGGCTTTTGCATTCAGGCAGGTGGAAGCAATAGCGTCTTGACCTTGGACATATTAGAGAACGTATCGATTTTTTTTTATAAGGATAACGAAATGGTAGGCTCCGCTCCGGTGGATCAAGGACAGCAAGCGGGGCTTCTGGATCTGGGACTAATCCAGATTCCGGGGGGTGAGGAAGGGGTTACTTTCCTGACTGCTACGGCACCGGGTGAGTTTGATGAGATCGGGTTGATGCAAGGTGGAGTGCAGATAGAGGTGGCGAATACGTTCAAGATTCGTTATGCTTTCGTAGGTGATGCTCAGGAAAAGACTTTAACCACGAATAACATCTCTGATATAAAGGTTTCTACAGGTTCTAATTCGAAAAATATAGCGGACAAAGATCGTATTATAGATGAGGACTTAAACAATCACGCGACGCAGCCGCAAATTTTGTTAGACTTTGGAGCCTCGGTCACTTTATCTTGGCTGCCGGATAAAATGTTTCCCAAAGGAACCGAGGTGGGCTTTGTCTTCAAGGATCTGGGATTGCTAAACATAACCATAGGGGCGAACTCCAGCATAACGGTAAGGGATACCAGAACCGGGTTAAGCGACGAGGTCTTGTTGCAAGCCTCGGTCTTAGGGCTGGGGTTGATCACCGGAGGAACATCGAAGGTAGCGATCACCGCCCCGAGGGATTTCAACGAGGCAACCTTGAATATAAACGGGCTTAAAGTTGCTTTAGGTGGGCGTGAGTTCTATTACGGTTTTATTTGTGAGCCAACCGTTGTTCCTCATCATAAGGATTTGGTAACTACGATGGATTGCTATATCGGATCGGGAGTAACATCGTTCGAGATGTTCGCCTCCAAACCGTCTACATGGAAAATTATAGGTCAACCGGCAGGAGAGAGCGCGAGTTTGGATGTTGTTGATGGTGCAAAGAGCGAGTCTTGTACGATTAGCGGGATGAAAGCGAATGTAAACGGGGAATATATTATAGCGGTAGAAGCGGAATGTGGCTGCAAGGACACGATCACGCTGACACGCGGAAATAATAAGCATATCGTCTCTGAGGAATGCCGGAAACCGATTTCGGGGGATACAGTCACATTATCAACGGAAATACATGAGAGTAGCGGCAGCTTGCTATCGTGGAGCAATGTGAAGAATAAGGAGCGTATTACGGATGCGGATATGGATACGTATGCCGAATATGTCGGCGGGCTTAGCTTGGCCAGCAATTTGATGATAGCCGGTATCAAGACTACGGATGGACGGCTGTTGCACGATGGGAAATCCGAGAAGAAGGTGGGATTCGTCATGGAGATGTCTTCGGAGGTGCTAGATTTGAACTTATTGCAGTTCTTCCAGATCCGTTTGTATAATAAAGGGAAGAAGGTTCTGGAGAAAGTGATTGAGAATACGAATGTTTTGTCGTTAGGGTTGGCTGGGAAAAACCAGATGGCCAAAGTTCGATACGGAGTTACGGTTCCTGCGGGAATCGAATTTGATGAGATGACGATTTGGAAGTCGGGGGTACTTACGCTGGGCTTGTCCACGATCCGTATTTATGGGGGATATATTTCCCGCGTAGAGGATCGGTGTTATGAGGATCCGTTGGCTTGTGGAAGCACGCCGATCAATACGGATTCCTTGGGGGCTTACATTAATTATAATTATACGGGATTTGTAGGTGTGGCTACGGTCGGTACGGTGATGTCGAACCTTGAAAATGTATTGGACGATGATCTGGAGAATACATGCGCTACTATTGGAGGCGTGAACGTTGGCTCCGGATGGCAGGTGTCTGTCCGGCTGGGGCGTTTGATGGATCGGAGTCATCAGGCTTGTGTCGTGATGGATAATACGACCTATCTGGCGGTGGCGACAGTAGCCGGGGCTTTGAATATCTCTCTTTATCGTGAGGGGGTATTTATCACGGATGTGGATAATTGGAGCGTTGTGGGTGTAGATGCGATCGGTTATGGAGATAAGCAGTACATTTTTGTTACGCCAACCGCCACGTACGACGAGATACGGATCACCAACGCCGGCCTCGTGGGATTGTCGGAAGGAACGAAGATCTATGGCGTGGCCGTACGCGATGACGTGGATCGTAACGGTATCCCGGATTGCTTGGAAGACCCGAAGTCATTGACTGTATTCGGGCCATCGAATATTTGTTTGGGCGAGAATGTCTTTTTGAGTGGCGTTGGAGCGCCGAACTCGAAATATTTGGTTGGATCGAATGATTTGGGATTCGTTGAAAAGACCTTTTCTACGGGTGAGACCGGGGATTTCCTATGGGATTTGGGAAAGCCTAAGCAAGCGTTTGAAAATGCGTTAATTCATATTAAACTAAGCCCGGAGACAGAAGGATTGGAGGCTCCGGATTTGTATATCACGGTTCATCCGAACCGTACCAAATGGACATCCTCAACCTCCGCGAATAATGTCGATTGGAATCGTTGGGACAATTGGGACCGGGGTGCCCCGTGGACTTGCACGGACGTGGTTATCCCGGCGGGGGTTGATCGCTATCCGGACTTGAAGGAGGGATCGTTGAACGGTTGCCGCTACATCCACTTCGAACCGGACGCGGAGGTGGTGAATACCCACCGGCTGACCTATCAAAAGGCATGGGTGGAAATAGACTTGAAGCCTAACCGGTATTATATGGTGGCGGTACCGCTGAAGGAGACCCGTTCCGGCGACTGGTTTATGTTGCGGAGTGATGCCGCCAAACCTGATACCTTTGCTGTGTGGAATGAGGGTACCGCACCTGCCAATCGGATCTATCCTACCGTTTATCAGCGGCTTTGGGAATCTACCACCTACAACCGCTTGCTTTCCGGCGGGCGAGAGACCGTATATCCGGGGGAGACCCGTTGGACGACACCCGCCAATTTGCTGGCGGCCTATTACGACAATGCGGACGGCTACGCCCTCTCGGTATGGGTACATCACGCAAAGCCTTCGGATAACACTGAGGGAGAAATAAATAAATCTTATACCTTCCGCTTCCCCAAGGAGCATGCCGTTTACCATTATATGGATCCGGAAGGGAATGTCCTTGACGTGAAGGAGCAGATGCGGCGAGATCCCGCTTATATCGGACGCTTCATTCATGAGGGAGAGGATGGGTCTACCCATTTCCCCGTGAAACAACAGGTGAGGAATATTGGCTACGAGAACAAGACTTACTTGATAGCCAATCCCTTTATGGCGCATATCGACGTGGAGGAATTTCTAAAAGAAAACACGCACCTCACTTCGGTGAAGGTGTACGACGGCACTGGCAGCAATTCCTTGATCTTCGCCACCGATGATGCGGAAGGTCTGCTTGTGGCCAAGCCCGGCAGCGTGGCTGGTTATCTGGCTATTGCCCCCACACAGTCCTTTTTCGTCACGACGAACGATCAGACGGAGAACGAACTTTGCGAGGTCAGTTTTACCGAAGCGATGCTGAAATCCGTTCCGGGTAAGGGGAACGGTTTGAAAAGTACAAGTAGGGTATTAACCGGGGTCGATCAGGCTTCGATACGTTTGAAAGCCTCCGTCGGTAGTGCCGAATCGTGGGCATTACTCCGTTTCTCTGCGGCGGCATACGACGCTTTCCGGGAAGCGGAAGACGCGGAGATACTGATCGACCGCGGGGCGATGCCTCCCATAACGCTCTTTACCCTTGCCGGCGAGAAGGCGCTCGACATACAGCAACGTAACCGGGGCGGGCAGATCCCGCTAGGATTCTATGTGGCGGAACCGGGAGGAAGCGACGTGACGCTGTCTCTCTTCTTGCCGGAGAATTGTGACGGGTGGACATTGGAGGATCTCGACACGCCTCGTTCTTACCCGCTGGACGGAGGCAGGGAGAACGTGGTACGCCTTGGCAAGCTGACTACCAACGTAGGGCGTTTCTACTTAAAAGGTGCCTCGCCTACCGCGAACGAAGGGATTACCGCCTCGCCCGCCAAGGTGTATGCCTACCGGGAGGCGGGGAGCGACCGGCTGGTCGTGCGGTCATCCTCGGAAACGATGTGCCGCTGCGAGCTTTTCAATGAGAGTGGGAAGCTGGGCGGCTTGGCACGATTCGAGTCGGATGAGTATCACCTATCTGCTGTCAGAGGTGTCAATATCATCAAAATATATTTCAAGGACGGACGGAGCGAGACGCTGAAAATAGCCTATTTCTGATCCTCCCTTATAGCATATCTGAAGAGGAATGAGACGATTTGTAAAATATAGCTTATTACTCCTCCTGCTGGGGGGCATATCCGGTGGTTGCTCACCGGAGGACGAGGCGACGGATGCCTCGGAACCGATAGAAATACCCATATCTTTCAACTTGCTCTCTTCCGGAAGCGCGCTTACCAAGGCGTATGGCGACGTGGACGGGAAGCCTACCAAACCGGCGGTGGATGCCCGGGAGGTGTACGTGGACCGTGTGGCCCTTTACGTGTACGAGCGGAAGGCGGATGGCGTATATGCCGACAACGAGGAGGGTTTCTACCTGAGCCCGGACAACGCCGGGAAGGTACTGCCTTGCCAGCGTCAGTCCTCTTTCCCCTTCTTTACCGCCAAGGGACGTGTCTCTTTGCGGAAAAACCACCAGTATCGCATCAATGCCGTAGCCTACTCGGAGGCGAAGGGGGAGCGGGAATGGTTCGAGCGTAAGGGCGACCGGTTCGACCATACCCGCCTCTCGCTGGTGAACGAGCCGGAGCTGGAGACTCCGGAGTTGTTCTTCGGCACGGTGGTTTACGGAGGTAGCGGGGAGGAGTATGCCGGGGGAGATACTCTCTTTACTTACGAGCGGATCGATCAAGATAAGGGACGGGCCTTGCTGACCGGCTGGCTCTACCGCTGCGTGGCGGGTATCGAGCTGAGGCTCGGGAATATGCCGGACTCTATCCGGAAGGTGGAGCTGCTGGCGGACTCGATTCATACGACCGTGAACGCACGTACCTACGCGGACTTCCTTTCTCCTTACGATATGAAGCGAGACGGGAGTTATAAGCATTACGTGATCGGGGTGGACTCTTTGATGGAAGGGGAGGATACATGGACTGACGAGGTTATGGGCGACAGCGCTCATATCGTAGGTGCCAACCTCCTTCCGGTATGTACCTCGCTCAGCTTGCGGGTTACTACGCGATCGGGAAGGGAAGAATATACCAGCCTGCGCCTGAAAGATAAGGATGAGGAATGCAACTCCGACGCTCCCAAGCTGCGTTCCCTGCCGGACGACGGGGGCAACGGTACCGGCATTATCCCCGGCAAGCCCGACAACCCTGATCCCGATGACCCGGACCAGCCTGCTCCCGTCAACCCTTTCCGGGTATGCTTCCTGCGCAACAATTACTACCGCATCAAGGGAGACTACCAGAGTTTGGTCACCATGGAATACATATTGCAAGTTTCCGTCAACCCGAATTGGGAGGGCGATGTCAACTTGCCGCTAGGGAAGTAAAATTGAGACAGTCTGAAGAAAAAAGTATTCACTTATCATTATAATGACCATACGTATTGATAACAAGCACATCAATATGATCATTTCGTATTTCGTATATCAAACGGTGTTTATCCGTTATCCGTCGTGACCACTTGCCGGAAAGATTACCCCTCAATGCTTCCGGCTTGCCTGTACCGGTTTCCGGATGTTCCATTAGCTCTATGAGCAACTTTTTCAGTTTCTTGTATGCCAGTGGTTCGTTTCTTTTCAATAAGCGGATATCTTCCAGCGCATCATCTGTATAGGTCAAACTATAATTCATAATCCTTCCAATAGTTTTAATAGATCGCTTTTTTCTCTGACGGTAGTCACTTTTCCAGCTTTCGCTTGCTCACTGGAATGAAGAATGCGTTTTACATTCCGTTCATCTGAAAAATAAGGATCTCCTGATGGGCTTGGGTTACCCAAGGCCGCATTTATGTTATTCGCCTGCTCTAAAATTATATTTTCCATGTATTTTTTCAAGCTGATACCTTTTGCGGCGGCAGCTATAGCTAAGCTGCGAATCGCATCAACCGGGATATCCACGGCTTTCCTCTGTTTTAAATAACCAGTTGTTTCCATATTCAAAATATTTTAGTACGAAAATACGCAGAATAAACAAGATATGCCAGTATGTATATTGTATATAATGTTATTTTAACAACAATGCGATCTATCAACCCGAATTGGGAGGGCGATGTCAACTTGCCGCTAGGAAAGTAAGATGGCGTATATGGATGCTATTTAACAGGAATATGCTCTTTTTTGTGACATGCCCTTGTTTTGGGAACGGTTAAATAGAGAATGCCTAGGGATCGGAATGGGTAATAAATGCTTGTTTTTACTCGAAAAGCCCTGTTTTTTGAGTAAAATACGCCTATCAACCTACACATATGGTCGCGTAAACCCATACATATAGTCGCGTAAACTCACACGTATAGTCGCGTTGGCCTACACATACGGTCGCGATGGGCTACACACCTGCTTATAATGGGCATCGAAGCCTCCTTATAATGGGCATTGTTACCTCCTAACGACTGCGATTGTAAGGATAAATATGAATTATCATGAATTGTTTTCGCTAGAACAAAAGGCCGTTTTTCGGTAAAGGATTAATGGCTAGGTGATTGCTGTTTTTTTCTCTCGTTTTTGGGAACGAGACGTACTTGGGTACGGTAAAAGCGATTCTCCGGGACTTCAGATTACAAAATGTCATTTTGCTATTCCGCGAGTATCGCTCCTTTTCGTAAAGAAAGGGCTTCCCCCACCGCAAGAAGCGGAAAAGGGAAGCCCAACCCAGATAAAAATCATTTCTATTGATTATTATTCAATCTCCATATCGTGGATAAATTCCCACTGGTCGTTGATCTTGATAATCAACTCTTGGTCTTTATCCAACGGTTGTGGTTTATCAGGATCGGTACCCGGGTTCTCCGGAGAATCGCCCTTGCCACGAAGACCTAGTTGATATAAGTGGTTACGGTAGATGTTATACACCGTTTCTCCATCATTATAATCTGGGTCTTGAGAAACAGCATCCAGCTTGACTTTCCAAGTCTTTAATACTTGGGATCCAATAGAGTCTAACAATTGCAGCTCAAAAGTGGAATTTGCTGCTATACCATTAATAGGAATCATAAACTCACCGGCCAATACAGAACCTGTAGCTACTGTCGGGAAATCATTCGTAGAGTTAATACCGTTTACCCAGCCTTTAGAGTCTCCCAATAAGGGGACATCTAATGTGGTTCCATCTTCTTCTTTAATTAAGGCGTCGCTGTTGCCCCAAAAACCATAAGTTGCGTCAGTTCCTTTTTTAAACCACTTTGTCAAATCTATCTGATAAATGGTATAAGCGTCTTTCGTACGATTTGCGTCTCCTGTACCGAAATGAGCGTCAGCTGTAGCCGATGCCTCAAATCCATTCATGACTCTTTCTAGCTTTGTCCCATTCGTGGTATCATCTGTTTGTTGATCCAATTGAGTGGTCAAGTCCACTTGGGTATTACGTACGGAAGAGACTAAGCGAATCGCTCCAACAGACTTGTAGGCACCCTCACTTCCTTCTTTAACATAAGCCGGGATACGGTTAAAGTATCCTAATACACCGGCTACTTGACGTTTTAATAATACAGTGATGCCAATACCGTCTTTTATATTTACTTGTACGGGCTTGGATTGTCCGGAGAAGATTTCGCTGACAACGGAAGCTGCCCCATTGTCTTTTACTGAAAGTTCATCATACTCGGGATAAGTAACCTGATCTGTTTTCAAGAAGCCCTCACCTGCTTTTGCGCCGGCATTCCAAATCTCATCAGTTGTTAAACCTGTTCCGATAGCCAATGCTGGTATAGTTTGGTTATTCACCTTAAAAGGAGCTGGAATCAGATCTTTTGTCTCATCCTGTCCTACGGCAAGAATAGTGATATTAACATCAAGGTCACCGTCAAAATCACTAGCCTTCAACTTATCATCACCTGTCAATTTAATAGTCCTTTTACGACCATAATTATATTCAGAAGAAGTACTGTTCCAGTTGGGGACATGAATCACTTTTTTTAGCTTGTTACCCTCTGCTGTTGCTTGAAACACCAACAACTTCACGTCCGTAACCTTTTCCGATCCTTGGTTTGTAGTACTATACAGAGGACGGGATTTCGTGCTCAGCACATCCGTATCCTGCATATCAAGTACGATTACCTGTTCGCCCGTGGCTACCTCTGGTTCTTCTCCATTGGGGATCGGGTCATCTTCATTACTACAAGAGGCTAATGTCATCAAGCCGCATGCGGCGATGGCACATAAGAAATAATTTCTTTTCATTGTGATAAAATTTTAATTAGACATATAATATATTAGTCAATATCCATAATATGCAATTTCGTCCAGTTATCGTTTATCAGTATATGGATGGTAAACTTCCCGTTATCGTACACATATTTTAATAAGGTCAGCTTATTCCGCTCCATCGTCACGCTGGCCGGCGGCGGGATGATGTCGGCGATCTCTTCCCGCGGGTTGTCATAAAACCGGACCTTTACCTGCGTGCCCTTATCCTCAAGGGAAGGGGCGAGCACGGTTTTCGATACAGGATCCTCACCCGGCTTCCACCCGGCTTGAGTACGCACGACAGCGCTTCTTGCGTAATTGAACTGGTGGGTTACGTAAGCGGATACGCCATCTACCTCCTTCTCCGAATAGCAGATCTCGTCTGGTAGGTTCGAAGCCTGTATGATGAGCTTTCCCTTGATGCGCTTCAAGTCTACCTCGTAATCGTAGTGTGTCTCGTCGTAAAGGAGCGTATCGCTCGTCATATAGGTGTCGTAGCCCTCTATCTCGCCCATGTGCAGGTTGTACACCCGGTAATCTTGCTCGGCGAGGATCGGGGCCTCGTCGAGGATATTTCCCCATACCACCAGCACGTACTTGCCGAAAGGCAGGTCCTCGGGAATGTATCCCGTGGCCCGGAAGGCATCGCCCTGTACGTCGTGCAGATGCCTTGTCAGTACCACCTTGCCGGTCTCCGCCTCGTACATTATATAAAAGAGCTTCTGGATATAGGAGCGGAAGGGTTTGCTCTCGTCCACCCTATGTTCCAATCCTGTAACCTTTTCCACGGCGTCTACATTGGCATAGTTTTTATCCTCGATGCCGATCATGACCCTTAGGGGCGGGCAAGGCTCTATCTCATCGCGCACGCAGGAGCTTAGGCAGAGCCATGCGGCCATGACCAGCAAGGCATATGTCGTTTTACTTCTCTCTCTTTTTCCCATCGCTATCACTCCTTAATGATCAATTTCTCGGATACTCCCAGTAACTCCCTTGCCTCGTGCTCCTTGCCCTCCCGCACGTAAAGGAAGGCGAGGTTGTTTCTCGCTACCCTCGAGTGGGGGAAATAGCGCAGTATCGTTTGGTAAACCTCCCGTTTCTCCGCGGGCGACTCAGCCAAGGCGGCTACCCGGAGCAATTCCTCCTCGTTGAAGGCATCGGGACGCTTCCGGTACATATCGAGCAACTCCTCGTCCGTGGTGAAACTACGCAATGTATAGCTGTATGCGTACTCCACCTTGCGGTCTTTCTGCAAATAATTCTTCCTTATCGTGTTCCAGCAGGGCAGGCGGCGTATATGACGCTCTTGTGCGTCATCACCGGCATCCGCATAGGTATCGAGTATCTTTCTCACGGCGGTGGAGTCCGGGTTTCCGGCGGAGGTCATGGCGGCTAATACAGGTTCCCAGCCTTCCGGCCGTGAGTCTACACGGATCAAGCCCCGTACGGTCTCGCCGATATGAAAACGCTCCACCAGCCATACCTTGGCGGCGTTGGCCCGATCGCGTGCCAAGGCGGTGTTGAAGGCAAGCGAACCATCGGCGGAAGCCATACCCGTGATCGTAAAGGAGGTCACGGTAGCCAGCGTATCCCCGAGAAGCGGGGCCAACGTGCGTGTCATGCCCTCCAGCTCCTCCCGGTTATTACCTAACGAGTATTCTATCTCTGATTTATTGATGACGAATTGCAGGTGAGCCACCCCTTTGCCCGCTATCACTTTCGGACGGATCACGAACTCCGGCTCCATCCATACCAGCTCAATCGTAGGCTCTATCACCACCGGTTTGGGGCGGCGAACCACGGCCATGTCTATCGTATCGATCCCCGTACACTCCCCGCAACCGTCCGATGAGACCACTGCCACGAGGCGGGCCTCGTCTACGCCATTAGGTAGCTCCACCGACTGCCGGTACGGACGTTTGATAGGGCTTGCGATCGGGTCGATCCGCTCCCGGATACCGGCATATGGATCGGTATATTTATCCAGTTTCTCCCTGCGTTCCATTTTTTTTGTATAGATAGGAGAATCTAGTACAATCGGTACGTATTCGCAGGTTGCCTCTTGCCCTCTCATCCATTGGGGCGTGATAACCAGCCTGCCTCGTTTTGACAAGTAATGCCCCGGGAGCTGAAAGACTACTTCCACGTCGGCACGTCCTTCCATATCCGTGGTCAGCGTTAGCGAGTCCGGGGAGACGAGGACTGTCTTGTCTGTCCCCGGCCGTGCGGTGGCACATCCTTCCAACGCCCCAAGGGCGGCCAAGACTGGTAGGATCAATATATATCTTTTACCAATATTCATCGTATTGTCATTTAAAAGTTATAAATGAGAGAAAGAGCGACTTTAGTCGGTCCGAAATAGTTCTTGTGCTTGTTCTCATAGCATTTCAGGCATGGGATCCGGTCGCTTTCCTTATACCACAACCGGGCGTAGCCTAGTCCGATGGCCGCCTCTAGGTTCCAGCGGGGGGAGAGGATCCAGTCATATCCGTACGTGAATCCTCCACCAGCCAAATAACCATCATATCGTTTATCCTTAAACCCGCCGAAATATTGCGCCCCATGTAGATGAAGCCCAACGAAGTGTCCCTCGAATTTCTCGCAAAACCAATATTTAAGCTCTGGCTGCACGAGCCAGAGACGCATCTTCTTGTCATCCTTAAACGTCCAAGGGTTGTAAGCCCCGGAAAGGTCTAGCGTCATCTTTCTGCTGAATGCCAGCTCTATTCCTACGTTGGGGGTCGTGGTAAGCCAATAGAGACCATTTGTCTTTATGGCGATATCCTGCGCTGGAGCCTCCACGCATAAACTTATTATAAAGAGCATGACTAATAAAGTCCTATTCCTTAGTTTATTCATCTTTTTAAGTTTTATCTATCAAGCAGTTTGTAGTCAGAGAACAGGTGTCTCTAAGAAGTGTTTTTGTTATGTTTATAACACTGCTTTTTCTGATGGCAAAAGTACGGAGATTGCGTTTTTCTCTCTTTTTAAAAAAAGGGAGAAGTTTTATGTTTTTTGTGGCTTTTGTTGGTAACTGATGCTTGTGTGCGGTTATATAAATGAATTTCTAATTTCTTGTGGTGTCTTTTCGAAGAAACGTTTACAGAACGTACTTAAATAAGCCTGAGAAGATAAATTATATTGCATGGCAATGTCGGCAAAGCTCTTGTTTGTGGCGATCAAGTCGCGGTAAATGAACTCTGATTTCCGCAGGGCGATCCATTTATGGGCGGGCATCTCGAAAGTCTCCTTGAAACGGCGCTTAAAGGTGTCGATACTAAGATGCGCCAGATCTGCGAATTCCGTCAGGTCTTTCACCTTTAAGAAATTCGCGAGTACGAAATCTTTAAAGTCTAGTTCTTTTCCCAATAGTGGATGGAAGAAGGTTGCCAATTCCTCCTTTGAGTAATAGGCGCGGAAAAGGATTAACATCTCCTTGCTCAGTAATTCATGGAAATGTATACAGTCCAAGTTATCGTTTAGGCAATTTTTTGTCAATAACACGAATTCCATGATACGTTCCGTGATGGGCAAGAGGCAGAAGTCGTATTTGAACTTTTCGGGGAGGAAATGCTGGAGGGTCGTGAAAGAAAAGCGGTCGCAAAAGTTCATATTCTGTACGCATGAGCAACTGACAACCACGGAATGTTCCAAGAGCTTGATATAGCAACTGCTATTTCTTGGCAATAAGGCGATTTGTCCTTTCTGATGTATTTTATCCCTGTAACTATTACAAGAGACCTGCACTTTTCCTTCTAATAGGAAAATGATGACAGAACGATCTACCTCTATTATTTTTGTCTTGTTGTTTGGCGCGAACTCAAGAACCTTGAATGTCGCGTTGGTGGGTAACTCGTGATTATAACAAGTCGTATGTACCTCTTCGTAAAATATGCTCATAATTTGTTTACTTTGGTTCTATTTTTTCTATATGTTCAAAAGGACTAGTCTAAACGATGGTTTTAATTAGTCGTTTGCAAATATCAGAAAAAATATTTATCTATGAAAATCAAAGATAGTTTATCTTTCTAGCCTAATGCGCTTTTCCTAGGTAGCTTTAACTTCTGTTGTGTTGTAAGGATTCGTTGATAAAAACGACTAATCTAGACGATCGTTTAGACTAGTCGTTTTATGCAGGAAGGGAAGATAGATTAGTTTCCCTTTTCTTTTTTGCGGTACTGAGAAGGTGAGATACCCATTATTTTTGTGAATATGCGGGAGAAATAAGCGGCATCCTCGAATCCTAGGAGCGTGGAGATCTCATTCAGTTTCATGTTGCTAAGTTCGATATACTCGCACGCTTTTTGTATCTTTAGTCGAATAAAGTAATTCATGGGCGATACGCCTGTCTCTTTTTGGAAAAGAGCGGAGAAGTGGGAAGGTGAGTACTTGAAATAGTCCGCTAGCTTATTTAGCGTAAGGTTGTGCTGAATATTCTCACGCATGTAGTGGATGACCCGTGCGGTGAACGGATATTCTTTTTGCGAGGGGATCATGATGTGGCGGAATTGCTCCAGATAGATAAAGGATGCCAGAAAATTATACAGGCATGTAGAGGAATAAATCATATATTCTTTAATGTATCCCATGGAGAAACTGCTATATATCTCCTCGAATAGTCGGAGGCGATCTTGCAGCCGGGAATACTCATTGGGCAAAATGGTTTCCGGTACCGGATGCGAGGGTAGGAACTGGTCGCGGAGTCTTCCTTGGAAGTGCAACCAGTAAATAGTCCATGGATCTTCTTCGTCCGCCCCAAAGGAATAGGGAATATCGGGAGGGATAATGATATATTGATGTTTTTCTATGATATATTGCTTGCCAAGGATACGATACCAGCCTTTTCCTTCGGTGCAATAAATCAACATGGCATAATCGCACCCTTGCTCTTTTTGTACAAAATGGTATTTTACACGTGGAAAGAAGCCGATCTTACGTACATATAAATTATTGATGAGCGGTTCCCTTTGATAGCTTGTCAATAGTTCCTCGGGCAAAGAGACGAGTCGTTCCCCCTTAAATCCTTCTTTTATCTTGACCATAATCTATAAATCATAAGATTGTACAAGTAAATCGGAACAAATGTAGTATTCCTTTCTGAATTATTGAAATAATTTTGCCGCCATAAATCATAATTTAATGCCATGAATAAAATTCTAGTTGTAACTTCTTTTGTATTTGTATCTTTTTTATCCTGTACGGGATTGACCGAGAAACAGCGATTGGCCGATCAAATATTGTCCGACACGGCTTTACATAAGGTGGATAGTATGGCTCGTGCGACCATTCGTAGTGGCTTTAACGCGGGCAGCGGTTATTCGCAGATATGGGCACGGGATATGAATACGTTTATTGAGGTAGCTTGCGAGGAGAGTGATCCACACGAACTGCGGGAAGCTATTTTATTGTTTTTCGCTCTTCAACAGCCGAATGATGAGATGATCGATGGTTATGTGCTGAAAGAAGATTTTACATGGTATGATGATACGCCTTATTATTCGAATGCCGCTCCGAAACATGTCGCTTTTAAGAATACGGTAGAGACGGACCAAGAGTCTTCCTTGATTCAGATCGTAGGTAAATACATTCGTAAGACGGGTGATCGGGGTATTCTGGATGAGGTGGTGGCCGGAAAGACCGTCTTGGAGCGAATGAACTTGATGGTAGATTACTTGATGCGAGAACGATATAATAAGGAATATGGATTGCTATACGGGGCGATGACGGCGGACTGGGGAGACGTGCAGCCGAACGATGATTTCGGATGTGACATGAATGAGCTATCCGATCCGGCCATTGACGTATATGATAACGCTATGTTTCTTATCGCTTTAGATTATTTATTGGAGATGGCTCCCGATTCCCCGCAAGCTCCCCGTTGGAGAAGTTTACGGGAGGGAATCGCCAAGAACGTACGGACTCATTTATGGGACGAGAAGCGCCAGAAGTTCATTCCTCATATTTATCCGGAGAAATCTCCGATTCCGGAAGGTTTTGATGAACTTGCCATTCATTATCATGGTGGGACGGCTATCGCTATAGAGGCCGGCTTATTATCGAAAGACGAGATACGTACCGTAAATGCCTAGATGCTTGAGAATGTTCGCCTGTCGGGTATGCCGAGTATTGGTCTTACCTTATATCCCGTGTATCCGGATGGTTTTTTCCATGGAGGAATGTCAAAGGCTTATCTGTATCAGAATGGCGGGGATTGGACTTGGTTTGGCGGTCGGATGATCCAGCAGCTTGTCGTTAATGGAATGGTTGAGGAGGCTTATGCGGAGATTCATCCGATGATCAAGCGTGTGATCCAAAATGACGGATTCTACGAATGGTATGGCAAAGGCGGTGTCCCCAGCGGCTCTGGTAATTTCAAGGGGTCGGCCGGAGTGCTATCTAAGGCGATTGAATTGTTAAGGGATTGGGCAGAGAAAAATAAGAATTAAATACAAGCGTGCAATATTGAATATCAAAAGAGATGAGAAAAAGTAATTATGATAAAATGCCGGCCACCGTTGTAGACGGTACCTTGTGGAAAGGCTGGGAATCGATACGGAAGCGATTGGCGGAGGTCCATGCGGAAACGAATGGATCACAAGTTTGGGTGGTGGAATGCTACCAAGGGGTTCATCACGAGGAGTTGATGCGTGAACTGCAAGCGCTCGCGCCCGATCGTTTTATCAATATGCGAGATTTATTTAAATCGGCAGAAGATATAGAGGCGATGACCTATCCTTATCTGACGGATGACCAGTTGTTTGGCCGCCGGGCTCATTTCTCTTATACGTATTTCTTGGATGAGGAGAAGGTGAACGCCTGCCGGGAGTCCTTGCTTGATGGAAAAGGCTGGACAATCGTTTATGGCCACGCCGCCGCCGAGATCGTTCCCGCTCCGGACAAATTGATCTACGCGGATATGGCTCGTTGGGAGATCCAGATGCGTTCCCGTAGAAAAGAGGTGAACGGGCTAGGTGTGGAAAACCGGGAGGAAGCCCCGTCGTACCATTATAAGCGAGGATATTTTATTGATTGGATTGTTTGCGATAATCTGAAGAAGAAAGTCCTTCCCAAGGTCGATTATTGGTTGGATACCCATATCGTCGGAACACCTAAGATGATTTCCGGGGAGATCTTGAAAGAAGGGTTGGAGAAAACGGCGCATACTCCGTTCCGGGTAGTACCTTTCTTCGATCCGGCTCCTTGGGGCGGCCAATGGATGAAAGAGGTCTGTGATCTGGATAAAAAGCAAGATAACTTCGGCTGGTGTTTTGATTGCGTGCCCGAGGAAAATAGTTTATACCTGAAAGTTGCCGGAGAGCTGTTTGAGATCCCTTCCAATGACTTGGTATTCTATAAGACGAGAGACTTGCTGGGCGGGCCGGTCGAGGCTCGTTTCGGACAAGATTTCCCGATCCGTTTCGACTTCTTGGATACGATGGGAGGAGGAAACCTAAGTTTGCAAGTGCATCCGGTCACCCAATATATCCGGGATACGTTCGGGATTTATTATACGCAGGACGAGAGCTACTACCTGCTGGATGCCGAGGAGGACGCTACCGTTTATCTGGGATTGAAAACCGGTGTAAATCCGGACGAGATGATCGCTGCCCTAAACGACTCCCAACAGACCGGAAAGCCTTTCGATACGGAGAAATATGTCAACAAATGGCCTGCCAAACGCCATGATCATTATCTGATCCCCGCCGGAACGGTCCATTGTTCGGGAGCCGGTGCCATGGTGCTGGAGATTAGCGCTACCCCAAGTATCTTTACCTTTAAGCTTTGGGACTGGGGCCGCTTGGGATTGGACGGACTGCCTCGACCGATTAATATCGGCCACGGCTCGAAAGTGATCCAATGGGAGCGGCAAACGGAGTTTGTCCGTCATAACTTGATCAACCAAGTGGAGATGATCGCCGAGGGAGACGGTTGGCGGGAGGAGCGGACCGGCTTGCATGAGAACGAGTTCATCGAGACCCGCCGTCATTGGTTCACGGATATCGTGCCTCACAATACGAATGGAGGGGTGCAAGTGCTGAATGTAATCAAGGGAGATGAGTTGATCGTGGAGAGTCCGACAAACGCTTTTGAACCATTCATCGTTCATTACGCGGAGACTTTTATCATTCCGGCTTGCGTGGGTGAATATACGATCCGCCCGTATGGATCGTCCGTAGGTAAATACTGTGGTACTATAAAAGCTTACGTACGATTTAGGCAATAATCACCGTGCCATAGGCATCGCACAACTGTGCCACCCTTGATGGCACGGTAGTGCCACTGCGATGGCACGCCAATGCCAACCCTATGGCACGGCTGTGCCACCACGGTGGCACTGGCGGAACATGGGTAAATAAAGAAAAGGAATATATGATGTATACAAATGACAATAGAATAGTAATGACATTGGATGCGGGAGGAACGAATTTTGTTTTCTCTGCCATCCAAGGAGGAAAAGAGATAGCCGATCCGGTAGTTCTTCCGGCATGCGCGGATTGTTTAGATAAGTGTTTAGGCAATTTGGTAGAGGGTTTTAAGGCAATTCAGGCAGGCTTGCCGGAAACTCCGGTCGCTATCAGTTTCGCTTTTCCCGGTCCGGCAGACTATCAAGCCGGTATCATAGGCGATTTACCCAACTTCCCCTCTTTCCGGGGTGGAGTAGCGTTAGGACCGTTTCTGGAAGATATATTCGGGATACCGGTATTTATCAATAACGATGGGAATTTATTCGCATATGGAGAAGCGTTAACCGGAGCCCTTCCGGATATAAACCGCCGTTTGCGGGAGGCAGGAAGCATGAAGCAATATAAGAACCTGCTGGGAGTCACCTTGGGTACCGGTTTTGGTGCCGGGGTTGTCATTAATCAAAAGCTTCTATTGGGAGATAATGCGGCAGGAGGAGATATCTGGTGTTTTCGGAATAAGAAATATCCGGAGTATATCGTAGAGGAGAGTGTCAGCATACGTGCGGTCATGCGAGTATATGCGGAACGATCCGGTGATACGGGAGCGCATACTCCGAAAGAGATCTTTGAGATCGCCGAGGGTATTTGCCCGGGTAACCGGGAGGCTGCTATTACGGCTTTCTCCGAATTAGGGGAGCTAGCGGGGGATGCGTTGGCGTCTGCCATTACTTTAATCGATGGCATCATCGTGATCGGTGGTGGACTATCGGGGGCTTCTAAATATATTCTCCCTGCTTTGTTGAAAGAATTGAACTCATCTACCGGTATGATGGATGGAAGTCGTTTCGGCCGATTGCAAATGAAAGCTTATCTTTTGGAGGATGCGGAGAGTTTCGCTGATTTCGCTAAAGGAGGAGCTGTCGAGGTACCCATTCCGGGTACCAATCGCAAGGTAGGGTATGATCCTTGTAAACGGATAGGGGTGACCGTAAGTAAACAAGGTGCTAATCGCTCGATCGCTATGGGAGCTTATGTTTTTGCGTTAAACCATCTATCTAAAGGAATATGAGACAAAAATATAGTATAGGACCTGTATGGTTCCTGATGTTTGCGTGTGCTTTCTTCACATCCTGTGTGACACAAGGCAAGAAAGTTCAGCAAGAAGAGCTTAGCCAATATGTAGAACCTCGGATCGGTACGGCGCATTGCCGTTGGTTTCATTTTACCCCGGGAGCGATGCCTTTCGGTATGGCCAAGCCGGCTCCTTCTACGAACGGGCATATCGGGAATAAATCCGGTTGGGAGGCGACCGGTTACGATTATCGGGATCAATCGATCGAGGGTTTCCCCTGCTTGCATGAGTTTCAGATCGGTGGAATCGTACTGATGCCTACGACGGGTCCATTGAAAACAATTCCCGGGGCGGTAGACGACTCGACAGGTATAGGATACCGTTCCCGTTTTGACCGTACGGACGAGATCGCTACCGCCGGTTATTATTCCGTTCTCCTAAAAGATTACTCGATTTGTGCGGAGCTTACCGCTACCCCTCGTGTCGCTATTCAGCGTTATACATTTCCGGCCGGGGAGGATAGCCATATCTTGTTCGATATAGGAAACCGTCAAGGAGAGAGCGGAGCTGTACGGGATGCTGAAATTACTTTTACGGAAGACGGGCATATCGAGGGCTGGGTGATTACCGAGCCTGAATATGTGAGGAAATATCAACCCGGGGCATCGGTTCCTTTGTATTTCTCGGCGGTGCTGGACAAGGTTCCCGTTGGATTTGGCGCTTTCAACGGAGCGGATATCCGTCCGGATGAACGGAAAGCGACGGGCGTGGGGGCCGGACTTTATCTGACATTCCGTACCCAAGATCAAGAGTCGGTAACCGCTAAAGTAGGTCTTTCCTATACATCCGTGGAGAATGCCCGGTTAAATAGGGAGACTGAGGCCGCTACCCTTACGTTTGACGAGGCAAGGGAAATATCTCGCCAAACATGGGAAGAATATTTGGGACGTATCCGGGTAGAGACTCCAGCGCGAGAGGATAAGGTGAAATTCTATACCGGTTTGTATCACGCTTTATTGGGGCGTGGGTTAGCTAGCGATGTGAATGGCGCTTATCCGAGAAATGATGGCTCGGTAGGACAAATCCCTTTGAAAGACGGGAAACCGGTACATAACTTATACAATACCGATGCCGCTTGGGGAGCGCAATGGAATCTGACACAGGTTTGGGCTTTGGCCTATCCGGAATATTATTCGGATTATATAAGTAGCCATTTGTTGGTGTACAAGGACGCCGGCTGGCTGGCGGATGGAATCGCTAATAGCCGTTATGTCTCCGGGGTTGGTACGAATTTATTAAGTACGATTATCGCTGGCGCTTATCAATGTGGCATCCGGGATTTCGATGTGAATACGGCTTATGAGGCTTGCTTGAAGAATGAGTTGGATGGGGAGAATCGTCCGTTGGGCGCGGGAAAGATCGATACCCGTTATTTCGTGGAATATGGTTATGTACCTCATTTGGATAAAGGGGACGGGCCGGACGAGGCTTTCATGTTTTCCGCTTCCCATACCTTGGAATATGCTTATAGTGCGTGGGCCGTGGCCCAATGGGCGAAGCAACTGGGTAAGACGGACGATTATAACCGTTTGATGGACTTATCGAAAGGCTGGGAGCGTATCTATGACCCTTCCTGTAATTTTGTCCGTCCTAAAAAGAAGGATGGTACGTTTATCGAGGACTTCAATCCGATGCAAGTATGGCGCGGATTCCAAGAAGGTAACGCTTGGCAATATACATTCTATGTACCGCACGACGCGAAAGGCTTGGTCGCAAAAGTAGGTGCGGACGTGTTTAACCATCGGTTGGATAGCATCTTCACGGTGTCTCGTAAATTAATCTTTAGCGGAGGCACGGAAGTAGGGGCTTTCGCCGGTTTGCAAACCTTGTATAACCAAGGAAATCAACCTTGTTTGCACATCTCTTGGATGTTCAACGAGGCCGGTCGTCCCTCGCTTACGCAAAAATGGGTGCGGGCGATCTTGAATGAGTTCTATGGTACGGATGGCATCCACGGTTATGGCTACGGACAAGATGAGGATCAAGGCCAGCTCGGGGCTTGGTACGTGATCTCTTCCTTAGGCTTATTCGATATGAAAGGCTTGACGGATCAAGCGCCTTCTTTCGCTTTGGGTAGTCCTTTGTTCGATAAGATTACGATCCGGCTGAATGACCGCTATTATAAAGGGAAGGAATTCGTGATCGAGACTCGTAATAATAGTAAGCAAAATGATTACGTGCAATCCATGGACTTAAACGGGAAACCATTGACGGATACTCGTATTCCTTTCTCGGAGATTGTTCAAGGTGGACATTTGGTTTTAGAAATGGGTAACCAACCAAAAGATCGATATGAGAACTAAAAGTACGAACTCCGCTATATTCCCGATCCTTTTCGGCTTTTTCGTGATGGGATTCGTGGATGTCGTGGGAATTGCCACGAATTATGTGAAGATGGACTTTGGTTTGTCCGATACGTTGGCGAACCTATTGCCCATGATGGTCTTTCTTTGGTTCGCCCTGTTCTCTGTCCCTACCGGTATCTGGATGGGACGGCACGGGCGTAGGAATACGGTGGTCGTAGCCTTGGCTATCACAACCTTGGCGATGCTGATACCTCTATTCTTCTATGACTTTGCTTGTATCTTGTTTGCGTTCGCTTTGCTGGGAATTGGAAATACGATCTTGCAAGTGTCCTTGAATCCGATGGTAGCGCGGGTGGTAAATCCGGATAAAGTAACGAGCGTGCTTACTTTAGGGCAGTTTATTAAGGCGGTATCTTCCTTCTTAGGGCCGATTATTGCAGGTATAGCTTCTTCTTTCTGGGGAGATTGGAAGTTGATATTCATTGTCTATTCGGTGACTACCTTGTCATCTATCATCTGGTTGATAACGACTATTCCGGGTAAAGAGGAAGGAGAGGGGCAAGAAGCCTCGTTCGCCTCTACGTTAGCTTTATGTAAAGATGCTAGGATACGGATGCTTTTCTTGGGGATTCTGTGTATTGTCGGGATCGATGTCGGTCTGAATACGACGATCCCTAAGCTATTGATGGAAAAGTTATCCATGCCGTTGCAAGAGGCTGGATTAGGGAGTAGCCTTTATTTCGCCGCTCGTACCGGAGGTTCTTTCCTGGGGGCTATATTGCTGGCGAGGATCTCGTCACGACCCTTCTTAAGGGGAAGCATGCTTATCGCTATCCTTGCTTTCGTAGGATTGCTTATCTCGGATAGCTTGTGGGGCATGGGCGTTATGATCGTACTGGTTGGCTTGGCTTGCTCGAATGTGTTTTCGATCCTGTTCTCTTTTGCGTTGGAACATCGGCCGGAGCAATCGAACGAGGTCTCGGCCTTGATGATTATGGGTGTATCAGGAGGCGCTTTGATTACGCCTTGTATGGGAGGCATAGCCGATATGTTCGGACAGGTAGCCGGCTTGATGCTATTATTAATATGTATGTTGTATATAGGACTTATATCAATAAAAACACGATAAGATGAAAAAAAGAACTTATTTATCAGCAGGATTGGCTTTGTTGATCGGGACATTGTCGGTTCATGCGTCTCCGGGATTATCGGATGTCAAGAGCCGTGTATTACCGGCGGTTTATAAATCGAAAAACGGACTGACCCAAAAGGTCGAGATCTCCGTAAAACATGAAGGAGAACCTTCTACAGTGACGATCCATTTAGGCGAGCAAAGCCATAAAGAGAAACTGGTGTCCGGGGATAATGTATTCCGAATCGAGATACCCGAGGTTAGCACGACTCGCCAATTACCGTTGACGTTGACAAGTGGGAAAGAGAAAGAGGAAACTACGGTGACCGTAAAACCGGTTCGACATTGGCAGATGAATATGGTGCAACACACCCATACGGATATCGGTTATACCCGTTCCCAAATGGAAATCTTGGCAGAACAGCTTCGATACATTGATTATGCGTTGGATTATTGTGACGCTACGGATAATTATCCGGATTTCGCTAAGTTCCGTTGGACTTGCGAGATCGCTTGGGCGGTTAGCGAATATTTGAAATGTCGTCCTGTGGAACAGATCGCTCGCCTGAAGCAACGGGTAAAAGAGGGCCGTATTGAATTAGCTACGATGTTCTTGAATTTTGACGAATTACCGGATGAGCAGACACTTGCCGCTTCCCTTTATCCGATCAAGCAATTTAGAGAAAATGGGATGCGTGCCGAGGTTGCGATGCAAGACGACGTGAATGGTATCGGTTGGTGTTTCAGCGAGTATTTCGCAGATGCCGGCGTGAAATATGTGAATATGGGAACCCATGGTCATCGAGCGTTGATCTGCTTTGATAAACCTACGGTGTTTTGGTGGGAATCACCTTCTGGGAAGAAGGTCTTGACTTATCGTGCGGAGCATTATCACTATGGTAATTTTTTCGGGATTCATACAGATAACTTTGACCAGTTTGAGGAGCGTGTTTTAACTTATTTAGGTGAAATGGAAGCGAAAAATTATCCGTATGATATATTAGCGGTGCAGCATTCGGGATATCTTACGGATAATGCGCCCCCTTCGACTAAAAGTTGCGAGATGTTACAGAAATGGAATGAGAAGTATGAATGGCCGAAATTACGCACGGCGGTAGCCAGTGAGTTTTTTAAGACGGTAGAGAGCCAATATGCGGATCATATTCAGACTATTCGTGGAGCTTGGCCGGATTGGTGGACGGATGGTTTCGCTTCCGGTGCCCGTGAAGCCGCCATATCTCGTGTGACTCATTCGGATATTATCGCGAATCAAGCCGGATTGTCATTTGCTAAAATGCTAGGCGCTCAATTGCCGAAAGACATCAATGATCGGATTCAGGACATCAACAAAGCTCTTTTGTTCTATGATGAGCATACTTTCGGGCATAGCGAGAGCGTACGTAACGCTTATGGACTGGAAACTTGGGAACAACGCTCCTTGAAACAATCGTATGCGTGGGAAGCCTATCGCCATTCCGGTTTGCTGGGAGAGGCTACTATGGGTATATTACAATCATTCGTGCCTAAAAGCGACGTTCCGTCTATCGCTGTATTCAATACGCTCAACTGGAGTTATAGCGGTATCGCTAAAGCTTATGTCGATCATCAGATTCTTCCGAAAGACAAGGCTTTCGAGATCGTGGATGCGGCTGGCAACGTAATTCCCGCACAAGCTGGCGAAAGCCGTTCCGACGGTACCTATTGGAGCTTTTACGTGAAAGATGTCCCGGCCTTGGGATATGCGCAGTATTATATAAAAGTAAAGGATGCGCCACGTCCGGAAATACAGGGCGCAACGGAATTAAAAGAGACACATGTGGAGAATCCTTGGTATGCCATCGACTTCAATACCCGTAAAGGTACGATTCGTAAATTATATGATAAGGATTTGAACAAACAATTGGTTACGCCGGATGCGGAATGGGAGATGGGAGAGTTTATTTATGAGATTATCGATAGCCGTCATCCGATGGAACAATATCGTGCTCCCCAATTCCTCCGCCGTCGTCCCGAGAAGATGCGTTTCGAGAAATATGAGAAAGGCGATGTTTGGGATACATATCGTTTTCGGGGAGAGACAGTAGCGGGACGTGAGCCGAATAATTTGATGGTGGAATTCCGTGTATTTAACGTAACAAAGAAAATCGAGGTAGTTTATCGCTTGCGTAAAAAAGCGGTAACAGATCCGGAAGCGGTTTATATCGCTTTCCCGTTTGAGGTTGAAAGCGGTAAGATCCATTTGGATGTACCCGGCGGATCGATTGAGGCGGGTGTAGACCAAATCCCGGGCTCCTCTAACGATTGGTACACGGTGCAAAACTTCGCTACGGCTCGTAATGGAGAGTCACAGGTCGTGATGGGTAGCCAAGAAATACCATTAATGCAATTTGGGGCGATCAATACGGGGCGGTATAAGGCCGGAGCCGTACCTCAGTCCACGAATATGTATTCATGGCCGATGAACAACTATTGGGTAACCAATTTCAATGCGGACCAAATGGGAGAGATACAATGGAGTTACTTCATCAACTCTTCGAAAGATAACACTATTGAGTATGCGACTAAGTTCGCTTGGGAAAACCGGATTCCGTTCTTGACCCGTGTTTTGCCTGCCGGAGATAAAAAGGTGGAGCCTCTCCAATCGGCTTCCATTTTCAAGATCGTACCGGAGAACTTGTTGTTGGTAAACATGAGGCCTGTGGAAGGCGAGAACGCTGTTATGCTTCAATTGCGTGAGATAGGCGGGAAGCCCGCTACTTTCTCTGTAGCTTCAGATAAAATTAATTTTGTGAAAACTAGGGTTTGTGATGTCGTAGGAGACCCAGTTTCGGGGAATCCGTTGAGTTTCGCTCCGTGGGAGAATAAGTTTATAAAATTATCTTGGTAGCATGGTAGGGGCGGGGTTTGCCCGCCCTTATCCAGTTTGTCTTATGTTTGTATATTGAATGTTTTGATAGGATTTAATCCCAAATAAATCGGTATTATTCTAAGCTGAAGACTTGTTTGTGTTAGAGTGATGGGTGGAGAGTGTCATGAGAGACTCTGTTTCGGGTAATGCCTTATTGGATTTCAAGCCTTGTGGGAATAAGTCTATGGCGCTTTCTTGGTAGAAATATTGTAGATAATGTGGTTCTTCTTTTATTTATAAAGGAGGGCTAAATTTTTTCATATTATCCAGTCTCTGAATACATTATCTGTTTTTTTCATAGAAGCCATACTAGTGCCATTTTCGCCTAGCCTTGAATCTCAATAAATTTAACATTTGTTTATTGTAACCAATTTAAAGTGTTTTTACTGCTAATATTTGATAGTTAATTATTTATGTGATAGAAAGACGATGATACTATTGTAAGTCCGTACGGAACAATATATTTTTAGTACATTTAAGGGCTGATATTCTTGGTTTCAAGGGGTGATTTGTGATAAATGTGTCATTTTTATTAAAAAAATACTATAGATTTAAGTCTAGTTTACAAAAAAAGTTATACATTTGCCCAGTTTTTAATGATATAGACCATGAATGGCGCACTAGTTCCGTACGAACTATGTCTATTCGACAATATAATATTACATATAAATGTAATCAATCTAAACTTAATTTAAAACAAGAGCAAAATGACAAAGAATGAATCTAAGCTATTATCCATTCAAGGGATAGCTAAAGCCTCAGCGTTCTGTTTGCTGCTTTCTGCCTTCTCTGTAAACGCCGCTATGGCCGCTCCCGCTCCCGCAGGCACGGTTGATGAAGTAATGGCAGTGCAGCAAGGCAAGAAAGTAACAGGTGTGGTTGTTGACGGTACAGGTGAGCCTGTTATTGGCGCTAACGTGGTGGTGAAAGGCACTACAAATGGTACGATCACGGACTTCGACGGTAATTACTCGTTGGAAGGCGTGTCCGCAAATGACATCTTGGTGGTATCCTATATCGGTTATTTGTCCCAAGAGATCCCGGTGGGAAATCAATCTTCAATAAAAGTAACTTTAAAAGAGGACACTCAAACTTTGGACGAGGTTGTAGTTGTAGGTTATGGTACGATGCGTAAGTCAGACGTGACCGGTTCTATCGGTGTGGCTAAAGGAGACGACTTGACAAAGAATCAAAACTTTAGTGCGCTAGACAACTTGCGCGGTAAGGTATCTGGTGTAAACATCTTCTCAAACTCCAGCCAGCCGGGTGCTTATTCTAACCGTGTCGTTATCCGTGGTATGGCTACTATCAACGCTTCTTCAAACCCTCTATATGTGGTAGACGGTGTTGTTATGGAGAACTTCGACTTGGTGAACCCGAATGATATCGAGTCTATGGAGGTCTTGAAAGATGCTTCCGCTGCCGCTATCTACGGTGCTCGTGGTGCCAATGGTGTTATCATGGTAACTACGAAGCGTGGTAAGAAAGATGGTGAAGGTGTACAGGTTAGCTATCAAGGATCTGTCAGCGCAAGCCATATCGCTCGTAAGATGGATACGATGAACGCCCAAGAGTGGTGTGACGCATTCATGATTGGTCTGGAAAACGAGAATAAGTGGCAAGGTAAAAATTGGTCTTTGAACCGTGCTGATTGGTTTAATGATTCAGATTTCTTTGATGCAAACGGTAATCCTCTGTATGATACGAATTGGCAAGATGAGGCTACTCGTACCGCGGTTTCTCACAACCATCAGTTGAATATCCAACAAGCGGGTAAGAGCTCTTCAATGGGTGCTTTCTTGAACTATACGGATCAACAGGGTATTGTAAACAATACGTATAATAAGCGTATTAATGCGAAGTTGGCATACGACGCAAATCCTACGAAGTGGTTGTCTACGGCAGTCAATGTATTGGTTAACCATACATGGGGGCGTTATACGCCTGAGGATGGTGGTGGCCAAGAGGCTCGTCGTACCATGATCGAGATGGTTCCTTGGATGCCGATTCGCGATAAGAATGGTAAATATACCACTTCTACCTCTTCTTCCATTGGTGATGTATTAGGCTTTGAGGGTATGTCTAACCCAGTCATGATCTTGGATATGCAAAAACGTATGCGCTACAACACGCAGGTGTTTGGTAACGCCGCTTTGACATTCCACTTGGCTGAAGGTTTGGATTTGAAGACTCAACTAGGTCTTGACCATCATAATAAAACGTATAGAGGTTATTCTTCTATCGATTTGAACAACATCTCCATGCCGAATGGTTGGGCTGAGTACCAAAATTGGAATACACTTTATTGGCAGGAGGAGACTTACTTGACTTACAATAAGGTATTCGGTGATCATCGTATCAACGCTATGGCTGGTTTGTCTTGGCAAGAGCGTGTGCAAAAGTGGAATAAGGCACGAACAGAAGGTTTCTCGGATGATTTCTTTGAGGACAATAATATGTCCGCAGGTACAACTCCGGCATCTCCTGAGTCTTCTTACGATTGGTGGGCGATGAACTCTTATTTCTTGCGTTTCGCTTATACATATAAAGATCGTTACTCCGCAACCGTAACAGGTCGTGTCGATGGTTCCTCTAAGTTTGGTGAAAACAACAAGTATGCGTTCTTCCCATCTGCAGGTTTGGCTTGGAATATCTCTCAAGAGGATTTCATGCAAGATCAAAGCACGATCAGCAATTTGAAGTTGCACACTAGCTACGGTTTGACTGGTAACTCCGAGATTGACACTTATCGGTCATTGGCTCGTGTTTCTTCTGGTACGCTTTTGATCAACGATATTCGCGCTCCGTATTCTTACATCAGCTCTATGGCGAACCCGGATTTGAAATGGGAGAAGACTGGTCAGTTTGATGTTGGTTTCGAGATTGGATTCTGGCAGAACCGCTTGTCTTTCGATGTAGCTTACTATAACAAGAAGACAACCGACTTATTGTTGGATTGCCCGATTCCTCACACTACAGGTTTCACGACAGTGTATAAGAATATCGGTTCTGTAAGAAACCAAGGTATGGACTTAATGATCAGCGCACGCCCAGTTCAGACACAAGACTTCAATTGGAGTTCTACGATTAACTTAAACTTCAACAAGAACAAGATCCTTCAGTTGGGCGACAATAATGAGGATATCGAGATGAACAGCTGGGTAGGTGGTTCTGAAAGTATCTTGCGTGTAGGTGAGAACATGAGTTCTTTCTATGGCTACAGACGTTTGGGTGTTTATACGGAGGAAGATTTCAATAACGGCTTGTGCGAGAAGAACCAGATCGGTCGTGCGAAACGTACGGATAAGAAAGAGATCATCGGCAAAGGTATGCCGGACTGGACTGGAAGCTGGATCAACAACTTCTCTTACAAAAACTTCGATTTGACGATGGACTTGCAGTTCGTATGGGGTGTTGAGACCATGCAACAGTTCTACCACTCTACTTACGACCGTTTCGGTATCACGAATGGTTTGAGCAATATTTTATATGACGCATATAACGGATCGAACCCGAACACGATGCAACAGGCTGTTTACTTGTGTAACTCAGGCCATGCAGGTCAGGATACGACAGTAGATTCTCAATGGATCGCCAATGGTTCTTACTTGCGTTGTAACATGTTGCAATTGGGTTATACTTTTGACTCAAACGTGATTAGCAAGATCGGTTTGTCTGCTTTGCGTTTGTACGCAAGTGCGAATAACTTATTCTTGATTACTGCTAGCGATTTCACAGGTTACGATCCTGAGGGTACATCGCAGGGTGATAGTAATAAGTTCGGTCAGAACATGGTATTCTTCTCTTATCCAAGAGCGAGAACTTTCACGTTCGGTGTTAATGTAACATTTTAATTCATTTAATCAGTAGAATTTTTAGAAATGAAAAAAATATTGACAGTAGCGATTGCATGCGCTTGTTTAACCGGGTTCAGCGCATGTAATGATTTCTTGGAAGAGAAACCGAAGTCATCGTTGACAGCCCCGGATTATTACCAGACAGAGGCTCAAGCTCAGGCTAACGTGAACTATTTGTATCGTACGGGAGCTTCAAGTAAGCTCACAGGTGCGGGTAGTGCTTACGTAGGTCCGTTTGCCTCTATCACAGGACAATTGACCGGTTACTTTACAAACAGTTATGAAGGTCAGGAGCTGACTTGTAAATATTCTCGCGAGTTGACTCGTCAGCAGAATACGATGACTGTTTCCGTAACTATTGACGGTATATGGGATGATTGCTACAAGGCTATCAACGTAGCTAATGGCGCTATCAAGTATATCCCCGAGATCTCAATGGATCAGTCTTTGGCAAATCGTTTGATCGGTGAGGCAAAGTTCTTTAGAGCTTGGAACTACTTCAACTTGGTGAAGATCTTTGGTGGTGTTCCATTGACAGTAGAGCCGTACGAATCTATGGAGAACATGTATTTGGAGCGTGCTTCTGTAGAGCAAGTATATGCTCAGGTCGAATCCGACTTGAAGGATGCCGTTAATGCTTTGCCGGCTGCTACTTTCTACAACAATAGTAACCGTATCACGAAGTATGCTGCCGCTATGGTTTTGACTTCCGTTTATATGCAACAAGGTAAGTATGCCGACGCTGCTTCTGCGGTAAAGACGGTGATCGATTCTCCGCATGCTTTGGCAACCAACGATGATTTAGCATTGGGTTCTGCCTATAATAAGATCCGTACGACAGACGGTTTGGCTGAGTCTATCTATTCTTATGAGTACAACGCAACGATCAGTAACGGTGGTTGGTGGCCTACTTATGCATTCAACTCAGCGGCTACAGCTATATTTGGTACGTATTCTATCTTTGAGCGTACATACGGGCCAACGAATCAATTCTTGAACGTGTATGCGGCAAACGACTTACGTATCCAGCCAAATCAATTCTTCCATTGGAATTATACAAATCCGGATAATGGCAAGACTTGGACGGCTCCTGAGAATGCTTGTGGTTGCTGGTTCTGGTATGATGAGGACGCTTTGTTGAACACAGGACGTTCTACGAAAGACCGTGATATCTTCCGTTACGCAGAGGCTTTGCTTGACGCTGCTGAATCTATCGCTCAGTCTCAAGGTGTAACAGCTGAGGCTGCCGGCTATTTGGCACAAGTTAAGGCTCGTGCAAACATGGAAGGTAAGACGGTAGCCGCAATTACTGCCGATCTTCAGAAATTAGGTAAGCAGGCCTTTATCGAGGAATGCTGGACAGAGCGTTTGCGTGAGTTCCCGTTGGAATTCAAGATTTGGGATGACTGTTTGCGTACAGGTAAGTTCCCTGTAATCTCTTCTACAGAGAAGGGTAAGGTTACATACGTTGACTTAGTTGGCGCAAAGAACGCTTCCGGCGCGACCTTCAAGTCTTCCGACTTGTTATGGCCGATCTCTTTGAACGAGATGCAACGTAACCCGAGTTTGACTCAAAATGAGGGTTATGCCGTTCAATAATAAATTTCAATAACTGATGGCTAGAGAGGGAGGGAATGAGCGATCATCCTTCCCTCTCTTTTTGGTAGCTTGATTAGTCAGCAAGTTGCATGAAACAATGTATAATATACAGAATTTTGGTTTGGTTGTCTTATTATTCACTTTCAACTATGAAAACAAAAGAGCAAGAAATAACGTACTAGATTCCGCTAAGTTAGAAGGACGATTGGAAGGTGAAGAAAAAAAATGATTTTCTGAGCAATACTACTGACTTGCTCAAAGGATATATACTTATTTTGCCCATGCAGTATATATTACTTTGCCAAGTCACTAGTACTTCATAAGCATCTTTTACTTTGACACAGGCTAGGGGATAAGCAATTGCTTTCTCCTGTAAACAAAAAACGCCTAAAATTGCTTTCTGCTATAAACAATTCATATATATTTGCATATATATAAGTACGATTATGGATCGATTGATAGAGATGTATCGAAAGAAGTTGCGATTTACCTCTACCGCCTTTATTAAAAGCACGATGTACGAAATTAATTGGGATGCCCGGTTGATCGGCATAAGAGGTGCTCGGGGAGTGGGCAAGACTACGTTGTTGCTACAACATATCAAGCGAAATTTTCCGCAAGACGAACGAACCTTATATGTCAGCCTAGATAATATCTATTTCTCTGACAATAGATTATATGACTTTGCGGATCGTTTCGTGAAACGAGGAGGAACACGCTTATACTTGGATGAGGTACATAAATACCCCCACTGGAGGTGGAGCTACCACAATTGAGAGGAGTGGATATCTCCTATTTGCCCAAGATAAAGCAATTATTATTAATCATATCCGAGTCGGCTCCTTTTATCCCGAATATCAGTAAGCTCAGCGAAAGGATTGGTATCACGAGAAACGCTTTATTGACTTATCTAAGCGTATTAGCGGAAAGCAAGCTGACCTACAATCTACTGAAATCTGCTTTTGGCATCTCCCGCCTGCAAAAACCAGACAAAATCTACTTGGAAAATACGAATCTGATGTATGTCCTCTCGCCTTCAGAAGCGAATATCGGCAACATACGAGAGACGTTCTTCGCAAACCAATTGAAAAAGTCTCACCAAGTAACAATGAGCGAAGCCAGCGATTTTTTGGTGGATGGAATTTATACGTTCGAGATCGGTGGCAAGCGAAAAGGGTACTCACAAATAGAGGGAATACCGAACGGTTTTATCGTTGCGGATGATATAGAAATAGGGTTTGGCAATAAGATTCCGTTGTGGATGATGGTTTTTTTATATTAAGGAAAAATCCATACTGAATAGAATCTTTTCTATCAGCAAAAACACTATCTAGTCTTTTGGATCGGTTCTTAGAAGGTTAGTTTGTATTTTATGACAACTTACGGGTTAGCCGAATACTATAAAAAAGGGAAGAATGATAAATCATCCCTCCCTTTAAACGCCATCAGTTATAAAAAAAACTAAAATATATCTAGTTTTATTCTTTATTTTTCAAAAATTGATTTATGATCTCTTTATTTATTATTTATGTACTGTTATTGAGATCATCGCCCCTCTTTCCCCATTTGAACAAGATAAAGTGTATTCACCCGGTCTCGTAAACCGGATACCAATAGGATTACCTGTATCTTTACGATTGTTAAAATAAGCATTTTCAGAAGGTGATACCATCCATTTTACTGTTCCACCTAAGTCAACCTCATAGTATGAAGTAAACTCGACAGGGATATAGGTCTCTCCTTTTATGGAAGGAAAACTTACAGTCTCTACACTATTTATCTTGTTAGCCTCTACATAATTGTCACTTGCTATGCAGTAAGATGAAAAAAAAATAGCTCCTAATACAAATACAATCTTGAATAACTTTTTCATAAATGTATAAATTTAAAGTTTAAGAATAATGTAACAAAAAAGCTTATTATAGATAAATCTATTTAGAGAGGGTGCATTTTAAATTTAGCACCCTCTTAAATATTATTGAGCGGAATAACCTTCGTTTTGAGTCAAATTCGGGTTACGTTGGATCTCTTCAACAGGGATCGGCCATACCAAGTCTGTAGCCTTGAACGTAGCGCCACTACCATTAGTAGCACCTACTAAGTCAACAAATGTAACTTGGCCTTTATTGGTTGTTGAAATCACAGGGAATTTATTTGTACGAAGACAGTCATCCCACATCTTCATCTCCAATGGAAATTCACGCAAACGCTCTTTCCAACACTCTTCGATGAAGGCTTGTTTACCCATAGTCTGTAAAGATGAAGCAATGTCCGCAGCAGTTTTACCCTCAGTATTCGCACGGGCTTTTACCTGTGCTAAATAATTGGCAGCTTCAGAAGTTACACTTCCGGATTGCGCGATACATTCAGCCGCTGACAATAAAGTTTCTGCGTAACGGTAAAAGTTCCAGTCCTTTGTACCGATACCTGTTTCCAAAATAGCGGTCTCATCGTACCAATACCAGTTACATGCTACAGGATTATTGGCCGTACCAAAAGTAATCTTTGTTCCGTCGATAGGATGTGTATATTCCCATTGGAAGAATTGGTTCGGTTGAACACGTAAGTCATTGCCTTCATAAACATTCAAATATTGGTTGCTTATGCCATAAACGTTCACCCATAAGGAATATTTGTTTTTAGTAGAAGACGCAGTAAAGAATGCCTCAGCGTCACCATTAAAAGCATGGACAGGCAAGTTTCCAGTATTGGAGATAGACGCATCAAATTCGCGAGCGTAGATAACCTCGGGAAGATCGTCGGTAGCCCGTAGCTTGTTAAACGCACTATTTAAAGCCAAATCCTCATTAGCGGTCAATGAGAAAAGCCCACTATTGATCACATCACGTAACGGAGCGATGGCGTTACTATGATCACCTAGCATCATATAGACGTTGGCCAATAACATATCTGCCGCATACTTTGTTACACGGTGTCCATTACCGGAGAATGTAGCGGAAGGTAAATTCTCTGCAGCTTCCTTTAAGTCCGGAACAATGATCTGCTCGTAAATAGTAGCCTTAGCCGTACGGGTAGGATATTCGATCAAAGTAGCGTCCTCGGTCGGTTCTGTCATCATTGGGACATCACCAAACATCTTCACCAAATAGAAATAGTTCAACGCACGGAAGAAACGAGCCTCAGCCTTATATTGCGCTTTGTTCTCCATCTCCACGCCATCAACATACTTCAATACAGCGTTAGCGATATTGATCACTTTATAGCAATCCGTCCAGACACCATTGGTTTGATAGTTACAAACAGACTGCGTAAAGTTCTGCCGCGTCAATTTACGCGCATATGCGCAATCCACCTCTTGGCCTTCAAAGTCATTTGTGAAATACCCTGTCACCATATTCATTACCGACAAGCTGGAGCCACGGTAGGCACCCGTCATGCTACCCATTTTCTCTGGAGCGCCTGTACGATATAAATAATTGACGTTCTCGATAATATCTGCGCCTGTCTTGTAATAAGTTTCCAAGGTCAATGCAGACTTAGGAGTCTCTTCCAAGAAACTATCACAGGAGGTAAAACCTACCAATCCCGCGCATAAGATCGCTGTTGTTAATATTTTTTTCATCGTTGTTCTCTTGATAATTTAATTTAATTAAAATGCCACATTTATACCCAAAGTGAAAGTTCTCGCTCTTGGATATGAGAAGAAAGTCATGTTCTGACCAAATTGACCAGCTGAGACAGTACCTCTTTCACTGCTATTATCAATCTGTGAGGTACTCTCTGGATCGTATCCATTAAACTCTTTCGAGGTAATGCAGAACGCATTGTTTACGTTGAAATAAACACGTAAACTGCTGAATGGAGTTTTCTTCAGTTGGTTAGAATCAAAGTTATAACCCAGCTGAATCAAGTTCGCACGCAAGTAAGAGCCATTGGCCACCCATTGAGAGTCGAATTGGGTATCTTGGTCCGCATGACCTGTATTGAACAAATACACAGCCTGCTGCATACTTCCCGGATTCGTTCCATTATACGCATCATACAAAATATTACTCAAACCATTCGTTTGTCCAAAACGGTCATAGGTAGAGTGGTAGAACTCTTGCACTGTCTGAACGCCAGCCACAAATTGCAAATCCAATGTGAAGTCCCAGTTCTTCCAGCGTAAAGTATTGATCATTGATCCGGTCCAGTCCGGTGTACCTTTACCCAAGATCTCTCTTTCTTCAGAGCGTTTGGCACGACCAATCTGCTTTTTCTCGCATTTGCCTGCCTCAAAATCCTCAGTCGTATAAACGCCCAAGCGTCTGAAACCATAGAAACTACCGACGCTCTCTCCTACACGCAAAAGTGAATAACCATTTAAGAAGCCATTCTGTAGGATATCCTCATCGTTCTCACCCAAGGAAAGTACCTCGTTCTTATTGTAGTTGGCATTGATAGACGTTGTCCAAGAGAAATCCTTCGTATCTATGTTACGAGTGGTTACCATCAAGTCCAAACCTTGGTTACGGATAGAGCCGATATTCCGGTAAACGGTCTTGAAGCCGGTTGTATGAGGAACCGGAGAGTCTAACAGCAAATCGCTAGTCTTCTTATTATAGTAAGAAGCGTCTAATGAGATACGGTTATGGAACAATCCTAAGTCAAAACCTATATCAAACTGAGCTGTTTTCTCCCATTTCAAATCCGAGTTAGGCAAAGTACCTAAATAGGAATATCCGTTACGTACCCCATTCAACAATAATGTACCGCTAGAGACCGTAGCCAGCGATTTGTAAACACCGATCTCAGAGTTACCGGTCAAACCATAACTTGTATGTAATTTCAAATTGCTGATCGTGTTCTGGTCACCCATGAAATCTTCTTGTGTGATGTTCCAAGCTAAACCTGCGGATGGGAAGAAGGCATATTTATTATTATCACCAAACTTGGATGAACCATCATAACGACCTGTTACCGTCGCGGAGTAGCGATCCTTGAAAGTATAGGCGAAACGCAAGAAATAGGAGTTCATGGCCCAACGTTCCCAATACGTCGTAGGAGAGTCTGGAACTGTTCCGGCACCCATATTGAAATCCTCATAACGGTCGCTACTGAAAGTCTTCGTATACATTCTTGAGTAGTCGTACTTACGTTCCTGCCAAGACAAACCAGCCATAGCGTTAATCCTATGTTCTCCAAAAGTCTTATTATAAGTCAAATAAGTCTCTTCCTGCCAGTATAGGGTATTCGCTTGTCTTCTTTCCGCTACACCTTGTTGGTCTTTACCCAAGTTATTCAAGTCGCTTGGAGTGTAAGCATGTAAAGACTGGAAGTTCGCATCAACACCAAATTGGGTCTTCAAATCCAAACCTTCGATAATATGGAAAGTCAAGGCGGCATTTCCAAAAATCTTCGTGTTGTAGTTCATATTCTTTTGTGTTGTCAGAATATGATATGGATTCGCCATGGACTCAAAGTTCATAGGCATGTTCGGCGTATTGGAATTTGTATATTTCCCATCATAAGATACAGGCAGCCAAGGCAGCATCTCAACCATCGTACGACGAGCGTCTTGGGCACCACCTTCCTCTTTCGTAGAGTTGCCCCATGTATGGTTAACTGCTAAATTCACTGATGTAGACAACCATTTCGTAGGATCCGCATCATAAGTAAGTTTTCCATTCAAACGTTTGGAATAAGTATTCCTCAAGATGCCTTGATTATCCGTGTAGTTCAAGAACGCTCCCACAGAAGACTTCTCTCCTCCCTGTTGGATATTCAACTGATGATTATGGGAGATAGCTGTACGCATAGCCTCATCTTGCCAATCCGTATCATACAAGGGATTACCATTGGAATCAAAGAAACGACTGTCAGAAAACCAATATGAACGATCCGTAGACCAATTAAACGGAACCTCAACTCCATTTACGGTATGCGATCCCCATTTATTTTCATTCTCTATACCTGTCATGAATGCGTCACACCACTCCTGTGAGTTCATTAGATCCATTTTACGAGAACGACTCGCTACACTCACGGATCCTGCATAGCTAATAAGCGTTCCTTCCCCTTTCTTATTTCCACGTTTGGTAGTTACCATTACGACACCGTTCGCGCCACGAGCACCATAGATAGCGGTTGCGGAAGCGTCTTTCAATACCTCCATTGACTCGATATCATTCGGGTTCATCAAATAAAAGTTCTCCATTACGACACCGTCCACAACGTACAACGGGTCGGATGAAGCGTTAATCGTAGCTTGACCACGGATAACAACACGGCTACCATAAGCACCCGGCTGGCTAGAGTTAGAGAAGATGTTTACACCGGCAGCCTTACCGCGCAAGTTGTCCAATGCGCTAAAGTTCTGCGCCTTCAGCATATCCTCTCCTTTAGCCGTAGAGATAGAACCTGTCACGTCAGATTTCTTCATCGTACCGTAACCTACTACCACGACCTCATCCAATGTCTGCGTGTCCTCTTTCAAGGTCACATTGATAGCAGACTGGTTTCCTACGGGGATCTCTTGCGACAAGTAACCGATATAGGAAAATACCAATATTCCGTCGGCGGGCACACCCTCGATCGTATAATTTCCATCAAAATCAGTGATCGTACCGTTTGTAGTGCCTTTCACCACCACGTTAGCGCCAATAACAGGCTCACCTGTACCGTCAACAACCACACCTGTTACTTTCTTGCCTTGCTGCACTGCCATTACTTCATCAACCGTGCCTGCGGGAGCGGGAGCGGCCATAGCGGCGTTTACAGAGAAGGCAGAAAGCAGCAAACAGAACGCTGAGGCTTTAGCTATCCCTTGAATGGATAATAGCTTAGATTCATTCTTTGTCATTTTGCTCTTGTTTTAAATTAAGTTTAGATTGATTACATTTATATGTAATATTATATTCTAGAATAGACATAGTTCGTACGGAACTAGCATGTGATATTTAATCTTTTTCGATAGTGATAAAAGTGCGATGAACAGGGTATGATCTGGCTCATTGGATTTCTTTTTTCTAATTCTTTTTGTTAGATTTGCACCTATATTCGTATAATGCCAGAAATTCATAAGAAAGAAAGGGATATTTCTAAATAAATGACACGAGGATCACTTTCTATTCATGTTAATTAAATGGATATTTGTAGTCTAACTATGAATATAAAACACAAAAACGGATAAATTATATTATTAATTAAATAGCTATATCATGAAGAAAAAAAGCGTTTGGGCTTTGGCTTTAGCGGCGATGCTGATGTGGGTGGGGAAACCTGCTGTGGCGGCTGCGAATGAGGCTTTTGACCCCGTAGAGTATGTAAACCCGCTAATGGGTACGCAATCTTCTTTTGAGTTGTCTACAGGAAATACCTATCCGGCGATCGCTCGTCCGTGGGGTATGAATTTCTGGACTCCTCAGACTGGTAAGATGGGAGATGGATGGCAGTATGTATATACGGCTAACAAGATCCGTGGTTTTAAACAGACCCACCAGCCAAGTCCGTGGATCAATGATTACGGACAATTTGCGATCATGCCGGTGGTTGGTAAACCGGAGTTCGACCAAGATAAACGTGCGAGCTGGTTCTCTCACAAAGGGGAGATCGCCAAGGCTTATTATTATAAGGTATATTTGGCGGAGCATGATGTGGTGACGGAATTAACGCCGACAGATCGTGCGGCTATGTTCCGTTTCACTTTCCCGGAAAACGAGCATTCTTATATCGTGGTGGATGCCTTGGATAAGGGCTCTTATATCAAGGTAATTCCGGAGGAGAATAAGATCATCGGTTATTCAACGAAGAATAGCGGCGGGGTTCCCGATAATTTCAAGAATTACTTTGTGATCGAGTTTGATAAACCTTTCACATACGAGGCTACATTTGCCGACGCTTCCTTGAAAGAGGGAACGAAGGAACAAACGAGTGACCATGTAGGAGCCGTTATCGGTTTCAAGACGAAGAAAGGTGAGATTGTCCACGCTAAGGTGGCTTCCTCATTTATTAGCTTCGATCAGGCCGCTATCAATATGAAGGAATTAGGTAACGATAACTTTGATACTTTGGTTCAGAAAGGTAAGGATGTTTGGAATGAGCATCTGAGCAAGATCGAGGTTGAAGGTGGAGATTTGGATCAATACCGTACTTTCTATTCTTGCTTCTATCGTTCATTGTTGTTCCCTCGTAAGTTCTATGAGATCAACGCTCAAGGCGAGGTGGTTCATTACAGCCCGTATAATGGTGAGGTATTACCCGGTTATATGTTTACCGATACCGGATTCTGGGATACGTTCCGTAGTTTGTTCCCGTTCTTGAACTTGATGTTCCCGTCTGTAAACAAGGAAATGCAAGAGGGTTTGATCAATACGTATAAGGAAAGCGGCTTCTTCCCGGAATGGGCAAGTCCGGGCCACCGTGGTTGCATGGTCGGTAATAACTCGGCATCTATCTTGGTAGACGCTTATATGAAAGGCGTGCAGGTTGACGATTTGGAGACTCTATATAAAGGTTTGATCCATGGTACGGAAAACGTTCACCCGAAGGTCTCTTCTACAGGACGTCTGGGGCATGAATATTATAATAAGTTGGGATATGTTCCTTACGATGTGAAGATTAACGAGAATGCCGCTCGTACATTGGAATATGCTTACAATGACTGGTGTATCTGGCAGATCGCTAAACAACTAGGCCGTCCGAAAAAGGAATTGGATTTATATGCCCGTCGTGCGTTGAACTATAAGAACCTGTACGACAAGGAAACCAAGTTGATGCGTGGCAAGAATGAGAATGGCGAGTTCATGGCTCCGTTCTCTCCGCTGAAATGGGGTGATGCTTTCACGGAAGGTAATAGCTGGCACTATTCATGGTCTGTATTCCACGATCCTCAGGGATTGATCGACTTGATGGGCGGTAAGGATTCATTTGTGATGATGCTTGACTCCGTGTTTGCTGTACCACCTTTGTTCGATGATAGCTACTACGGTGGTGTGATCCACGAGATCCGCGAGATGACCGTGATGAATATGGGTAACTACGCTCACGGTAACCAGCCGATCCAGCATATGATTTATTTATACAACTATGCGGGTCAACCTTGGAAGGCTCAATATTGGTTGCGTCAAGTAATGAATAAGATGTATACTCCGGGTCCGGATGGTTATTGCGGTGATGAGGATAATGGCCAGACTTCCGCTTGGTATGTATTCTCAGCGTTAGGATTCTATCCGGTCGCTCCGGGTACGACCCAATATGTGTTGGGCGCTCCGCTGTTCAAGAAGGCTACGATCCATTTTGAGAATGGAAACAACTTGGTGATCAATGCCCCGAACAACAGCGATAAGAATATCTATATCGAATCCATGACGTTCAACGGCAAGAACTACACTAAGAATTATCTGGATCATAACGATTTGTTTAAGGGTGGCGTGATCGACTTCAAGATGGGTGACAAGCCGAATATGAATCGTGGTATTAATCCGGAGGATATGCCTTACTCATTCTCCGTAAACGAGGAAGGGATCAATAAACTTTCCCCTATTTCTGTAAAACCTAGTAAAAAGAAGAAATAAGCAATTAAGATGAATTTCATTCATAAACCATTAATGTCAGGCATAGCGATATGCCTGACATTTTTCGCATACTCCTGTGCTACACCGGAGAAAACGGAAAACAAGACAGACTTTACCGCATATGTAGATCCTTATATCGGATCGGGAGAGCACGGACACGTATTTGTCGGGGCGAACGTTCCGTTTGGAGCTGTTCAAGTAGGTCCTCAGAATATTTTTAAGGGATGGGACTGGTGTTCCGGTTACCATTACTCCGATAGTATCATTATCGGATTTAGTCATACGCATTTGAGCGGAACCGGATGTTCTGATCTGGGGGATATCCTTCTGATGCCTTATACGGGCGAGGTACGTACCGCCCGTGGCGAGCAAGATAATATAGAGGGAGCCGCTTCTTCCTATTATAAACATGCCAACGAAGCCGTAGCTCCGGGATATTACTCTTTGCTGATGGATAATGGCGTAAAAGCGGAGTTGACGGCGACCGAGCGTGTAGCCTTACATCGTTATACGTATCCGTCGGGAAGCGAGCATCGCCTCTTGATCAACTTGAAGGAGGGTATCGGTGATAAAGCGTATGACACTTATTTGAAGAAGATTGATGAGTACACGATCGAGGGGTACCGTTTTTCCAAAGGTTGGAGCCCACGTCACAAAGTATTCTTTACGTTGAAATGTGATCAGCCGATCGAGTCTTTGGCTGTATTCAACGATGATGAGGCCGCGGGTAATGATGAGTTGACAGGCGAGTCCGTAAAGGGAGTGATTACCTTTAAGGGAGATGCCCCGACCGCCTTGGTAAAGGTCGCTATCTCTTCCGTAAGTTGCGAGAATGCCTTGGCTAACTTACGTGCGGAGCTTTCTCATTGGGATTTCGACGAGGTTCGTAACGAGGCTATCGATAAATGGAATGATCAATTATCTTGTATCTCCATCGATACGAAAGATGAGCGTGCCAAGAAGGTTTTCTATACCGCCATGTACCATGCGTTTATCGCTCCGACATTGTATTGCGACGCAAATGGCGATTTCCGTGGCCATGACGATAAGGTGTATACGAACAATACTTGGAAGAACTATTCCACTTTCTCTCTATGGGATACGTATCGTACCTTGCATCCGTTGTTCACGATTATCAAGCCTCAATATGTGTCGGATTTGGTGAACTCGATGTTAAGCATTTACGACCAGCAAGAGAAATTACCGATCTGGCCGTTGATTGGTGGTGAGACGGATCAAATGCCGGGATATAGCGCTGTGCCTATTATCGCGGATGCCTATCTGAAAGGTTTTACCGGCTTTGACGCCGACCGTGCGTATCGTTATATGGTTGCTTCCTCTGTCTATGAGAAGCAAAACGGGGTGCCGTACGTGTTGGAAAAAGGCTATATCCCTTGTGATAAGGTACGTGAGGCTACTTCTATCGCGATGGAATACGCAGCCGATGATTGGGGTATCGCCTTGATGGCGAAAAAAATGGGCAAGACGGAGGATTACCAGAATTACTTGAAACGTGGTAAATATTATACGCAGTATTTCGATAAGGATATCAACTTTATCCGTCCGAAAATGAATGATGGCAGCTGGCGTACGCCGTACGATCCGATCCAGTCCATACATAGCGTAGGCGATTTCTGTGAGGGAAATGGTTGGCATTATACATTCTTCGTGCCCCAGCATCCGGAAGGCTTGATCGAGTTGATGGGTGGCGACGCTCCGTTTATCTCGAAACTGGATTCTTTGTTCTTGGTGGAAGGTGAGTTAGGAGAGAACGCCTCTCCGGATATCAGTGGCTTGATCGGCATGTACGCCCATGGAAATGAGCCGAGCCATCATGTCACTTATCTTTATCCTTACGCCGGCGAGCAATGGAAGACAGCCGAGAAAGTTCGTTACATCCAAGATGTGTTCTATACCGACCAGCCGGAGGGCATCATCGGAAACGAGGATTGTGGCCAGATGTCCGCTTGGCATATCATGTCTGCCTTGGGATTTTACCAAGTAAATCCTTCCAATGGCGTGTTCGTGTTCGGTAGCCCGTTATTCGATAAGGCTTCCGTTCATTTGCCGGAGGGTAAGACTTTCGAGGTCGTAGCCCAGAACAACAGCAAGGAGAATGTATATATCCAATCCGTGTTGTTAAATGGTAAACCTTATAACAATTCTTATATCCTGTATGATGATATCGTGAAGGGAGGGAATCTTACCTTTGTGATGGGAAGTACACCGAATAAGGAGTTCGGAGCTGCCCCGGAAAATCGTCCGAAGACGGCTGAGTAAATAGCTCCCTTACCAGTGAGCGGCTTGCTCAGTTACTAGTGAGACAACGTCTCACGGATTGCCGGGAAAGTACCCGGCTGAGAAGCAAAGAATAATTAACGAATTAATAATCGACAAAATGAAGACAAAGCTTAAAACTTCGATGGCCCTTTTGGCTTCCGCTTTCCTGTGGGTGTCATGCGCCGGTGGGGGAGGGACTTCTCCTTCGGCGATGGACCCGGTGGATTACGTGAATCCTTATATGGGAAACATCAGCCATTTATTGGTGCCTACTTTCCCGACCGTGCATTTGCCGAACAGTATGCTACGTGTATATCCGGAGCGTGCGGACTTCACGGGCGACCGTCTGGGCGGTTTGCCTATTATCGTGACAAACCATCGTGAGCGTTCTGCGTTCAATTTATGCCCTTATCAAGGTGACGAATCCGGCTTGCGACCCGTGATCGCTTATAGCTATGACCGGGAGAAGATCTTGCCATACCGTTATCAGGTATATCTGGATAATGAGGAAATCGACGTGGACTTCGCCCCGTCCCATCAAAGTGCCGTATATTCGCTCACTTTCGAGAAAGAGGGATCGGCTTATCTGGTATTTAACAGCCGTAACGGACAGCTACAAGTAAATGGTAACGCCGTAAGCGGTTATCAATATATAGATAAGAAAACGAAAGTCTTTTTATATGCCGAGACGAACCAGAAGCCTGTGAAAGCGGGTGTATTGTCGAACGGCAGTGTCAACTATAACGAGACCTCCGTGGAAGGTACCAATGCCGCTATCGCCCTTTCCTTCGGGGAGGACGTGAAGAAACTTGGCGTTCGCTACGGTATCTCTTTTATCAGCGAGGAACAGGCGAAGAAGAATCTGGAGCGTGAGATCGCCGCTTACGACGTGGATGTGGTAGCGAAGATCGCCCGCAACGATTGGAACGACGCTTTAGGTAAAATACAAGTACAAGGCGGTACCAAGGATGAGAAGACCGTATTCTATACCTCTTTATATCGTTGCTACGAACGCCCGATTTGTTTGAGCGAGGACGGACATTATTACAGCGCTTTCGACGGAAAGATCCATGAGGATGGCGGACGGCCTTTCTATACGGACGACTGGATTTGGGATACCTACCGTGCTACGCATCCCCTGCGTGTCTTGATCGATAATGAGCGTGAGAACGATATCATCAACTCTTATCTCCTGATGGCGGAGCAGATGGGTACCGACTGGATGCCTACCTTCCCGGAGGTGACGGGAGATACACGCCGTATGAACTCAAACCATGCCGTCGCTACCGTGATCGACGCTTACCGCAAGGGCTTGCGTGGGTTTGAGCTGGAAAAGGCTTATATCGCTTGTAAGAAAGGTATCGAGGAAAAGACCTTGATCCCGTGGTCTGCCGCTCCCGCCGGTTGGTTGGACGATTTCTACAAGGAACATGGCTATATTCCCGCGTTGAGACCGGGAGAGAAAGAGACGGTGCCTAACGTATCCATTTGGGAAAAACGTCAGCCGATCGCCGTGACTTTAGGAACTTCGTATGATGAATGGTGCTTGTCCCAGATCGCTCAAGAATTGGGAAAGAAAGACGAGGCGGATTATTATTTGCGTCGCTCTTACAATTACCGGAACGTATTTAATCCGGAGACAGGTTTCTTCCATCCGAAAGATAAGGATGGCAAGTTTATCTATCCATTGGATTACCGTTATGATGGCGGTCTGGGTGCCCGTGATTATTACGATGAGAATAACGGATATATTTATCGTTGGGACGTACAGCATAATATCGGTGACTTGATCTCTTTGATCGGAGGCAATGAGGCGTTTACCTCTGCTTTGGATTCCATGTTCAATACGCCGCTGGGTATGTCTAAATGGCAATTCTATTCCACGCTTCCGGATCATACGGGTAACGTAGGTATGTTCTCTATGGCGAATGAGCCGAGCTTGCATATCCCGTACTTGTATAATTATGCGGGTAAGCCTTGGATGACGCAGAAACGTATCCGTACCTTATTGAATCAATGGTTCCGCAATGATTTGATGGGCGTACCGGGTGATGAGGACGGTGGTGGTATGTCCGCTTTCGTTGTCTTCAGTCAGATGGGATTCTATCCGGTGACTCCGGGTTCTCCTACCTATAATATCGGTAGCCCGATGTTTACCGACGTGAAAGTGGATATGGGTAACGGCAATACGTTCGAGATCCGTGCGAATAACGCGTCCGATGAGAATAAATACGTACAATCCGCTAAGTTGAACGGCGTAACCTTGAACCAGCCTTGGTTCAATCATAGCGATATCGCCGCCGGTGGTTTGTTAGAGTTAGAGATGGGGCCGAAAGCGAATAAGGAATGGGGATTGGGAACGCCTCCTCCTTCTGCCGCTCCGATGCCTAAGTAAATAAAAAAGCGTGTTGCGATTGTCGCAACACGCTTTTTTTATGCCAATACCTTAGCGATTAATTTCTTTAGTTCTTTTATATCAATGGGCTTCACTACATAATCCGTGAATTCACATTGTTTGGCGATCTCCTTTTCCCTTTCGAAAGCGAATGCCGTGAGTGCTATGATCGGAATGGTCTTGGATAAGGTGCGGATTCTGCGAGTTGCTTCGAATCCGTCCATAACCGGCATTTTTATGTCCATTAGGATTAGGTCCGGATGATATGTCTCGAACATATCGATAGCCTCTTGCCCGTTTAGCGCATGATAAAGTTGGTATTGCTTGCCAAACAAGGTTTCCAAAAGGAAATAATTCTCATAAACGTCCTCGGCGATTAAGATGGAATGATGCCTATCTGAACGGGGCGTTTCTTCGGATTGGACGAGGATGTCCGGTGAAAGCTCAATATCAGTCCGTTTTGTGTCCAAAGGCAGAGTGAACCAAAAAGTGGAACCCACCCCTTCTTCAGAGTCTACGCCGATTTTACCTCCTAATGCCTCGATAATGGTTCGGCTGATGGTTAATCCCAATCCCGTACCTTGCTGGAAAGTATCTACCTTGATGAATCGCTCGAATATACGTCTTTGGTTTTCCGCGGAGATACCGATACCTGTATCTTTCACGCAGACTCGGATAAAATCCCCTTCTATCTCATAATAAATCGTGATACTTCCTTTTGTGGTAAATTTGATAGCGTTATTCACGAAATTGGATATCACTTGCATAACCCTCCGCTCATCGGTTTTAACGATTACGGATGGGGAGTCGAGATCAAAGATCAGATCCACGTCTGAAGGCATCTTTATAGAGTCTGCCAATGCGATTTCGCCACATATATCCTTGATGTCCACTTCCTCGAAATGATAATCCATGGTTCCCGCCTCGATTTTAGAGAAATCAAGGATATCGTCGATCAGTTGCAGTAGCAAATCATTGTTTTTATGGATGATATCTAAATAAGATTGACGCTCTACCTCATCATCAATCTCGGCGATTATATTTGAGAACCCGACGATAGCGTTCAGCGGCGTGCGTATCTCATGACTCATATTCGCCAAGAACGCGGACTTCAATTTATCAGCTTCCTTTACCTTGATTAGCTCGATCTCCTTTTCCCGTTGCTGGGTTATGTTGGAGGTGTAGCTTACGATCCTGTTAGGCGTTCCGTCATCGTTGAATTTATAGGAGCGTACATTGGAGTTGAACCAGAATGTTTTGCCATTGAGGATACGCCTGTAAGCCGCTACGAAGTTATTGATCTTCCCTTGCAGGAGAGGTTTGAACTGTTTATTATATACCCGGTCAAAATCATCCGGATGGATTGAGGATTTATAGTCTTCTTGATTCTTGAAGTTGTAATCATGAATTGCTTTTAGCCCCTCATTATTATTAATGTCTTCATTGAGGCCAAAATCTACGGTCAATTTATCATTCTCTACATCGTATTCCCAAAGAATGGAATCCCCGGTATCTACCGATACTTTTAGCCGGGCTAGGCTATTTTCGATTTGTTCCCGCTTGATGTGATTCTCGGTATCGTCGAATACAATATAAATATAGCCGAATATATTATCAAGAGAGTCTTTTAATGTGACTCCTTTTACCAACAGATGCTTTGTTTTAGAATCATGATGACTATCGTAATAGCCGTTTTGAGAAGCAACCTTGAAATCATAATTAAGTGGAAAGAATATATCTTTTCCGTTTTTGAGGCTTTGGTTTACATATTTCGGGATATTAGGATTCTCGAACATATTCAGTCCCACGGCCTGCTCACGGGTAACACCAAAAATATCGAGATCCGCTTGGTTGATATCTACCAACACTCCATTCTCATCATAAAGTTCGGCGCCCCAAGGCATCTTGTCGAAAATGATCTTAAACTTCGTCTCGCTTTTCATGACTTGCATAGCCGTATGTTCTACTAATCCTTGAACTTCCCCTCTTTCAATGGCTATGGAAAGGATATCAGCCAACATATGTAAATTCTCTATATCTAAGGCACTCCAGTTCCGTTTCTTTTTTACAGAATCAAAGCCGATAAATCCGGATGGTTTGCCTTGCTTGAAAATAGGGATGACTAATAAGGATGAAACCTCTTGCAAAATCAGAAGATGCTGCTCACTCTTCGCCTCTTCCGGCATTTTAGAGACATCATGAATAACGATATCCATGCCCTTTTTGATACTATCGTACCACCAAGGAATCTCGTCTTGCGGGAGTTGACGCAGTAAATCCTCTCGCATAGAGATAATGCCATCACAAGTAACTTCATTCGTAAAGTCAACAGTATGAGTTTGTTCGTCAAATGTTCCGATATACACCCGATCCACATCGAAAAATTGTAAGATGCGGAATAGCGCTTGGTCAATAACCGAGTTTTCTTTGGCTCCAAGAAGAAGTGACAATACATCCGACATCGTTTTTCGCAAATCAATCATATTGGCCAAAATCAAGTCGGTCTTTTCATCTTCTACATCGGTCTTCTTGTCTATAGCCTCATTAAGAAATGTTGTATTGGAATGAATGTTATTCATGATAAATTGAGTGTACTAAATTTATTCGAAAACAAATGTAAGTATAAACTTTGATTATTTTTTGTTTTAGTGTTTATTATATTATTATCGTGGCTTTAAAAATAATTTTGTACGTTTGTAAATAGTTGAATTAAACTTGAAATCTATGGATAATAAAATCATATTGACGATAGGCCGCCAGTTCGGAAGCGGTGGCCGCGAGATCGGACAACGTTTGGCGAAGGAGTTGGGTATCGGTTACTATGATAAGGAACTGATTACCGTGGCGGCCCGTGAGAGTGGATTATGCGAGGATGTTTTCGAGAAGGCGGACGAACGTGCCTCCAGTGGTTTATCGTACGCTTTTACGATGGGGTACTCTTCTTTTATGGGAGGGATGTTTACGCCTTATAATGATATTTTGTCTAATGACGGTCTTTTTAAGATACAGAGTGACGCTATCCGTAAATTGGCGGAGACTGAGTCGTGTGTTTTGGTAGGGCGTTGCGCTGATTATATCCTCCGGGATGATCCGGCTTGTTTGAGCTTCTTTATCCATAGTTCAGTGGAGAGCCGAGTCCAAAAGACCGTGGAAAGGCATGGTGTGACAGTGGAAGAGGCGAAGAACATGATGGAGAAGACTGATAAATCCCGTGCGGCTTACTATAATTATTATACGAATAAGACATGGGGAATGGCCTCTTCTTATAATTTCTCGATCGATGTATCCGTATTAGGGATCGACGAGACCGTGGAATTTATGAAAAGCTTTATCGAGCGCAGATTGAATAAGCGTCCGCCTCATTTCGGATAAATCGTATTCTTGAGAAACCATTATTGAATAGAGATTAACCTATTAAAACTAAGAAAGTATGCGAAAACCTTTTATTACTGTTCGGCTGACCCATGGTATGTTGGGCGCCTTGTTAGTTTCCACCTGTGCTTGTTCGGGCACGAAGTGGACGGAGGTAGAGAAAGATTCTATCCGTATCGTTACCCAGCAAGAAGGAGCTGTATTAGGATATTCGGCCAATTCGGGGGTGAGACTTCTTGCCGTTGACGGATATGCCTTCAAAGATCTGAATCGGAACGGGTTGCTTGATCCGTATGAGGATTGGCGTCTTACCCCCGAGGAACGTGCCGTTGATTTGGCCGGGCAGTTATCTACAGAGGAGATCGCCGGATTGATGCTTTATAGCGCCCATCAATCTATCCCCGGTGCCTCGAAAGGGTTTGGAGCTTCTACCTACAATGGCAAATCTTTTGATGAGAGTGGAGCCCAGCCATCCGATCTTTCCGATGCGCAGCGTAAATTCCTCACCGAGGATAATGTTCGTCATGTATTGGTTACGAGAGTACAAAGCCCAGAAGTGGCGGCTCGCTGGAATAATAATGTGCAAGCTTTAGTGGAGGGCATCGGTCACGGTATCTTACGGTCGTTGATAATCCCGATGAGGCGGATTTCGCCATCGTCTTTATGACGAGCCCGAACAGTGGTACGGGGTATGATAAATCCGATCGTGAGAAAGGTGGAAACGGTTATATGCCTATCAGTTTACAGTATAATGATTATACCGCTACCTATGCCCGTAACCCAAGTTTGGCGGGGGGAGATCCGTTTGAGAATTTCACGAACCGTTCTTATAAAGGTAAGTCCGTGAAAACAGCTAATAAGCAGGATATGCTTTCTGTTTTGGAGACAAAGGCTAAAATGAAAGGTAAGCCTGTAATCGTATCTTTGGAGATGGATAAGCCCACGATTATGTCCGAGTTCGAGGGTTCGGCGGATGCCATTTTGGTGAACTTCGGTGTACAAAACCAAGCGGTCTTGGATATCATCAGTGGAAAAGCCGAGCCTTCCGCTTTGTTGCCTTTGCAGATGCCGGCAGATATGCGTATCGTGGAGGAGCAATTCGAGGATGTTCCCCGGGATATGAAATGCTATACGGACAGCGAGGGCCATCTGTATGATTTCGCTTTTGGTATGAATTGGAAAGGCGTTATCGATGATGAGCGAGTGACTAAATATAAATAGGGTAAATTACATTTTTGTGTTTTTGTGGTTACATTTCTCAATACGGCGAGGAGCAATTTGTTTGTTCGCCGTATTGCGTACGTCCTCCTGCAAGATTTTATCCAAGGCCTTCAGTCCATATTGAATGGCTTTTTGCGTTGCTCCTCTGATGGAGAGTTTGTTCGCCGATATATCGAGTATATAATGTTCTTTCCCTTCCAACTCAGAGTCTGTCCAAAGCTCGATAACCGAATTGCCTTTTGCCCGTAACCCTCCCATAATGGCGCTTTGCCCGAATCGTTCTCTCAATATGTCTTGCAACTCAAACAAGCAGGGAGCCTGTTTGGGCAAATTGGTTTTCACTACGGTTTGCGGAGTGATTGTAAAATTCTTCGCATCCGTTACTTGTCCCCAAGAACATACCACCACTAACAGCAGCGACAATATGATATTGATTTTTCTGACGGTAAAGCACATAACTTCTTTTATTTAAGATATTGTATCAAGGCATCGCATTGTTCCATATATCCTTGCAGCGTATCTGCCATTTGCGGCATTTCAGGAAGCAGTTCACCACATATCCGTTTGATGCCGGGTAGTTCCATCAATCCGGGAAAGCCTTTTCGCATCCATTCTTTCTTAGAGGGATAATCGTCCGGAAGATTAGTGTATAGCATTTGGTAGTAGCTGATGGATAATGCGATTTGTTGTATCTGTTTTGTCTCTCCTTCGGGGTATTGTTCCAGTTTGTCGATAGCTTCCGTAAACAGGGATCGCTGCATTTCGATGGTAGCCGGATAATCACCCAACAATACAAGTGTCTGTAACAAATAAATACGGCAAGTAGCAAGTTCCTGCTCAGTTAACGGCAGTCCGCTCAGGTACTCAAGCCCCTCTTTGACCTCAAGGAGAGAGAGCAGGCGTTCCGGTGGCAACGTGCCCGGTTCTTGCACCTTCAGCCATTGGTGGCAAGCGAAACTGACCACGCAACGGTGGAGCAGGCGTGACGGATCATTTTCATCTCCCGTAAGGGAGGCATAACGGTCGGCTTCCGCAAAATCATGCTTTTCTATAAGCTTGTACATTATGCGTTTACAAAATTCTGGAAATAGAGATTCCTGTTTCTCTTTCCACTGGTTGTACGGGGTCTCCCAACCGGCAAGGAAAGACATTTCCTCTTCTTCAAAATCGAAATCCATCTCTTTCCCATAGGCTCCTGCCACTTCAAACGCTTCGGGAACTGCCAGCAGCCGGAGCAACGCTTGGATTCTTTCCGGTTCGGGTGCATTGTCATCGTCCAAACCTTCCACTACGCAAAGTAGCGGAAAGAACGCATACCAATGTCCCAGCGTATCGGCTCCTCTTTTATCCCCTTCGGCAAGTGCCTTAGAAGCTAAGGGAACAATTTGTTCCGCCAATTCCAAAGGGGCTAGTAGCCGAAGTTCCGCCTTTGCCGATACAGGAAGAACACCCATCTCAAGCAGCTTTTTCCATAACGCAGTCCCTGCGGTGACACAACACTTTCCGGAACAACCGTCCACATAAGTACCATCTTTCAAGAAACCGCCCTCTATGGCAAGCCGCCTCGCCTCGCTACGCTCCGGCTCAGGCAATTGATCCGGAGGCAAAAGAGAGAGATAACCGAGTTGTTCCAGTTCATCACGAACCCGTAATACCGTGTACCCGCAGTCCAGTTGATTCTGGATTTGGTAAAGACTATAACAAATACTTTGTGCCAAAGGTGGAACAGGAGAGGCGGTCGCTGTTGTTATCACGGAATATTCCACCAAACTTTCTATAGCATGCATTGACATAATTGCAGTGATTTATAAGGATTAATATGAGTCCTATTGGTTGATAAATTGAAAACCAGAGATAGAAACTATAAGTTTGAATTACCTAATTACAAGATTTACAGATTTAATACCACTACGTTTATCGTAAGCAAAGTTACAGATATTTATTATTTGACCGATGATTTTTGCAAAGAATTTGCATTGCAACAAGGAAAAGACTAACATACCGTGATAATTATACTGATAACCTATGGTTTTATATGAATGTTATTGGCTATTGTACCCGATGAAATTGGTGGCAAATCTTCAAGGCATCTTATACATTATCCATCCGAATGACGGAAAAATTGAGGGGAAACATAGAAGTGGAACCTGAAGGTGTACAGTTATACTAATTTTTTGTACATTTGCTCCCGACTTTTCACATAGGGGTGCCCGAGTCATACGGGCTGAGATTATACCCATCGAACCTGATCCGGGTAATGCCGGCGAAGGGAAAATAAGGTAGAACTAGGAAATAAAGGGGGCGTTACCTCTATGTGCTCCCTGATGTTTAAACTTTAATTAGTTATTAAGATGGAACAGATTGTTTCAAGTGGAATCATTGACTCTTACTTCGAGAAGTTGAAGAGCAACTTGTCTGTGGATGTAGCGATCGTGGGAGGGGGACCTTCCGGTATCGTGGCCGCTTATTTCTTGGCGAAAGCCGGTAAGAAGGTGGCGTTGTTTGATCGTAAGCTGGCTCCCGGTGGAGGTATGTGGGGCGGCGCTATGATGTTCAACGATATCGTGGTGCAGGAAGAGGCTATGCCGATTATCAAGGAATTGGGCGTAAGCTATAAGGAAGGTGCTAATGGTACGTATATCATGGATTCGGTACATACCACTTCCGCTTTGATTTATCAGGCGACGAAGGCGGGCGCTACGATCTTTAACTGCTATTCGGTAGAGGACGTGGTGTTTCATAACGATGCCGTAGCCGGTGTGGTAGTGAACTGGGCTCCGGTAATCCGTGAGGGGATGCACGTGGATCCGTTGACGATCATGGCAAAGGCTGTCTTGGAAGGTACGGGGCATGATTGCGAGATTGCCCGTGTGGTAGCCCGTAAGAATGATATCCAATTGAATACACCGACCGGAGGCGTGATCGGCGAGCGTTCCTTGAATGTGGAGCTGGGTGAGCAGACGACGGTGGAGAACACGAAGGAGATCTACCCGGGATTATTCGTTTCCGGTATGGCCGCTAACGGCGTAAGCGGTAGCTTCCGTATGGGACCGATCTTTGGCGGCATGCTGATGAGCGGCAAGAAGGCTGCTGAGTTGATCTGCGAAAAACTTGGGAATTGAAAATTGAGAATTGAGAATTGAAAATTATTGATTGTTGTATCTTTAATTTTCAATTCTCAATTCCCAACGGTTTTTCCTTGTCTCAAGAATAAGAATCCCGTTATGATCAACGCCGTGGATAATCCCGTATAGAATACGGAAATGAAAGAATTCGGCAGTAAATGGAACGTGCGGATCGTGATCCCGAAAGCGATCATGAAGATCATGATAATCCAACCTTTCACGTCGAAGAAAGAGAACGGGCAATGTTTCCCGTTTTTCCGGGAGATCCGTTCGGAATGTTTATAGAAAAGCCGTTTAAAGACCAAATTGAAGAAAAGTAAGAAAACGATGGTCGCTTCCCCGATCTTGAATAACCAATAATGGGTATCGTTTAACCATGTGACGATGCCGATGCGTAAGATATTGATACCGGCGAAAATCCATACGCAACCGGCAGTATATAATAATACCTTTTTATTTACTCCAAACTTCATCTATCTTTTTATTTACCGCAAACTTACAACATTCATGTAAAAAACGGAAAAATATCCTTATCTTTGTGCCATGCGTGAGAAAATGAAACAGAGGGTTGTACAATACGTGGTGCTGATGGCCGGCATCTTGGCATTGCTTTCTGTGGTTATCCCTCACCATCATCACCGGGACGGGATGCCTTGTTATCAATCCTTGACCGCGGAGCAAGCGCATGGCGATAAAAGCACTGATACGCATGATTGCGGTTGCGACGGGCATAACTTGGCCTATTTCAGTACGCATATTTCTCATTTTATGGATGGAGATGTGGATATACATCTGATGCCGTTACTCGTCTTATTTGATTACATTTATCCACCTGAACCGGCGTTTTGCGGACAGCTCCTTGATCACGAGAACGCCCCCTACATTGAGTCGCTGCACGACACTTGGATAGTGAGTGCCTCGGGACTTCGTGCCCCTCCTATGTCTTGATATCTCGTTTGTGAGAGCGGGTGAGGACAGACTTGCCCCTATCTATTTATTATTAACGATATCAAGATTTTTTACACAATGAAGAAAATATATTTGGTAGGTGCGATGTGCGCTTACCTGTTTGCCGGTTGTGCGGGAAATGCGTCGCAAGCCGGACACGATGAGCATAATCATGAATTAGAGGCTCACGACCATGAGCATGAAGGTGAGGATCACGATCATGATCATGAGGGACATGAACACGAAGGCCATGACCATGAGCATGAGGCTGGTGGTACCCATCCCGGCGAGATTGTCTTTAAGAAAGCCTTAGCCGAGGCCGTTGGTTTGCAGACCGTAACGGTTAATCCCGCTCCTTTCACGGATGTGATTAAGACGAGCGGACGAGTAATGGCGGCGCAAGGGGAGGAGTCCGTGATCGTCGCTACCGTCCCCGGCGTGATCTCGTTTGGTAGCTTGCCATTCGTGGATGGTACGGCGGTACGCAAGGGACAGGCCGTGTTGAGTATCGCTTCCAACGCCCTCTCGGATGGAGACGTGGCGGCAAGGGCTAAATTCGCTTATGAGACGGCGAAAAAGGAATACGAGCGTATGCAAGCCTTGGTAGGCGATAAGATCGTATCCGCCAAGGATTTCGAGCAGGCCCGCTTGAATTACGAGAACGCCAAGGTCGCTTATGAGGCGATAGCGGGAAAACAGACGGCGAAAGGCGTGTCTGTAGTCTCTCCCTTGAACGGTTACTTGAAGAACATCCAAGTGAAAGAGGGTGATTATGTATCCGTAGGTCAGCCTTTGGCTACGATCTCGCAAAACAATCGTTTGGTATTGCGTGCGGACGTGTCTGAGAGGTATTACAACGATCTTCCCATGATCCAAACCGCTAATTTCATGACTCCGTATGATAACGCTCTCTATAAATTGTCTGATTTGCGTGGACGGTTGTTATCGTATGGAAAGGCTTCCGATATGAACTCTTTCTATGTACCGGTGACTTTCGAGTTCGATAATAAAGGAGCGGTTATCCCCGGTTCTTTCGTGGAGATCTTTTTGTTGACAAAGCCGATGGAGAATGTCTTGAGCGTGCCTGTCTCCGCCCTTATCGAGGAGCAGGGCGTTTATTCGGTATTTATCCGTCTGGATGAGGAAGGCTATAAGAAGCAATGGGTGACGCTGGGAGCGAATAACGGCTCGGAGGTACAGATCCTTTCCGGATTGAAACCGGGCGATGAGGTCGTGACCCGTGGCGCTTACCAGATCAAGTTGTCTTCCGCTTCTAACGCGATACCGGCTCATAGCCATAGCCATTAATAGGAGGGACGTTGCATGTTAAATAAGATAATTTATTATTCATTGCACAACCGGTTGGTAATCTTGGTTTGTGCGCTATTGCTGATGATCTGGGGTACGTACACGGCGTTTAATACGGACGTGGATGTGTTCCCGGACTTGAACGCCCCGACGGTCGTGATCATGACCGAGGCGAACGGTATGGCTCCCGAGGAGGTGGAACGCTTGGTGACATTCCCTGTGGAGACTGCCGTGAACGGTGCGATGGACGTACGGCGTGTGCGTTCCTCGTCTACCACCGGATTTTCCGTGGTTTGGGTAGAGTTTGATTGGGGTACGGATATTTACCGGGCTCGTCAGATCGTGTCCGAAAAACTGGCTATCTTGGGTGAGAGCCTTCCCGAGAACGTAGGTAAACCGACCTTAGGCCCGCAGTCATCCATCTTGGGTGAGATGATGATTCTCGGTTTGACTGCCGATTCCACGTCTTTGTTGGACTTACGTACGATCGCCGACTGGACGATCCGTCCCCGTTTGTTGTCTACGGGCGGTGTGGCGCAGGTTGCCGTGATCGGTGGCGATATTAAGGAGTACCAGATCTTGTTGGACCCGGCTCGTATGAAGCACTACGGTGTAGGGTTGAACGAGGTGTTGGATGTTTGTCGGAATATGAACCGGAATGCCAATGGTGGTGTATTGTATGAGTTTGATAATGAGTATATCATCCGGGGAGTCTTGTCTACGTCGAAGGCGGAAGAGATCGCTCAGGGTGTGGTGAAGACCGTGAATGAGTATCCGGTTACGCTGGGTGATATCGCTACGGTTAAGATCGGCGGTAAAAGCCCGAAGCTGGGAACCGCTTCCGAGCGGACAAAGCCAGCCGTGCTGATTACCGTGACCAAACAGCCGGATACGAGTACGGAGAAGTTGACGGAGAAGCTGGACGAGATTGTTGTCGATTTGCGGAAGAACTTGCCGGCGGATGTACATGTCTCTACGGATATATTCCGCCAGAGTCATTTTATCGATAACTCTATTAATAATGTAAAGAAGAGCTTGTTTGAGGGTAGTTTCTTCGTGGTGATCGTCTTGTTCCTGTTCTTGATGAATATACGTACGACGGTGATCTCGTTGGTAGCCTTGCCGTTATCTTTGCTGGTCTCTATCATCGTATTGCACTACATGGGATTGACGATTAACACGATGAGCTTGGGAGGTATGGCGATCGCTATCGGTTCCTTGGTGGATGACGCTATCGTGGACGTGGAGAACGTGTATAAACGAATCCGGGAAAACCGGCTCTTACCTCCGGATCAGCAACGCTCTACCTTGGAGGTGGTTTACGACGCTTCCCGTGAGGTACGTATGCCGATCTTGAACTCTACCTTGATTATCGTGGTGAGCTTCGTGCCCTTGTTCTTCTTGAGTGGTATGGAAGGCCGTATGTTGGTTCCGCTGGGTATCGCTTTTATCGTGGCGTTGTTTGCTTCTACGGTGGTGGCGCTTACCTTGACCCCGGTGCTTTGTAGCTATTTGCTGAACCGTAAAGCGACGGGAATGAAGGAACTGCGTGAGGCTTGGATAGCCCGGAAGTTGAAGGTGGTGTATAAACGGGCTTTGGAGTTAGCGTTGGCTTACCAGAAATGGGTGCTAGGTACCACGATCGCTTTGTTTGTGGTCGCCTTGGTGATCTTCTTTCATTTGGGACGTAGTTTCTTGCCCCCGTTCAATGAGGGTTCTTTTACGATCAACGTAAGCTCGCTTCCGGGAATTTCCTTGGACGAGTCGGACCAGATCGGACGCCGTGCGGAAGCGTTGCTGTTGCAAGTGCCCGAGATAAAGACTGTGGCTCGGAAGACCGGTCGTGCGGAATTGGATGAGCATGCCTTGGGCGTGAATGTTTCCGAGATCGAGGCTCCTTTCGAATTGCAAGACCGTAGTCGGGATGAGGTGATGAATGATGTCCGCAAGAAGTTATCTACGATCAGCGGCGCTAATATAGAGATCGGGCAACCTATTTCCCATCGTATCGACGCTATGCTTTCCGGTACGGAGGCGAATATCGCTATCAAACTGTTTGGTACGGACTTGAACCTGATGTTTACGGTCGGTAACCAGATCAAGGCCGCTATCCAAACGATCCCGGGTCTGGTGGACTTGAAGGTAGAGCAGCAGATCGAGCGCCCGCAGTTGACAATCACCCCGAAACGTGAGTTGTTGGCTAAATATGGCATTCCCCTGCCGGAGTTCGAGGAATATATCAATGTGATGTTGGGAGGAGAGGCCGTAAGTCAGGTGTACGATGATGGCAAGAGTTTCGACTTGACCGTGAAGACCTCCGACGCTAGCCGTGCCACGATGGATGATATTAGCAATCTGATGATCGATGCCGCCGGACAGAAAGTGCCGCTAAGCTACGTGGCCGATATCCGTTCGGTGACCGGTCCGAATACGATCAATCGTGAGAATGTGCAACGTAAGATCGTTATTAGTGCCAATGTATCGGAACGTGACTTGCGGGGTGTGGTTAATGAGATACAGGATCGGGTAGAGGCTAATATCCGTTTGCCGGAGGGATACCATATCGAATATGGTGGCCAGTTCGAGAGCGAGGCGGCGGCCAGCCGTACCTTATTGCTGACGTCATTGATGTCGTTATTGGTGATCTTCATGTTACTGTACAATGAGTTCAAGGACGTGAAGGAGAGCGGCGTGATCTTGTTGAACCTGCCGTTGGCGTTGATCGGTGGCGTGATTATCCTATGGCTTACTTCCGGCGAGATCAGTATCCCGGCGATTATCGGTTTCATTTCCTTGTTTGGTATCGCTACCCGAAACGGTATGCTGCTGATCAGCCACTATACGCATTTGCGTGGAGAGGGAATGGGATTGCGTGAGTCCGTGATACAAGGTTCCCTAGACCGTTTGAACCCGATCTTGATGACGGCGTTGAGTTCCGCCTTGGCGTTGATCCCGTTGGCGTTGAATGGCGATCTTCCCGGGAATGAGATCCAAAGCCCGATGGCGACGGTGATCTTGGGTGGTTTATTAACCTCTACGTTCTTAAACGGATTCATCATCCCGATTGTTTATCTGATAATGAACAAGAATAAAGAATAAGTTTTATGAAATCATATATTATAGTCGCCGCCTTGTCTGTATTGACAGGCGGCCTTTCCGCCCAGACTTCTATAGAGGACGTGCTCCGGAGCGTGGAGGCGAACAATAAGGATTTACAGGCGAACAGCCAGTTGGTCCGGTCGCAGAAGCTGGAGGCGAAGTTGGATAATAATTTGCCAGACCCTTCGGTCTCTTATTCGCATTTCTGGGGGAATAAAGAAGGGATGGGATTCACGGGCGAGTTCGTGGCTTCCCAAAGCTTTGATTTCCCGTCCGTATATGTCCGGAAGCATAAGCTGACGAAGGCGAAATCCGCGGGTTTGGATCGTCAAGGGATGGCTTTTCGTCAGCAAATCTTGTTGCAGGTGAAAGAGGTTTGCCTAGATTTGGTGCTGTTGAACCAGCAGAAGAACCTATTGGATACCCGTCTTAGGAACGCCGAGCAACTTTCCGCTTTTTATGCGACTCGTTTGGAGAAAGGAAATGCGAATATCCTTGAGACAAACAAGATCGATCTGGAATTATTGAACGCTCGGACAGAGGCCCGGATGAACGAGACTTCCCGTATTGCCAAGCTGCAGGAGCTGGCTACCCTGAACGGCGGTATCGCTATCGAGTTTACGGATACGGTTTACGCCTTGCCGGATAAGGATGTGCTTTCCTTTGATGAGCTGCGGACGGAGGCGATGCAATCCGATCCGCAATTACAGACCTTGCGTAGCGACCAGACGACAGCTCTTCGGCAGGTGAGCGTGAATAAGGCGAAAGGTCTGCCCGGCTTTGAGTTAGGGTATCGTATGAATCCCGCCTCGGGTGGAGAGCGTTTCAATGGTTTCTTGGTAGGAATCACCATCCCGTTGTTCTCGAACCGTAATAACGTGAAACAGGCGAAGGCTCAGGCCCGCTATACGGAGATGCAGTTGGAGAGCGCTTCTTTCACGGTAGAGAATGGGTTGAGGCAGCTATATGACCAGTCTGTCTCCTTAAAGAAATCTATCGATGAATATAAGGATGTGCTGAAAAGGCAGAATAGCTTGGTCTTGTTGAACAAGGCTATACAGGCCGGGCAAATCTCTATGATCGAGTATTTCGTGGATGTGACGACCTATTACCAAAGCGTGCAAAACTACCTGCAATTGCAAAACCAATACCAAAAGGTCATGGCGCAATTGTATAAGTATCGATTATGATAAGGAACACAACTGTGTTTTCTCTTGAACACAGTTGTGTTTATCCACAGATACAGTTGTGTTTTCTCACGAACACAACTGTGTTTTTACGTTCTCTAAGGATAGCTTAAAGTCACGGATCAATTCTTTCATCACCTCTTCCACGGATAATTCCTCCCAGAATAAAGACGCTACCTGTCCGATCTCTAACTCGCCTTCCTTTAGGTCGCCCTCAAAGATTCCTTTCTTGGCACGTCCTTTGCCCAATAACTCACGTAATTCTTCCACGGACGCTCCCCGGGCTTCCGCTTCTTCCACTGCCGTAGCGAAATCTCCTTTTACCAGACGGGTAGGAGACAGTTTCTTTAATAATAACTTCGTATCGCCTTCCTTAAGATTCAAGCATAGTTTCTTGAAATTCTCGTGTGCCGAGCTTTCTTTGGTTAGGGCGAAACGAGTGCCTATCTGTACGCCGTCGGCCCCTAGTGCGAGTGCCGCTAGCATCGCTTGACCGTTTCCTATACCTCCTGCCGCCAAAAGGGGGAGAGAGGTCGCTTTCCGGACAGCGGGGATCAGGCACATCGTAGTTGTTTCCTCCCGTCCGTTGTGCCCGCCGGCCTCGAAGCCTTCGGCAACGATGGCATCCACTCCGGCCTCCTCGCATTTCGTGGCGAATTTAGAGCTGCTTACCACGTGAACGACCGTCATGTCATGATCCTTCAAATACTTTGTCCATGTTTTCGGGTTACCGGCGGAGGTAAATACGATCTTCACTTTTTCCTCCACCAATATCCGCATCAAGGTATCGATTTCCGGGTACATCAGCGGGACATTCACGCCAAAAGGCTTGTCGGTCGCCGCCTCGCATTTACGGATATGTTCCCGGAGCACTTCCGGGTGCATGGAGCCTGCCCCGATCAATCCTAATCCACCGGCGTTACTAACCGCTGAAGCTAGCCGCCAACCACTACACCAAACCATTCCCGCCTGTATGATGGGATACTGAATACCAAAAAGACTACAAATTCGATTCATATTATTTCTTGCGTTAATCTCGCTAAAATTAGTGAACTATTTTTATTGGAACAACAATTTCTTTGTCGAGGTTGTTGAATAGGCATATAACTTTAAAATATAAGAGATATGTCAGAGAATATAATGAAAACGTTATGGGATGAGAGCGATGATCTTCACGATGAGACCATGTCTACCAATTCGGTATTGTCGGATGATTACACGTCTAATGACATTCAAGATTTACAAGAAACGATCGAAAATGAAAATATCGAGGACGGTATAGAGAGCGATTCGATTGAACATTGAGTGAAAGCATATTGGGTCCCCGAAGGGAAGATCTCCCTTTGGGGATCTTTTTTGTGTGAATTGTGAAAATCTTTTTCCGGATTCTAAATAATAACAATTTGAAATAGAATTGTAACGCAAAACTTCGTTATCTTTGTCCATTGTAATTCTAATATAACAATGGCATGAATAAAACGCTTATGGCCGCAGGTTTAGCGGTTATTTTGGGAGCTTGTTCCTCCTCAAAGAAAAGCGATGTAGCGGAAGGCGCTACACCCAATCCGTTTTTTGCGGAGTATACGACACCGTTCGGGGTGCCTCCGTTTGACCAAATAGAGGTGGCTCATTACAAGCCGGCTCTTTTGAAAGGCATGGAAGAGCAGTCGAAGGAGATCGAGGCGATCGTGGCAAATCCGGATGCGCCGACATTCGAGAATACGATCGTGGCCTTAGACCAAAGTGGCGAGTTGCTTACTAAAGTAATGTATGCTTTCGGTGGCCAATCCAGTGTGAATACCACGGACGAGATCCAAGAGCTCGAACGTGAGCTTTATCCCCTTTTATCCAAACATTCGGATGATATCAGCTTAAATCCCAAGCTTTTCGCCCGGGTGAAATCCGTATATGAGAATCAGGCGAGCTTCCATCTGGATAAGGAACAGAAGAAGCTGTTGGAGGAAACCTATAAAAGCTTTGTCCGGGGAGGAGCCAATCTGCCGGAGGATAAGCAGGCGAAGTTGCGTGAGCTGAACGAGAAGATATCCATGCTCCAACTTACTTTCGGACAGAATACCCTGAAAGAGACCAACGATTTCCAATTAGTGATCGATAATAAAGAGGACTTATCCGGTCTGCCGGAAGACGTGATCGTCAAGGCGGCGCAAACGGCCCAAGAGAATGGTCTGGATGGTAAGTGGGTGTTTACCCTCCATAATCCGAGCGTGATGCCTTTCCTTCAATACGCCGATAAGCGTGATTTGCGTGAGAAGATCTTCAAGGCGTATACGAATCGTGGCAACAATAATAATGAGAATGATAATAAGGAGGTCGTTAAGCAGCTGGTTGCCGCTCGTCTGGAGAAAGCCCGATTGATGGGATATGAGGATTATGCCGCTTTCGTATTGGAAGAGAATATGGCGAAGAACGAGAAGAACGTGTATGACTTGCTCGATAAAATCTGGCCGTCTGCTTTGGCGAAAGCGAAAGAGGAATTGGCCGATATCAACGCCGAGATCAAGAAGGAAGGTGGTAATTACGAGGCCGAGGGCTGGGACTGGCGTTATTATTTCGAGAAAGCCAAGAAAGCGAAATATAACTTGGACGAGAACGAGATGCGTCCTTATTTTGAGTTGGGACATGTACGTGAGGGCATCTTCTATGTAGCCAATAAATTATACGGTATCACGTTTACCGAGATCAAGGACATCCCGAAACCGGACCCCGACGCTCTCGCTTTCGAGTGCAAGGATAAAGATGGTACGCATCTGGGCGTGCTGTATATGGATTTCTTTACCCGCCCGGGCAAAGGAGGTGGCGCATGGTGCGGCGGTTACCGTTCACAAACGTATAAAGATGGGAAACGGGTAGCCCCGGTGGTTACTACCGTATTTAATTTCAGTAAACCGGCGGAGGGACAACCGGCGCTTTTGACAGCCGACGAGACTGAGACCGTATTCCATGAGTTCGGTCATGCCTTGCACGGTTTATTCTGCGACGTTCATTATTATGGCGTGTCCGACGTGCCTCGTGACTTTGTGGAGCTACCTTCGCAAGTCGATGAGCATTGGGCCGTTGAGCCGGAGGTATTGAAAGTGTACGCTAAACATTACCAGACCGGCGAGGTAATACCGCAAGCCCTTGTAGACAAGATGATCAAGAGTGGCAAGTATGGACAAGGATTCGCTACGACGGAGTATCTGGCCGCCTCTTATCTGGATATGGATTATCATGTATTGAAAGAGATCCCTGCCGATTTGGATATTGAGAAATTTGAGGCGAAGGTCTTGGGCGATCGTGGTCTGATCCGTCAGATTCCGTCTCGCTATCGCTCCACTTATTTCGGACATACGATGGAAGGTGGATATACAGCCGGTTATTATAGTTATATCTGGGCGGAAGTGTTGGATTGCGACGCTTTCCAAGCTTATAAGGAGACGGGTAATATCTTCAACCCGGAGGTTGCCTCTAAATTCCGTAAATACGTACTGACCCCGGGCGGCATCGACGACGCTATGGACATGTACGTGAATTTCCGTGGCAAACAACCTAGCATCGATCCGCTGTTGGAGAACAGAGGGCTAAAATGAGCAGAACAATTTATAACTCATAAATCAAAAAATCAGTAAAGATGAAACAATTAATTATGGCAGCAGGATTAGCCGTTATGCTTACTGCCTGCGGTACTTCCGAAAAGAAGACCGTGGAGGGTGAGAACCCGTTCTTTGCGGAATATACCACCCCGTTTGGAGTTCCACCTTTTGATCAAATCAAGTTCGAGCACTACAAACCGGCCCTATTGCAAGGCATGGAAGAGGGACGCAAGGAGATCGAGGCGATCGTGAATAACCCGGAGGAGCCGACGTTCGAGAATACGATTGTCGCTTTGGATGAGCAGGGTGCGTTGCTTCGGAAGGTCCAGATCGTTTTCGGTGGACAGAATAGCGTGAATACGAATGATGAGATGCAGGCGTTAAGCCGTGAGATGTCGCCGCTATTGTCAAAATATAGTGATGATATCAACTTGAATCCGAAATTATTCGCTCGTGTGAAGGCGGTATACGATAAGAAGGATGAGTTGGGTCTCGATAAGGAGCAAATGAAGTTATTGGAGGAGACTTATAAGGACTTCGTTCGGGGTGGCGCTAATCTTTCCGCTGAGGATCAGGCTAAATTGCGTGAGTTGAATAGCAAGATCTCCATGCTACAGCTTACTTTCGGACAGAATATGCTGAAAGAGACGAACGCTTTTAAATTGGTGATCGACAAGCAGGAGGATCTTTCCGGTCTGCCCGAGACCTTGATCGCTAACGCCGCTCAAGCGGCCAAGGATGCCGGGATGGAAGGCAAATGGGTATTTACCTTGCAGAACCCGAGCGTGATGCCGTTCTTGCAATATTCCGATAAACGTGAGTTGCGTGAGAAGATGTTCAACGCTTATATCAACCGTGGTAATAATAATAATGAGAACGATAACAAGGAAGTGGTTCGTGATTTGGTTGCCGCTCGTTTGGCGAAAGCGAAGTTGATGGGCTATGATGATTACGCTTCTTTCGTGTTGGAGGATCGTATGGCGAAAAGCTCGGATAAGGTTTATCAATTGTTAGATGAGGTTTGGAAGCCTGCTTTGGCGAAAGCGAAAGAGGAATTGGCCGATATAAACGCCGAGATCAAGAAAGAAGGCGGCAATTTCGAGGCCGAGGGCTGGGATTGGCGTTATTATTTCGAGAAGGCCAAGAAGGCTAAATTCAATTTGGATGAGAATGAGGTTCGTCCTTACTTGAAGTTGGATAATGTTCGTGAGGGTGCTTTCTATGTAGCTAATAAGTTATATGGTATCACGTTCACCCCGATCCGTAATATTCCGTTGCCTTATCCGGAAGCGCAGGCTTTTGAGTGCAAAGATAAGGATGGCTCTCATTTGGGCGTTATTTATTTCGATTTCTTCCCTCGTGCTAGCAAGCGTGGTGGTGCGTGGTGTGGTTCTTATCGTCCGCAGGCTTATAAGGATGGCAAGCGTGTGGCTCCGGTCGTAACGATCGTTTGTAACTTTAGCCAGCCCGCTCCGGGACAACCTGCGTTGTTGAGCGCTGATGAGGCGAATACATTGTTCCATGAGTTCGGTCATGGTTTGCACGGCTTGTTCCGTGACGTGCATTACTCCGGTGTTTCCGGTGTTCCTCGTGATTTCGTGGAGTTGCCTTCACAGGTTATGGAGCATTGGGTATTCGAGCCGGAAGTATTGAAGGTGTACGCTAAGCATTATCAGACCGGCGAGGTGATCCCGGCCGAGTTGATCGAGAAGTTGGATAAGAGCGGTAAGTACGGACAAGGTTTCGCTACGACGGAGTATCTGGCGGCTTCTTATCTGGATATGGATTTCCATGCGATCAGTGGTGACGCTGCGGATAAGAAGGTGATCAAGTTCGTTGACCAGACGAATAATGTTCCGGCCAACTTGAATGTGATGGATTTCGAGCAACAGACGTTAGGCCGTCGTGGTTTGCTGAAACAAATCCCTTCCCGTTACCGTACGACTTACTTCAACCATACGATGGGTGGCGGCTACACTGCCGGTTATTATAGCTACATCTGGGCCGAGGTATTGGATTGCGACGCTTTCGAGGCATTCAAGGAAACCGGCGATATCTTCAATCAAGAATGTGCCGATAAATTCCGTAAATATGTCCTGACCCCGGGTGGTATCGACGACGCTATGGATATGTACAAGAATTTCCGTGGCAAGGAACCGGGTACGGATCCGTTGCTGAAGAATAGAGGATTGAAATAATCTAGAAATGGAGATTTTATAAAGGCGGACTGGTTGGTTCGCCTTTTTTTGTATATGCTCAGCCTCCCGGATCTGTATTACATTTGCTAAGTTTTATCACGTAAAAATAGCGATAATATGGAGAAAAAGGATTTAGTAGAAGGAATGAGTCTGTATATCTATAAGTTGCGTATGGATGGGCGTTATTCCACGGCGAAGAGCTATCAGGATGCATTAAACTCATTCATGCGGTTTTGTGGGTTGGAGGTAATTCCCTATATCTATGTCAATAAGGAGAACCTTCGGCGTTATCAGGCCTTTTTGTTGAACAAAGGATGTACATGGAACACGGTGTCGACCTATATGCGTCGGATCCGTTGTGTGTACAACATGGCGGTGGAGGAAGGGCTGGCCCCCTATATCCCTTATTTATTTAAGGGAGTTTTCACGGGTATAGAGAGCAAACGCAAAAAGGCGTTACCACAGGATTTATTACGTTCTCTGATGACGGCCCCATTAGATGATCCGGAACTGAGAAAAACACGGCAGGCATTGTGCCTGATGTTCCAGTTTTGCGGTATGGCATTCGTGGATTTCGCTCATCTGAAAAAGGAGAATGTCCGGGGTGGGGTTTTGGAATATAAACGCCAGAAAACGGGTACTCCGATGCTTATAGAGGTACAATCTACCGCATGGGAGTCGCTGAGGGAACTGTCAAGTGATGTAGGTAAGGACTCACCCTATTTGTTTCCTTTCTTGAAAGGGATAAAAGTGGGAAAAGAAGCCTACAAGGAGTACACTTCCGCTTTGGCCCATTTTAACCGGAATTTGAAGAGGTTGGCGAGAGCCTGCGGTGTGTCTATCCCGATCACCTCATATTCGATCCGTCATTCTTTTGCGATGATTTTGAAGGAACAGGATGTCCCGATTGAGATGATCAGCGAACTATTGGGCCATAAATCGATCAAGACTACGCAAATCTATTTGAAAAGTTTCTCGTTGGAAAAGATGTCTGCGGTGAATAAAATTTGTTTTGAGAGTGTGTACAATCATGTACCGAAAGTAGGGTAAAGGGAGTAGGCTACTTGGGGAGTAGCGTATTCTTTCACGGCGCAAATGTAGTAAAAAATAACTAAAAACAAGCAAACAAATGCGCTTGTTTACTCATTGTAGGCGTTTGATCCTCTCTATTTTTTGATTTTCCTGTTTTATCCTAGACGTATAGACATGGTGATGCGGGTGAAATGACCTCTTGTTCCCGGTATCATTCCACCATGCCTCATAACCTGTGTGTGTATTCC